>Ga0116141_10003928_pt1 | contig 12562 bp, 14 predicted proteins | sample AD_UKC097_MetaG_FD_89744 | JGI IMG/M metagenome (GOLD analysis project Ga0116141, IMG submission 89744) | Active sludge microbial communities of municipal wastewater-treating anaerobic digesters from USA - AD_UKC097_MetaG | ecosystem: Engineered > Bioreactor > Anaerobic > Digestate | place: USA... | reverse complement strand
GCCCCGCCCAAAGACTCGCAGAAGCAGGCGATCCCCGAGGCCCCGGCATCGTCTATCGCCTCCAACAAGAGCGCCGCGACCGACCCGGCCCGGGAAGAATCGAAGGACGTTCTCACCCAGGACACCACGCGGGAAATCATCCCCCCCGCCAGCACCGTGAAGCGTGAGCGGAAGGAGCGCGTTGCCGCGGAAAGGCCGAAGTCCAGGAGCCGCGCGGTGCGGAAGGAAGAGCGCACCAGGTCCCATCGGACGGTGGAAGTGGTCTCCAGGACCGAAGGCGCCGAGCGCGCGTCGCGCGGCGGCTACTCCATACAGGTGAGCGCCTACGACAACCAGGCCACGGCCCGGCGCGAGGTGGCGAAGCTCAAGGAGCACAGGTACGATCCCTACATCGAGAACACGCGCATCGGCGGGAAGAAGTACTTCCGCGTCCGCATCGGGCCCATCTCGTCCCGGAAGGAGGCGGTGAAGCTCCTGGAGGAGATCCAGGAGATGAACCGCTACGAGAGGAGCTACCTCATCAGGGACTGACTCGCCGCGCATCCGTGTCGCGCGCTACAGGGGACCGCCGGGAACGGCGGTCCTTTTTGTTATGCGCGAAAGATCCGCAGCCCGGCGCGAACTGAAATCAGGGAGAGTTGCCATACCGCAGAACAAGTTGACGATCGGCGCTATCATGCTATACTTGGTTGATATGAGCTACTCCTTCGAAATGGGCCCCATCCGTCCCCCTAGCGAGGCGATGAGCCTGCTCCTGCGGGTGACGCGTAACTGTCCCTGGAACAAGTGCGCTTTCTGCCACACCTACCGCGACGAAACCTTCTCCCGCCGCGCCGTGGAGGAGGTGAAGGGCGATATCGATTCCATCCGCGCCATCGCCGGCAGGCTCGCCGACGCCATGGGAGGCGGCGACGCCACGCGCCTGTCAGAGCGCGATGTCATCCGCAGGGCCATGGGCCTGGACGACACGCCGGAGCAGTACTACCGCCAGGTCCTCTTCTGGATGTACCACGGGATGAAGTCCGCGTTTTTACAGGACGCGAACTCGCCCGTGATTCCCGCCGCGGAGCTGGCCGATATCATCCGCCACCTGAAAAGCGCCTTCCCGTCGCTGGAGCGGATCACCTCCTACGCGCGGGCCAAGACCGTGAGCAAAAAGAGCCTCGACGACATGAAGCTCCTCCGCGAGGCGGGCCTCACGCGCCTGCACTTCGGCATGGAGTCCGGCTGCGACGAAGTGCTGGATTTCGTGAAGAAGGGTGTCACCTCCGCGGAGCAGATCGACGCGGGGTGCAAGGCGATGGAAGCGGGCTTCGACCTCTCGGAGTACTACATGCCGGGGCTGGGCGGCGCCGCGCTCTGGGAGAGAAACGCCCGCGACACCGCGAGGGTGATAAACGCCGTCAACCCGACTTTCGTGCGGATACGAAGCACCGTCCCCCTGCCGGGCACGCCGCTGGGCGAGGCGATGGCCCGCGGCGAATGGGAGCCGCTTTCCGATGAGGGCAAGGTGCGCGAGCTCCGGCTTTTCATCGACGAACTGGGCGGCATCTCCAGCCGCGTGGTGAGCGACCACATGATGAACCTGCTCGAGGAAGTGGAGGGGACACTTCCCGACGACAAGCCGAGGATGCTCCACGCAATAGACCGCTTCCTTGCCATGGACACGGAGGACCGCGAACAGTTCACCATAGGGCGCAGGCTCGGCTATTTCCGCTCGGTAAGCGATTACCATTCCGGCGCGGAGCTCCGCGATCTCCGGGGAAGGCTCATCGCGGAGTTCGGCTCCGTGGATGCGGGGATACTGGAAATACTGAAGAACTACATCTGACCTTATATCGGCGCGCATCCCCGGGAAACCACGGGAGATCGCCACGTCGCTGCGCTCCTCGCGATGACAGGTCGAATAACAATCCGGAGGAGAACCATGACTGAACTGATTCTGATACTGGCGATCGCGCTGGGCATTTCGTTTATGTGCTCGGTCCTGGAGGCGGGCCTCCTCAGCCTGTCGCTTACCGATATTGCCGGCATTTCGGAGACGAAGCCCGGCATCGCCGGGATATGGCGCGGCTTCAAGGAGGACATCCAGAAGCCGATCGCCGTCATCCTCATCGTCAACACCTTCGCCCACACCATCGGGGCTGCGCTCTCCGGCGCTCGCTTCGATGAGCTCTTCGGCCAGCGATGGCTCATGGTCTTTTCCATCGCGTTTTCCTTCGCCATGATACAGTGGACCGAGATCCTCCCAAAAACGCTGGGCGTTCGCTACAACAGGGCCGTCGCAGTGGCAGCGGCCTACCCGCTTCGTTTCCTCATCACCCTGCTCACCCCGCTGGTGGTCCTCGTGGAGCTCATCAACCGCCCCTTCGTGGGAAAGCCCGGGGCCGGGAGCAAATCCGACGCGCTCCAGGAGCTGTCCGCGATGGCGCGGTTCGCGGCGTTCAACAACGTCATCAGCCGGGACCAGGAGAAGATACTGTCGCGCACCATCAACATAACGAAGATGCGGGTGAAGGACGTGATGGTGAAGTGGCAGGAAATCAAGTTCCTCACCACAGACATGACCCTGGGCGACGCGCTCATCGAGGCGCACCTCCATCACCATACGCGCCTGCCCCTGGTGAAGTACGGCGATTTCAGCGAGGTCCTGGGCTACGTGAACTTCAAGGACATCGTGAGCGCCCTGCAGATCAACCCGGAGAACCCGTCGCTCGCGGGCATCTGCCGGCCCATACTCATCTTCAACGAAAACGAGCCGGTCAACGCGATCTTCACCAGGCTCACGCGCGGCTACCAGCACATCGCCCTGGTGAAGAACAACGCCGGCGAGGTGACGGGCCTGGTCACGCTTGAGGACATCATCGAGGAGCTGATAGGCGACATCATCGACGAATACGACGTCCTGCCGTCGCACGTGTTCCAGATAACGCGCAGGCGCTACGTCGCCGGCGGCGGGATGACAGCGGACGCCGCGCGGGACAAGTTCGGCGCGGACATACCGGACGGCGTGAAAAACCTGAACGAGTGGCTCATCGGGCAGTTCGGGAAGCTCCCCCGCGCCGGCGACAGGATTACACGGAACGGGCGGACCTACCTCGTGAAGAAGATCAGCCGCTCCAGCATCTTCGAGGTGATAGTGGAGGAAGCGCAATGAACCTGAAATATTCGCAGAGGAAGAAACTGAAGGCGCTGGCCCACGACCTCCGCCCGGTGATCCAGGTGGGGAAGAAGGGACTCACGGACGAGCTCACTTCCGCCGTGGACAAGGCGCTCCTGGATCACGAGCTCATCAAGATGAAGTTCGTGGGCTTCAAGGAGGAGAAGCGCGATATCATCGGCGCCGTGGCGAAAAGTACCGGCTGCATCATTGTCGAAATCATCGGCCACGTGGCGATCCTGTATCGGCCCCACCCGGACGAGGAGAAGAGGAGGATAGTGGTGTAGGATGTGATCCCCACCCTTCGCAAGGGGGATGGAGAGTTGCAGGGCATGATTCGTCCAGTGCAAATAATTTTCCTGGCATTCAGGAAATGCGACCATCCGCTGTGAAACTTAATTTTTTTTGATATTGATCACCAATGACAATATATTATTTAATATTCAGCGATTTAAAGATATCGTCTATGTCCTGAACGCCCTTGGATTATTCAGAAGAATACAGAAGAACAGCACCAGCTGTGGGCAACAATGGAAACCGTGAAAAAAGATAAAATCCTGGTCGTCGACGACTTGTCATCAGACCGGTATCTGATTCACTGCATCCTAACCGATTACGAGGTCTTGGAAGCTGAGAATGGCAGCACAATGCGGACAGTTCTTGAGCGTGAGTTGCCTGTATTGATATTCCTGGATGTAATGATGCCGGGCGAAGACGGTTTCGAACTCGCACGGGCGCTCAGGGCCGATATCCGCTACCGGGACATCCCCATTGTATTCGTGTCAGCGCGAGACAGCGGGGATGACGTCGAATCGGGATTCTCCGTCGGCGGCGATGATTACATCAAGAAGCCCTACGAGGAGGCGGAACTTCGGGCGCGCATGAAATCCGTCCTGGGGAAAAAGCGCCGTGAACGTGAGCTCAAAGAAAAATCCATGCGCGATTCGCTTACTATGCTCTACAATCACGTCTCATTCATGGACCTAGCCCGCCAGCATATCGCCCAGGGCGCGAATGAAGGCAAATCTATCGCCCTGGCCATTCTCGACATAGACTATTTCAAGAACGTAAATGACACCTTCGGGCACCAGGCAGGAGATTTCATCCTGACCAATTTTTCAGATCTACTTAAAAAAAACAAACGGAATCACGATATCGTCGGCCGGTATGGTGGAGAGGAATTCGTCCTGTTGTTCTATAACAGCACCCGGCAGCAGGCCCGCGAAAGCGTGGAGCGGGTGCGAACGATCGCCGAAACATCCACCTATGAATTCCAGGACCTAAAGCTCCGGTACACCTTTAGCGCGGGCGTCGCCGACACCACCGAAAACGAACAGTTGCACAACATAGACGACCTGCTCCGGGCCGCGGACATGTGATTGTACCATGCAAAAAAAACTGGAAGAAACCGAGTTGCAATAGATTGATTCACCGTGCGAACTGCATTCAGTTCCTTTTGTGGCGATGCATACTCCGGAAAAATTGGTGATGCGCTTGTAAAATTTTGAAGTCCTGTCATGGAACTTTTTGCCCAATGTGGGGCGGTTATCCACAAGGACGCTTCCAGTAGAACGATAATGTCCTGAGGGATCCACTCGGTGATGAGAAGCAACTTCCTTGATATTGAAGCACTGAGTCTCATGCGCATAAAGATCAGCTCTGGGGCCAGCATTCATGCTTGACGGATTAATTAGAATGTGATAGGAAAAGCATCGTCCTGGAGGTTACCATCATGAACAGTGACACTAAGAACGCGATCAAAATCGGCATGATCCTTCTCATCCTAAGCGCTGCCTGCACCCCGCGGGAGACCGATCCCTTCGCGCTGAAAGCGCAGTTCGTGGTGGGCGACGTGAAGGTGGAATCCGCAGCCGGGAGCCGCGTGCCCGCGCCCGGCGACACCATACTGGAATCCGACACCGTGAAGACCGGGCCCTATTCCCAGATCGACATGGTCTACGGGGAACGCGGCTTCCTGCGCCTCCAAGAGAACTCGCTTCTGCGTGTCTCGGAGCTCCGCGAGAAGCAGGGCGGCGGCACCGGCCTCTCCCTGGACCAGGGGAAGATTTTCGTGGTCGTATCAAAGCTCGCCAAGGGCACCTCATTCTCCGTGAAGACGCCGCTCACGCTCGCGGCGGTGCGCGGCACCAGTTTCCGTGTGAGCGCGGACGCGAAGACCGCCAGGATCGACGTGGTTGCCGGGAAGGTGACAGTCAATCCGGTGCGCGAGGGAAAGGTGGTGGAGGAGGTTTCCGCCGTGGTTGAGAACAGCCAGGCCGTGGAGCTCACCCCGGAGAAAGTGGCGGCCGTTGTCGAGAAGAAGGAGGCGATCCCCGTCCAGGAAATCTCCGCGGATGTGATGACGCAGATAAAGAACGAGGTGAGGGAAGTGCCCGCCGAGGTGATCAAGAAGCTCGAGCCGGAGTCGGTGCGCGAGCTCAAGCAGGTGGTCCAGCCGCCCTCGCAGGACGAGGCGCTCCAGAAGAAAAAAGAGGAGGACGAGCGCGCCCGGCAGGCGGAGCTCGCCTCCAAACAGCAGCAGGCACTCGCCGACAAGAGGCGCAGGGACGATGCCGCGAAGCGCGAGCGGGAGGAGCAGGTAAACCGCGAGAAACAGGCCGCCGAGCTTGCCGAGAGGGAGCGGATAGCCCGGGAGAACGCCGCGAAAGCGGAGAAGGCCCGGAAGGAGAAAGAAGCAAAGGACCGCTCCAGCAATATACCGACGCTGTAATTTTATTTCACCAGGCGACGATCATGATCGTCGCCTGGCTATAAAACCCATGTGTATGTCGATTATTTTCTGCTCCGGAAAAACTCGTAGAAAGCCATCAACGCACCCGCGAGAGTGATAATTCCGAGAAGAAGATTATACTGAAGAGGATAGTCTATCGAGAGGAATGCGATGATGATGGAAATCATCAAGCATGATGGAAATCATCAAGCATGATGGAAATATTACAAGCCTGTCGATCATCACTGCTGATGAATTTCCTTGCTGATATTGGAACTGATTAGCTTGATGCTGCGCATTATCAGCACATACATCCAGCAGGTCAATCCAATGATGCCGAGAATAATCTTTATCATTTCCGTCTCCATTGCTGTAATAATGTGCTGAATACCACGGTATATGTCAATACTTAATCGATATTGGTTCATTTTCGTGATTGTCAAGTTGCCAGGAACACCCTAATGAACCACCACCTCACCCCCACCGACGACGGCACTATCACCCTCTTCTCCGATGAATACGGCCAGGCGATGCACACGCTCTCCGGCGCCTATGAAGAGGCGCGGCTGAAACACGTGTTTCCGTCGATGATACTCAAACGCAGCGACTCAGTGCTCCGTGTGCTGGACGTGGGCTTCGGTATTGGCTACAACGTCCTGGCGCTCCTCGACGAGTTTCTGAAAGACAGGAAAGGCCGCCGCATCGAGGTAATCTCGCTGGAAAAGGACCTCTCTCTTTCAGGGATGATGCGCGATATACGCTTCCCCGGAGAGCGCGGCGCGCTCTACGAATCGCTGAAAACCCTACCGGAGAAAGGCGTGATTTCCGGCGAAGGATATTCCGTGAAGCTGATTGCCGGCGACGCGCGCCGCTCCGTTATGGCGCTTTCATCATCCGCCTTCCACGCCGTGTTCCATGACGCGTTTTCTCCCTCGAAAAATCCGGAGCTGTGGAGCGCAGATTTTTTCAGTGAGATATACCGTGTCGGGGCTGACGGATGCATGCTGACTACGTACTCGAGCGCGCCGCAGGTGCGCGGCGCCCTGCTGGAAGCGGGCTTCACAATAGGAAGGGGACCGTCGGTGGGGAAAAAGCGGGAAGGCACGCTCGCGGCGAAGGGCGATATCAGCCAGCCGCTCGGCGACTGTGAACTGGAGGAAATCCGCAACGACGTTAAATCGACACCGTACCGCGATTCCGGGCTTGTGTCGACGCGGGAGGAGATCCTCGCGCGACGGATCAGCGCGATGAAGGCGGCGCGTGAGGCCGATGTAGATTGATCTGTATAAAACGACGCGAGGTGCGCGGCGTAACGCCGCTAGAAGAGATCTTCCAGTTCCTGGATGACCGATTTTGGTTCTTCCTTCTTCTCCGGCTCCGTCTTCTTCGCGGGCGGCGCTTCGCCGGGCGCATCCTTGATCGGCGTATCCACAAACGGTTCTTCGGAAGCCATCGGTGCCGCGACGGCCGCGGGCTGCTCGCCCGCCGCCTGCTCAATGTCACCCGCGAGATCGCCTCCCCCGCTCAGCCTGAAGGACAGCGCCGAGGCGAAGCAGTATGTGAGGTAGATGCTCTCGTACACCTTCTTGCCGCTCAATTTCTTCACGCCCTCTATGTCTGAATCGAAGGAGAGCACCTCCTGGGGATTCGAGACGATCGCCTGCGTGCCGTTCATGTCTTCTATGAGGAGCTTCATCTGGGTCGCCACCCTGTCCATGAACGCGGCTACCGTCATCCGCGCCTGGCTTCCGGTGTTGCGCCTGGTCTTTTCCAGGGCCGTGAGTTTCTTCGAGTACTCTATGTACTGCGCGTTGCTCGTGGGCTTGTCCAGGCGCGCCTTCTCGTAGGCCTCCAGGAGCTCGGCGTACTGCCGCAGGGCCTCGATGCAGTCGCGGAGGTCGTTGTAGAGGTCGGAGAGCTGGATCCGGTAGTCCATCTTGCCCGCCGGTCCGTAGGTCACGTTGTACTTGATCTTGTTCGTCGTGAGGATCAGCGAATACTCGCCGTCGAACTCGCGCAGGAGCAGGTTGGTCATCAGGATCTTGTCGCTGTCCTTCACGTACTTGAAGATATTCTGGCGGTCGTATTCGGCGCGGAGCTTCTTCATATCCAGTGCGTTGATCATCTCCAGTCCGCGCTTTATCTCGTCGGGGAGGACTTCCTGCTTCTTCTCCGCGTCCGCCTTCTCGGCGGCGTCGCCGGGCAACGGGACTTCCACCTCCGTGACCTGGGCGCCCTTCTGGCGCCTGCCGGGCCTGTCTTCCAGGGTGATGCCGAGGATGGAAGCTATGGCGGGATCGTTGAGCGGGATGGCCGCTCCCTGGTAACTGCAGAAGAGCCAGTAGAGCCTGGGGAACAGCTTGTTGAACACGACGTACAGGTCGTTCCGGATCTTCTTGCGCTTGGACGCGTATATCGACGCCTTGTTCTTCTCGATCTTCATCTGCCCGGCGATGGCCCGCTCGAACGCGTCGAAGAGCGTGACGGTATACCCGCTCTGGATGTAGAGCTTTTTGAACAGCCCCAGGAAAAACTCGCGGTAGTCCGATATTCTCTGCGCGATGTCCGGAAACTCCTCGAAGGCCTGGGTGATGCGCATGAAAGCCCCGCGGTCGTACATGGACGCTATCATCTCGATGAGCTCGAAGTACAGCGGCTTCAGGCTGTCGAGCTCGTCGATGACCTGTTTGCCGATTTTTGGATTCTGCTTGAACACGTCCAGGTAGATCATCTGGATTTCCAGGAGGGCCGACTTGTACTCGGTGTTGAACTTCTCTATGAATCCGGGCTTGTAGTAGCCCCCCCAGAAGTCCGTGACGCCCAGGAAAAAAAGCCGGAAGCGGATGATGGTGCGGTTCAGCCAGCCGGAGAATACCCCGGCCCTGCGGGGCGCGTCGGCCAGGACTTTCACTTTCTGCTGCTGGGCGGCCGCCGCTGCGGCCCTTTCCTTTGCCGTTACGGCAACCGGTTTTGTCTTCTGGATCTTCTGCCGGTGCGTGTCGATCTTCTCCCGGTACTGTTTCTGCTTGTCGCGGTCGAAGTCCTTGAAGGCGCTTTCGCGCTTGTCCGCCACCACCTGGCCACCGGACTCCACGAACTTGTTGAAAAGCTCCTTCTTGGTCTTTTCGTCCAGCCTGGTGACGCCGATGTTTTCCTTTGTTTTTTCCAGCTTTGACATGCCTATCTTCCGTTCCGCTAAAGGATAACCGATACCCGGCCCCCATTACAAAATAAGCACAACACCGCCCGCCGGGTCAATGGTAATACTGGTTTTTTACGAAAAAAATTATTTTGTCCATTTTTTATTCAACACCCTGTGGCGCTTGCACGCTCTGCCCCCGGGTTACCAATCGGGATATTTCCCCGATTTTTATAGCGGGAATTCAGCGGCGAGGAACGTGTGGTCCGAGGGTTTTTCCATCATCCGGGGTTCCAGGTCGATCCACGCGCCGGTCGACGCGTCCGCCAGGGAACGGGTCGCCCAGATGTGGTCTATCCGCCAGCCGATGCCGTTGGCGAGCGCGCCCCGCACCCTGTAATCGAAGAAAGTATACTGCCCGGCCGCGGTGTTGTGTTTCCGGAAGACATCGGCAAAGCCCCAGCCCCTGATCTTTTCCAGCGCCGCGTGTACGTCCGGGTGATAGCAGACATGCCCGTAAAGCCCCTCCGGATCGTGGACGTCCTCCGGCGCGGGCGCCGCGTTGAAATCGCCCAGCCAGACAAGCCGGTCGCCGGGAGAAAAGTTCTCCACGAAATACCCGCGCAGGCGCTCCAGCCATTCGAGCTTGTACCGGAACTTCGGCGATTCGGGGTCCGCGCCCTGGGGAACATAGGTGTTGACGACGGTGAGCGCCCCGAAGCGCGCCGCGATTATCCTGCTTCCCTCGTCGCGGCCCCCGCCGTCGAATCCCCGGCGGACCTCGTCCGGCGCTTCCCTGCTGAAGATCGCCACGCCGTTGTACGCCTTCTCGCCGCAGAACGCGGCATGGTAACCCGCGTCGCGCACGGGACCCGCGGGAAAGCTGTCATCCGCGACCTTCGTTTCCTGGACGCAGAGGACATCCGGCGAGTGCTTCGCGAGCCAGGGGAGGATGATATGAAGGCGCGCGCGGATGGAGTTGGCGTTGAACGTGGCGATTTTCATATCATCCCCGTAATTTATTTTGATAGTTTGGCACGAATAGTATACACTTGTCAATATACGTGACGGCACTGCAATTACGACACGTCGCGCGGGGGAATGCAATACTTTTCAGGGGGTACGGGGATGGAATTCATCGAGTGGAACGACGGGATGAGCGTGGGGGTGGAGAAGTTCAACGGCGAGCACCAGCAGCTGATACAGTTCGTCAACCGGCTCAACCAGGCGCTGAAAGCCGGGGGCGCCAGGAAGGAGCTTGAGAACATACTCACGGGGCTGGTGAAATACACGGCGATCCACTTCACCCACGAAGAGGAGTACATGAAGATCCACGACTACCCGGACTACGCCGCCCACAAGAAAGAGCACGACACTCTCACCGCGCAGGTCACCGACTTCTTCGAGCGTTTCAAGTCGGGAAGCGCGTCGTTCTCCCTGGAACTTCTCGTGTTCCTGAAGGACTGGCTGGTGAACCACATCATGGGGACCGACATGAAGTACAGGGAGTTCTTCACGCGGAAGGGGGTCTGAACCCGCCGGGAATCACACCGCCCGCGCAAGAACGGCCGCGCCGATGGCGCCGTTGAGCTGCGCGAGGGGCGATACCTCTATCGACACGCCGAGCTTCTTCTCCATGGCACGAACCACCCCGGCGTTCTTGGCGACGCCTCCCGTCATCATCACCGGGGGGTTGATGCCCACGCGCGAGGCCATGGCACCCACGCGGGCGGCGATGGACTCGTGGATGCCGGCGATGATGTTCTCCCGGCCCTCGCCTTTCGAAATGAGCGATATCACCTCCGACTCGGCGAAGACCGTGCAAAGGCTCGAGATGCGCGACGGATTGCCCGCCCCGTCGGACATCTTGCCGAAGTCGTTCAGGTCCACCTCCAGGGCGCGGGCCATCACCTCCAGGAAGCGCCCCGTACCGGCCGCGCACTTGTCATTCATGGCGAAGTCTTTCACCTTGCCATCGCTCTCCAGCGCGATCGCCTTGCTGTCCTGTCCGCCGATGTCAATGATGGTGCGGACCTTCGGGTTGAGGAAATGCGCGCCCGCGGCGTGGCAGGTGATCTCGGTCACCGCCTTGTTCGAGAACTTTACGCTGTTGCGCCCGTATCCCGTGGAAACGGTCTTCTCCACCTGGGCCGCCTCCATGCCGAGCTCCGCGAGGAGCTCCTCGAAGACGCGCACGCCGGCATTCTCCGCGCTATAGCCGGTGAAGATCACGCGCGTTCCCAGGATTTTTTTTCCATTCAGGATGGCGCATTTCGCCGTGATGGAGCCTATGTCGATGCCGGATGTTATCATGCCGATATTTCCCTTCAGTCTTTCAGAATTTTCCTGGCGAAGTCGGTGAGGATGCGCGCCGTGAGCCCCCATATCTCGAAGCCGTCGTAGTGGTAATAGTACACCGTCACGTCGCGTCCTTCGAAATTAAACACTTCCGACCTGTAATATTTTTCCTCGTAGAAAAGGCTGAGCGGCGCCTCGAAACAGGCGTCCAGCTCGTCGCGGTTGATAGTGTACTCGCAGGGATAGGGGATGGCGCCTACCCAGGTGGAGACGTGGAACCCCCAGATGGAGAAGTAGTGGTCAAACTCGCCGAGCACGCGTATGGCCCCGGCGCCGATACCGACTTCCTCCTCGGTCTCCCGGAGCGCGGTGCGCAGGGTGTCCGCGTCGCCGTCGTCGCGCTTGCCGCCGGGGAACGCGACCTCACCCTTGTGCGTGGCGACCTTCGATGTGCGCCTGGTGAGGAGCACGTGCGCCTCGCCGCCCTTGTTCATGAAGAGCATCAGCACCGCGGCGGGGGCGAATTCCGGCTTCTCCAGCCTGCGCCGCTCCTGGGCGTCGAGCCGCGCCTTCACTTCGGCAAGGAACGCCTCGTATTCCGCGTCGTTAGCGAAGCGCAGCTTCATAGACGTCACCGTTATGGATGTCGTTCGCGACGATGAGCGGGAAGCCGCGCACCTCGTATCGATAGACCGCCTCGGGGCCCAGCTCCGGGAACGCGACCGGCTCCGCCGCGACGATACGCGCGGCCAGGTAGGCGGCGGCCCCACCGTACGTGGCGAAGTAGACCGCGCGGTGCTCCGCGAGGAGTTGGCGCACCTCCGTGCTCCGCCTTCCCTTTCCGATGAGGCCTTTCACTCCCAGCCGGAGCATCGCCCCGGTGAAAGGGTCCATGCGCGAGGACGTCGTGGGGCCCGCCGCGCCGGTGATCTTCCCGGGCGGCGTGGGGCTCGGTCCCGCGTAGTAGATGATGGCGCCCTTCGCCGGGAAGGGAACCGGCTCTCCGCGCTCCGCCATCTCCGCGATGCGCTGGTGCGCCCTGTCGCGCGCGGTGTACACTATCCCGTCGAGCACGACGCGGTCGCCGGCACGAAGCGATTCGATGGCGGTGTCGTCGAGGGGCGATATGATGGTGATCACGCTCATAGCTCGGCGGTCCCGTAGCGGAGGGAGTGGCAGTTCAGGTTCAGGGCCACCGGCAGCGTGGCGATGTGCGTGGGCGCTTCCTTTATGT
>Ga0116141_10003924_pt1 | contig 12567 bp, 12 predicted proteins | sample AD_UKC097_MetaG_FD_89744 | JGI IMG/M metagenome (GOLD analysis project Ga0116141, IMG submission 89744) | Active sludge microbial communities of municipal wastewater-treating anaerobic digesters from USA - AD_UKC097_MetaG | ecosystem: Engineered > Bioreactor > Anaerobic > Digestate | place: USA... | reverse complement strand
ATCGTCAGGGCCCATAGCTCAGGCGGTTAGAGCGGCTGACTCATAATCAGTAGGTCCAAGGTTCAATTCCTTGTGGGCCCAAAAATCCGGAACGGGATTAGCTTAGAAAATAAGGGAACTGGATGCCATGTACGCGATAGTTGAAGTTGCCGGGAAGCAGTACAAAGTTGCGAAAGACATGACGGTGAACGTGAACAAGATCGACAAGACCCAGGGCGACGATATCACCCTGGAGAAGGTGCTCATGGTCGTCGACGGCGAGAAGTCCCTGGTGGGCACGCCGTACCTGAGCAACGTGAAGGTTTCCGCGAAGGTCATGGGCGTTGACCGCGGGAAGAAGGTCCGGGGGATCAAGTTCAAGAAGCGCAAGAACTACACCAGGACTTTTGGAAGCACCCCCGAGTTCACCACGCTGAAAATAGGCGACGTCACCGTGATGTAGCAGGTGATACGGGTCACCTTTGAAAATATCGCGGCGGGCGGAGACGGTGCCGTCGATTTCACGGGGGACCGGGTATCGTTCACGGTGGAAGGGCATTCAGGGGCCGGCGTCAGGGGCGATGACATCTACTGCGCCGGCGTATCGGCCATAGTGCAGTCCTGCACGGTGGCGCTCGCGAAGATAGCGGGCATGAAGCAGGAGATCGAGCAGCGCGACGGTTTCCTTCGTTCCAGCATGGCGGCGGGCGGCGCCCACGACAGGCTCCGGGAAGCGAAGGCGATCCTCGGCGTGATGGTGACGGGGCTGGAGGAGATGCGAAAGCTCCGCGGCTCAACGATAGATATTATCTATAAAGAGGTGTGATATGGCGCACAAGAAAGGCGGCGGCTCCACAAGAAACGGACGCGATTCCCATTCGCAGCGGCTCGGCGTCAAGCGGTTCGGAGACCAGGTCGTGAAGGGCGGTACCATCCTGGTTCGCCAGCGCGGCACGAAGATCCATCCCGGCGAGAACGTGGGCCGCGGACGTGACGATACGCTCTTTGCGAAGATCGACGGCATCGTCAAATACGAGAGGCTCGGAAAGGACCGCAAACAGGTTTCCATCTACCCGGTAGTTCAGTAGCGGACAGGCGTACGTGGTGCGGCTGCGCGGCGTACCGCGTGTCCGCGTACCGAAGGCGGCAATCATCAATCGCGTAATGGACAACCGTTACGCGATTCGTGTTTCAGGGGGAGGCAGTGCCGAAATTCACAGACACCATCACCATCCGCGTCAGGGCCGGCAACGGGGGCCCCGGCGCCGTGTCGTTCTTCCGGGAGAAGTACGTTCCCAAGGGCGGTCCCGACGGCGGCGACGGCGGGAGGGGCGGCGACCTCTTCATCGAAGCGGACTACAACTTCTACAACCTCTCCCACTACTTCAGGGACCGGGTCTACTCGGCGGAAAACGGCGAGCGCGGCAGGGGAGGGAACCAGCACGGCGCCGACGGCGGCGACCTGACGCTGAAGGTGCCGCCCGGGACCGTCGTCCTCGACGAGGACGGGGAGGTGATCGGCGACCTGCTGCATTCCGGCGACAGGGTGAAGGTCTGCCAGGGAGGCATCGGCGGAAAGGGCAACGCATTCTTCAAGTCGTCCACCTTCCAGACGCCGCGCTTCGCGCAGCCCGGCATGCCCGGCGAGGAGAAGCGCGTGGTCCTGAACCTGAAGCTCATCGCGGACATTGGGCTGGTGGGGCTCCCCAACGCGGGGAAGTCGACGCTCCTGTCCGTCCTCACCAACGCGAAGCCCAAGATCGCCGACTATCCCTTCACGACGCTCACGCCGAACCTGGGCGTCGTCGCCCGTGGCGACGGTCCGTCGTACAAGATCGCCGACATTCCGGGCATCATCGAGGGCGCCCACATGGGGCACGGTCTGGGCCTCTCGTTCCTGCGGCACATCGAACGGGTGAAGATCATCCTCTTTCTCATCGACCCCTCGGTGGAGGACCCGGCCTACAACCTGGAGCTGTTGCGGGGAGAACTGAGGGAGTACAGCCCCGTCCTCCTGGAGAAGCCGTATCATATCGTCCTGACGAAGTCCGATCTCGTCGACGACGGGGAGATGGAGCGCCGCGCGGCCTCCCTGGGCGGTGAAAAAGTGCTGGCAATATCGGCCACGACCGGCCACAATATCGACCGGCTGTACGAAATAATCGATTCCCTTCTGGAGACTGCCGGTGCCTCGTCGTGAACTGCTGAAGAATACGCGAAGGATCGTGGTGAAGATCGGCACGTCGCTCGTGACCGATGACGGCGCCATCGCGCCCGCGAAGGTTTCGCGCCTGGTGAAGGACATCGCCGCGGTGATCGCGGGCGGGCGCCAGGTGGTGGTGGTATCCTCCGGCGCCATCGGCGCGGGCTGCGGCGCGCTGGGCCGACCCAGGAAGAGCCTGAGCATCCCGGAGAAGCAGGCAATCGCCGCGGTGGGGCAGATCGTGCTTATCAACGAATGGCGGAAATGCTTCCAGCGCGAGGGATATCAGGTGGGGCAGATACTCCTCACCGAGGACGACGTGAAGCACCGGCGCCGCTTCCTGAACGCGCGGCACACCATGCACACGCTCCTCGAGATGGGCATCGTCCCGGTGGTGAACGAGAACGACTCGGTGGTGGTCAAGGAGATCAAGTTCGGCGACAACGACACGCTCTCGGCGCACGTGACGAACATCGTGCAGGCGGACCTGCTGGTCCTGCTCTCGGACATCGACGGCTTCTATCGCGATCTCGCCGACCCGGAGCCCGTGGAGGAGATTTACAAAATAGACGACGACGTCATCCGTATGGCGGGCGGTGCCGGCTCCGAGCAGGGCACGGGCGGCATGGCCACCAAGATACGGGCGGCGGACATCGTCATCAAGTCTGGCGAGAAGATGATAATCGCCGACGGTGGCGTTCCCGGAATACTGCCGAGAATCCTCAATGGAGAGAAGGTGGGTACCATCTTCGTGGGAAAAGGCGGGGGGCTCGCGAGCAAGAAGCGCTGGATAGCCTTCAACATGCCCGCCCGGGGCTCCATCACCGTGGACGACGGCGCCGTCAGGGCGATCCGGGAGCGGAAGAAATCGCTCCTCGCCACGGGCATCACCGCGATCGACGGGAAGTTCGACCTGGGCGACGCCGTGGAGGTCATGGACGCCGGGGGAGGGCGCGTGGGCAAGGGTGTGGTGAACTACACCCGCGACGAGCTCGCCCGCATAGTCGGCAAAAAAACCGACGAGATCCGGAAGATCCTCGGCGGGACCTACTACGACGAGGTCATCAACCGCGACGAGCTCATCATCTTCTGACGGCGGCGCCTACCTCTTTTTCCGCCAGACCCTATCCTGGAAGCCCTTCCACAACTGGTCCGCCGCGGAGACGGCGCTTTCCCTGTTATCGTAGCTTCCCACCTTCTTCGCCAGGACACTGTTCCGGTAGATGAAAAGGTACGCCGGCAGCTTCGGCTCGCCGATCACGTCCTTCGAAAGGTGGAGCTGTTCCTTCGCGCTGAAATTCACCACGTCGACCTTGTAGAACGCCACCCGGTTGTCCATGGTGTCCTTGAAGGCGCGGAGGGTGATATCGCCGTTTTCCGTGTGCGCCTGGCCCAGGTCGCTCTTGTAGAAATAGATGCCCGCGATTTTCTTCTGGGTGTCGACCGCCTTGTAGGTCTGCTCCGTGAGCTCCGGCACATCGACCGCGGACTTGAACTGCGGGGCGCGCTGCGCCGAGGAGCAGGTGATGAAGAGAAACGCCGGTACCGACAGCAACATTGACGCCGCGATTTTTTTCATAATGGGAAACCTCCGTTGTGGTGTGTGACGCGCCCCCGGGACGCATACAACAGTATCGCACAGGCGCGCGGGCGCGTAAAGAATAATTAATTCGCACTGGCCGATAGGTGGCGCCGCGTCAGGTCTTTCTCCTGGCGCTGAAATCTATCATCATCATGGTGCAGTCGTCGGTGATGCGGGTGTCCCGGTGCTCGATGACGTCCCTGATGTTCTCGAACTTCTGCGGCACCGTGACGGAGTTCCCTCCCAGGCAGCGGGGGAGCGATTCCTCGCCCGCGAGAACTCCGGACGGGTCGTGAAGGTCCAGGAGTCCGTCGGTGTAGATGAACAGGCCGTCGATATCGGCCAGGTCGGCCGTGAACGTGGTGAATTCCGCGTTCTTGATGGGCCCCAGGAAGGAGTCGTGGCCCTCCAGCGGCGATGCGGAGCCGCCGGAGAGGACCAGCGGGGTGGGGTGGCCGCCGTTGGAGAACTGGAGGGTCGGGCCGGCGGGGTCCAGGAGCCCGCAGAACATGGTGACGAACGATTCCACGGGGAGGTTCTCGGAGATCTCGGCGTTGAGCATGGCGAGTATCTCCCCCGGTACCGCGGTCTGGCGTATGGCTTTCCGGAACACCATCTTGAACATGGCGGTGTAGAGCGCCGCGGAAATGCTGTGGCCCGACACGTCCGCCACGAAGAAGACGATCCTCCCGTCCATGAAGTTGATGTAGTCGTACAGGTCCCCGCCGATGTCGGAGAGAAGGCGCATGTGCACCATGATGTTCGCCAGCCCGGTGGACATCCGCGGCTCGGGATAGAGGTGCTTCTGGAGCTTGCGCGCCGCCTCGAGCTCCACCCGCATGAATTCGTTGAAGTGGATCATCTCACCGATCTTGAGGCCGTTCTCGATGCGCTTGAGCATTATTTCCAGCTGCTCCGGCTTCTTGATGAAATCGTAGACGCCGAGCTTGTAGCACTGGAGCATCTTGTCCTTGTCGTATATCCCGGTGAGCATGAGTACCGGTGAGCTGGTGAGGTTGTGCTCGCGGACGTGAGTGAGGAACTCCAGGCCGTCCATCTGCGGCATGTTCATGTCCAGGACGATAAGGTCCACGGGCTGCTTTTCGAGCACGGAAATGGCGAGGGCGCCGTTGGCGGCGCTCAGCGTTTCGTACCCGGTGTGGGTGAGGATGTCGGTCAGGAACTTCCTGATCATCTCCTCGTCGTCGATGATGAGAATCTTCTTTTTCATGGGTTGCGCGGCGTCACGGAGGGTCTCCGTTCCGTTCCTGCTCACAGTATAGCAAAACCGCCGGCATTTCAATAAGTTTTTTTGCCCCCGCAATAATCCGCTTGACTGGATTGGAGCACGGGTCGACTATTCCAGAATTCCCGTCGTACCGATGGCGCGTATCATCCCAATTTTTTTTTCAAGTCGCGAGGAGAATATGGTTTTTGACAAGGTACTTGCCCTCCTGTTCGGCACCAAGCACGAGCGGGACGTGAAGAAGATGAGGCCCCTGGTTGAGCGTATCAACAGTTTCGAGGGCGAGATGAAGAAGCTCGCCACGGACCGGCTGCCGGCGAAGACCGCGGAGTACCGGGGGAGGCTGGAGAAGGGAGAGACCCTCGACGACCTCCTGCCCGAGGCTTTCGCCCTGGTGCGCGAGGCGTCCATCAGGACGCTCGGCATGAGGCACTTCGACGTCCAGATGATGGGGGGCATCGTCCTGCACCAGGGCAAGATCTCCGAGATGAAGACTGGTGAGGGAAAGACGCTGGTGGCGACGCTCCCGGTCTACCTGAACGCGCTGCCCTGCCAGGGTGTCCACGTGGTGACGGTGAACGACTACCTGGCGCGCCGCGACTCCGAGTGGATGGGGCGCATCTACAAGGCCCTGGGTCTCACGGTGGGCGTGATCCAGCACAACATGGACCACGAGGAGCGGCAGCAGGCGTACCGCTGCGACGTCACCTACGGCACCAACAACGAACTCGGCTTCGACTACCTTCGCGACAACATGGTGGAGCACCGGAGCCTTCGGGTCCATCACAAGCTGAATTACGCGATCGTGGACGAGGTGGACTCGATCCTGATCGACGAGGCGCGAACGCCGCTCATCATATCGGGCTCCACGGACGAATCGACCAAGAAGTATTACCTTATCAACAAGATCATCCCCAGCCTCAAGGAGAAGGTGGACTACGAGATAAACGAGAAGGAGCGGAACGCCCTGCTCACCGAGGATGGCGTGAAGCACGTGGAGCGGCTCCTCAAGGTGGACAACCTCTACGACCAGCGCAACATCGAGATTGTGCACCACGTCAACCAGGCGCTGAAGGCGCACACCCTGTTCAGGCGCGACCAGGAGTACATCGTGAAGGACGGCGAGGTGATCATCGTCGACGAGTTCACCGGTCGCCTCATGCCGGGACGGCGCTACTCCGACGGCCTGCACCAGGCGATCGAGGCAAAGGAGAACGTAACCATCGCCCGCGAAAGCCAGACGCTGGCGACGGTCACCCTGCAGAACTACTTCCGCATGTACAACAAGCTTGCCGGCATGACCGGCACCGCCGACACCGAGGCGGTGGAGTTCAGGAAGATATACGGACTCGACGTGGTCGTAGTGCCCACCCACATGCCCATGGTACGGAAGGACCACCCGGACCTTGTCTATCGCACCAACCGCGAGAAGTTCAACGCCATCGTGAACGAGATAGCCGGGCTCACCAAGAAGGGACAGCCCGTGCTGGTGGGCACCATATCGATCGAAAAATCGGAGCGCCTTTCGCAGATGCTGAAGGCGAAAGGCATCCTTCACAGCGTGCTCAACGCAAAGTACCACGAGCAGGAGGCGAAGATAGTCTCCGAGGCGGGGAGGCCGGGCACGGTGACCATCGCCACCAACATGGCGGGCCGCGGGACCGATATCGTCCTGGGCGGACGCAAGATGTACGTGGACGAGCTCGACAACCACGTGCCGGTCCACGACGCCGCGCTCTGGGACGAGTTCCGCCTCGCGGTGCTGGAAAGCGACTTCGCGAAGGCCGAGGCCCTCGCGGAGAGGATGACCGGGCAGGACCAGCACAAGGCGAAGAACATCGTCCGTGGCGGGAAGGAATGGCTGGAGAACCACGAGAAGGTGATACAGGCGGGCGGTCTCCACATCCTGGGCACCGAGCGCCACGAGGCTCGCCGCATCGACAACCAGCTCCGCGGGCGGTCGGGACGCCAGGGGGACCCGGGATCGTCGCGGTTCTATCTCTCGCTGGAGGATGACCTGATGCGGATCTTCGCGGCGGAGCGGATATCCGGCATCATGCAGCGGCTGGGCATGGAGGAGGGGCAGGAGATCGAGAGCCGCATGGTGAGCCGCGCCATCGAGAACGCGCAGAAGCGGGTCGAGGGCAGGAACTTCGAAATACGCAAGCACCTCCTGGAGTACGACGAGGTGATGAACTCCCAGCGGGAGAGGATATACAAGGAGCGCGACGAGATCCTCGAGGGCGAGGACATATCGCACAAGATAAAGGAGTACCTGGAGGATATCGTCGCCTCCACGGTGCAGCTCTATACCGAGGGAAGCGACAAGGACGATGGATGGGACATCGAGGGCATGCGCGGCTGGCTGCGGAGCACCTTCCTGGTGGACCCGGGCGACCTGGATTACGGTTCCATGAGCGCTGAGGATCTGGAGAACGCGGTGCGGGACTCCCTCTTCGCGCGCTACGAGGAAAAGGAGCGCGAGATCGGTCCCGCGAACATGCGCACACTGGAGCGGATGATCACCCTGCAGGTGATCGACAGCAAGTGGCGCGAGCACCTGCTGAACACGGACGAGCTGCGCGACGGCATCTGGGCCGTGGGCTACAGCGAGCGCAACCCGCTGGTGGAGTACAAGCTCCGCGGTTTCCAGATATTCAACGAGACGATGGACGGCCTGATGATGGAGATCCTCGAGTATCTCTTCAAGGTGCAGATACGCGAGGAGAACATGCCGGAGCAGGAGCGCGAGTACCGGGTGATAGGGCAGGAGGTGCACGGCGAGATGGCGCAGTTCGGAGACGGAGGCGGGCCCGTCCAGACCGTATCCGCGCCGCAGCGCTCCCTGGGCCGCGCGGCGAAGGAGCCGGAGAAGCCAACGGAAGGCGGTGTGAAGCGCAGGAAGACCCGCCGCGGAAGGAGGCAGTGAGATGGCCGCGCCATTGATGAAAAGCGTTTCCGGAATACGGGGCATCGTGGGCGAGAGCCTCGACCCGGACCTCGTGGTGCGCGTGGCGTCGGCGTTCGCGCGGTACGTGAAGCGCGGCAGGGTCGTGGTGGGCAGGGACTCCCGTCCCACCGGCGAGACGATCGCGCAGTGCCTGGTGTCGGTGCTGGTCCTCGCGGGCTGCGATGTGGTGGATATCGGCGTGGTGCCCACGCCCACCGTGCAGCTCATGGTGGAGGAGCTTTCCGCCGCCGGCGGCATCGTCATATCGGCCTCGCACAATCCCATAGAATGGAACGCCTTCAAGCTCATCGGGAGCACGGGGAGCTTCCTCAACCAGAAGGAAATCAACAGGTTTTTCGCGATGATGGACGCACCGGGGCTGTACATGCGCTGGGACAAAGTGGGCACGCTCGCGCGGCACGGCGGCGCGGGCGGCATGCACATCGACCGCGCTCTCGCCGTGATCGATGCAGAGAAGGTGCGCGCGGCGTCGTTCAACGTGGCGCTCGACTCAGTCAACGGGGCTGGTTCCGTCATCACCCCCGAGCTGTTGAAGAAGCTCGGCTGCGGCGTGGTCCCGGTGCACTGCATCGTGGACGGGACCTTTCCCCGCGGCGCGGAACCGGTCCCTGCGAATCTGGGCGACCTCTCGGCGGCTGTGAAGAAACACGGCTGCGACATCGGTTTCGCGCAGGACCCCGACGCGGACCGCCTTGCCATAGTGGACGAAAGGGGCAGGCCCATCGGCGAGGAGAACACCATCGCCCTGGTGGTGAAGCACCTGCTGGGGAAGGAGACCGGCCGCGTGGTGGTGAACCTCTCCACCACCAAGACCGTGGAGGAGATAGCGCGGCAGTATGGCGCGCCCTTCACGCGCACGAAGGTGGGGGAGATACACGTGGCCGACGAGATGCGCAGGCGCGGCGCGCGCATAGGCGGCGAAGGCAACGGCGGCGTTATTTCTCCCGAGGTACACCTGGGCCGCGACAGCCTGGCGGGCATCGTCTACGTGCTGGAGATGATGGCGGAGACCGGGAAGAGCGTGTCGCAGCTTGTCGCTGAGCTTCCTTCTTTCTTCATGATAAAAGGCAAGACGAAGATATCGGGGAAATCCGCGGGTAAGGCATTTACCGCGAAGCTCAGGAAGTCTTTCAAAGGAGAAAAGTTCTCGGAGATCGACGGCGTGAGGATCGATTTCGTCCGCCACGAGGAGTTCCGCGGCGGCTGGGTGCACCTGCGGCCCTCCAACACGGAGCCGATATTCCGCATAATCGCCGAGGGCGTCGACGAGGCGCAGGCGGGTAAGATATATTCGCATTTTGAAAAAATGATCCGCACATGAAAAGAATCGCGATCATCGGATTCGGTTCGGCGGGATTTGCCGCGCTTATGGCGATTCGGAAGGCGGATCCGCGCGCCGAAGTGGTGATCGTGGACCCCAAGCCGTTCGACCTGATGCATCCCTGCGGCATCCCCTACGCGCTGGAAGGCATCGTCCCCGTGGAAGGGCTCTACCAGGACGTGGCGCTCCAGAGCATGGGAGCGACCCGGATAAAGGCCCGCGCGAAAAGGATTGATCGCGCGCGCAAGCTGGTCATCGCGGAAGGGCCGGAAGGCGCTCATGATGTATCGTATGATACCGCCATTATTACCACGGGCTACTCGCCGTTCGTGCCGCCCCTGAAGAACATCGAAAGGAGCCTGGGGCGCGGCCTGCACACGCTCGCTTCCGTGGACGACCTCGTATCAATCACCCAAAAAACGAAAGGCATTGAGTCGGCGATAGTTATAGGCGGCGGGGCGATAGGCCTGGAGGCCGCCGTGGCGCTGAAACGACATGCCGGCACCGTGACTCTGCTTGAAATGCGCGAACAACTCCTGCCCGGGGTGCTCGACAAGGACCTTTCCGAACTGGTGGAAAAGCACCTGGCGGAAGAGGGTGTCTCCAGCCGCTGCGGCACAGCCGTGGAGGAGGTGCTGGGCGATGACGGCTTCCAGGGAGTTGTCGCCGGCGGGGAGCGGCTCGAGGCGGGGCTCTGCGTGCTCGCGGCCGGGTTCAGGGCGAATATCACCCTCGCGAAGGAGAGCGATATCGACACGGAGCCGCTGGGGATCGTTGTCGATTCGAACCTTCGCACATCCGATCCGGACGTCTATGCCGCGGGCGACTGCGTCGCGGCGGTATCGGTGGTTGATGGGAAGAAAACGCCCGCGAAACTCGCCACGGCGGCCTACAAACAGGGAACAGTGGCAGGTTTCAATGCGTGCGGCGCGGGCATTGCCTACCGGGGCACCGCGGGCACATTCGTGACGAAGGTGGGCGAACTGGAGGTGGCGGGGACCGGCTACAACACGGAGACCGCGACGCGAAATGGTTTTGCGCCCGCGCCGGGGAAGATAAAGTCGCGACTGCTTCCTGATTATTTTCCCGGCGGCGGCGAGATCATCATGAAGATGATAGTCGACAAGAACTCGGGGAAGATACTCGGCGCGCAGGCGGTGGGGGAAGGCGCAGCGGCGCGTATCAACCTCGTAAGCATGGCGCTGGAATTCGGCATAGGACTGGACGATTTGGGCAGGCTCGAGATGGCATACTGCCCGGCGGTGAGCGAGGTGTACGATCCGCTTCTCCGTGCCGTGGATTTTGCCGCCAGGAGGGTGAAGCGATGAAACGAACTCCCATGTACGAGGAACATCTGAAGCTCGGCGGCCGCATGGTCGATTTCGCAGGATGGGAACTGCCCGTGATGTATTCCTCGATTGTGGAGGAGCATGCCGCCGTGCGCACGGTGGCGGGTCTCTTCGACGTCTCCCACATGGGAGAGATACTGGTGAACGGCGCCGGCGCCGCAGCGTATCTGCGGAAACTCATCCCCACGCGCATGGAAAAGCTCGTCCGGGGATCGTCGATGTACAGCTGTTTCTGCAACGAGGCCGGCGGCGTCATCGACGACCTCTTCGTCTACATGTTGGGCGACGACAACTTCTACCTGGTGGTCAACGCCTCGACGCTCGACAAGGACTTTGCCTGGATGCTGAAGCACCGCGCGCCGGGAGTCGAGATTGTGAATATATCGGATGACGTGGCGAAGATCGACCTGCAGGGCCCGCGTTCAAAGGAGATTGCCGTACGGCTTTTCGGCGGCGACAGGCTCGCGTCCCTAAAGCGGTTCGGATTCATGCAGACGGAATTTTCCGGCGCCCCGTGCATGGTGTCGCAGTCGGGGTACACCGGGGAATTCGGCTACGAGTTCTATCTTCCCGCGAAAAACGGGTCGCGTCTATGGAACGCGCTTCTAGATGCCGGAAAGGACGCGGGTATCCGCCCCTGCGGCCTGGGATCGCGGGACTCGCTCCGGCTGGAGTCGTGCTACTCGCTCTACGGACACGAGCTTACTGAGGACGTCACGCCCGTGGAGGGCGGTATCGGCTGGATCGTGAGCTCGAAGGACGAGTACATAGGGAAACCGGTTCTGGCCGCGCAGAAGGAGAAGGGGGCGCCGCGGGAGACGGTCTACTTCGAGGCGCTCGACAGGGGCGTTCCGCGCGAGGGATGCGCCGTTACGAAAGGTGGGAACGATATCGGGAAGGCGACCAGCGCAGGGTATTCCCCGACGCTGAAAAAGGGTGTCGGCATCGCGCGGGTGGCGTCCGGCAGCGCCCTCGTTGGCGACGAGGTGGCCATCATCGTGCGGGATAAACCGCTCAAGGCGCGGATCGTCGAGCGCCCGTTTTACAGCTACCACTCCGTGTGACGGCGTCCTCGTATCATACACTCCCGCGCTTTTTACGGGCACTCACTAATATCACGCATAAAAAATTCAACGGGTTTATCCGGAAAAAATTTCATGCCGGAGGTGCGGAGGTCGTACTGATTCTCGGGGTACAGGGAGGCCCCGTGTGATGATCGATACGACCGTGAACATTCGGCCTGACCTGCTTGGCGCGCTCGAGGACGCGTCGCGGAGGGCGGGGGTGGCGCGAAGGGAGATGATATCGTCACTGCTGAATATGGTTTCGCGCAGGGAAAGGCGCTCTTTCCGCTGCTGGGTACGGGTGCGGTATCAGAAGATGGAGGGGGAGCGCCCGTGGCGACGGATACATATGCGGTTTCGGGATGACGAATATGAGTTTGCGCTGGACTTGAGGAAGGTGAGGAAGATGTCTGTGTCGTTTCTTCTGTCTTATGCCATCGAGAAGTACTTAAGTGAAATTCATGGGGAATCTGGAGAGTATACCGATAACTATCGCTATCGGAACTATGCTATTCTCAACATATTCATTGAAGATGTCAGTTGTTGGATTTTCTGCTGGGGAATCCCCCCAAAAATTCCAAGATATCGCCTTTAACAAGCAGTCTCAAGACAGTATCCCCAGTATCCGCTTGCTTCTGATGCCCTCAAGGAGCGGTAGGTGCGTGACCTCGCGTTCCAGGTCGCCCATCGAGCCCGCAAAGTCTTTCATGCCGGCGACAATATCGCCCGCTTCCTGCCGTGACGCCACGATGAGGTCCAGGTCGCGCCCCAGGTCTGAAAACTCAAGGTCCGTGTAACCGTGCTGGCGCGTCCCCGTGATCTCGCCGGCACCGCGCTGCAGCAGATCCTCCT
>Ga0116141_10003923_pt1 | contig 12570 bp, 9 predicted proteins | sample AD_UKC097_MetaG_FD_89744 | JGI IMG/M metagenome (GOLD analysis project Ga0116141, IMG submission 89744) | Active sludge microbial communities of municipal wastewater-treating anaerobic digesters from USA - AD_UKC097_MetaG | ecosystem: Engineered > Bioreactor > Anaerobic > Digestate | place: USA... | reverse complement strand
CCCACCGTGCCCTTCCCTGTGCTCTTCCCCGTCGAACGTCGTGCCCCCGCACGCGCGGGGCAGGCCCTGCGTCCGGCCCGTCTCGTGTTGGCCGGCCTCCTCCTGTGCGGCGCGCTCGCCGGATGCGGCAGCGTCGATTCCGATCCGAATGCCTCCTCGGGCGGACTCGGCGGCGTCGCCGCGCGCGAAGGCGGCTACCGCGCGCTGATCGAGGACCGGCGTCTGATGCAGCGCCCCAGCGTCGACCTGGCCGCCGGCGGCGTGGCCACCACGCCCTGGGGCGCCGAGATCGCCGTGCTGCCCGGCACCGGCCAGGGCGAGGTGCTCTTCACCGGCACGGCCAGCGGCAGCCCCGGGCGCGTCGTGCCCGATGGCGTCGTCGTCAGCGCGGAACACGACCTCACCGCACACGGCTTCGTGCCGGGCGGTACGGTCGTGCCGTTCCTGGTCACGCTGCCCGTCGATGCCAGCCTGGTGCCGTCGAAGGTCAGGCCGACCGCGTTCGCCGCGCAGACGTTCGACGAGGCGCGTGGCGTCTGGGTGCCCGTCAAGGGGCTGCCGATCTACGACCCGCAGAAGAAGAGCGTGACCTTCCAGGCGGCGCACCTGTCGAAGTGGCGGGTGATCAAGCTCGTCGACCTGACCGACGAGACGGACAAGTTCCAGTTCGAGACCGATCACTTCCAGATCCAATACACCCTGGGCACCAGCTTCGGACAGGTTTCGCCACTGTTCCCGATCGACGACGTCACCTGGCACAGTCGCGGCGGTCGGGTGGGCACCGACCCGCAGGTGCCGGACTACATCGAGGAGCTCGCACGGGCCCTCGAGGACGCCCGGACCGCGTTCCTGAAGCTGACCGCCTCCGACGGAAGCAGCCTGTACGGAGAGCCCTGGCATCCGAACACGAAGATGACCGTCGAGGTCACGCACATCGCCGATGGCGCCGGCGACTCGCGCCTGGGCGGCCCGATGCGCATCAAGGCCCGCCTCGACACGCCGACCGAGCTGCGTATCACCGCCGGGCACGAGCTGATGCACGTGATGCAGGACCAGCACTACACGTTCGCGGGTGCGGCGATGAACCGGTGGTTCCTGGAGGCGTCGGCCACGCTGTTCAGCCTGCGCTTCGCCGCGGTGCCGCGCGAGAGCCGGGTCAACTACTACGCCCGCGAGGCCTCGGACTACCTCAAGGCGTCGCTCGATTCCTCGCTGGAAGGCAGCTTCTACGCCGCCGCCGACTTCCTCGAGTGGCTGGAGGCCAGGACCGGGAAGAAGCTGACCGCCGACGTGATGCAGCTCGACCAGACCTGGGACCTGTCGGCGCTGTCGAGCCTGGTGCGCGGCGCCACGACGACGCTCGGCAAGTACTTCACCGAGTACCTGCTGGGGGCAAGCGTCGGCACCCACGACTTCAAGGCCACCAATCTCTGGACGCAACACCCGCTCACGCCGGCGGCCCCAGCGTGGCGGCACGAATTCAAGCAGTACCACCTGTCGGGGCAGGCGCTCGAGATCCGCACCGACGTGCCCGCCAATGCCATGCTGGTGGCGACCTCGGGACGCCAGTACCCGTATCCGAAGCTGCAGTCGCACTCGTATCTCGGCACGGCGGCCCGTGGCGACGTGACCCAGACCCTCGAGGCGCAGACCGAAGCGGGCAAGCCCGTGGTGGTGAAGAACTTCGGCAAGGCCGGCACGCCCGGGGTGACGAACTCGATCTTCCAGCAGGTCATCGTCAATCCGAACGAGAGCGACGAGACGGTGTGGGAGGACTTCATCTTCGACTACTACCTGCTCGAGCCGCCGCAGCGGCAGGGTGCGCCCGCTGCGGGCCGGGTCGAATGGAGCCACAACGCCGACACGGTGAACACGCTGCTGAAGAGCCCGACGATCACGGGCTTCAACGTGTACCAGGACCGGATCAGGCTGAACGGCACGCCGCTGTCCGTCGGCAACCGGTCGTTCAGCGATCCGCGCATCTATGCGACGGGCGACGTGCAGGTCACGGTCGTCGACCGGTACGGCAACGAATGGCCCGAGGTGGCGCCCGCCGCCGCAGTGCCCTTCCTTCGGGTACGCGACATCTGCGCGTCGTTCACGTACCTGTCCATCACCACCGTCTCGCGCATGCAGCAGGGCCCGTTCAGCGTCGTGCAGTGCATCGCCCCCAGGGGCACGGACGTGCTGAGCTGGGCCGGGAACCAGTTCAGCATCCGCACCGGCGACATCTACATGACCGGTGTCTACGACGCGATCGGACCGAAGCTCACCAGCATGCGCGCAAGCCGTCCGCACACCGGCCGATATGCGAAGCCCCCGCCCCTGTTCGAACTGATGATGAGGAATGCGGACCTCGATCCTGCGGCCGCGCCGCTGGTGCGCTTCGGCGTCGCGGGTGCGACGCACCCCAACGGCTACACGATCAACTGGCAGCCCGAGGACGACTGCACCGGCGGATTCTGCGAATCGCGCACCGTGCTCTCGATCGACCCCGCCAGCGTGACCGTCTCGGTCACCTTCTACCGCGAATGACCCCTCGCCGCCCACGACGCCACGCCGCCCCATGTCGAACGACCTGACGATTCCCATCGAAGACCGCTGGATCTACGCGCTGCTGGGCGACTACTACTGGGTTGGCGAGACCGAACCCGGTGTCACGGGCGTCACGTTCAGCTTCCCCGACGTCGGAAGCGTGTGGTCCGGAACGGACGCCAACTACGGACCCGGCGGCAGCCAGGAGCCCGTGAACGGCTTCACGCCCCTGGGCGACACGGAGCGCGATGCCGTGCGCGCCGCGCTGCGGCTGTTCGAGCACGTCGCGGCCGTGCGCTTCGTGGAAGTGTCCGACGACGGCGCCGGGGCGGGTTCGATGCGGTTCGCCTGGACCACGTACGACACGCCGGAGCAATCCCGCACCTACCCTGTGGGGCCCGGCGAGAAGGCCGGCGACGTGTGGCTGAACAAGCGCGCCCCCTGGGACGGCTACGTGCCCGGTGCCTACGGCTGGTCGACCCTGCTGCACGAGATCGGCCATGCGGTCGGCCTCAAGCATCCGGACGAAGGCGCGGACACCCTGCGGCCCAGTGAAGACGCCTATGGCGTCTCGGTGATGAGCTATACGGCCTACGCCGGCGCGCCCGGGTCGTGGGTCGACTTCGAGCCGACCACGCCGATGCTGTACGACGTGCTGGCGCTGCAGTGGATGTACGGCGCCAACATGGAGCACCGCCCTGGCGACGACACCTACGTCTACGTCGAAGGGCAGCGGTACTTCGAGACGCTGTGGGATGCGGGCGGCACCGACACGATCGTCTGGCAGGCCGCGACCCAGGGCGCCCGCATCGACCTGAACGCCGGCGCCTTCAGCACGCTGGGCGCACCGCTGACGTTCTGGAGCGAGGACTTCGCCTCGTCCTGGACCGACCCGGACACGGTGACGATCGCCTTCGGCACCTGGATCGAGCGGGCCACCGGCGGCGGTGGCGACGACCGCCTGAACGGCAATCAGCTCGACAACGTGCTGACGGGACTCGCCGGCGCTGACGTGCTGGTGGGCGGCGGCGGCAACGACCGCCTCGACGGCGGCCAGGGCACCGACGTGGCCGTGTTTGCCGGCCCGGTCGGCCGTTACGCCCTCGCCATCGATCGCGGCGCACGTGCGGCCACCATCACGGACACGACCAGCGCCGCGTCGGCCGGCCACGAAGGCACGGACACCCTGCTGCAGGTGGAACAGGCCTGGTTCGGCGGGCAGACCTTCGCGCTGTTCAATCCGGCGCGCACGGTCGCGCCGCAGTACGCGCAGTCGCGCACGTTCCTGTTCGACCCGGCGTTCTACCTGCTGAGCAACCCGTCGCTGGCGGGCAGCGTGGACCTGACCACCGCCGCCGACCACTACCTGTCGGCCGGCGCCGCCCAGGGCCTGGACCCGAACGCCTGGTTCGACCCCGCGTACTACGCGAACCGGTGGGGCGACCTGAAAGGCCTGAATCTCGACACCGCCACCCTCTTCCTGCACTACAACCTGTACGGCGTCTGGGAGGGACGCAGCGCGGGGCCGCGGTTCGACCGCTACGACGGCCAGCGCTACCTCACCGACAACCCGGACGTGGCGGCCTACGTCGACGGGCACCTGCCCGACTTCCTGGGCAGCCGCACGAACGGCGCGATCGCGCACTACGTGATCTACGGCGCAGACGAAGGGCGCGTGGCGTACGACGTGTCGGGACAGTTGATCCCGTCGACGGTGCTGATCGGGGTCGGCTGACGCGCCTCGGCGTTCACGCGGGCGGGACGGCGGCTTCGATCACCGAGAAGGCCGCAACCGCAGCCAGGATGCACCGTCGAGACATGCCCGCAGACTGCAGCAAGGCGTCGTAGTCCGCGACCGTGCGCTCGCGTCCCCCCAGGCCGACGAGCATGTTCAGATCGCTCCGCGCGGTGACGCGGTGCTCTGGCAGATCCCGCACCCGGTCCGGCATGACGCGCTCGATCACCAGCAGTGTTCCATCCGGTGCGAGCGCATCACGTGCCCGCTTCAGAATGCGCACGGCATCCTCGTCATTCCAGTCGTGGAGCACGCTTTTGAGCATGACCACGTCCACGGGGCCTGGCAGGGCCTCGAAGAAGTCGCCCGACCGCACCGATACGCGCTCGCCGATCCCGGCTTCGCGCAGGTGGGCCTGCGCACCCGCGACAGCATGGTCGAGATCGAAGAGCACTCCGCGCAGTCCCGGTCGTGCACGCAGCACCTCCAGCAACAACTCGCCATGCCCTCCTCCCAGGTCCATCACGACGCCCGTGTCCGGCAGCGCGGGCGTGCCTGCGAGGTCCGCCGCCACCAGCCGCGTCAGTTCGACCATCGAACGATGGAACAACTGCGCGGACTGCGCGTCGGCGTCGAGGTGATCGAATCCCCGCTGCCCGTGCGCACGCTGGCGCGCACTTCGCCCGGTCTGCACGCTGCCCATCAGATCCGACCATACGCCCCACGCCTGCTGAGACCACCACTGCGCATGCGCACTCAGCCCGAGCACCGCATCATGGCGCAGCAGCGCACCGGTCGCGGTCAGGCTGCAGCCTTCGTCGTCGTCGAGATTCAGCACGCCCAGCGCGGCCAGACCGCGCAGCAGTCGACGAAGCGCGGATGCATCGCACCCGCACTCCCGGGCGAGTGCATCCACCCGGGTCAAGCCCGCGGCGATGTGATCAGCGAGTCCGAGTCGCGCCGCCACCCCGATCGCCTGGGTGGCCCAGTTGCCTCCGATCAGATCGACGAGCTGCCGCGCAGCGGCGCGCTGTTCCGCGGTTGCGAATGTCTGCTTGCTCACGTCACAATCCCCTCAAGGTGGACAAACTCAAGGCACTCGAATATTTCCTTGCGGCCGCGCAGACCGGCAGTTTCTCGGCTGCAGCGCGTCAGCAGGGCGTGAGCCTGCAGGCCGTGGCCAAGCTGGTCAGCGCACTCGAAGCGCAACTCGGCGCCACGCTGTTCCAGCGCAGCGGTCGAGGGCTCGTGCTGACGGCCGACGGTACGCAGTACGCCGAGGCCTGTGCGCCGCTGCTCGCGCAATTGCGCTCGGCCGACGAAGGACTGCGGCAGGCGCGACAACGCCCGCAGGGCACCCTGGTGGTCGGCGGCACGCCCTTCTTCGTTCAGCATTGCATCGTGCCGGCGCTGCATACCTTCCACGGCAACTTCCCGGACCTGACGCTCGACCTTCGCACCGTCCTTCACCTGAACGAACCTGCCGCCCAGGACTGCGACCTGCTCGTCTTGCACGGCTGGTTCGAGGCGGGCGACTGGGTGCGGCGCGAACTGCCGGTGCTGCCGCAGGTCACTGCGGCCACTCCGACCTACTGGAAGCGTCACGGCACCCCGAAACACCCGAGCGATCTGGCCGAGCACGTCTGTCTGTGCTATCGCAATCCCTACGGCAAACTGCTCGACCTCTGGCGCTACCGCAAGACGGACCGGCAGGGCGAGCGCATCGAGGAGATCGTCGTGCGCGGCTGGCTCAGTTCGAACCACCGCGACCACCTCCTCGAACTCGCGCTGGGCGATGCGGGCGTGATGCGGGTCTCCCCCGCCACCGCGCAGGACGAAATGGCAAGCGGCCGCCTCGTACCGGTGCTGCTCGAATGGGAAATGATGGACCCGCCGCCGCTGGCGATCTATTTCCGCCCCGAACTTCGTCGAACGCTGCGGCTTCGCGTCTTTGCGGATTTTGTCGCCACCTGTTGCGCCGATCTGGCGAAGCGCACGGACGCCAAGGGACAGTCCAGCGTCGACGGCCGCCCTGCATGGCATCATGGCAGCAGCCGTCGTGCGTCGAGCTGGCTGTCCCATCGCTGAGCACATCCTCTCAATCGATGCTCGCACCGGTATCGCGAACGAACTGCACGTACTGCGCCTCGGCGCGCGAGATCAGTTCCCGGGTCTCCTCCGGGGTGCGAACGGCCCCTACGATCAGAAGACGATCCATGTCCTGCCTGAACTCGGGCGTCAGCGCAGTCTGGCGAACCGCGGCGGCCAGCCGCGCGACGATCTCCACAGGAACCCGCGGCGGCCCCAGCACGAAGTGCGCCGTGATCAGCGGGGTCGCCGCGACGCCTGACTCGCCGAGTGTGGGCACCGTCGGCAGCGCAGCAATCCGTTCGGACATGCTGCACCCGAGCATGACCAGCCGCCCGGCACGCACATGGGGAATGCTGGCACCGACCGGCAGCACGGCGGCCTGAATACGGCCCTCGAGCAGGTCAGGCAGCATCTGTGGCGCGCCCTTGTAGGGCACGCGTTCGAGCTTGAAGCCCAGTGCGCCGGTCACCTGGCCCGCCACCATGTCTTCGGAAACGTTGTTCGAGCCGCGCATCAGCGGCTGCCCGCTGGCTCTGGCGTACGTGGCGAACTCGGCCAGAGTCCTGGCCGGCAGGGTCGCGGGCACCACCAGGCATTGGGTGTTGCCGCCGATCGTCGAGATCGGTGCGAATTCGGAAAGTGACTTGTAGGGCGAGGACTTGCTGAGGTGCGGAAGCCCGGCGCTGGATGCCAGTGCAAACAGCAGCGTGTACCCGTCAGGCGCTGCGTTCAAGACGGCACCCGCACCGATGCCGGTGTTCCCGCCCGGGCGATTCTCGACCAGCACCTCCTGCCCGAGCGCGGCCGTCATGCCTTTGGCCAATGCGCGCGCCGCCGCATCGCTCGGACCGCCGGCCGGTGTCGGCACGATCAACCGGATCGGCCTGCTCGGGTACGTCGACTGCGCGGCCACCGAAGCCGTCAGCAGCGCGAGCGCGCCGACGACGAGGCACTTGATCGTTCGGTTCATCTCGAGTCTCCTCGCGAAATGCGTGGAGGGGAGTCTGATCCGGAGCGGGATCGAAGGGAACGGGGTCGCGGTTGTCGCTGGCCTGAACTTCTGATTGAGGGTGGTGGAGTCGATTGCGGTCGTAACCGCGCGACATGGTCATCCCGCCGGAAGAAGCGCCCCTTCCAGACACCGGCGGCGTCGCAGGTCGCATCGGAGCGGAGGAAGCCCCGGTCGAGGGTCGGCACGCTGGCCCGGCACACGCGGGCAGGCTCAGTCCTCCAGACGCGGGATCTGCCGCGCCTGCTCGAGCAGCCACCGGACGAAGACCGCCACCTCCGGCCGGCGCCCCGACACGGCGTCGACCGCCAGGACGTGCCGGTACCCGACCGGCATGCGCCGCGCCGGGAACGGCATCACGAGATCGCCGCACGCCACCACATCCTCCAGGAACGGCGAGCGCACGAGCGCCACCCCCTGGCCGCGCACCGCCGCCTGCACCGCCTGGTCGACGAAGGAGAAGATCAGGCGCCCGGCAGAGGGGCTGACCTCGCCTGCCCCGGCATACGCGAACCACGCACGCCAGTTCAGCGCGTGCACGCCGGGCACACGGGCGTCGAGGTCGAGCAGCGGCCAGCGCGCGAGATCGGCGGGGTGTCGCAGCCGCGCGCCGGCCAGCAGACGCGGACTGAGCGCGGGCGTGACGATGTCGTCGAACAGGGTGACCGCGCCCGCGGGGAGACGGTCGCTCGGCAGCCACCGCACGGCGACGTCGACGTCCTCGGCACGCAGGTCGACCAGACGGTCGGAGGCATCGAGGCGGATCTCGATGTCCGGATGGTCGCGCTGGAACATCGCCAGGCGCGGCACCAGCCACAACGAGGCGAAGGACGCGTACGTCGTCAGCGTGACGCGGCGCACGCCCGCCGTGCCCCGGATCTCATCGACGGTCCGGTCCAGCGTCGCGAGCGCGTGCTGCACGGCCTGGAGCAGGTGCGCACCGGCCGTCGTCAGTTCGAGCGCCCGCGTGCGCCGCACGAACAGCGCACGACCCAGCTGGCGCTCCAGCGTCGCGATCTGCCGGCTGACCGACGACTGGGTCAGATGCAGTTCGGCAGCCGCCCGCGTGAACGAAAGCAGCCGGGCGGCCGCCTCGAACCCGCGCAGCGCGGAGAGGCCGATCGGCCGGTGTCGTCGCGTGGTTCGCGGTCGGCTCATGGAGGCATCATGCATGCGTTTTATGCATGCATCAAGTGCGCGCTTTCCGTTTGTCCTGTGCGCGCCGGTCCGGTCCAATACAGTGCTCGAGCGGCGAACCGCGAGCGCCGCGTCATGGGAGAACAGGCATGCCCTCTGCAGCGACGCCCCGAACGATCGACCTCGTGCAGCACCAGCTGGTGACCTTCGAGGCACCGCACGGACGTATCGAACTCACGCATGGATGCGCCTGGCTCACCGAAGTCGGCGGCGTCCGGGACACCTTCCTGGCCGCCGGCGACGCCTGGTGCCTGACCGGTCGCTCGATCGTCCTCAGCGCGCTCTCGACGACCCGCGTGCGGCTGGTCGGTGCCATTGCCTCCGATCGCACCACACGCATCAGCCGGTGGCGTCGACTCGTGCGCACGGCCCGCCGGCACGCGCAGCGGATGCAGTTCGGACCCGCCGGCATGCACCCATGGCTGTGACCCGCAACGCCAAGGCGCCGCCCGGCACCGGCCCATGCGCGCACGACGACGCGCACGACAACGCGTGCATGCGCGTCCCGGTCCAGAGGCCGCGGTTCGCGCGCCGGGCGGTGGCGTCGCGGCACTCGGTCTGGCCGGTGTCGGTGCACTGCTGCTCCAGCCCCTGCCCTCCGACCTCGGCCCGAGCGCGCCCGCGATGGCCCCGAGCGTGCCCGAGATGGCCCCGAGCGTGCCCGCGATTGCCGACTGGCCGCCGCTGGCGGTGCAGGCGCTGCTGGCGCTGAACCCGGCACTCTTCGTCGCGGTGGCGGCGCTGGCGGGCGCGGCGCTCGCCCATCGCGTCGGGCTGCGCAGCCTCGTGGCCGGCACGGCCTCGGGGCGCGTCTGGGCAGGCACCATGGGCCGCAGCGCGGCCGTCGGCTTCATCCTCGGTCTGGGCGCGGCCGCGGTCGACACCCTGGTGCGCCCCGCGCTCGGCGAAGCCTGGCAGCGTCTCGAGGCACACCGCCCGACCGGCGTGCCGACCCTGGCCTTCGGCATGCTGTACGGCGGACTGGCCGAGGAAGTGATGCTGCGCTGGGGGGTGATGAGCCTCGCGGCCACGGCCCTGGCCGCGCTGCCCGGGCTGCGACGGCGCGCACGCGCGATGCCCGGCGCGATGGTTCTCGCGGCCCTCCTCTTCGCCGCCGCGCATCTTCCCGCGCTTTCCGCCCAGATCGAACTCACGCCGCTTGTCGTGACGCGCACGCTGTGCCTCAACGGTGCCGCCGGCCTGGTCTACGGATGGCTGTTCTGGCGTCACCATCTGGAAGCCGCGATGGCCGCACACGCGAGCACGCATCTCGGACTGTGGGCCTGGCGCGGGCTGGTGGCGTGACAGTCGACCGGTGCGACACACGGTTGAGCAGACCCGCGCAACACGCGGCCGAGCCGGCCCATGCGACACGCGGCCGAGTCGACTCATGCGACACGCGGCCGAGTCGGCTCATGCGACACGCGGCGAGGCCGGCCCGCGCTCAAGGCTTGGCCGCGGCCTCGAAGATGCGCGCCAGGGCCTCGATGAGTTCCTCGTCGGAGTAGCGCAGCGGGTCGTCGAAGGCCTCGACCAGGCCCTTCATCATTACGACGCCCATGGCCGCCATGTTGGCCAGAAAGGCCATCAGCCGCGGATCCACACCGGCCCGACCGCGCGGGCCCGAGGCCAGGCGCCGCGCCGCCCCGGCATAGGACAGGTCGTTGAGCGGGCGCAGACGGGCCAGTTGCTCCGGGCCCACCCGCACCGCGTCGGGCGACAACTGCGGATGCAGGTAGCTCAGACGGAAATCATCCATCTGCTGCGCGTGCATACGGATCGTCTCGTCGATGAGTGCGCGCAAGGCCTGGGTGCCGCTGGCCGTGGCCTCCACGGCATCGTGCAGGCGCTGCGCCTGGGCCTGAAGGGAACGCAGGCTCAGGTCCTCCAGCAGCGCGTCCTTGGAGGGGAAGTAGTAGTACAGCGCCGCCTTGGTCAGCCCCACCGCCGCGCCCACCTCTTCCAGGGTGAGCCCCTTGAGCCCGTGCGCCAGGATCAGCGCACGTGCGGCGGCCAGGATCTCCTCGCGCGAACGCTCGCGCCGCCGCGCCGTGCGCGGCACGACCTCGGGGGCTGGCGGGTCGGCAGGGCGGCCGGCATCGCCGCGCGCGTTCACCCGCGGCCGGGCGGGCGTGGCGCGCGGCGCGCGGCGTGGGAGCGTCGAGGAGGAGGATTTTCTGGGCATCGGCATCCCGCTTCAGCGGGCCATCGTGTTGTCGAACGTCGGTCGCCGCATTCGACTGCCGGCGGCTTCGTTCGACTGACGGTCATTTTATTCGACTTTTGGTTGAATTTTTCGACCTTTGGTCGAATACTGGCATCCCACACCTCCCACCGGCCGCCGACCATGAACATTCCGAGCCTGCAAGATCCCGTGTTCACCGTCTATGCCGTCGCCGCAGCACTCATGATCCTGAAGGTGGTGGCCATGTCCTGGCTCACCGTGTACCGGATGATGAAGTCCAACGCCGGCCTGCGCTCCCCTGAGGACGTGCGGCGTTCACCGCTGAACCCCACCCCCTCGCCGTCGCAGCTGGAGGTGAACGACTACGTCGAACGGGTCCGGCGCATCCAGCACAACGACCTCGAGAACGTACCCTTCTTTCTTTTTGCCGGGGCGCTCTTCGTGGCGAGCGGCCCGCCGCTGTGGCTGGCGCAGGTGCTGCTGTACGGCTACGTGCTGACGCGGCTGCTGCACTTCGCCGCTTACCTCACGGCACAGCTGCACGACGTGCGCGCAGCGCTGTGGACGCCCGGCTCGCTGATCATCGTCTTCATGAGCGGCTGGGTGCTGCTCACCGCGCTGGGGTGGCGCTGACTTCCGGGACGGGCGCCCGGCATCGCCGCGCACGTTCGAACCACGGCAGTCTCGCCGTCACGCGCTGGCGGACGACGGGCGCGTCCCGTCTGATCGGAGGCTGTCCACGGCCCGATCGACGCCCACCCGGGCGGCATCGAGGGCACCCGCGACGTAACCCGGAAACTCGGTCGACCATTCGCTGGCGATGCCCGTCAGGCGCCCGGCCCATGGGCCATCGCGGACCTGGACGGCGGCCGGCATGTGCTCGCCGGTCGCGACCAGGTCGGCGTCCGTCGCGGTGAACGGTTCACGCGACCAGTCCTGCAACCAGTCTTCGAGCGGTGCGGCGGCTTCGGCGCCGAACAGTCGACCGAGCTGGGCCCGGCACATCGCACGCAACGACGCCTCGGAGAGGCGCGCACGCTGGACGGCCGGCACGCCCACGAACCCGAACAGTGCCCCCGGCCCCTCGGGTCCGGACGCGTCGTGGACCTCGACCAGCGGACCGCTGCGACTCCGCGCCCCGCCGCAGAGCCCTTGCCTGCGCCAGAACGGCGCCGGGTAGGCAGCGAGGTACTTGGCGTGCGGCGCCATCCACGTGGCACATGCCGCCCAATCGGACCTGACGCCCGCGGAAAGCGCCGCTTCGAAGCGCATCGTGGCCACCGCGAGCCGCGGCGGAACCGCCAGCAGCACGTGCCCCACCTCGAACACATGCCGAGCGCCGGCCGCATCCTGCGCATCGATGACGACGGCGGATTCGGATGCCGCGAGCGAAGTCACCCGATGCCCGAGATGCAGGCGCTCCGGACCGACGCGGTCCTGCAGCGTCTGCACGAGTGCGCCCATGCCGCCGGCGAGCCTCATCGAGGGGGGCGACGGGTCGAATCCCCGGAACCGGCGCACCCCACCCGGCTGCTGCTCGAAGACGAGGTCCCCGTCGTCGAACTGCGAGAACGACCGGAGCCCCAGCGCGTCGACGAGCCGACCCACCTCCGGCTGAAGGGCGGGCCAATACCACGTGGCACCGAGGTCGAACGCGCCGACACTTCCGTGCTCGGTGCGCGCGCTCGTGGTGAGCAGCCGTCCGCCGCATCGCTCCCGTGCCTCCAGAAGCACGTAGTCGACCCCTGCCTGCTCGAGCGCCCAGGCAGCGTACAACCCTGCCAGGCCGCCGCCGATGATGCCGACGCGATGGATCAT
>Ga0116141_10003921_pt1 | contig 12572 bp, 8 predicted proteins | sample AD_UKC097_MetaG_FD_89744 | JGI IMG/M metagenome (GOLD analysis project Ga0116141, IMG submission 89744) | Active sludge microbial communities of municipal wastewater-treating anaerobic digesters from USA - AD_UKC097_MetaG | ecosystem: Engineered > Bioreactor > Anaerobic > Digestate | place: USA... | reverse complement strand
GAGGAACTGGCACAGGCCCTGCGGGAATTCAACGGCGCCCTTCTCGCAACCATAAAAGAAATGTCCGAAAACCAGCAGCGCCAGCTGGAACTGATGCGCGCCACGGTGGACGAAAAACTTCAGAGTACGCTCGAAAAACGCCTCGGCGAATCCTTCCGGCAGGTGAGCGAACGCCTTGAACAGGTCTATCGCGGCCTTGGCGAAATGCACACCCTCGCCGCGGGCGTGGGCGACCTGAAAAAGATTCTGGGCAATGTGAAGATCCGCGGAACCTGGGGCGAAACACAACTCGCCGCCATGCTGGAACAGACCCTCGCGGCGGATCAATACGCCGCAAACGTCGCCACAAAGGACGGCGGGGAACGCGTGGAATTCGCCATCCGGCTTCCGGGCGCTTCCGAGAACCCGGATGAACCCCTGTGGCTCCCGATAGACGCCAAATTTCCCATGGAGGATTTTCAGCGCCTCCTGGATGCCCGCGAGGCCGGCGACATCCCGTCGGCCGATTCCGCGGCGCGCCAGCTCGAGGCCCGCATCCGCTCCTGTGCGAAGGACATCCGGACAAAATACATCAATCCGCCCCGCTCCACGGATTTCGGCATTCTTTTCCTTCCCACGGAAGGGCTCTTCGCCGAGGTCCTGCGGCGGCCCGGCCTGGCCGAGTCACTCCAGCAGGAACTGCGCATCATGATTGCCGGGCCCACCACGCTCTGGTCCCTTCTGACAAGCCTGCAGATGGGCTTCCGGACCCTTGCGATTCAGAAGCGCACAAGCGAGGTCTGGCAACTTCTGGCCGTGGTGAAAACTGAATGGGCGAAATACGGCGAAGCCCTTGAAAAAGCGCGGAAGAAGATTCAGGAGGCCTCGGACTCCATCGAGCACACCCAGCGGCGCGTCCGCGTCATCGGGCAGAAACTCAGGAATGTGCAGGACCTCCCCGCCGGCGAACAGGAAGCGGCGCCCGTGGAGGAGGAAGAGGAAAACAGGGCGTTGTGAACCCGGCGGACTCTCCTGTCCGCACGGAGGGGCACGGCAGTATCCTTCCCTTTGCTTTCTAATTTTTCTCCGCAATCTTCTTGACTGGTTTTTTATCCGGCGCCTATGTTCCTGCCATCCGACTCTGATTAAGGGAGGTTTCCCCAAATGACAAGATCTCGTTTTTTGGTGCTGTCTCTGACAATCTTTCTCGCCCTCGGCGCAGCGGCAACGCTTTCCGCGCAGGAAAAAGAAGTCCAACCGATCACGCTCACATACGCCAATTTTCCGCCGGCTTCCACCTTCCCGTGCGTCCAGATGGAACGCTGGAAGGAGGAGGTGGAAAAGCGCACTGGCGGCAAGGTCGCGATCCAGACCTTTCCCGGCGGCACGCTGCTCGGCGCTCCCAACATGTTTGATGGCGTGGTCACGGGCATGGCCGATATCGGCAACATGGCCATGAGCTACCAGCCTGGCCGCTTTCCTGTTTCCGAGGTCGTGGACCTTCCTCTCGGCTTTCCCAGCGCCAAGGTGGCCTCTCTCACCCTGTATGACCTGATTATGGAAAAATACAAACCCAAAGAGTTCGAACAGGTCAAGGTCCTCACCCTCTTCACCTGTCCTCCTTCCAACTTCATGACCAGCAAACCGGTTAAAACCCTGGCGGACCTGAAGGGCATGGAGCTGCGCGTCGCCGGCACCGGCACGGAAATCGTCAAGCGCCTGGGCGGCACACCGGTTGCCATGCCGCAGTCCGACACGCCGGATGCCATTCAGAAGGGCGTCATCAAGGGCATGGTTTCCTCCATGGAAATTCTGAAGGACTTCAACTTTGCCGCCTACTGCCCCTACGCCACCGTCCAGAACATGCACGTGGTCACCTTTGCAGTGATCATGAACAAGGACAAGTGGAACGCCCTCCCCGACGACGTGAAAAAGGTGATGGATGAACTTTCACGCGATCAGGCCATATGGACGGGCACTTACGTGGATGACCATATAAAGGAAGCCCTCGAATGGTCCAAAGAAAACCACAAACTCCAGATATTTGAGTTTCCGGCCGAGGATAAGGCGAAAATTCCCGAGCTGTTCGCCCCCATCATCGAGGACTATCTCAAGCGGGCCACCGCGGCCGGACTTCCCGCCGCAGACATCCTCAAGGATGCCCGCGCCCTTATGGAAAAATATGCTCAAGAATACAAATAACCACGGATCCCGTTTTCTGGACCGGCTTTCCCTGTGGAACAGACGCCTCAACGTCTATCTTGCCGTTATTGGCGGCGCGGCCCTCGTGGGAATCATGATCGTGGCCGCCCTGAACGTGGCTTTACGCCTTTTCGGCATGTCCTTCCTCGGTGCTTATGAAATGGTGAGATACCTGGGGGCCGTGGCCGTGGCCATGGCCCTCGGCATCTCTCAAATCCATAACGACCATATCATGGTGGACGTTTTCTCGCGTAAGTTTCACCCTGTTGTGATCCGGATTCTGGACGCCCTGCATTTTGTCATCACGACAATCTTTTTCAGCGTGGCGGCACGCCAGGTGTATCTCTGGGGCATGATTAAACTGCGCAACAAAGAAGTCTCCGAAACACTGAAAATCCCCTTCTATCCCGTGATCTTCCTCCTGGCCTTCGGGCTTGCCATACTGGCGCTGGCCCTTTTTGTGGATTTCCTCCTGCTCTTTTGCCGAAGGGAAGCCGGGGAGGCGGCCTCATGAGCGGTCCCATGGTCGGCCTCATCGGCGTCGCCCTGATGGTTCTGGGGATTTTTTTCCTCAGAATCCCCGCCGCTTTCGTCATGGCCATTGCCGGGTTCTGCGGCCTGGTGTTTGTGCGCGGCTGGACGGCGGCCCTGAACCTCCTCGGGTATGAACTGTGGGAAACCTTCGCCAATTATGGCTTTACAGTGATCCCCATGTTCATACTTCTGGGTGAATTCATCTACCACGCGGGTTATTCGGACAACCTTTATTCCGCCACATACAAATGGTTCGGTCACAGGCGGGGCGGACTTGCCGTCGCCACCATCCTGGCCTCCGCCGGGTTTTCCGCCATTTGCGGCTCCAACACGGCCACGGCGGCCACCATGAGCGGCGTGGCGATTCCCCAGATGAAAAAGTATAATTATCACCCCACACTCAAGGCGGGGGCGGTCGCGGCGGGGTCCACTCTCGGCGTGATGATCCCCCCCAGTATTGTCCTGGTGGTATATGGGCTCGACCGCGGACTTTCCATCGGCAAGCTCTTTTTTGGCTCGCTCATTCCCAGCCTGATCCTCATGACACTCATGGCGCTCACCGTGCTTCTGATCTGCCGGCGCCACCCGGACTGGGGTCCCGAAGGTGAAGAAGTGTCCTGGAAAGAACGCTTTCGCTCCCTGCCGAAGGTGCTGGACATTGCTGTTCTCTTCGTGGCGATCATGGTGGCCCTGTATTCAGGAAAGGTAACCCCGACCGAGGCTGCCGGCGTCAGCTGTTTTCTGGGCCTTGTCAGCTGTGTGCTGCGGGGCAAACTTCCCTTGAGCAAATTTCGAATGGCGGTTTACGACTCGTTGAGGATATCCTGCATGGTCCTCATGATCCTTGCGGGAGCCATCATCTTCGGCCGTTTCATGACTGTGACGCGCCTGCCCAACGAGGTGGCGCTGTGGATCGGCGGGCTTAACTGGCCGGGCTGGATTGTTCTGGCCATCATGATGCTCTTTTATGCCATTGGGGGCTGCATCATGGACGCCCTGGCTTTCCTGCTGATCTCCCTGCCGATATTCTTCCCGATCGTCCAGCAGCTGGGCTACGATCCCATCTGGTTCGGCGTGGTGGTGTGCGTGGTGACAACCCTCGGGGCGATCACCCCGCCGGTCGGCATCTGCTGTTTTGTGATATCCGGGCGCTCCGGCATTCCGGTCGAGCGGGTGTTCAAGGGGGCCACGTATTACATCCCGGCCTACTTCATCACCATCGCCATCATGATGCTCCTTCCGACAATCACCGTGCTGTGGCTGTCGAACATGGTGAAATAGTCACCAGGCATTCCAGATCCGGTTCTCGCCGGATAAACCACTTTTTTACCAGTCGAGGTCCTTCCAGGGCGCGATCAGGCCCTGGCCCAGGATTTTCACAGGGATCCACGCCTTGCCCTTCGGCTCTTGCTCGTTCCAGCCCTTGATGGTTTTATCTGTTGTCATCCACTTGTCATCGCATGTCAGGAAAAGCGGATCGCTGTCCGGGATTTCAATGTCGGCCTCGATCATAATGCCGGCGGCCCCGTATAGATTCTCCGCGCCAAGGGCAATGATGTTGGTTCCCTTTTTCATGTGTTCCGCGGCGTCCCAGGAACGGGCGGCGTCGTAATACGTCACCCGGCCAATCTTTTTCCCGTTCACAAAAACGTCCATGGCGTCATCCGCCCAGCATTTGATCTTCGCTGAACGGGGTTTGTCATCGAGTTTCGCAACGCGCACGAAAAAGCGCTCGCCCAGCCCCGACTCCTTCTGGGGATTTTCATCGGGATACCACATCCAGGAACCGCGCGGAGCCTTGCGCCCCCGAATGCCGCCGGTCTGGGCCTGTACCAGGGCATTCTGGATCGCGCCCAGCTGAGCCTCAAGCCGGTTTGTGTTGAACGAGAGCATGGGATACTTGCTGGTGCGCAGCCACAGGCCGGGATATTCCCCATAAATCGAGGCAAGGTCGTTTCTGAGCGAGGCCAGCATGTCCATGATTGCCTTCTGATCCTGTGAGGGAAGTTCGCCCGAGGTTTGCTCGCCGATCATCGTGGCGATGCGGGCCTGGGTGCTTTCCTTGCGGGCCATGTATATGTTACGCCGGGCCACATGGCGCAGAACGTCCGGGTAATCCTTGTAAAAACGGAAGTGCTTCTCCCGCTTGTCGAGTATATCCAGCACGCTCTTCATGTTCTTTTCAAGCAGTTCGAATTTGGCGAGCCATTCGTCCCCGGAGGGCTTGATCTGGAAGGGACGATGGAATATCCCCCCGAGATAATTGGTCTCGAGATATTCATACCAGCCGAGCATCCTGAGTGCCTCCGCCATTTCCTCGCTGTCGTCTCCGAAATGGATGGCGGCAAACCGGCGGCGGAAACGCTCCGCGTCGGGGCTCTTGTCCTCCCAGGTACAGGCGGCGGAATAGGCGTAGCCCAGCCAGTTGTTGTCACGCAGATTCTCCGCGCCGCTGTCGCCCCAGGAAGAGGCGATGCATCCCATCAGCTGTTCATTGCGCGCGGCATCCGCGGCGGCGGCCACATTGCGGAAGGCAACGGAGAAATTGGGATAATAGCTGGCCCAGCTCCAGATGCCGGGACTGGTGACAATGTTGGGGAAACCGGCGTCCTTGAGTTTCTTGATGGAGGCGAACTCCTCGTTCGGACTGTAATGCCAGTCCACAAGAATACACTCGGGATCCAGGAATTGTTTTGCGTCATCCAGATGGTGCAGGATCATGTCCGAATACAGCATGGTGCGGCGGCCGTGGTTTTTCCGGATGTGATCGGTCAGCCGCGAAAAATATCGGGCGTGAACCTCTCCCACACTGGTTTTTTCGACCTGTTCCTTGCTGTCCCCCTTACCCACGTCCGAAGACTCGTCTCCTCCGATGTGGAAGAAGGGGGAATCCGGCGTTGCGGCGGCCATTTCATCCACAAGCCTTGCCACAAACTCAAAGGCCTCCTCGCTCACCGGCGAAAAGGACCAGGGATTTGTGGAGGGGTCCTGCAGCTCCGCATATTTGCGGTTGTGGGGAAGCGAAAGCAGGCGGTCCTGATGGCCGAGGCACTCGAAGACCGGCGTCAGGGTGATGTGGTTGCGCCGCGCCTCCTCGACAAGGAGCGCCATCTCGGCCTTTGTGACGGCGCCGCGTGTGCGGCCGATGGCCGGGTCGGCATCAAAGGAGAACATGTCTTCAATATAGGGTTGATACAGGTTCTTTTTGTAAAAGGCCAGTTCGCGGATAATCCGGCGGAAATCTTCCACAGTCGAGACCTGCCCGCGGCTGATGTCGTCGGAAAGTCCCCGCCATTCCAGCGACGGATAATCCTTGATATAGGCCTTGGGGATCTCCTTGCCGTTTGCATTCCGGAAAACCTGGCGAAGGGTCTGGGCGGCATAGAAACGCCCCTGTGCCGTCGAGGCCTGAATCACGATCTTGTCCGGCCAGATGGTCAGGATGTAACCCTGCTTCACAAAAAGGTCCGGCTCATCCGACCCGGAATCAAGGGCCTGGAATATGATGTATTTGTCTGTGGGGGCGGAAGGGGCGGTCTTCCACGACCACCCGAAACAGTCACCGGCCTCCCGGATGACACATTCCATCGCCCAGTCGTCCGCGGCATCACCGGTGTCGTTCACAAGAACCCAGTCCCCGGAAAGCGTTGTGGAACCGCCGGCAAAGTTCATGACCTTCGGATTGGGGATCAGTTTGATGCTGTGCGCGGCCGGTTCCGCGGCCAGGGGAAGAAACAGGGTTATGAGCAAAAACAGGCTGGAAGCGTTTTTCATGGCACTCCTCCGTTTACATACCAGTTTCACAAAAACATATTTCCCCATGACTCATCAGCCGCCGGGAGGCAAGGAATATTTGTTGTTCCCTCCCCTGTCTTCTGTCTCCCTCTTCTATCTTCATCTCCATCTTCCATCCACCCGGCGGCGGAAAAGGACTGCAAGGTCCACAAGGACGTCAAGGACCAAAGAGGAATCCAGGGTTTCCCAGGGTCAGTATCGGCATCGAATAACAGACAGCATCAGTTCATCGAGTTGATAATCCATCCACCCCGTCCACCTCGTCCAACCTGTCCACCTCATCAGAAAGTATTCTTTTTAAGATCATCCCGGACAAGGCTTCGTCTCTTCCAATAAATCATATTGACTTCAGGTGGACCGGTTCTTTAAGTCTCATCACAAATAACCGGTTCTTGTGATGCCAACGTTCGATCCCGGATACCTGAAAAAAGGCACTGTGCTTTTGCCGGTTTATACAGACTGTATAATCCTTATGCTGGGCGTGTGACATCCCATGAATAAAATATCTTCCGTCCTCCTTCTCATGTGCGGAGTCATTATCATCGTCACTCAGGCGATGGAAATGCTGAACGGTCAGCCGATACTGCTCATCACCGGTTGTGTATTCTTCCTGGGCGGTCTCATAGGACTGATTCGCGCAAAGCCCGGAACCAGGGCGGACCGTCACGACTGAGCAGTATAGAAGTATTCTGGAGTATGAACGTATTGATCACCGAACAGGCAGATGCGCCAATGGAATTAACCCTGCAAAAAAGTTATTCCCGAAAAGACGCCATGGGATTGTTTGATCAGAGTAGCGGAATAAAGGAATTCTGTGACCAGGAATATATTGTTCTCAAGGATGTTGTGTTGTGTTTTACAAGCATTGGAAATCCAAAAGACGAAACATATTTTCCAAGGCCCTCTAAATTGACATGGCGACCGAAAACAGTCAAGAAAGATCTGGGTGATGAATGGGCATGGCTTCCGATTGAAGACAGAAATGTTCGGGAGACATCACGACAGAAAACCAGACGAACGTATCATCTTTTTATCAGGCGAAAAGCCGATGAGCAATATGTTTATCTTGGTCATGCCCATCTGGGAAGTTATGGCAATGCGGTAACAGGTCATGAAATCAATTTTTTTCTCTATCACAAACTTTCACGCGAATTATGGATTTTTTTCGAAGGATACCCGGGTTGGGAAGTTGAAGTAAATCATCAGGTTTATCATATTGCTTACGAAGACGATGAAGCGCTCAATCATGCGATGGAATATGTATATGAACAGGAATATTCACATATCATTATGACACGCTATGAAGAAGATTCTTTACATCTTCATACAAACCGACATCGCGGATGGCTGATGTATCTCCGGAATGTAGATGACAGTGGTCTATATATAACGCAAAATGAATTGGGACAACAGGAGGATCCTGATGAAGAATTTCGTTGTGTCTGTGGAATTTCTTTAGAGTTTCCCCGAAGTCAGACACTTGAAAAGAACGAAAGCATCAAAGTCATGCGGGAATTTTTTACAACAAGGTGCCTGCCAACTCGCTTTTTATGGAAAGAACTATAAGCATCTCAATAAATAGGCGTTCTTGTTTGCTATAACGGCGAGCCGTCGGACACTGGCTTGCAGCAGACAACACGGTCGCCGTGTCTGATCATGATTGATCTCTTGAGAACTCTGGGGGTCAGACTCCCTCGAAAGTGACACTTTCATATTCTGATAATCCGTCATTCGCTCTTGATCCCGCACAGAAAGATTGATCCGCAAATGAATTTCAGGGTGAGGTCGGGAAGGAAAAGAGAAATATTTACCACGAAGAAAGAGAAGAACACGAAGGAAGGCGGGGGAGGAGATTACACCTGATCCGTCCATTTACTGGAGCAAACGCCATGTTGCGCCGCGACCTCCCTCAAAGGGTGCACATCAATTCTCTTGGTAAAATGGAAATCCTCATGAATGCTTTGCTTTGAATCATGATGAGAGTTTCCTGGTTCTCTTTGTCGTCCAGTAAGTCCATAGTGTCCATGTCGTCCACAAAGAAAGTGGCATTAGATATCGCTATGGGGACTTTGTGAGATTGAATAGAGGCCTCTCTGAAAATGATGGGCGCACATATTTCACGCTGATTGTTTTGGCTATAATAGGGACTATGCAAAGAAAACTGACGTGCACCCTCCCTCAAATAATAAATTTTTCAAAACTTGACAACGCTCTATCCGGTTTTTATCTCTATTTCCCAAGATGATGTGATGATAAATCTCCATAAGAGAGCGGTTTAGCCCAATTGTATTTTTGTGTCTGCAAACAACACAAAAATTCTATATCGTTCGGCAGATAGAGACAACGAGATGAACTACCCATGGCAATACGACGAAACGGCTCAAGTCGGAACCGATTACCGCGATAAAAGCGAGGTGAGCGCGTATGACGAACGGATGCGGAAGCTTCGTAATGCGGATTTCGAGGCGACAGACATCGCAAAAGGTCTGAACCTTTCGGGGAACTCAATCGTATGGGAGATCGGTACCGGTACAGGAGAATGCGCGATCAACCTTGCCGGAATGGTCAAGCATGTCTACGCCACGGACGTTTCTCCGGCAATGCTTGAATATGCCCGTCAAAAGGCCAACCGGCGCGGTATTACGAATGTCACATTTACAGATGGCGGGTTCCTGTCGGGCTTTCGTCCCGATCATCCTGTAGATGGGGTCGTCACTCAACTGGCGCTACATCACCTCCCGGACTTTTGGAAGTCGAGAGCCATGACAGCCATCGCAACAAGTCTTCGGCCCAAAGGGCGACTATATCTTCGCGATGTTGTGTTTCCCTCGACAACTTTTGATTACGATGCCTTCTTCCAGGGGGTAATAGAATGTGTTAGATCACACGCAGGGGACGACGTTGCAGAGCAAACTGTACAGCACATCAAGACCGAGTTTTCAACACTGGATTGGATAGTTGAAGGAATGATCGCTCGCAATGGATTGACGATCGTCGAGAAAAGACAGGAAGGATTCTTGTCGGTTTATATCTGTGAAAAATGAAAGCCGAACAGTGCAATCCACCGGACGGCTTTCAGCCGCCGGTGATCCTTACGTTCTGCAGTAAAAGTATGAAACCGAAACAGGCAATTGGGGCGCTTTGCGCTTACGCGGGTCTGCTGGTCTTGGCTTCCACAAGGTTCAGCGTTGTGAGTTGGATGTGGGGGAAGTGGGCTTGGACTTGGGACTACTTTCAGTATTCATACCGGAACGGCTGGGGATATCAGTACCACAGCGACTACTCCTTAGTGGTTGTGCTGACCTATCTCACGGCCTTTTTGTTGGGACTCATTGCACATGGCATGGCAAGCACGCGGGTCGCCGGCGTGTGGAACACTGTCGCCATAATCCTGTGCGTGCTCGGGCTGATTTCCTTTGCCATTGAGGGTAGTCACTGGCTCTGGGAGCACCATCTCTCATGGATTGCGATTTGCCCGGCTGCGAGTTTGCTTTTGGCAGCCATTTCCATCATCCAGCTTGGAAAGAGAGGGGAACCAATCGCTGGAGGCAATGCGGCTTCGTGAGCGTTCGGCATCTCCGGGGATCAGACTCCCTCGAAAGTGCCACTTTCATATTCTGATAATCCGTCATTGGCTCTTCAGCCGGAGGTATTCGCCGATCTCACGGCTTGCGCTTGATGCGTCGCTATCGTCCCGAACTTGTCCCGCCCTTCCCTCTGTGACCTCCACATGCTCGTTGTTAAAAAAGGATTTCTCCCTGCTGCAAAACCGCCCTGGTTTCTATTCAACAGGCCAACCCTCTTCACCTTTCAACCTTCTCGCCACATGCTCTGTGAGAAATGTGTCCTTTCACTCGCAGAGAAGCCGTGGCACAGAGAGGAAAATCAGACACCCCGGTATTTTTTGTGCTATTTGTGCTTTCTGTGGTTAATTGAATTTAATATCCATAACGGGGTGAGGTCTCACCACGAAGGGTTTCTGTGTCGGGTTTAAAATCGGGGGCGGGGTTGCTATCGGAATCAGGAACCAATAACAGACAGCAACAGTTCATTCGCTCTTGATCCCGCACAGGAAGATTTATCCGCAAATGAATTTCAGGGTGAGGTCGGGAAGGAAAAAAATATTTACCGCGAAGAAAGAGAAGGACACGAAGGGAGGCAGGGGAAGAGACAACACCTGATTCGCCCCCTCTTGTCGGTTCTCTTCTCTTTGCTGAACTTAATGTGGTGCCCGACCCCGACCCATCCAATGGCAGCAGGCAAGGCGAATTGTACATCAAACAAGTTATGTGCGGATTATCATACAACCTGCAGCGGATCAACTCAGGAAAACTGTAGCGGGGAATCACTTCTCACAACAGTTGTTACATGTGGCTCGGGTACAGCAGATCATTGTGACCATTCAGGAGACACCCTTAATTTTGGTCAAAAAACTTCTTGTTATTGAGATGACGGTAGATGTAGATACGATTTACCCTATGGAGATTAAAAAATTTGGCATGTAGAGCATGGTAAACATAGGCCTGTGTTTCATCAAAGGGAGCACAGGCATTTTTTAAGAGAATTGGTAGAACTATTACAAGACATGTTAAGGAGCTGCCGTTATGCGATTTTGGTTGTTGATCATTGGTATAATTATTGTACCATCCTTCATGCTCGGCCAAGAAGATTTCCTGACTCTTGATGAGATAATTAAAGCCACTCAATCTCATATGGACAATATTAAAACGGCTAAAGGCAAATTCAAAATTCAAAAAACAACCCTTGAAAAAGAGGGAGATAAAAATGACCTGATTGTCGGTGAATGGCTTTATAAGGACGGTCATTGGAGAACGCGGTTGGAAGGAAAGCTCTGGGGAACTTATGTTGATACGCAACAAAAAGAATTACAGAAAACAAACCGTTCCATTACAACGGATTATAAAAAAGATGTGGAGAACAAGGGCGATATTGACTTTGATTATATAGAGAAAAACAGAAATGCAAGCATCCAGAAAAAAATGATATCTGAAAATAATATATCATCATATGGATTGTTCTTCGCTGGAGTTGTTTCGGCAAATTATTTTGGGACCCCGATAAATGAATTATTGGAACGCGTTCGAAATAATACCGCAAAAGTATCTGTCCATACTGGCTCTGATTCATCATTAATCAGACTGGATATTCAATATTTGAATGATAATGGTGAATTGATTTCTGAAGGCTTCATGGAGATAAATCCTACGAGACAATATTCCATTCTGAAATATGAATCCTGTTCAGTGGATAAAAGTTACAAGATACTTGGCAATGTTGAGATGGAATTAATCCAGGCATCTAATATATATTTTACCAAGAAGGCGTCGTTTGAGATAATGAAAGGCATTCCCCTCAAGACCGCTTCAAAGAAGATTTTCGAATTCTGGGATACGGAATTGAATATGCCATTGACCGACCAGGACCTGGAGATCATCCTTCCTGCGGATGTTATCGTGCAGGATGGACTTACACAGGACATTTACATGACAAAGAAAGACACCTCCCTGAAACAAATCCTCGCCGGGGAACTGGAACCGATATTGAAGAAGGATATAATGTCCCAGGACTGATGCCCCTATAAAAACCGGCTCGGTCTTGAGCCCTGCTTTTGCATCGTCCTGAAAAACATGTTGACTTCAGTGAGGCCGGTTCCCTAAGCCTTATCATGTATAATTGGCTATGGGATGCAAATATTCGATTCCGGACCTGTAAAAGGGCGATGTGGGTTTGCAGTAAGCCAATTGGCGTATCGGGGCTTATAGAAAAAAGAAGAGGCCGCAACTTCTTATACAGGGCATCTCCGGGGGTCAGACTCCCTCGAAAGTGACACTTTGGTATTCTGATAATCCGTCATTGGCTCTTCAGCCGGAGGTATTCGCCGATCCCACGACTTGCGCTTGATGCATCGCTATCGTCCCGAACTTGTCCCGCCCTTCCCTCTGTGACCTCCACATGCTCGTGGTTAAAAAAGGATTTCTCCCTGCTGCAAAACCGCCCTGGTTTCTATTCAACAGGCCAACCCTCTTCACCTTTCAACCTTC
>Ga0116141_10003920_pt1 | contig 12575 bp, 8 predicted proteins | sample AD_UKC097_MetaG_FD_89744 | JGI IMG/M metagenome (GOLD analysis project Ga0116141, IMG submission 89744) | Active sludge microbial communities of municipal wastewater-treating anaerobic digesters from USA - AD_UKC097_MetaG | ecosystem: Engineered > Bioreactor > Anaerobic > Digestate | place: USA... | reverse complement strand
TGATCCTGGGCCCCACCAGCCCCACCACCGCCTTCCCCCTGGGCGCCAAGGCGGATGATCCGGTGGCCATGTATCTCAACGACATCTACACCATCGCCACCAACCTGGCGGGCCTGCCGGGCCTGTCCCTGCCCGCGGCCCCAGCGTCCGGCCTGCCCGTTGGCCTGCAACTCATCGGTGACTACTTCCAGGAGGCCCGACTGCTGAACGTCGCCCACCAGTTGCAGAAGGCGACGGACTGGCACCTGGCATCACCGCCGAGTTTTGACTAAGAACTGCCTATCTATCCATCGCTTACCAAACCGTGATGCCCGGACAAAGCTTCAGGGACCGCCGCCGTCAACCGTCACCCATCATGGCGTAAGGGATTCTCACAGGAGGACAACATGCAGGGCCTCTGGCTAGAGGATGGTCGACTGAGCATGCGTTCCGACCTGCCCGTCCCGGTCCCCGACCCGGGCGAGGCCCTGGTGCGGGTGCGGTTGATGGGTATCTGCGCCACGGACCTGGAACTGCGCCGGGGCTACTACCCCTTCACCGGCATCCCCGGGCACGAGTTCGTCGGTGATATCGTCGCCGCCCCCGACCAGCCCGAACGCATCGGCGAGCGGGTGGTGGGCGAGATCAATCTCCCCTGCGGCCAGTGTCCCACCTGTCGGGCGGGGCGCGGCAACCACTGTGAGCGGCGGCGGGCGCTGGGCATCCGGGATCACGACGGCGCCTGCGCCGAGTACCTGGTGCTGCCGCTCGCCAACCTGCACCGTGTACCGGACCCGATCCCGGACGAGGCCGCGGTCTTCTGCGAGCCCCTGGCGGCGGCCCTGCGCCTTCAGGAGCAGCGGCCCATCCAGGCTGGCGAACGGGTGCTGGTGGTCGGCGCGGGCCGCCTGGGGCAATTGATTGCCTTGAGCCTGGCGGTTGGGGACTTCCCCCTCCAGGTGGTGGCCCGTCACCCCCGCCAGCGCGCCCTGCTGGCGGCGGCGGGCATCGCCTGGCTCGGCGAGGACCAGGTAACCGCGGGCGCCTGGGACCTGGTGGTGGAGGCCAGCGGCACCCCCGCCGGCTTCACCCTGGCGCGTCAGGCCCTGCGCGCCGCCGGCACCCTGATCCTGAAAAGCACCTACGCCGGCCCCGCCGAGGTCGACCTGTCCCGCCTGGTAGTGGACGAGATCACCCTCATCGGCTCCCGCTGTGGTCCCTTCCCCGCCGCCCTGGACCGTCTGCGGCAGGGCCTGGACCCGCGGCCCCTGATCGACGACCGCTACCCCCTCGCCCAGGCCGTCGCCGCCTTCGACCGGGCCGCTCAACCGGGCGCCCTGAAGATCCTTATCGACTGTCGTGACGTGGCTTGAGGCCCCTTGACCAGGACGCCGGGCGATGCAGGATTCAGGTTGGCGCCAGACTGAGGGTTGGGTGGCCTCCGGCGGGGGTGTCGACCGCTGGCAGGCACTGCACTGATCCTCTGGGGTGGTGATCAGCTGGCTGCGATCGTCAAGCCGACCATGCTATCTTCATGGTATCCCTCGCCTGCGGCCACCCGCCCGGCAAAGCCGAAAATTGGGCTTTGAAGACTATACTTGTCCATGGATGGGAGCTGACAACTGCTAGCCGCCTCACCGCGCCGGAGCGCCCCAGGCCCCCCAAGAAGCAGGCCTTATTTCGATCACCCCTTTCTGGAGTAACCCAGTGGAACTGCACGAATCCCATCACGGCAAGGTCCTGGTCATCGCCCCCCAGGGCCGCCTGGACAGCACCACCGCCCCCGTCTTCGAGAAGCAACTCATGGAGCGGCTGGCGACCTGCTCCCATCTGGTGCTGGATTTCTCCGCCCTGGACTTCCTCTCCAGCGCCGGGCTGCGCCTCCTGCTCATGGCCGCCAAGCAGATCGGCAAGGACGAGGGCCGCCTGATCCTTTGCCAGGTCAGCCAGCCCATTCGCGAGGTCCTGGAGATCAGCGGCTTCCTCGGCCTGTTGGAAGTGGTCGACACCCGCGCCCAGGCCCTGGAGGCCATGCCGTCATGAATGCCCGCAACACCCTGCTCTATGTCACGGCCCCGGTGAATGCCCTGGTCGAGGGCCTCTACCGTCAGGACACCACCATCGCCGACATCCTGGCCCGCGGCGACTTCGGCCTCGGCACCTTCAACGACCTGGACGGCGAGATGGTGGTCATGGACAGCCAGGTCTACCAGCTCCGCTCCGACGGCAACGCCTACGAGGTCCCGGACGAGACCCGCACCCCCTTCGCCTGCATCACCTTCTTCCGCCCCTACAGCGTCGAGGAGATCGACCAGCCCCTGGACTACCCTGGCCTGCTGGCCCTCTTCGACCGCCTGCTGCCGTCCAAGAACATGCTCTACGCCCTGCGCCTGGACGGGCGCTTCGACTATGTCCGCACCCGTTCCGTCCCCCGCCAGGATGCCTACCGCCCCTTGGTGGAGGTGGCCCGGGAGCAGCCGGAGTTCGAGTTCACCGACATCGAGGGCAGCATGGTCGGCTTCTGGACCCCTGGTTTCATGCAGTCCGTCGCCGTCCCCGGCTATCACCTGCACTTCCTCACCGCCGACAAACGCCACGGCGGCCACCTGCTGGAATGCCGGCCGCGCCACATCCGCATCAGCCTCCAGCACATCGCCCGCCTGGAACTGGGTCTGCCCCTGACCCTGGACTACCTCACCGCCGACCTGGACCGCGACACCTCGGCGGATCTCAAGGAGGCGGAGCACTGAGCTTGCTGGGGCCTCTGCGTTGGCCCCCTAGCAAGGCAGGGTTGAGGAGGGGGTCTCAGGGGTCAGCGGACGCCCATCAGTTTTGCGACTTTGTGGCTTTGCGCGACAACTGCTCTTCACGGGTTGATGGGTGACACTGCCCGGGGCGGGTGACTCACTCCGGACTGGCCGCCTCCTCCGCCGCCAGGCGCCGGGCCACGGTGCCGGGGGAACCGGTACGACGGGCCAGGACCTGATAGGCCACCGGCACCACGAAGAGGGTGAATAGGGTGGCGGCAAGGACCCCGGCGAGGATGACGGTGCCGATGACCAGGCGGGTCTCGTAACCGGGGCCGGCGCTGAGCAGCAGGGGCAGGGCGCCGGCGGCGGTGGTGACGCCGGTCATGACGATGGGCCTTAGGCGGATCTCCGCCGCCTCGCGCAGGGCGGTGTCGAAGTCGCGGCCCTCATCGCGCAACTGATTGGCGAACTCGACGATGAGGATGCCGTTCTTGGCCGCCAGGCCCACCAGCATGATCAGGCCGATCTCGCTGTAGAGGTTGAGGCTCTGGCCGCTGAGCCACAGGGCCAGCAGGGCCCCGGCCATGGCCAGGGGGACGGTGAGCATGATCACCAGGGGATGGACCCAGCTCTCGAACTGGGCGGCCAGCACCAGGTAGACCACCACCAGGCCGAGGAGGAAGACGAAGGCGACCCCCGCCGTGCCGGTGCGGAAATCCCGCGACTGGCCCTTGTAGTCCACCCGCGCCTGCTCCGGCAGGTGCTCCCGCACCAGCCCCTCCAGATAATCCAGGGCCGCCCCCAGGGGCAGCCGGTCTTCCAGATTGGCCTCCAGGGTGATGGCGCGCAGCCGGTTGTAGCGGTTGAGGCTGCGGGAATCCGCCCACTCGGTCACCGTCACCAGGCTGGCCAGGGGGATCAGTTCGCCACTGCGCTCCGATCGCACCTGGATGTGGTCCAGGGCCGCCGGGGTGCGCTGGCGGTCGCGCTCTCCCTCGAGGATGACGTCGTACTCCTCGCCATCACGGATGATGCTGGTGACCTGGCGGGAGCCGAGCATGGTCTCCAGGGTGCGGCCAATGGCGCCAGCGGTGACGCCCAGGTCCGCCGCCCGCGCCTGATCGATGGTGACCCGCAACTGGGGCTTGGTCTCCTTGTAGTCCCAGTCGAGGTTGGTCAGTCCCGGGTTGTCCGCCGCGATCCGCTCCAAGAGGATATCCCGCCACTGGGCCAGTTCCGCGTAAGTCCCGCCGCCAATGACGAACTGCACCGGTTTCTGGACCCGGGCGCCGAAGCCCTGGCGCATGATGGGCGCGGCCTTGACCCCCGGCAGGTCGGCGAGTTTCGCGCGCATTTCGTCCATGATCACCCAGGCGGAACGGCGTTGGCCGAAGTCGCTCAGGGACAGGATGGCGATACCGGTGTTGAAGGTCTGGGTGCCCTCGAAACCGCGCGGGGTGCGCACCAGGAGACGGCTAACCTCGCCGCTGTCGATGTAGGGCATGAGGCGGCGCTCGATCTCATCCATGTACTCCTGCATGTAGGCGAAGGAGGCGCCCTCGGGACCATTGACCTGGATGAAAAAGCTGCCACGGTCCTCCTTGGGGGTGTACTCCCGCGGCAAGTCCCGCAGGAGCCAGACCGCCCCGACCAAAGTGGCGACCAGCAGCAGGCCAACCAGCCAGGGATGACGCAGCAACCAGCCCAGTAGGCGCCCGTAGCCATCCCGCACCCGCAGGAACAGGGCGTCCAGGGCCTGGCTCAGGCGCGCCGGGGCATGACGGTCCGGCAGCACCTGGGAGGCCAGCATTGGCGACAGGGTCAGGGCCACCAGGGTGGAGAAGGCGACGGCGGCGGCCATGGTCAGGGCGAACTCGGAGAAGAGCCGGCCCACGTCCCCCTGGAGAAAGGCGATGGGGACGAAGACCGCCACCAGGACGAGGGAGGTGGCCAGGACGGCGAAGCCCACCTGACGGGCGCCACGGTAGGCGGCCACCAGCCGCGTCTCGCCGTACTCGACCATGCGCCGGTGGATGTTCTCCAGGACGACGATGGCATCGTCCACCACCAGGCCGATGGCCAGCACCAGGGCCAGCAGGGTAAGGATATTGATGGAGAAGCCCAGGCCCCAGAGGGCGAGGAAGGTGGCGATGAGGGACACGGGCACCACCACCGCCGGCACCAGGGTGGCGCGGCCGTTGCCGAGAAAGAGGTAGATCACTAGCACCACCAGGACGATGGCCAGACCCAGGGTCTTGTAGACCTCATGCACGGCACCGCGCACGAAGACCGAGGAGTCGTAGCTCTGGTGGAGTTTCATGCCCTCCGGCAGGGTGAGGTTGAGGCGCGCCGCCTCCGCCTTGGCCCCCTCCGCCACCGCCAGGGTGTTGGCGGTGGACTGCTTGACGATGCCGATGCCCACCATGGGCTGGCCGTTGCCGCGGAAGGTGAGGCGGTCCTCGTCCGTGCCCAGTTCCACTCGCGCCACGTCCCCCAGGCGCACCAGGTACCCGCCCTCCCCCCGGGCCAGGGCCAGGCGGGCGAAGTCCTCGGGGGTATTGAAGGCGCGCTCGGTGCGCACGCTGAACTGGCGCTGATGGGACTCGACCCCCCCCGCCGGTAGCTCCAGGTTCTCGGCGCGCAGGGCCGCCTCCACGTCCGCCACCGTCAGGCCCCGCGCCGCCAGGGCCTGGCGGTCGAGCCAGACGCGCAGGGCGAAGGTCTGGCGACCGCCGACCCGGACCCGGGCCACGCCGTCGATGACGGAGAAACGGTCCACCAGGTAGCGGCGGGCGAAATCGCTGATCTCCGGGATGGTGAGACGGTCGCTGGCCAGGTTGAACCAGAGGATGACGTCCTCATTGGCGTCCACCTTCTGGATCTCCGGCGGCTCGGCCTCTTCCGGCAGATCGTCGATCACCCGCGCCACCCGGTCGCGCACGTCATTGGCAGCGGCATCGATGTCGCGGCCAATGTCGAACTTGATGGTGATGTTGGAGCGCCCGTCCTCGCTCAGGGATTCGATATTGTCGATGCCCTCCACCCCCGCCACCCGATCCTCGATGAGGCGGGTGATGCGGGTCTCCACCACATTGGCGGCGGCACCGGGGTAGCGGGTCTCCACCGAGACCACCGGCGGGTCGATGTCCGGGTATTCGCGCAGGGGCAAGCGGTCGAAGGCCAGCAGGCCGAAGGCGATGAGCAGCAGGGAAATGACCGCGGCCAGGACCGGGCGCTTGACGGCGACATCGGAGAGGATCACGTCAGGATTACCCGTACCCGCCTGGCCTGCCCTGGGGATGTCCGCCTAACTGTCATGAGGCGGCGCGCCACGTCCCTGAAGATGAAAGCCTTTGCCGTGACTTTCACGCTAATGGGAGGCAGGAGCACCAGGCTAGGAGAATTCACCTGGCGAATCATGGGGCGGAATCCAGCAATTCCTTCAGGGAGCGGCTGCCATCGTCCACGGCCTGGACCCGGACCACCTGGCCGGGCCGAACCTTGTCGGTGCCGTGGGTGATGACCCGTTCCCCCGCCGTCAGCCCGGTGGTGACCTCCACCTTGCCCGGTCGGCGGGCGCCGATCACCACCCGCCGCTCCTCGACCTGGTCCCCGGCCCCCACCACCAGGACCCGATGGTCCTTGCCGCGCTGCAAGAGGGCGGCCTCGGGGATGGCCAAGCTTTGGCGGGGGTTGCGCGGCACCTCCACCTGCATGAGCAGGCCAGGCTTGAGGTCCCGGTCCGGGTTGGGCAGCAGGGCGCGCACCTGGACGGCGCGGGTGACGGGATCGACCCGGCTGTCGATGGCGGCGATGGCGCCACTGAAGACCCGCTCCCCCAGGGCCTGGGTGCGGGCCTGGATGACCAGACCCGGTTGCAGGTCCGGCAGGTAGCGGCTTGGCAGGGCGAAGTCCAGCTTCATCCGGCTGTCGTCGTCCAGGGTGGCGATGAGATCCCCGGGACGCACCAGGGCGCCGGGGCTGATGTTACGCAGGCCGATGACCCCGGCGAAGGGGGCCTTGATCAGCCGGTCGGCCAGGCGGGATTCGATGGCCACCAGTTGGGCCCGGGCCGCGTCCAGGTCCCGCCGCCGCTCGTCGAGCAGGGACTCGGAGGCGGCGCGCTGGGTCACCAATGCCTTGACCCGGTCGAACTGGCGCTCTGCCTCCGCCACCCGCGCCTGGCCCTCCACCAGCAGGGCGTGCTCCTCGGCGCTGGTCATCTCCACCAGGACCTCCCCGGCCGCCACCCGCTGGCCATCGTCGAAATGCAGGGCGAAAACGGTCTCGGTGACGTTGGCGGTGAGGTTGACGGACTCCAGGGCCTTCAGCGTCCCCAGGGCCTCCACCGGATCGGCGAAGGCCTCCAGCCGCGCCGCGGCGACGATGACCGGTAGGTCCGAGGGGGCCTTCTGGGATTGCGCCACCAAGGGCGGGAGGAAGAACCCCAGCACCAGGCCCCCGACCAGCACCAGGACCAGCGGTGGCAGGGCGAAGAAGGCGCGAAAGGCAGTCATGGGTGGCGGGTTCTCCGAGGCGGGGTCCGTGCTCGTGGGTTGGCCCATCACGAGCAGGGGAGCGGCGAGGACGGCCGGCTGGACGGGATAGGGCGGGCGGCGGGCTGGGCTAGCCACCCGGAGCCAGGACGTAGGTGCCAGGGGCGGCCCCCAGCGGCGGATAGCGGTCGTTGCCCGGGGCTGCGGGGGCAGGGACCCGCTCCCCGCTACGATTGGCCAGCCATTGGCCCCAGTGGGGCCACCAACTGCCGGGGTGGCTCTCGGCGTCGGTGAACCAGTCGTCGGCGCTGGCGGCGGCGGTGCCGGCATGGGTCCAGTAATTGCGCTTGCCGCTGGCCGGGGGGTTGATGACCCCGGCGATGTGGCCGGAAGCGCCGAGGACGAAGGTGGCCTCGCCGCCCAGCAACCCGGTGCTGCGGTAGGCGCTGGGCCAGGGCACGATGTGGTCCTCGCGGCTGGCGTAGATGTAGGCCGGCATCTTGACCGCGCCCAGGTCGACGGGCGCCCCCAGCATGGTCAGGGCGCCGGGCTCGCGCAACTTGTTGTCGATGTAAAAGTTACGGACGTAATAGGCGTACATGGGCCCCGGCAGGTTGGCTGAGTCGGCGTTCCAGTGCAGCAGGTCGAAGGGCGGTGGGGTCTCGCCCTTGAGGTAGTTCTTGACCACGTAGTTCCAAACCAGGTCATTGGCGCGCAGGCTGGAGAAGGCCCCGGCGAGCTCGCCGCCCTGGACGATCTGGCCGCCGTGCAGGCTCGACTCGCGCATGGCGAGCATGTCTTCCGAGACGTAGACCCGGATCTCGCCGGGGTCCTCGTAATCGAGCATGGTGGTCAGCAGGGTCAGGCTGTTGACCCGGGAATCGCCCCGGGCCCCCAGCACCGCCAGGGCGCTGGTGAGCAGGGCCCCGCCGACGCAAAAGCCCAGGGTGTTGAGGGTCGCGCTGCTGGTGATGGCCGTGACGACGTCCATGGCCGTCAGCACCCCCTGCTCCAGATAGTCGTCCCAGCCGAGTTGTCCCAGTTCGGGGGTGATGTTGCGCCAGGAGATGAGGAAGACCGTCTGCCCCTGCTCCAGGGTCCAGCGGATGAAGGAATTGTTGGGCTGGAGATCGAGGATGTAGTACTTGTTGATGCAGGGCGGCACGATGAGCAAGGGCCGCTCATGGACGCGCTCGGTGGTCGGGGTGTACTGGATGAGTTCGATCAACTCATTGCGGAAGACGACCTGGCCGGGGGTGATGGCCAGGTTCTGGCCCACGGCGAAGGCCGAGGCGTCGCTCATGGTGATGCGCCCCTGGCGAGTGTCGGTCAGCAGGTTGTTCAGCCCCTGGGCCAGGCTTTTGCCCTGGGTCTCCAGGGCCTTCTTGAGGACCTCGGGGTTGGTGGCGGGAAAATTGGCCGGGGACAGGGCATCGGCATACTGGCGGGTGAGGTAGGCCAGGCGCAACTTGTCCTGGCCGGTGGCGGGGCTCAGTTCCGCCAGCGCGGTCAGATACTCCGAGGCCAGAAGATAATACTGTTTCACCAGGGAGAAATAGGGCTGGTCGCTCCATTCCGCTGCCTTGAAGCGCCGGTCCCCGGGGGGTACGGGCACCACTTCCCGCACCGGCGGCGCGGTGGGGATCGCACCCGGCTGGCCGGACTTGTCAGATTTAGCGGCTGAGCCGCCCTGACTCACCTGGCCGCCTCGCCCCGAGGCGCCTGCCTGGCCCGGTTGACCTGCTTGACCTGCTTGCTGCGCCCCCCCGGTTGCCGGGCCTATCGCCCCGGCCATCCCAACCATCCCGGCCATACCGGGAACCCCTGTCAGCCCCGCCAGTCCCGCTGGACCAGCGAATCCGGCGGGTCCGCCGGCACTGACCAGGGCCTCGCTGGCCGCGGTCCACAATTCCTGCATGCGCGGCAGGAAGCGGGCGTTGAGTTCGGTCATGGCCTGGGGGTCAACCAAGGCCCCGAAGAGCGCGGGCGGCACCTGCAAGGGAAGCTGAGCGATCTCACCGAAGGGCGGCAGGGCCGGCATCCCCGAGGTCCCCGTCGTCTGCGGCATAGGCCGCAACCACCACTTGGCCCAGGCGGAGCCAAAGGCGCGCCACTGGTCGCTCCAGGCCTGGAACGGGTTGAGATCAGAGGGTGAAGGGGATTGATCCACGGCAAGGGCTCCGAAAAGGAAAAGGGTGAGGTTAGGCGCAGCAAACCGGCCTTGCCCGCGATCTTAGCGGCCCTTGGCTAACGCCGACAAGACATGAGGCGTTGGGCCTTCCTCCCTCTCAGCGACCGCCTTTACCGCTCCCGCTTCTAAGAGCGAGTTGGCGGAGTCAGTCTCAACCCCGCTCGGAGGTAGCGAGCCGCTCGCAGGGTTCCCAGGCCGGTCCCGGATAGACATCCCGCAGACGGGTCATGACCGCCTCCAGCGCCTCGGGGGCGATGTAGACCCCATCGCTCTTGTTGAAGGGTGCCTGATAAGCGGCGAGCGTCCAGAGCATCGCCGCCGTCAGCATGAGGATGGTCCCCAGGGCGAGGGACTCGAAAGGGGGATAGGGTCGCAGCAAGAGGGTCACGAACAGGAAAACGATGAACAGGCTGACATAGACGACGACCCACAAGGGCATGGGCATTGATGCCCTGGCCGAAAGCAACCGGGATTGTCCGGCTTTCACGGCCTCCGCCAGGCCATCCTCGATACGTTCCATCGCTGCCTGTTCGGTGGAGCGCTCGGATTCAACGACTTTAAGGGTGGCATAGGCCCGAAGCGTCCAGGCCTGGGTATTCTCGTCGCCGGTGAGGTCTTCCGCCTCCACCGCGCTCCAGGAGTCCTGAACGACGGATCGCATCAGACAAGTCAGATCGCGCCGGATCTGAGGCTGTAGTTCCGCGGGGGCGGCGGCGGTGGCGTCGTAGGCCGCCGAGTAGGCAATGGCCTCGGCCTGAGCGATCTCCTCCGTGGCCTTGAAGTGATCGATCGAGGTCAACATCAGCACGCCCAGCAGAAAGGCGGCGGAACCCCCGATGAAACCGAAAGCGCCGCCGATCCCATCGCCGACCAGGGGCTGATCGCGTTGCTCGATCAGGCCCCGCCGCCTCTCCTGCCGATGGATCCATCTGCCCAGACCGACGGCCAGGACGAAGACGATCAGCAAGGCCAGGAGCGCCGGGAGCAGTAGATCGTTATTCATGGGGAAGGATCAGACCGCCTGGTAGATCCGCGCCCCTTCCTTGCGGAATTCCGCCGCCTTCTCCTTCAGGCCCTCCGCCAAGGCCGCCTCGACGTCGCCGATGCGCTGGGCCTCGGCATACTCCCGCACCTCCTGGGTGATCCGCATGGAGCAGAAGTGGGGGCCGCACATGGAGCAGAAGTGGGCGACCTTGTGGGCCTCGTGGGGCATGGTCTCGTCGTGGTACTCCCGGGCGCGCTCCGGGTCCAGGGACAGGTTGAACTGATCCTCCCAGCGGAACTCGAAGCGGGCCTTGGACAGGGCGTTGTCCCGCACCTGGGCGCCGGGCAGGCCCTTGGCCAGGTCGGCGCCGTGAGCGGCGATCTTGTAGGCGATGATGCCCTCGCGCACGTCCTCCTTGTTGGGCAGGCCCAGGTGTTCCTTGGGGGTGACGTAACAGAGCATAGCGGTGCCGTACCAGCCGATGTTGGCGGCGCCCATGGCGGAGGTAAGGTGATCGTAGGCCGGGGCAATGTCGGTGATCAGGGGCCCCAGGGTGTAGAAGGGTGCTTCGTAGCAATCCCGCAGTTCCTTGGTGACGTTTTTCTCGATCATGTGCAGGGGCACATGGCCGGGGCCCTCGATCATCACTTGGACATCATGCTCCCAGGCGATCTTGGTCAGCTCGCCCAGGGTTTCGAGCTCGGCGAACTGGGCGGCGTCGTTGGCGTCGGCGATGGAGCCGGGGCGCAGGCCGTCGCCCAGGCTGAAGGCGACGTCATAGGCCTGCATGATCTCGCAGATCTCGCGGAAGTGGGTGTAGAGGAAGTTCTCCTGATGATGGGCCAGGCACCACTTGGCGAGGATGGAGCCGCCGCGGGAGACGATGCCGGTGACCCGGTCCGCCGTCAGGGGCACGTAGCGCAGCAGGACCCCGGCGTGGATGGTGAAGTAGTCCACTCCCTGCTCGGCTTGCTCGATCAGGGTGTCGCGGAACATCTCCCAGGTCAGCTCCTCCGGCTTGCCGTCCACCTTCTCCAGGGCCTGGTAGATGGGCACGGTGCCGATGGGCATGGGGGCATTGCGCAGGATCCACTCGCGGGTCTCGTGGATGTGCTTGCCGGTGGAGAGGTCCATGAGGGTGTCGCCGCCCCGGCGGGCGGACCAGACCATCTTCTCCACCTCCTCCTCGATGCTGGAGCTGACCGCCGAATTGCCGATATTGGTGTTGATCTTCACCCGGAAGTTACGCCCGATGATCATGGGCTCCAGCTCCGGGTGATTGATATTGGCAGGGATGATGGCGCGGCCGGCGGCGACCTCGGCGCGGACGAACTCCGGGGTGACGCTGTCCGGCAGGCGGGCGCCGAAGCCCTGGCCCCGATGCTGGCGCAGCAGTTTGGCGTAGCGGGCGTCGGCGCGCAGCTCATCCAGGCGCTGGTTCTCGCGGATGGCGACGAACTCCATCTCCGGGGTGATCAGCCCGCGGCGGGCGTAGTGCATCTGGGTGACGTTGGCCCCGGCCTTGGCGCGACGCGGGACGCGCAGATGCTCGAAGCGCAGGTGGGCCAGGCCGGGGTCCCGCTGGCGCTCACGGCCATAGGCGGAGCTGGGGCCGGTGAGCAGTTCGGTGTCGCCGCGCTCCGCGATCCAGGGGCCGCGCAGGTCGGGGAGGCCGGCGAGGAGGTCGATGCGGGCCGCGGGGTCGGTATAGGGGCCGGAGGTGTCATAGACATAGATCGGCGGATTCTCCTCCGGGACGTTCTGGGTCTGGGTCGGGGTCTGGCTCACCTCGCGCATGGGCACTCGCAGGTCAGGGCGGGAGCCCTGGACATAGATCTTGCGCGAGCGGGCGAAGGGGCGGGTGACGGCCTCCGACAGGCGGGCCGTGGTGCGGATGAAATCCTGGGGAATGGCGCTCATGGCATCTGACCTCGTTGGCTAGGGACAGTCGGGGGGGCCTGGCGGCCATCTCGCCCAACTTGTCCCGTCCCGGACCTGGCCGGGGTTGCCTCAATTAGGGTGACAATTGAGGTGAAATCGATTGGTTATGGTTAAGGAAACGCGGTTTATGGCGTTCCCGTCCTGGCCATGGATAGCCAGACGAGATGAAAAAGGCCAGGGGTAACCGTTCAGACCCCTCCCATCGCCAGGGTGGCCTTGGCGGCATAAGACGA
>Ga0116141_10003918_pt1 | contig 12575 bp, 11 predicted proteins | sample AD_UKC097_MetaG_FD_89744 | JGI IMG/M metagenome (GOLD analysis project Ga0116141, IMG submission 89744) | Active sludge microbial communities of municipal wastewater-treating anaerobic digesters from USA - AD_UKC097_MetaG | ecosystem: Engineered > Bioreactor > Anaerobic > Digestate | place: USA... | reverse complement strand
TCCTCCTAAGAAAGCTCATCTACAACCGTCACGCCGAGTAGTCCTGTGTTATCCGGTCAACCCCCACCTGACCTCCCCCGATCTTCGGGGGAGGAATCTGTGCGAGCCTTACAGTCCTTCGCCCATCGCCCGAGACACGATGCTTTCTTGGTCCCAATCACCGGCTCCGCCGGAGTCGCGCTCGCGATGACGTGACTCTGTAAAGGCAATTCAGTTACAGGATATCAGTTCACAATCCCGCCACCCCACCCGGCGCATACACCAGGTCGCCGGAACTCGCAAGGCCGTTAGATACGTTAAACGGGTGGGGATTATACGCAGGCAGGATATCCTCGACCTTATCCGGTCCCGGACTGGTAATGATATATTCTCCGTCTACCTGGGACCGCTTCAACATATCGCGCCATTGAACGGCCCAACTTTCCGGAGTAATCGCGGGATTCTCGCCGGTAAATGGTTTGCGGCGCGCTGTTCGATATCGCGCGTGTGGCGTGCCGGGTTCCGTTCCGAGATCGGCGGCTTGGCCATAGATCTTGTACTTGATATTGAACTCATCTTCCGGCAGGCTGTTCAGGTAGGCCACCGGTGTTGTCAGCCCTTCCCGCAGGAATCCCCAGTTCCACCGTTCGCGGGGTTCGTGGCCCATGATAATCCCCAACGGGAATTCACCATGATCGGCGGAATACGCGCCGAACGCCGTCCCGATGTTTCGCATATCGGCGACAGTCCGCGTGAGTTTTGCGCGGACCCGGGCATTGAGAAAATTCGGCACCGCAATCGCCGCCAGGATTCCGATGATCGCGACAACGATCAGCAATTCAATCAGCGTAAATCCGATCCGATTCTGTCTCATGATAAACTCACACAGCCTCAAAACTCTCTCCCCCCAAGTTTGGGGGAGATACAGAGGGGGTTGAATAGACTAGACTTACAGCCTTCCCTCATTTCCCCAGGCAATCATTCCTCTCCCCAGATTCGGATGCCGTTTTCGATAACATATTCGGCGAAACTGGCGACCGGCGGATTGTCCAATACACCGCCAGGGAAGAAGTGCACCTCCACGTCGTTGTCAACCTGTATCCGCACCTGAACCGCCAAGTCAACGCGTTTCTGGAAATCCCAATTCTCCACCCCCCGGACAAACACGGCGAGATCAATATCGCTGAACTCGTGAGCCGTGCCGTTAATTTGCGATCCGAAGAGATAAGCGGCGCGAACCGGCTCCGCCCGCCCGATGAATTCCACAGCGGCCAGCGCCTTATGCTGAATTACATCATCGACGACAGCCATTGGATGATCGGCTCCGTTTGACTGAGATAATCCCGTGCGATTTCGGCGGATACTCCACGAGAGGCCGCGTCCATGATGTCCGGGTATTGTGTTTTCTTGTAACACTCCGAGAGAGAACGCATGAGCAGGTCTTGTTTCTCATCCCGTTCAATCCCGGCGCGATTGGCGAGTTCAATCAGATCGTGCAGGCGCGGCGGTAATTTCCGTGTCTGCTTTGCGATGATGGCCTTCAGCGCCTTTTCTGTCGCCTGCTGACAACAGAAAAGAACATACAAATATCGCCCGGATTTCAGCATAGCGCGGGCTGTCTCCAGATCATACTGCGCCTGGTCCACCCACTGTTGAATCGCGTCGCTCATGGCCTCAAGGCCCCCAGTTCAATCTTGTCCTTCATGTCACCCCTTATTATCCCCCGTTTCCAAATGCCGCGCAAGCAGGGAAAAAGGCCGCCGATACTAGAGAAAAGATCTCAATTGAAGTTACCATGGAGGGTCGAGGAACAATCATGGTTTTCAATTCACTACCCCTGGACTTTCAGGCGTCTCTTTCAAGAGTTCTGGAGCTCAGTCTGTCCAGAATTGCCGAGGGCCGACCGATCAGCGGCCAGGTGATCGCGGATGAAGGCGGCGGTCGGGCAACCGTCCTGTTGGGGGGACGTCAGTTCACGTTGAACCTGGGAACCGCCCAGGTATCGGTGGGGCAATCGTTTACCGCCCAGCTGATCGGGGGAAAACTCCAGATCCAGTTCGGCAACCAGAGCACATCCGTGCCTGTGGAAAGCCTGATCGGGCAATCCACACCAAGGTCGCTGGTTTCTGTGCTGGCCAACCTGGGCGCTCCCACAAGCGCGGCGGCCCAGGCGGTGGCGCATTCTCTCCTGAACTCGCAGATCCCCCTCTCCGCCGAGGCGATTCGGACCCTGGCGGCCCTGTTGCCGCAACTATCCGCGACAGATGTCTCCACGTTGTCCTTTCTGATCAACAAAGGAATGCCGATCAGTCCCTCAACAATAGAGTCTGTGCAGAGAATCTTGGACAATCGAACAAAAATCGGCGAGAAGCTGGCTGAGCTGGACGGGGGATTGGGGAAACTGGAACGACAGCTCGATGCAATCCAGGACCGCGTGGTTGCCATCCAACGTCGGGATGAACTGGCGGAACGGCGACGGAACCTGAAACAGGAGTATGTCAAAGTGGAAGAGGAGGACTCCGAAGAGAAGCAGGAAGAACTCGCAGGGAAATTGGAGAAATCGGTTCGGGGACAATCCACCAGTGCGGAAGCAGCGCTGTTTTCCGGGGCGCATGGCTCACGGTTGGGAATTTCCTTGTACGATTTGTATCTGTATCTCCTCCAACTGCAGCAGATGCAGATCCTGGGAGATGAAGTTCCCTTCTCCCTGCTGCTTCAGCAGGTGAATGAGTTATACGAATCCCTTGCGGGGCAGAACCTCCGTAACCTGCCGGATGAAGATCCGGAACGTCCGCCCACATACTTTTTCCAAATTCCCATCACCCTGGAGGGTGAGGATCGGACACTTGAACTGCTGTATCGTCAGCATTCAAAGAATCCGGAAGATGGTGGTGTTCTCTCCATCCGTCTGGATCTTTCCCAATTCGGTCCGGTCAAGATCGACTTCAACCTTCGGGAAGGGATGTTGAGCGTTACGATTGTTGTCTCCAGTGCGGAATTAAAAAAGCAGGTCGAGCCGGAAATGGATGCGCTGAAAGAGGCTTTAGCGGATGCCGGATTTCGAGTTGCATCCGTGGGTGTGGTGCACGGGATTGTGCCTTCGACCTTACGCGAGATGGCCCCGCAGAGCACGATGCCTGCCCACAAACCCAGGGGATTGGATTTGAGGGTGTGAATGTGGTGATTATATAATAGGGGATGGGACGGAGGAGACCGATGGGACCAATGCCTTCATTCTCTGTCACTTCCACCAGGCGAATTCATGGCCCGGATCTTGTTCAGGTCTTTTCCTGCCGCACTTAAGAGCCGTCGATTCCCGATTTCGCGAATCCGAAAGACTTGCTCGATTTCAATGGGAACTTGTGGCAGGAAGCTGAGACGGACTTTGAACTCACCGCAAATCTCCACAATAAGACGGATCTCATGAGCGGTGCAGACGGCATCCACCAAGACGATCTCGTCGATCTTGCGTGCGGCAACGATCTTTCTCAGTTCATCGAGACTCCCCAGATCCGGCAGGATCTCTTCCGAATGGCTGGACTCTGTCATGGAATGAATGCGCCCCAGAGGGATTTGGCCGAAAGCGGGCTGCTCCAATAGCGGCGCGGCAAACGCTTCGCAGGCGCCTCGTTCTCCGATGAGAATGAGCCGATCCGCGATCAGCCCAAGTTCATGAAGGCTGGTTTCGAGTATGCGAACAGCGGTGCGGACCAGGGTTAATCCGGCGAAATTCAGAACACCGAACAACGCGAAGAATCCCCGTGAATATCCCAGCAGATAAGGAATGAATATCTCCTTGGAAACGAAGGTAAAGGCAATCAAGAACACCCACGTGGCCGACGCGGCGACTGCTGTCCGACGGATCAGGGCCGGAAGAGTGCCATATAGCCCACGTCGGTACAGACCCATCCCCAGAATCACCAGAAAATTGATGATCACAACGAATGGTACCAGGGTGGAGTAGGCCGGAATCTGCGTGAACGCCGTGTTGGGGAACGGATCTCGATCCGGGGCCAGCCATCGAAAGTACAGCATATAGGCCAGGACAAATCCGCCTGCGGCTACCAGGGCATCCAGCAACGCCAGAAACACGGGGCGGATTCGCAGCAGGAGACTTTTCTGGGAACGATAGGTTCTCTGATCCAGCATCAACAGAAAGAACAGGGGCGCGTTTCGAAGGATTCTCCCAAGGATTTCCCGTGGGCGCCGGATCATGCGCCAAAGCGATTCCAGGCCCCATTGTTGAAGCCAGACCGGCGCACGGCGCTCCCGACCGGCGGCGAAATTGAACGCGGCCCCCACGCCGATCATCACGGGAATACCGAGTTGCTCCCGGTATCGTTGAATCCATTTTTCCTGACGAGGGGTTCCAAGGGCGACAAAGAGAATGTCGGGTTTTGATTCCACAACTCGCCGGATGGTCCGTTCGTTTTCGGCGGGATCGTTCTCGAAGTTCACAGGGGGGGAGCAAGTCCCCGCAACCACCAAGCCGGGACAGGTCTCTGACATGCGGCGGGCAACCTCATCGGCAACACCCTCTGCCGCGCCAAGAAAGAACACGCGGTATCCGCGCCCGGCAGCGGCTTCGCAGAGAACCGGCAGCAAATCCGCACCGGTTACGCGTTCCGGCAGTGGGGTGCGGTTCAGACGAGACATCCAGACCACCGGCATTCCATCTGCAACAACAAGGTCCGCATCCCGGCTCACTTTGGCGAAATCGGGGTCGCGACGGCACAGCATAAGGTGCGAAATGGAGGGCGTCCAAATCTGGTGCGGGCCGCCTTCTTCCACAAAATCCAGCGCGCACTCCACCGCTTCTTCCTGCGTGACCGGATCGAGGTCTACTCCCAGAATCTCCACACGGTCGGCGCGATTCCGCATCCGCTTTCTCCTATCGGGATGAATTCATCAAGAGGTCATCATAAAGGGCTTCTACCTGTCGCGTCATGACTTCCGCAGAACCGATCTGTTCGACTCGCAGTTTCGCGCGATCTCCGAAATCCTCTCGCACATCGGGATCACGGCATAGATTCATCAGGTGGTTGCGGAGCGCCATCCGGTCTTCCGGAAGGACCAGGAGACCATCCTCACCACTTCGGATCACATCCCCGATTCCGCCCACCCGGCTTGCAATGATCGGCAATCCTGTGGCCATGGCCTCCAGAAGAGCCATCGGGACACCCTCGGAGCGCGACGGTTGCACGTAGATGTCGCAAGCCGCCAGGAAAAACCGTGTGTCCTCAATAAATCCAACGAGATGAAAACGATCTGCGAGACCTGCATTCTCTGCTGTCTTTCTCAACCATCCCGTCTGTGAACCTCCACCGCCCAGCAGAACCACGCAGTAACCCGGCAATTCCGCCAGGCAATCGAGAAGAAGGTCGTATCCTTTGATCGGTTCGATCCGGCCCAGCGAACCGATGACCGTTTGATTTTCATCAATGCCGAAGAACTCCCGTGCCTGCTTGCGTGTTTCCTGATCCACCGCAGCGGGAAAGTCAATTCCGTTGGGGATCAACTCGATCCGCCTTGGGGGACGGGGCAGAGACTCGAAATAGTCTCGAAGCGGCGTGGAGATTACCTGCACCGCGTCGGCCTTGCGCAATAGACGATTATTGATCTTGTGAAAGAACCATCCTGTCAGGGGATTGCCATAATCGGTGTAATTCAAATTCGGCACGCGGGCCACCCACGGAATACCGATCTCCTTTGCAACCGATCCCGCAACAAGATTGGAGCGGATTCCGAATGTGTGGATCAGATGGATGTCATTTTTTTCAATAAGGGAGATCAGGTGTTCCCGTGCAGAACGTACAGCGAGTCGGGAAGACATGGGAATGAGGGAAACAGGAACACCCATCGCCCTGGCGGCCTGGGCCAATTGATCTTCGCGGACGAGCGGGGCTAGGTGCGGCTGATACTTCGACAAATCTAAATGTTTGAAAAGACAGAGGATATGCCGCTCCGGTCCGCCGAAGCATCCATCAATTCGCATGTAAAGAATTCTCTTGATTTCCGACATCCGAGTAACCTGACACGCGACCGAGTTTGAATGTGTTTTACGTACTGGGTATCCTATCATAGGAACTCCTCGATACGATAAGTGACATTGAGCCTCGTTTCCGAATCCGGGATTTCCGATTCCTGCCGACAGGACGGTTTTTTCTGTACTGATGCGCGTTCATTCCACGGTTGTTATGACATCCTCTGTTGAGAATTATCGTGAGGCCTTTCGATCCGCCGAGAAGAACCATCTCTATGGTGCGGGCGGGGGTGAGATCCTGTCGCAGATCACGCAGGCGACGGACAATCTGCTGGTGGGAGTACTGCAGGAGAAGATCCAGGAATTGGGAATGGATCCGGAGAAAGTGGGAGAACGGATATGCCTGGTTGCGCTGGGCGGGTATGGGCGCAAAGAGATGCACCCGCAGTCGGACATCGACGTGATGTTCCTGTTTCCCGAAGATCCGTGCAAGGAGGACGAACAGCTGGTTTCGGCAACGTTGCGTCATCTGTTCGACGCACGGTTGCAGATCGGGAATGTGACCCGCGATTTCGATACGGCCTGGCAGATGGCACGCGAGGACCTTCAGTCCCTCACGGCCATGGTCGAGGGACGTCTGATTTGGGGCAATCTGCAAAACTATGAGGCCTTTTACACACAACTCACCAGAATCCTTGCCTGGAATGGAAAGAAATTCATCAGTGAGAAGATCGCCGAACGGAAAGCACGCCTGGCACGTTACGGCAATACGATCAACATTCAGGAACCCAATCTGAAAGACAGTCCGGGCGGCCTGCGGGATTACCACCATGGCTTATGGCTCGCTTCCTTCCTTCGGGGCCGTAAAGTGAATCTGGCAGAATTGTTCCGTCTGGGCATGATCTACAATCGCCAATATAGCGGTCTTCAGGATGCACTGGAGTTTCTCTGGCGTCTCCGTACGGAGTTGCACTTCTTCACACGCAAGAAACACAACCTGATCTCAATGGACTTGCAGCATGAATTGGCCAAACGGCTGGGATTCAAGGATCAGGAGAACCGTCTGGCGGAAGAAATCCTGATGCGGGATTACTATCGGGCAGCCCTGGTGGTTCAGGAATTCGCCGATCACATGACCCAACAGGCCACCTACCAACCGGTGTGGGAGCGGTGGATTCAACGGGTGCGCCGATTGGATTTGGGGGACGGTCTCTCGCTGCAAAACAATGAAATCGACACTCCCTGGGATGTGCATTTCTTTGAGAACAACCCGCAACGAATCCTGGATATCTTTGTCCATGCCGTCAAATCGCGGGCAACACTGACCCAGTCGGCTGCGTCGGCTGTGCATGAAAATCGTCGCCTCGTCGATGAGGAATTCCGATCTCAGCAGGATACCGTTCGCAAGATCCGGATGATTCTCGATTGGCCGGGACGAATTGTCCCGGTGCTGCGGATCATGAGACGACTCGGCATCCTCCACCGTTTATTTCCGGAGTGGCGCGGTATTGAGAACCTGGTTCGAAACGATCTGATCCATCGATACACGGTGGACGAACACACGCTATTGGCGCTGCATCATCTGGAGACCCTTCATGAGGACACGCTGGAATTCACGGACGAACGAGTAGCGCTCTGGCAGAAAGGTATCTCTCGCGAGGTGTTGCGACTGGCCGTGTTTTGTCATGACATCGGGAAAGGAAAAGGGGGAGACCATTGCGAAATCGGCTCGGACCTGGCGGACAAGATTGCCTCGCGGCTTCTTCTTACGGAAAAGGAACGCTCCGATATTCGCTTTCTGGTCGCCAACCATCTGTTGTTGTCTCACACCGCCCAACGGCATGATTTGACAGCGCCGGAAGTGGTGACCGAGTTTGCCGAACGGATCGACGACAAGCGTCGTCTTGACTTGTTGTATCTGCTGACCCATGTGGATACCAAGGCGATCTCCGAAGATTTCCTGAACGAGTGGAAGAATCACCTTTTGGTGCATCTGTATCTTTCGACGCAACAAGTGCTGGCAGGAAAAACTCTGCCGGGTCCCGAAGGAGGATCCGTGCAGGAGCGTCGCGAGGAAGTGATCCGCACGCTGGCGAAGAACTACCCGGAAGATTTCGTACGGAATCACCTGGATCTTCTTCCTGACAGTTATGCGTGGTTCCAACCGATCCCGATTATTCGCGCGCATCTCGATCTGATTCAAGAATTCGACGGGACAACCCCCCGGATCGGTTTTCAGGCTCAAGTGGACGAATCCATGCTGGAGATGTTTGTCGTGGCGCGGGACCGGGTCGGTCTGTTCAACCGAATGGTCACGGCGATTATGCTGGAGAACTTCTCCATCTTTGGAGCGCGATTGAACACGCGGGAGGACGGTGTGGTCTGCAACAACATTATCATCTCCGATTTGCTGGGAGGAGGGCCGGTGAACGAGATGCGCAAACAACTTCTGCGTGAACGGTTACAGCGTCTGTTGGTTGCCGAAGGTGCGCTTCCACCTATTCCTCCGGACCGGTATGGTCCGCGGCCAAAACGGGTGAGTTTCGAGCCAAAAGTGGATATTTACGATGATGCCGCCGGGCGGTGTTCCGTGGTGGACGTTGTGGCCGTGGACCGTGCAGGGCTTCTTCAGGCAATTTCATCGGCCATTTCGGAGATGGGAATGAACATTTTATTCGCACGGGTCATCACGGAAGGCAGTCGCGCGGTGGATGTTTTTTACGTGACAGACCGGGACGGGAATAAGATCACCGATCCTGACCGGCGGGAGGAACTGAAGACCCGTATCCATGCCACTCTGTGAGTTTGAGTCGGGGTGGCGGATTTTGTCGGTGTTTTTTGGGAATTGAACTAGAATGGAACAAACGCAATGGAACTCGTACCATGGTGGGACGAGTCACAGCGAACAGCAAGAGTCACGGAGTCGGTAATCAGCAAATATGGCCCTGTCGGAACCGGCGTTATACTTGCGGCTTGTGGATATTGCGGCGAATCCGCATATCGTGTCGCTATACAACAGTCTTCGGAGTGTCTTGCCGGAGGCGGTCTGGTGGGTCAGCGATGAGGCTCTCGGGCGGATTCCGTTCCCGGCGGCTCCCACCACACCGTTTTGCAGCGAAGCCCTTCTGAACGAAACCCTGCGGAATCTTCAGATTCAAAAAGCACAGGAATTGCACCGTAAGCCCCCTGCACCGGGGGAAATCGTTCCCTGCTGTCCGGGATTCTGCCAGGGGATGGCCGTCTTTTCGTATCGCAGCCGATCGCTCGGAGGGATCGGGCTGTGTCATGTTCCGGAGAGCCAGGCCAACCTCCTCGGTGGGATTCTCACCCTGTTAAGCGGATACCTGAACCTGCTCAGTCATACGCTGGAGGGAAACGACGACCTGGAGATTGTACGCAGTCTCTGGTCCGAGACGATCACGGTTCTGGATCTCAATACTCTGCTGCGTCGAGTCATGGACGAGGTCTTTCGGACCATCTCTGTGGACAGCGGACTGATCTTCCTGGCGGATGAGGACGGGATGTTTTTTGTTGCCCATGCAGAGGGAGCGGATCCGGAGACCTTTCAACGTCAGATGCCCAGTATCGGACGGATTACTTATGCGAAACAGATTGCCCGCCTGCTTCAAAAAGGCACGCAATGCCTGGATGCGGATGATCCGCTTGCTGTCTGGATCCGGGCCAATTGGCCGGACTGGGCGGACAAGAAGATCCTGGTGTTTCCCTTTTTCCGAAACGAGTACTTTGTCGGCCTGTTTGCCACCGGTGTGGTGCATCCTCCCGCCTTTTCGACTTCTCGACATCGTCTGCTGGACTTGTTGAGCACCGGCGGGGCAACCGCCCTGGATAATGCCATGATGTTCAAGCGGCTGAACGAACGCCGCACAGCACTTTCCACCATTCATACGGTCCATCGTCTCATCGGCAACACGGATACCGTTCAGGATCTTATCTGCCGTGTGTCTCAGCAGGCACGCCAGCTGTTGAAGGCAGGGAAATGCGCACTGCTGCTCTATGACAATCGCCGGGAGAACCTGATTCCTCGATTTACCCTGGGATTGGATGAGAACGAAATCGGGTCTCATCCGGCCAAGCCGGGAGAGGGATTGATCGGCTGGGTCGCCGAGAGCTATCAGGCCATCATTTACAATCCCCTTCCGGAATGTAGTCCTCCCTGGCGCGAAGACGGCAGACGGTATCCTGAGCGCTCCTACCTGGCGGTTCCCCTGATCGACGAAGACATGGAGGGAGTATTGATGCTTTCCGGTCGCAAGGATCTGTTCACGCCGGGAGATCGGGAGACGTTGATTACCCTTGCCGAGCAGATTGTTCTTGCCATTCACAATGCCTTTGTGCGGGAAGGCGAGCGTCATCTGGCGATTAACACCTTGCGGGGGATGGCGAACCTGCTCGAACGAGGCGATCCAACAACAAGCGGCTGGACCGTGGAAATCGCCGATTTCAGCGACCGGCTTGCCCGGCAGCTGCGGCTTCCCGAACGCGACCGGAACGATCTGCTGTATGCTTCTCTGTTGTGCCGTGCGAGCCTGCTGCGGTCCGCGAATGTGTTTCTGTCCGATCCGATACCGTTTCCACGGGTGGATCTGAAAATCAGTTGCGACTTTATCCAAAGCCTGGGTTTGTCGGACCGGGTTCAACGGATTGTTTCTGCAGTGGGGGAACACTATGACGGAAGCGGGGAACCCGATGGATTGGCAGGGAACCAGATCCCCATGGCGTCACGGATTCTTGCCGTGGCGACGGCCTACATAGCCATGACCTCCTCCGGCATGAGAGGAGATCGAAAAGCGCTCACCTCAAAGGAAGCCATGGAGATCCTCCGCCGTCGCGCCGGAACCACCTACGATCCGGAAGTCATCAAGGCTCTCGGGGAGATCCTTCATCCTGCGGCCCCGTGAATTCTCTCGGCGCAGCAGGACACACTCAAGATTCCTCCAGTTCTTTCGGTTTTGCCCGGTCGAAGAAAATATTCTTTCCCGTGACGGACAGGGGAATGCCGATGATAATGCGAAGGTCGGGCGCGGGCAGTCCCAGGTCACGGGCGGCGATCCCGATGGTGTACATCACGCGGCAATCGATGTGATGCGCCGCAGCCACCGAAACCGCCGAACCGACGGCAATCCCCAAATCATGGCAGTTGAAGACGCACATCCCGCCCGCCTCCCGTGTTGCCTTACAGGAAGGATGCCCGCACAGGCCGCAATAGAAATCCAGGCCCATGGTCTCCATGGCGGTTCCTAGCAGTACGGCAGCCGGAGCTGCGTCCAAATTCGCTGCATCCCGTATAAAAAACGCCTGTTTCGTCTTCTCGCCGATCTTCCGCATTTTCGCGGAAACTTCCCGTTTCGGCTCGCCTTCCAGAATGCCGGTTGTGAGAAGATCCATTCCTTTGGCTTTCGGCGCGGTGCGCGCAGCGGCACACATCAACTTCGCCACCGTCAACAGTCCTTCTACTTCATGAGATCGGTCCATCATCGTTCTCCGCATGTCGTCAGGTTGATTGGCTCACAGGATGGCCTCTCGCGGAAACAACGTCCAGCCTTCCCGCGTTGACCGGGAGACGCCGTGCTCGTATGCTTGCATAAGAACAGGATATGTGCAAATCAGAAGCGGAATCGTGTGACACAGGGAAAGGAACCCGGACCATGAAAATTTATCACTTCGCCGCGGTGATCGAGAAGGACAACGATGGGTATTATGCCTTCTGCCCGGAACTGCAGGGGTGCTATACGAGCGGCGAGACTTATGAGGAAGCACGGGCGAATCTCGCAGACGCTATCCGGCTTCACGTTGAGGACCGAGTCAAGGCCGGTGAAGAAATTAGAGTGCCGGAAAGCGTGAATTTGACGACCTTAGAGGTGGTCGTATGAGCGAGCGATTGCCCCGCGTTACGGCCAAAGAGGTGATCCATGTTCTCGAACGACGTGGTTTCATACTCTCAAGGTCCAGTGGAAGCCACCATATCTACCGAGATCCGACCGGCATCCGAATTACAATTCCTGTTCATGCAGGGAAGATCCTCCACCCCAAAGTGCTCCAAAGTATTCTCCGAGACATGGATATGACAGTGGAAGAACTGAGAAAAGCGTTGAGATGACAAACATCTCGCGTGATATGTCCATTGACAATACCCGATGAATATGGTCGTCCAGCCTTCCCGCGTTGACCGGGAGACGCCGTGCTCGTATGCTTGCTCAACAATACTACAACAGAATCTGAGGAGATCCGAACATGCGTGAAGTTCGTTTGGGCTTATTGGGGTGTGGGCTGATGGGAAGCGACCTGATGAGAAACGCTGTCCAGCTGCGCGGTGTGAAGGCTGCCGGACTGTACGATCCCATTCGGGCGTCACGGGAATGCCTGGCACAGGAAATCGGCGGGACTCCGGTTACATCCGAGGTTGCTGCGTGCGAGAACTGCGATGCGGTGATTGTCGCCCCGCCGAACGATCTTCACGCGCGACTGGCGCTCCTGGCGATTCATGCCGGACGGCAAGTGTTCCTGGAAAAACCCATGGCCTTGTCGGTGAAAGACTGCAATACATTGATCCGAGAGGCGAAACGGGCGCAGGCGATTCTCATGGTGGGGCATG
>Ga0116141_10003914_pt1 | contig 12578 bp, 9 predicted proteins | sample AD_UKC097_MetaG_FD_89744 | JGI IMG/M metagenome (GOLD analysis project Ga0116141, IMG submission 89744) | Active sludge microbial communities of municipal wastewater-treating anaerobic digesters from USA - AD_UKC097_MetaG | ecosystem: Engineered > Bioreactor > Anaerobic > Digestate | place: USA... | reverse complement strand
CGATTACCACGATGAGAGCAAATTCGCAGTCGCTGCCGCCGCTCGGGCCCGGACGGGTGTGGAGATCATGGACTTGATCTGGCGCAAGACTTACCGCGAGGGTGATGAGGGGACGTCCAACGCAGGAGAGGGGGACCCCAATTGGGGTGTTTACGACTGGGCCTGCCGGGCTGGTCAGGGAGCTTACCTGGATTGGGTCGTCGCGAACTCCCTTCTCCCATCACGGGATGTGGCTGATGGAGTCCGGCGCATAGACCGGACTACGGTGACCGAACTCGGAGAGATCGCCGCGGCCTTCAACGATATCCAGGCACAGATGGACGAAGCGGACATCGGACTGAATCCGTTGGGGCTTGGAACGGAGAGCATGGCGTTTGACATCAACCCATATGAGCTGGTCGACTCACAAGGCCAACCCTCAGGCAGGACCCATTTCGAGCAGATCCATGACCGGGCTCTGCAAGCCCTGAACAATGCCACGTCGGTTTTCGACTATGCGAACCGTAACACGCAGTACCTGCGTCAGCAGAACGACACCCTGGAGGGACTCGTGGACAGCGTGGACGATCGCGAGGCGGACTTCAACAGTCGGCTTGTTGAAGTGTATGGATATCCCTATCTGGACGACATCGGTCCCGGTCGGACATATGATGACGGATACGACGGTCCGGATCTATATCACTACAACTATGTGGACGCCTCGGAATTGGGCAACGTAGTCGCCGGCGATCGTCGCGAAGGCAAAACGATAACATTCGAGGTCGAGGTGCAGGAGGTCAGTGTAACGAGTGACGGTGACCTGAACAAGTCGAGCCGGAAGATCGAGGTCTGCCTGGATACAGGCGGTCTCGGCATGGTCAAACCGGAAGGCTGGACGGGCCAGCGTGAGGCTTTGGGAGAGATCCAGATGGCGCGAAGCGACTTCCTGCAAGCCAAGGCCAGGTTCGAGAAGACACGCCTTGACTACGACAATCTGATCCAGCAGATTGAGGACCAGACGGAGCTGTCCGGTGCGCAACTCAACGTCGACGCCGACGAGATCCAGATACTCAACACCTCGCTGGATCGCCAGCGGTCGTTGAATGACTCCCTCAAAGCATCCAGACAGCGCCAATTGATGTATCGGACATTGAGCCAAAAAGTCGTTGCGATAGGGAGTGCGCTGTCGGAGGCCACTCCATCCGTGATGGGGGTCATCGCGGGATTGGCCAATGGTGTGATCGGCGACCCCTTCTCTTCTGTCCGAAGCGCCATCAGACAAGCTGGGGTGTTAGCTGGTGAAGTCCTCAGTACTGCAGCAGACTGGGAGTCCCTCAGCGAGATGGATCATCAGCAGGCCAAGGAGTATGTGCAGGCGGAAAGCAACATACAGATAACGACCCTGCGATCTGGTCTGGTGGAGCAGCAGCAGTTCAGGCAACTGGAGCAGTTGATTCGCTCCGAGGCATCGATGCGTCTGGAGCTATACACCGCGGCTGCGGCGGCAGACGCGGACTGGCGTCTGAAGTTGGAGAGTCTCAAGGTGGACGACTTGTGGGATATCCCCGAGTTCCGTCGGTACTGCAAGCCTTTCAGTTCGGAGGACTCCACGGAGCCCGCCCTGGTCATCCGCTTCGGTACTGAAGTGGCGAATCGTCTGAACTTCTTCGGATGGCCTCTGGGAGCGGACGCATACTACGCTCCGGAGAACTTCGCAGAAACCGTATGCATTGGCGTATCGCCCGCCCGAACTGGGGCTAATCCAAGTCGCTTCCGTCCGCCAGAACAAAAGCGGCCACATTCAGCGATCCCAGATTGCCGCCGTCAGACCCCCGAACGTCGACCCGGATAGCCCAAGGATCTAAGATCCACATGTGAACCGTATAGCTGTGGCTCCTTATCCTTGTCAGAGCCAACAGGGTGTGCATCCCTTGTGGATGCACACCCTGCTCTCCGTGATCGCATTACGTGCCACGCCACGAAGACAAGGCACATCAACACTTCGTCAGATTGCTCTGCGTCGGCGGAGCCAGCCGGTAACACTCAGACCAATCGCTCCGAGCAACGCTGCGCCGGGAACCGGAACAGCCGGGACGAGATTCAGGTCGGCCCGCCAAGCCTCTACGTTGCCCGACGGATTGATACCATAGCCAACGATGACGAGCCCGTCGGCTGATATACCCGTTGCTGCCTGCAGCGACCAACCCGTCAAATCAAGGCTGTATTCTGTGGTCAGCACATCCCATAAGGATTGCATGCCGCTGTCCGCGTCCCAAATGAACGCGGTACCGGGGGTCCCGAACTGGTAATGAGGAGCGCCGGCCTCTCCGACAATAATGTCGCCGTCATACGATGCGGCAAGAGCCCTCGAGTTGATCCCGCCTGGCAGGTTACCGAGGTTTAGTATACTACCGCCATCCGGTGTCCAGCGAAATGCCCGCCGGTAATCCTGGCCGAAGGCATACTCGCCGACCACGACCAAGCCATTACCCGACACCCCCATGGCCTCGCCCCCCTCGAAGTAACCAGAAGGGCCCATAAGGACTCTGCCGGTTGCTTCGGTCCAGTAAAAGGGCTTGAAGGCGGCCCCACCATCGTCACGTCCGACCACAACCGAACCATCGGCCGATACGCCGTTGGCCCGGGACTCGTAAAACGACCCTCCACGCGTGCCCCCCAGCCCAACGGTTCCGCCCGAGGCGGTCCAGCGAAAAGCCTCGTGGTCCAGCTCCCATGCGTGTGCGCGCCATCCGACGACGACCGCACCATCGGCTGACACCCCGTTGCCGTGGGACGGGAATCTGCCCCCGGACCCCACGGGCAGACCCGTCATCCCCGTATCTACGGTCCAGCGAAAGGCCTGTCCATCGGCGCTCGCAGTCGAGCTCCCGGTCCCGACCACGACGGAGCCATCCGCCGATACGCCATAGGCGTAGGAACGGAAGATGCCGCCTGAAAGGTCGCCCAAGCCTTGCATTCCATCGAGTGCGGTCCAACGAAAGGCTTCCAACTCGTTCGACCCGCTCGTTGATTTGCTCTCGCCGACCACGGTCGAGCCATCCGCGGATACGCCAAACGCTTTCGAGTATGTGCTTCCTCCGGGCAAATCGCCCAGACCCTGGAACATCGCGGCGGCTAAGGCGGGTGACGCCCACACCAGCCCTGCAAGAACCAGTGTCACGATCACCGGAGTCCTATGCTCTCTCTGTACGTCTCTCTTCATCTGCTACTCCCCTTCCTTTCCTGTTGATTGAATGTACAATACACATGGTTCCTGCATCACTGCGATCCTCCGGGCCACACCCGATGGCCACGCGATCGGTGATCTACGGTTCTTCCATCTCAATCTCACGTCCCTTCATCACCCAGGACGTACCCTCTCGCCATCGGACATACGAAGCTGCCTCCAAGCCCTATGATCATCAACCACTCACTGTCGTGACATCACCACGACATCTGCCTACTGTTACTATGGTCCGGTAGGGTCTTATCTTGCGCGCAGACCATCAGAAATCATGAGAATTTCCGGGGACAGGGGTACAGGGGTAATGAAGGCGCAGTGACGCGTCTAACGCGCCGAATCGTTCCGATGGAATCGGGATAGCACTGTCTTACGGAGACACTGAACTCCCGCTTTGGTACAGGGACTGCACCTCTGCCTGGCTGAGTCCATAGTCGTAGATGCGGACATCGTCGATCAGGCCGTTCCACTCGCGTCCGCCCGCCTGCGCATTGGCGCCGATCAGCACCGGGAAGTCATTGACGCTGATCTTCCCCGACGCCGGGCAGGAAGCGTCCTGGACACCATCCACATAGACATACACGTGGTTCCCGTCATAGACACCCGTCACATGATGCCACTGGCCGTCGCCAACGCTGGTCGTCCCGGCGAGTTGGCCAAATTGCACTTCGTCAACCCTGACGCCCGAACAGGCAAATTCGATTCCGTCATTGTCTTTGTCCCGTTGCAGCCTCCAAGTCCTGTCCCCCTTCGTGACAAGGGCCTGCCAACCCTTGTCGAACTGGTTGACCCTGATCCACGCGGTTACCGTGATGGCATCTGTAATATGGAAGGCCGGGTCCCGCGTGCAGTCCACATAACTTCCCTGTCCATCCAGGCTCAACACACTCCCACGCATAGGATCAGTCACCATACGTGCGCCGTTCATAAGCCGGGCGGTCAAACCATTGCCGGAAAGATCGGGAACATTCGAATCAGAGACCTCATCGAACTCCCACCGTGCCAGCAGCTTGCCAGGGCGAGAGTCTGCAGGGCCTGCCGCCGGGCCGCGGGCGCCGAGTCCGGAGACCTCCTCCGGCCCTTGCCCCGCACGCGCCTCTTGCCTCGAAAAACTCACAGGATCTATATCAGGCCGACGGGGGGCCAAGTCGTCACGATCCTGGGCCTGGTCGAACACGCATAGCCTGTCGCACTCCTCTGCGTCGAAGGCCTTGTCGGGTTGAATGCGCAGGTCAGTACCCTCGAAGCGGACCGCATAGTCGAGGCGCGACACGCTCTCCACGTCTCTCCGGAATACCATCAGATAAGGCTCGCTCCCTCCGAGTGCGATTACCGAACGATCCTTGCTTATGGCGAATACCTGACTGGTGAACGCCATCGCCGACCCAAGTGTGGTCACCAGGTAGTCCTGGGACCAGTCGAGGGCCGCGACCAGAGGCCTTTCTGGCTCCCGCACGTACAGGATTCTGCCATCGGTGCTGAATTCCACATCTTTGGAGAAGCCCATCCACATCCTCTGAAGGCTGCCGTTCATCTGCCACAAGGACACCCCCTCATCCCAAGTTCCGACCGCGAGCGTACGGCCATCGGGGCTGATCGCCAGTCCACTCACTCTGGTCGTGGCCTTGCGCGCAGGCCGTACGCGGAGGAGTCGTTGTCTCGTGTTCAAATCCCACACTTGAGCAAGGTTTTGCCCGCCGGCGGCGACAAGTCGGCCGTCCGAACTGAAGGCAACACTCTCAGCGGGATTCGCCGGGTCCGCGGCAAGACAGAACAGCTCTCTTGCCGACGTCCTGTCCCAGAGGCGCACCGTGCCGTCCACCGAAGATGAGGCGATGAGTTCTCCGTTCGGATGGTAGCTGATGCACGTGACAAGGCCCCTATGTCCGAGGTACTCTCGGATGACCTTCCCGTCGAACGTGTTCACCTCCGAGAAGCTCCTGTCGCTCATGGGGGCAGCCAGGCCCTGTGCGTCGGGAGACACATCGAACCGGAAGAACGGGTGCCGGTTGTAACCGTCGGCGATTCGTTTCTCCTGATTCGTGATAAGATCGTGGCAGTCGATACGCCCGTTGGGGTCTCCGATGTACAAGCCGCGATTGTCCGAGGAGATCGCCAGATGGCTGACGATGTGGTTGAGAGGCAAGGCGATACCGTCCGCCCCTGTGTCCTTCCAGGCATGAACGGAACAGAATCGGCCACCATAGGTGAGCAACGGCCCCCCGAAATCGGCCGAACCGCCTACCCGCAAGACTCCGTTGTATGGTGTATCTATTCGATGCAGAACTTGACCCGTTCTCCAATCGGAGACGATCGCTTGTCCTGTCATCGAATCCAGCAACAACGGGCCATCGGAGCCGGTGAACCGAATTCCCTCGCGGGATTCAGCGACCGAGTAGGACCGCAGGAGCTGCAGAGGGGACATTTGATAGAGGCAAACCGTGCCCGACAAGCCCACCGACGCCAGGAGATCCCCGTTTCGGGACATTGTCAAGCGCCAGGCTCCCCGCGGATACGCCAACTTGCGGGACGCGAGGCACTGTCCAGACCGCAGTTCCCAGATCTCCAGAACATCCGAGTACGCATAGCTGAGTACCACGAGTCGCCCATCAGGGCTGAACAGGCCATCGGTGGCTATGGAAGAACCATTGTCCGGCCACAGGACGAACTGGGCTTGATCCAGACTGTAGACGGACGTGCTCCTATTGTCTTCATCGACAATGAGCAACAGGTTCCCATCCGGGCTGTACTTGAGATTCCGAACACGGAACTCCTCTCCGCCGTCAGGCAGGGGAAAACGCCACAACTGCCGCACGCATTGTCCGGAGGCAGTTTCCAGTATGTTCAGATATCCATCCACTGTTACGACAGCGATCTGGTTCGCGTCCGGATCTAGACGTGCCCTCTGGACTCTAGTGGCGGCCGATGAGACCCTGTTCCATTGCATTCTTCCCGTGGGGACATCGTAACACTTCACCGATGCTTTTCTTGAATCCCCCAACGCACAACGCCAAGGCTCAGTCACTACGATGAGAGTCTTGCCATCGGCGGATATGTCGGCATCGATTACCACATGGCCTTCTTCACAACAGGTGAACGAACGGATCTGTACAAGCGGTAGGTTGCTCTTCCACGCGAGCAGTTCATCGACGGCGTGTCTGTCTGCCGATCCCGGCTGTACGAACGGCTGGGCCTGCTCGTTGCTCAACACCCGTTCCAAGCCCCCCAAGGCGTACCGGGCTGTGAGAGCCAGCGCCAGCGAACGCTTCTGCTCATCATAAACGCGGGCTCGCTCCAGGAGCGCCTTCCCGAAGTGCGTTCGCATTTGTTCCAGGTTCTCTGTTGCTTCCGACCGCGCCCGTGTCTGTCCCAGAGCGAAGATCATGGACACAATGATCCCCCCTATGAGCGTCAGGAGGACTGCCAGGCTGCCTGTCACCAAGGTCCGATGACGCCGCCGCAGCTTTCTCGCTCGGTAAGCAACAGACTCCGGACCCGCCAACAACGGCTTGCCTTCCAGGTAGTTTGCGATATCTTCGGCCAACTCCCTGGCGGACTGGTAACGATGGTCCCGCTCCTTTCGCATCGCCTTGAGTGGAATCCACTCCAACTCACGAGAGAGCCGCTTCGTCAACGCTGCTGAGTTTGTACTTCGCTTCTGCGCTATTGTCTTGCTTTCTTCCCCCAGGCTGCTCAACCGGGTACTGGGCCGGGGCGGCTCCTGCTCGCGGATGATCTTCAGAAGGTCGTCGAAAGCCGCTTCGCGAAGCGTATTCTGGGCAAAAGGCAATGCGCCTGTCAGCAGTTCATATAGCAATACGCCCAGACCGTAGATGTCCGAGCGCGTATCGATATCCTGATTGGCCAGGTGGGTCTGTTCAGGACTCATGTATTCCGGCGTGCCAAGCAATTGCCCCTGCTCCGTAAATAGGGTCCTTGCGGTCAGGGGTTGGCTGACCGCCTTGGCGACGCCGAAGTCGATGATGACCGGAACGGGTTTGTCTTCCAGAGTCGCCACGAGAATGTTCGATGGCTTGAGGTCCCGATGGATGATCCCCTTTTGGTGAGCATGTTGGACGGCATCGCACACTTGCACGAACGGGCGAAGCCGATCCTCGATCGTGAACTCCTCCTGGTCGCAGTACGCTGTGATCGGTGTCCCTTGAACGCACTCCATCACGAAATACGAGTAGCCGTCGGGAGTCATGCCGGCGTCGAAGATATGGGCGATATTCGGGTGATTCAGAAGGGCCAGGGCCTGCCGCTCCGCCTCGAAACGGGCGAGTACCTGCTTGCTGTCCATGCCCGGTTTGATCACCTTCAAAGCCACTTGCCTCTGCACAGGCTCATTCTGCTCGGCCAAGTAGACGATTCCGAAGCCGCCTTCTCCAAGAATGCTCACCAACCGATAGGGACCGATTTGGCAGCCGATGCTTAGCCGCTCCCCACGGATTTCTGTCTGCGTAGCACCACTTGGTCGAGGAAAGGGCTTGTCGCCGCCGCGACACCCTTCTGATGCATCTTCATTTCTGCTCACGCGAGGCCTCCAAGCAACCAGCGATGTGCCGATTGTACTGAGGTCGACCGCTCGTGGCAAAAGAAAGCTGCCCCCGAATCAACCTCGACGGGCCATCAGCAGGCAAACCTCTCCCAGAAAAAATTGTTCTTCCTCTTTCTCGTCGCGCGCAAGACATCCAGACCATCGCCGTAGTACATATAGGAAGGCTGGCTACCCAGACTTGCGTCGAAGTGCGTGGTCATAGCGGCTGGATAACGGCCATGCCCATGTTCAGGCAGTTGATGCTCCTTGAAAGGTGACAGGACGGGATGGTGCCGTATCGCGGAATCGTTGGCTTGGCAGGCTGCGCCGGGGTATGATGTCATTTGCTAATTGCACTGGTTCTGCCGATTTGAGGCGTCTCCGTCATGAAGAAATGTGACAACATATCTCCGCTGCGGCATGGAGGCCGAGAGTTCCCTCCCACCCCATGGACTACGGTTCTCAGCGCTGCCGAGCAGCGGGACGCCAAGGAGACTCTCTACAGACTGTACTGGCGTCCGCTCTGCTGCCTGCTCCAACGCAAAGGAGTCCCGCGCCAAGACGCAGAGGAGTATACGCAGGATTTCTTGGCGCAGATATTGATGGGCAAGGAGTTCATCGATAAAGTCAATCGTAAACGAGCTAAGAAGTTCCGTTCGTTTCTGGTGAAGGCCTTTCTCAACCACGTCTACAACCACTCACGACGCAAGCGGGCGCACGATCTGGCCGATGCGCAGTCTGCCGCTCTCGAACTGCCTGATTTGCGCGATGCAGCCCGGACGTTTGACTACGAGTGGGGCGTCGGCATTCTGCAACGGGTGATGGAGGACGTGAAGGCCCAGTGCCTGCGGGACGGCCTCGACATCCATTGGCGTGCTTTTGAGGAACGGCTGCTGAAACCAACCCTCGAGGACAAAGTGCCCCCTTCGCTGGCCGATATCTGCAAGCGATGGAGAGTCTCTTCGGCCAGTCAGTTGTCCAACATGATCGTGACCGTCAAACGCCGATTCCAGAAGACACTGCTTCAATGTTTGACGAACGTCACCGATTCACAGCAGGGATTCCATGATGAACTGGAGGACTTCATTGAAATCTTCTCGAATGGATAGGAGTGGTAGTATGGCTGGAACCAGTCCGTCATTCTTGGGCAAGGAGCGTCGGAACATCCTGCATTTCATCAGGCAGTGCATCGACGAGCCATTCGAGTCTCCAGGTCCAGTCTCCCATACGGCGATGGGAGACCTCCTCGACCAATACCTCGATACGGCAGTCACTGCAAACCCCGAGGCCACAGAGAAACTCACCAGTGTCCTTATGCACGTCTACCGCGAGATCGCTTCCCACACGCGATGCTCAGTCAGAGACTGTCTACTGGATGCCGGCACCCCCGTTCCGATACTCAAGGAAATCAAAAAACACCATAAGCAGGTCGCCAACACCAGCCGATCAGAAGCTGAACGCCAAGTCGCCACAGTGGTGTATTTCGCTGCCATTGCCAGCGCGTTGGTGTTCCACCGCGAGAGGATCACCTCCTATTCGAACAACGAGTTCGCCCAAGCGATTAACAGACTGTCCGACGAATCTTGGATAGCACCCAAGATCAAGGCTCTTCTTCAGAGGGCGAGCGCCAGTCTATCACGCCAACGCGGATCGTAGCTGCCCATGATCCGATCGGGGGGTGTGCGGGCGTCGATGATCCCTCGGACAACGCAGATGGACGGTACGATGGGACAATGGATTGTGAGGATCTCCGTGATCTCCTGAGCTGCAAGGGTACGGCCCTGAGTGCTGCCTCCGAGTCCGGAGATCGTGACGCCATTCCCAACCGGCTGAATGTCCTGACGGGATTCAAGCTGACGCCGGAAGACAGAGATATCGACGCCGATGGCGATGGGTTCAGCGAATGGGAGGAGCGTCTTCGCGGGAGCGATCCCAACGATCCCAATTCAATCCCTGCGTCCATGACGATTTACGTTGCGACGGAGCAACTGTATGACTGGGAAGCGGGCGCCTCTGCGGCAGTTCCGGGTACCGTCGAGGACGGCACCGTGGGGCACCCATTCCACACGATCCAGCAGGGAATCGATGCCGCCATATCGGGCGACACCGTGCTTGTGGCAGAGGGGACATACTCCGGTCTCGGGAACCGCGACATCAATCTGAGTGGAAAGGCCATCACCGTGGCGGCCGAATCGGAAGCATACGGGCCGGGCCGGTGCACCATCGACTGCCAGTACTTGGGACGGGGTCTGGTCTTCACGAGTGGCGAGACGGCCGATACGGTGGTGTGTGGATTCACGATTGTCCATGGGTTCGCGGACCTGGGGGCCGGGATCTACTGTTCCGCCAGTTCTCCCAGAATTCGCCACTGTGTCCTGGCGGGCAATATCGCTCAGGTGAACGGGGGTGGGGTTTACTGCCAGGGAGGTTCGCTCAGCCTGGAGCATATGACAATCAGCCGTAACCAAGCGATCCTACGGGGTGGCGGCATATGCTGCGATGGGGCAGAGACCATGCATCTCTATCAGTCCATCGTATGGGAGAACCTCGCTGGCGTTGACGGTTTTGACTTGTGTATCATGGATTCTCTCTTGTCTGCACGAACCAGCATGGCAACCTTGGCATACTGTGATCTGCGTCAGGATCATCCGGCCCTATGTGTGGGCAGTCTCTCGACGATTTCAGCAACATGCTGCCTGGCAGCCGATCCTCTATTTGCCGATGCAAACGGGGGGGACTTTCATCTCCGGTCACAGATGGGCCGGTGGTGTGCCCAGGAAGCGACTTGGATCCAGGATGACAAGACGAGTCTGTGTATTGATGCAGGAGATCCGAATACAGGGACCAGCCAGGAGGTGTGGCCTCATGGTCTGCGAGCCAACATCGGGGCTTTTGGTGGAACGTTGGAAGCCAGCCTGTCGTTATCTGTCGTGGGTAGTCAGGGAGACTTGCGCCGTGATGCTCCGTAACCTTTGGATTCTGTGGATTTCTCCACGGCAGCCAAGTGGTCAGCTTGGTGGTAAGCCGGCGAGACATGATCGGTGAATAGGTGGATGGCGCAAGCCCGGTCAACAGGATGAGAGAGTGTGGTATGCTTGGAGGTTGATCATGCGTAAAACGACGAGAATTGCAGCAGGGCACTGGGGGTTTGTCGTTGTCATGGGATTGGCGACGATTGTGGGAGCGTCAGAACCCAGCCTTTACAACGGCATGTTCAGTGAGGGATTCGACCGCGACACCGGCATTGCCAACGGCTGGAGTGCGTTCAGCACAGGCGGCGTGACACAATACTGGGCGGCCTGGGGTGGCGCCCAAGGCCTTCATTTGACGGGCGATGGGACTGGTAGTCCGAACATTCAAGGGGGCATAGAGCAGGAACTCAATGGGTTGGATGTGAACGGTCGCTATCGAATTGGTGTAGCCGTGTATAGACACGCAATGGGCTTTGCCGACGATCCCAATGCTCCAGCGTTCTTTGTGTCTGTGAATGACCTGTCCTGGAGCGATACCTCAGAGTCTCCCCTCGTGAGTGTTCACGAACATGACAGGGAAGGCTCTCTGCGCACGATCTACTACACGCCCCCCTTCAAGGCCGAAAGCACACAGGCGACCCTGTGGCTCGGGATTCGTGATTCCGGACAGACAGGCGTGAGGGCCTCTTGTGCCATCGACGCGGCCGCGATCATGAGAGTGGACATCGCCGGGGCAGTCGAGAAGACCAAATGGGACGACAATTACATATGGGGGAAGATCTCCCTCTATGACCCCGACCGCAAGAAGGGCATCGCGTATGTACCGAGTACCTCTTTCACATTTGAGAACTACAAGTTGCCAGTCACATGGGATCCTCCCGCTCGAACGGATCCTAACGGGGTAATCACATTTCGAATGGCGCCGCCCAGCAGTTCGGTCCGCATCAAGATCGACGATATTCTGATCGGTTCAATATCCAGATAGCGCTTGCCGGGAGAGGAATCGGTATGCAGAAAGGCCGATGACGTGGGATTATTTCCCCGGCTGCCAGTTGCTTGTTCTGGCGGTCAAGGTGCAGGTCGCGCAGAGCCTTCAGCGTCAACCCCCCGTCTCCGAGACACCCGACCTGCCCTGACCGGTATGCGGCGAGCACGATTGCTGATGGCATGGTTGAAGCGCCTGCTGCCCGTCTTTCGCGAAGTAGTACATCTTCCCGCAAATCCTCTTGCAGTATCGGCCGGTGGGATGTAGAGTAAAGGGGAACTTGCGTGCCCGCCTTCCTGTGCCGCCTGTCTTGGTTGTGGTGGCGGTTGAAGAGGTCGTCTTTGCGGGCCACGCGAGATTGGCACAAGTGCTTGTCAGATAAACGCTTACGCCGATGTAGCTCAACGGTAGAGCACGGCTTTCGTAAAGCCGGGGTTGTGGGTTCAAGTCCCACCATCGGCTCTTTCTATTGCCCGTCGCGAAGCTTCGGCTGGCGGTCCGGATGGGTCCGGAGTCGTGGCGGCGGCGTACCGGCAGCGAGAGGATCGGGAGAGCGCATGTATGGAAGCTCGTGAGACGACAGTTCCCCCGCACAGATCACAACCCGAGGTCTCTGCGACCGCAGCCGCGATCGCCATCGTGGGGGGAGTCGGGGTCTTCGTCGCATCCGCGATCCTGAGCTACTGGGCGAATCGGTCCGACCTCACAGCGGCCGTCATAGTCTCCAGCATCGGGCTGTGGGCGTCCATCGTCTCGATCTACCTGGTCGAGACGATGGACGCCCACAGCCCGATGCTGGAGACTATGACGGCCGCTGTGAGGTCGGACCGATTCGCCCAGTAGCTCAGGATCGGGCTGTGG
>Ga0116141_10003913_pt1 | contig 12580 bp, 13 predicted proteins | sample AD_UKC097_MetaG_FD_89744 | JGI IMG/M metagenome (GOLD analysis project Ga0116141, IMG submission 89744) | Active sludge microbial communities of municipal wastewater-treating anaerobic digesters from USA - AD_UKC097_MetaG | ecosystem: Engineered > Bioreactor > Anaerobic > Digestate | place: USA... | reverse complement strand
GTGTCCCTTGCTAAATTCCACAAGAATGTCTATGTCGCTCCTTTTAGTATTGCTGTTCCTGGCCGCCGACCCGAAAAGGCCGATGCTCTTGACTTTGAAGTCACTTTTGAGTTCCGGCAGGCTAATTTTCAGCCTTTTCTCTATCTCTATCCTTGACAGCATCTTCATACTCCACTGTTATTATAAGCCAAAGAACAGAGACGGGCAAGAAGATCCATCTTCTCCGAATTGCATGATACATTGCCCGATACCGGCCTGTCTTCCTTTATCTTACATTTTCTTTCAGGATCTTCAGGGCCGCCGCGTACTTTCTCAACCTGTCGTGATCTTTGGGTGTGGGATTCTCTATCCTGCCGAGGTCCATGTTGTCCTCGAGGTCGGCCTGTTTCACCTTCCGAGCGAGGCCGTTTTTCTTCGCCCCTCTGACGAATTCGAAGTAAGCCTCGTCGTCGTCGGGCATCTCCTCCGGCTTTGTCAGCGCTTTCACAGCCTCGACGACATCTTTCGGGATGCCCTCTTCAAGCAGTCTTTCGGCGGTGTAACGCCTCTTTGCGGGCAGTTTCCGCGAATCCTCGATCACGTCGTGCAGGAGGGCAACCGCCCTCTCCCCGTCGGTCTCCATTTTCGCCATGACGCGAAGGGGATGAAGAATGTAATCCTTGCCCGCCTTGTCCTTCTGCCCTTTATGCACTTTGAGAGCTATTTCGAGAGATCTTTCTACCAGGGTCATCACGCCTCCCCGACCATTATAGCGCGGGGAAGCGGCTCAGAGAACCTGACTATCGGTTTTGTATCTTGGTAAATGGAAAAGCGCAACAGAAATAACCGCAGTCTTCACGCCTAGAACGGCATGAAGACGAGACCGGCGAGGTGGAAGCCTTGCTGCCAGTAGATCTCCTCCGTGGCGCTCCAGCAGATGTTGCCGCGCCTTCCGACGAACTCTCCCATGAATCGCAGCAATGGAGAAGCATTCCTGACCGTCTCGATCTCGCTTTTTTCGACGGGGACCCAGAAGCTCCAGTAATCGTCGTCGCCGCCCGGTCTGCTTTTCTCTTTGAAGCAGTAGATGAAAAGCTGGCCGCACTGCTTGCATTTGTCCACCCATACGTCGAATCCCGACGACCCATAGATCTCCTCCACGGTGGTGAAGCCGCTTTTCAGCTCGACATGAGTGAGCCTGTGATCCTTTGCAGATCGGATCAAGTGACATTCTTTCAGTTCATTCATTTCCGGGTTCATCTTCTCCTCCTTTCATTTTTCAGGGTTTTTACCGAGTTTCAGAAATTGATCAAATCCTCTTTCAGCTACGATCGCGGTCAGGGCAGGAAGACAAAATAGGGGAAGTTAAAGCCGCTGTTCCAGCCGAAATCGCCGTAAGGGTCGAAGCAGACGCTTCCCCTCGCAGCGAACAATCTTCCCAGGAAGTACATGTAGAAATCAGCCTGTTTCAGCGAATCCACGTCGTCTTCCGAAACGGGGGCCCAAAAGTACCAGAAGTCGTCGTGATCGTCGATCATTGAGGTGTACTCTCTGAAACAGTAGAGGAAAAGCCGGCCGCATCGCCTGCATTTTAAAACGCTGATGTCGAAATGGCTTGAAGCGAGGATATCCTCAGTCTTTTCAAGGGTTTCCTCGAACTCCTCGCGGGAGACCGCGCCTGCCTTGACGCCCTCCACGAGGTGACAGGGCTGTCCAGGCCCTCCTTCCAGATTTTTCCGCTCTGCCGACTCCCGGTCCATCAACGAACGATCCTTCGTCTCGGTTCCCATGTTGCCTCCTTTCATTTTTTGGGTTTTTCGGGGGACTTCCCGCTAACAGTATAATGCCCGGGAGGTTGCAAACGGAGCGACAGGACGCTTCGCTTCCCGAAGAGAGGACCAACAGGCAGAAACAGGCTGATGGCGGAACTGCTAAAGCTATGAAGCATGATAAAAGTTAGAAGTTAGAAGGCAGAAGACAGAACGACCAGAAGGGAAAGAATTTTACCAATTAAAGGTCAAAGATTTCTTTTGCCTTCGCTGAATCATTAAAATATTTTCTCCACGGAAAAGTTTTATAATTAATCGCATTATCTTTTGCAAGCTTCTTTGCTTTATCATTGATAATCACAATTGTTTCTCCTTTGACATATTCTCTAAAACCTGGATACCCTTCCTTTTTCCATTTATTGAGCCTTTTTTCAGTTTCAATAATAGCAAGCATTTCTATTTCTTGGGGGAGATATTTCATATAGAGAAGATATCGCGATGCAAGCTGATTCAACACTATTCTCTCGGCATTATCCCTTTTCCATGATTCTCCCCTGCAAAGATATCCCCGATGTTGTGCGGTGGCCCAATGTACCAATAATGTTTTGGAACCTGTTAAGGTAAGTTTTAAGCCAAAGTCAAAACAAGTCTGGTTTCCCTTAAATAATGGATCCCACACGATGTCATCTATGGCCCATATATTTTCTAATGCACACCATCTTATAACAGCAGAATTTCCGCAAGGACATAAAATATCGCGTTCCAAATCTTTTCCTCTATAACCTCTATCCCTAGGGCCACCTTTGACAAAGATATGTCCTGCGCTTTGTGCACAATTCATTCCTTCACTAAATACTAAAGAAGCAAATGCGTTGTATTCCTTTCCTGCATTAACAGCATGCAACATGGATACTGTCCATGATGGATTTAAGTAAGTGTCATCATCAAGAAAGACAACACAATCTGGGGGAGTGCCAGATCGAAGTCGAGTTAGGACTATATTCCTGTGACCTTCCAGAGTATTATCTTGAGGATGAGGATTAATGATACTAATCTTCTTCACATTTTCTGATAATTTAGTTATGGCCTTTGCCTCATCTCCCCAAGGAACTACATATATACGAACCGGGTCATATTTGCACAGTTCATGAAAAGATGTTCTCATCCATGTTGCAAAGGTATATTCACAACCGCTGGCAACAATGACTGCGATCTCTTTTTTTGAGCTCGATAATACATTTTCTTGCATTTTAAGTTCCCTCCGTTTGCATATTAGAACTATATATATCGAGCATCTATCGTGATAGTTAACAACCAATTCCTGTACATATTCGATTTCTCTGAGAACACGCCGGTTTTAATTTGAGGAATTAACCAACAACGGCGCATACTTCCTTTTCAGCTCTTCGATTCGTTTTCTAGTTTCAACTGCCCGGGCTCTTAAAGCAGCAATTTGTTTGAGCCTTCTGTCATCGTATTTTTTCTCAGCTAAACCTTCAACATCTCTTACATAGCTGAGGGTCCAATTCATATGTCTATCATCAAATCTTTCCTTATCTTTTTCGGAAAGGTTCCGTCGAATTTTGTTCATCACGTCATTGAGTTCACTGGTCGCAACATTGATGTGCGCCTGCCAGCATGCCGCCAACTGTTCGTAAGTTTCTGATCCACCACACGGGGCGGTATTCAGTGGAAGTTCTTGTTCTAATGATATTTTTGCGGATTTTATATTCCGCAATACTTTTTCATTTTCCTTATCCATATCCGTCAGCATGTTCTTGTTGAAGTTCTCGCTGATGTTATACCATGGTTTTCTTGAAAAATATTCTTTATATTCGGGCTCAAAAAAATCGTATCCATAGAAGGCATAAATAGTCATATCAAGGCGCTCAAGGTCATCTATTGAAAGCCTATCAAGCAGGTCTTTGTCCAGGGGGGTCTTAGATATAATCTGCTGTTCCAGTGTATTGTAAACAGAAGATGTATCTTTTGTTGAATTTGCTGGATTTACAGTCGTATTTTCTTCTTGCGTGGACTGTGTTGCATTGGAAGTCCTGCTATTTTCCTGTGATGTCCTTCCCCATAATATTTCCCACCCATATTTGACCATTTGGGGTTGATACTCTTTGACCTTTGCTAAAGCATCATCATTGACATTTGAAGCTTCTCGCAGGTTTCTCTCTGCAAGGCTTAAAGCCTCGCCTATGCTACCACTGCTTCCATTAGGAGCATATTTTCTTGCAAAGATAAATGTTTCGTGGTACTTAGCACTGGCAATAACAAAATTCACGTGGGCCTTTACAAAGTTATTTTCTATTTCCATAAAATGGCTGATTTCTTGAGCATCCTGTTGTTGAAAGCCAGCAATGGTTTTAATTAAAGCCTCACGTTCATGATAGTTCTTGGCATAATAATTGGCGGCTTCCTCGGCCTGATCTGGAATAATATATTGAGTGGACAATAAACTTTCTGTTAAAACATAGTCTTTCTTGAGACATTCTACAATTTGTTCCCTATAAATTTGCTCCTTCCGTTCACTAATATCTTTTATTGATGAATTTATCTCTTTGGGTTTATTGGTAACTAGAACTTTATCGATAGATTTTTCATTCTTTAAAAGAAGGAAATATATACCTGCGGCAATTGCTCCAATGATTAAAACCACTAAAAAAGATATTAATCCGAATTTATTCTTTCCTTCTTTCTCAAAAAGATCCTCTCCCTGGAGAGTTGGGTTAATTTTCACTTGAGACGACGCAATAATATCTCTCTTCATCCTAATAAATTCTTCTTCTGTTATGACCCCCTTTTCTTTTAATTGGGATAGCTTCTCTAGTCTTTCAATCGTATCTTGAGAATAATCAGATCTATAACTCATATCTTAACCTCCTGTTGCTATTTTACTCCTTCCCTCCGAAAAAATCCCCCGCCCTTGGGCTTTCGCTTCGGGGCGGGGGGCTATTCTCCCCCTTAATTTTAAGGGGGATTTTCCTTATCCTTTTGCCGTCTTCTTCGCGGCTCTCGTCGCTGCGGCCTTTTCGGGGGCTTTGCGCTGCGCCGCCGTCTTTCCGTTGCGCTTCACTATGCCCAGCTTTTCAAGAAGCTGGGGCTGGTCCCTCAGGGCGACCTTTGCGACCTTGATGAACGTGCTCATCCAATAGTCGATCGCTTCCATCGCCTTGTTCTGTTCATAGGTGGCTTGCTGGGCGGCGCCCTTCGCCGATTCCTGCGCCTGGTTCGCCGCCGTCAGCTCGACGATCTTACCCCTCTCCTTCGAAAGCTTTTCGACAGTATATCCGTAAGACGCCAGGACATCGGTTATATCCGTCGTATGTGAGGCATTGTCAAAGAGGGCCGTCGCCATCGTGATGAACAGCGGCAGGGCGTTCGGCATCGCCGAGTTCAGTCCCAATACCGCCAGCTTGGCCTTGTCCCTGACAAAAGCCGCCCTCGCCACCTGGGCGAGGTTCTGATAAGCCTTTTTCGCCTCCTTCTCGGCAGCCGACAACCTGGCCGTCGAATCTTCCTGGTCCCCGTAAGCGGCGACCTGCTTCTTTACAGCCGCCTCGGCCGCCTCGTACAAGCCCTTGCCCTCGCTGATCTTTGCCGTCTGGTAGCCGTACTCGCCCAAAAGCTGTCCGATCTGGGCGTCCGAAAGAGCATTCGAAATTGCCACGTTCGCGGAAATCAACCTCTCTGACAAAGCGTTCTTCGGTCTGACCATCATGGCCTCCTTTCAGAAAAACTACTCTCCTTTGGTATGCGCTTCTGCTACGGGATTATCTTTCACTGCTACAACCCTATTTGCCTTTGCTACCGCCCCATTTGTCATTGCTACAGCCCGATTACCCACTGCTACCATCCTATTTGGCATTGCTACGACCCGATTTGTCCTTGCTACCGGGACGACAGTCCTTGCTACCACGGTAGCAACCGCAGACAGGCCGGTAGCAACCATAAAATGACCGGTAGCAATCGTTTTTATGCCGGTAGCAGTCACAAAAAGAGCAGTAGCAACCATTAACATGGCCGTAGCAGACACAATTATGTCGGTAGCAACAATATTATGACAGGTAGCAGACAATATTGTGGCGGTAGCAGACACAAACATGCCGGTAGGAATCAAAAAGAGAGACTTGTAATAGGCTGATAGGCACAAAGATGTCGCAGAATGGCCACCGAACAAGCAAATGTCGGCAAGAATCAACGAACCCCCCACAACCAGTTAATAATATCTATAAATAGTGGTGATCTAAGGGAGAATTATAGAAAGCGCGAGGGGAGATGTCAAGGGGGGGGGCACCGCTTCCCAAAGAGGGGGGCGATCCTCTCCCCTCTTAGGCGCTCCACTCACTGGCTCGCTGCGCTGAACACTACCCTGGATAGGAATGCGCCTTAGCGCGAAGTGAATCCGACGCTTGGCGCGGTAGTTCATTGCAGAATGAAACCCTCCCTTAGAAATAAGGGAGGTTGGGAGGGATTTAAATTACCCGGACGATGAGGGATTTTTGAGAGGGGGGACATAAAGGCTTTATTACCGTATTTGATACCAAGATTTCAATTGCTGTAGACGCTAAACTTAATAATCTCCGCCACTGCTGTCCCAACGTTAGTCGAATAAAATCAACTGGTTGGAAGAATGGCTGTCGGAAGCGATACGTATAGCTGGCGAAAACGCTTTCAGGATGGGTGTTTTCTCAAATAATGATACGCTCAAGACCTGTAGGATTGTATATAGGCTTTGATCAAGATTCAGCGTTTTCTTGAGAATTGCGACGATCAAATAGATTGAGATAGCGATCCAGATCTGGGTCTTTACTGCATTTGGAGTGGTCCCGTAAAAAGCCTTGATCCGCAGATGTTGCTTGATCCACTTAAAGAACAGTTCTACCTTCCAACGATACTTGTAAAGTTGTGTGATTACCAGGGAATCGAGCACAAAGTTGTTGGTCAAAAACACGAAAGTGTTTTGAGAAACCACGTCGTAGTAACGTATGCGTCTTAACCTTCCCGGATAGAATCTGGAAGAATTGGGGCCGGTCAAGGTGATGGTCTGATCCGACAGAATCCCTGCTGATTTGTCTGCAAGCCGCGAGCAGATGCGCTTGAAGGCCAAGTTGCTTTTCGCCCTGGTGAGAAAAAATGCCATAGATTCATGAATCCTGTTCAATCGTGCGAAATCCGTATAAGCCCGATCCATTATATAGATCGCACCGATCTCGATCGGCAAGCCATCCAGAACGCTCACGTCGTGTGTTTTCCCGTGAGTAATGCTGATGATGACGGGAATGTTTCCCCGCAGATCCATCAACGTATGCAGCTTTATAGCACCCTTTCTCCTGCGAAACTTAGCCCACGGAAACACTGCAAGGCAAAGGTCGATCGTAGTCGAGTCGAGAGCATAAACCGTTTGTTCGAGTTCCAGTCCGAAAGCGTGGCCTGCATACATCTTCCTTGCCTTCTCGATCAACACCTGCGCAAAGTCTGCGTATATGCGCCAGTCCCTGGTCTCATTGGCGTGGGCAATAGTATTCCTGCTGATTCTCCCTCGTAATCCCATATGGTACAGCTTGCTCTCGCCGACGCGCATGCATGCTTCTATATCACGGAGGCTCTCTCGATAGGTTAATTGTGCGAATGACATGCAAAGATACTGATCCCAGCATGAAAAGCTCTTTACCTTATAGTTCCCTCCGTATCGGTTAACGCACTTTCTAAATTCATATGTCGGTATAAAATCCATAAGTTGAGAAAATACTGTCCGCCCGGTATTCATTCTTTATGCCTCCTCACCCTTAATTGCTGAAGATGGCATATCGGGCAAAACCATTTCAAATCGATAAATCCAGTTATCGACTATATGTCCTTATTTACCTTTAGGTTAAGATTCGTCCCTCTATTAACGTTGGGACACTAGTGAATCTCCGCAACATGTAAGGCAATATCCTTCTTCGCTCATCACATTGCCCGGGCAATTCTTTTCTTTGCAAATTTGTCTAACCACTGTATGTGTGGAATTGCATATGGGGCAATATAGTTTGTTTGAATCTGGTCCTTTGGGTTTAAGAACTGCTAAATAGTATTCGAATCCTTGGTCCTTATTTGCTTCATCATAACAAGCTGGGCATATATACCTTCGTTGTTTCTTATCAATCCCCAAATAAGTTTTAACTTTCGAGGGTTTTAAGAGCTCTATCACTAATGATATTTCTCGACAAACTATATTTCTAGAGTATTCATTTGCACCCAATTCGGATTCAGGTGATACGTCCAAGAACCGTAGCCTAACAGAGGCCCAGTTTTCTTCCGGGAAAAGCGACTTGTGCATGAATAACAGGGATTCAACTACCTCAGTTACGTTGACAACGAGCTTCTTGTCTACCGAATGCATTATTCTGTTTCTTTTCTCACGTAGTTGATGAAATTGCTCTACAAAGTCAGATGGCATAGGTTCGTCAGCGAAAGTGTCAATGACGCGAATTAAATCCTGTGCATCCACAGTCCTAAAATCTAAAAAGCTAACAGCTTTCCCATCGTACGGCGATGGCCATTTGGATGGCGGGTCCACTATCAATAAATAAGGTGAGATTTCGGCAATTTTTCCTTTGAGGATAAGCTCCACACCCTGTTGTGTGATTGATAATGCTGTGGTTAATCGTCTTTTTGCGGCAGCCCAATAGCTGTCTGATACTTCTTCCGAGTTCTCTCCATAATACTCTGCATCATCAATATCCCCTAATAATTTTGCAACAATCTCCCAAGAAAAATCGAACAACTCCTTGCCGGATATAAAAAAGTCATTTGCTGTTGGAATATCAATCATTGAATTACCCCTTAAATTTTTAGAAGCTTGCGATGAAGCTTGGTCGCAAGTTTGGATACATCTGTTTTTTTCAACTCATGCTCCCAAATCCTCAGCACCTGCCATCCTCTTTTTTTTAACTCTCTCGTTACTTCTTTATCCCTTGCCCGGTTAGTTACCAGCTTCCGTTTCCAAAACTCCTGATTGTCCTTGGGCCACGTCCTGTGTTTCGGGCAGCAATGCCAGAAACAGCCGTCAACAAACACAGCTAGGCGAAGGGCTGGAAAGGCAAAGTCCGGTTTCCCAAAGGCGGGGTAGCGCCTTCTCCACCCTGTAATGCCAAGTTGCCTGAATATCTTTATAAGTGCCAGTTCGGTTCTTTTATTACCCTGCCCCCGTATCCGTGACATGACTTCTGATCGTTTTTCCTTGGTGAAGACATCACTCATGGCGAAGACTAAAGTTCCCGCAGAGTATCGGCAGTAAGTCGCTGAAATTCAGCTTTGGGGATTCTCACAACACTGCTCTGGCCCCCCGTCATGCTCCTGCCGCCACCCTGCTGAATCCATGATGCGTACTGCGCGAGTTTTTCATATGTTATGAACCACCAGGCAACAAGATTGCGTGTCTCGGTCGAATCGATCTCACGGACGATGAAGATCGAATGCAGATTGCCTCTTTTTGCGGCGTAATACGAAAGTTTGACGAAGGGCCCAAGATCCAGCCCGAAGAACTGCCCGAGAGCCCTGTCCTCCGCCGGGGTCTTCTCCTTGATCTCAAGGGGATAGGTAAATTGCTGTCCCCAGAATATCCCATCCACATCCGACATTTCAGCCATATACCTGTTTTGAAAGGCAACCCTGATGCTTTCCTTGGAGAATTCCTCCGCCACTGCCGCCGTTGGTATGGTCTCGGTTTCCGTGTGATACCTGAGGAAATTGTACCGGTGGGTTCTTTCCCTGAACATTCCGGCGAGACATGCCGGAAATGGCGAATATGGCTGGTCGGATGGCAGACCAAGTTGTTTGGCCGACCATTCTATGGTTGCGGGATTATCTTCCGTCCGTATCCCTGCGGCACAAAAATATGCCGATATTCCCGTCTGATGAAATGTGGCACATATCGTATGGAGTCCATGCGGTGGAACCGGCATTGGACGGCCGGGATCATAAGCCACACCGGGATTAATGGTTTCGGGGAAGAAAACCACTGTCCTGTGCCCGAATTCCCCAGGCCCCTCCCTTCTTGCTATCCATCCTCCGGGTGAGATCCTGTCGGCATATCCAATTTGGGAAAGATAATTGCGAAGATCAACTTCCGCAAGAAGTCCATTGATTTTATTCCGGTTCATACTGGAAATGCTCGTCGAAAGAAACCCCTTCATTGAGTTCGTTGAAATCCGGCTCATTTCTTTCTCCTTTTTCCGCTGTCAGATGTTTTCTTGACAATATATCCAAGGGGTTTCTTCTCTCCAGCCGTCAGCACAAGTTCAGGTTGATATTCGTTCTCTCTTGTCAGAGCTTCAACCACACATTTTGCCACCCTTTCGACAACAGGCATTACAACCGAATTCCCAAACTGCCTGTATGCCTGTGTATCGGAGACTGGAATCTTGAAGTCGTCAGGGAAACCCATCAGACGGCAGCACTCTCTGGGCGTAAGGCGGCGGGGGTTCCTTTTTGCTCCCTGTGAAATTAGGATTTCCGAACCATCCTTGTGATAACGGGCGCTCAGTGTCCGGGCAACTTCATTGGGGGTCACCAGCCCGAAACCAAATCCGTTGCCCGCCTCCTGGTGTTTTCTGGCATAGTTCTGTAGATATGTCCAAAGATGATCTGTCAGGGTATACTTTTCAGGAACGTTTTGCTCCAGAATGCTTGAAAGCACCGGTCCTTTTGAAGGAAGGACGGGAAAATCAAACCATCGATCTTCCCTGAACCCCACGATGAATATTCTCTCCCTGTGCTGGGGAACAAGGGATTTAGCATCAATTATCTTGTACTGCACATGATAGCCCAATGCCTCCGTCAGGGTATTGTAGATGATTTCAAACGTCCTCCCCTTGTCGTGACTTTTCAGGTTCTTGACATTTTCAAGAACAAAGGCTGCAGGCTTGTGAAATTCGATGATATTTGCAATCTCGAAGAACAGGTTTCCCTGCTTCTCGTCGTCAAACCCATGCTTGCGCCCAAGACTGAGTTTCTTCGACACTCCAGCTATGCTGAATGGCTGACAAGGGAACCCGGCGCAGAGAATATCAAAAGGGGGGATGTCGGCAACGGCTGCCTGATGGATGTCTCCAAAAGGCTTTTCCCCGAAGTTTGCCTCATAGGTGATCTGGGCGTGTTTGTCCCAATCACACGACCAGACGCATTCGCAGCCCTGCCTCTCAAAGGCGATCCTGAAGCCGCCTATGCCGCAGAAGAGATCGACAAACCTAAAGAGGGCACTGTTGGTTTCATACTTCGACTCTGTTTCCTTGACGATTGATTTTCGGAGTTTCCTTTTGGCGATATTGGCCGCTTTTGGTGGTTGCTTTGTAGACTTTCTATTCAACAATGTCCTCCCTTTCCTCTTCTATTATACTCCCCCGTATGTGGCAAAAGGAGCTCCCCTCCTTTCCCTTGCGGAAAAAATTCAGTAAGTCACCCCGAGCATGGAGATCACGGCGGGGATAAGGTCTATGCCGAAGTGGGCGGCTATGAGGGGGACGAGACTGCGGTAGTGGTCCCAGAGCAGGCAGAAGACGAGGCTGACGATGAACACCGGGACTCCCGTGCCCAGGAGCACCGAGCCGAGGTCGCCCGCTTCTCCCTCGACCCCGCTGGAAAGGAGGAAGCGGGTGGGCAGGTGCCATGCCGTGAACAGCACGGAGGTAAGTAGGACGGACGCGGCGCGGCCTAACGAAAGCTCCAGCCTGGTCTGGAGTATCCCCCGAAAGAAGAACTCCTCGGGGAGCCCCGCGGCGAGGAGAGCGAGGGCGGCCCCAAGGAAACCCCGCACTAAAAGCCCTCCTGTTGTGAAGCCGGGCGCGGCTTCGCCAATGAAATGGAGCCGCCCCATGTTGAGGCTTGCGCCCATCGAGAAGGCCAGCGCGGCCCATAAAGCGGTCCTTCCGCTTAGTTTCCAGCCGGGCAGAAGGTCCGCCGGCTTATATCCCCTGAGGAGGAACCACGCGGCGGGAACGACCAGGAGCAGGCCCGTCTTGAAGAACACGGCGTACCAAAGATCGTCGGTGAACCTGGCGGCCCCCAGTATCGGCATCGGGCAGGACCTTATCAGCAGCCCCGTCGCCGCCGCGGCGAAGACGTAGAAAACGCTGAAAGAAAGGGCGAGGACGGTTTCCTTGCCGGGTTCTTTTATCCGCATGTCTGCGGCTTTGACCCTTTGCCAGGTCAGCCGTTTCCAAATTTTTACAGGTCCGTTCATACTTACCTCTGCCTTCTGGTTATCGCTTCAGCCATGTCATTCCTCTCTTCTATTATTATAAGACTTTTTTTACCACAGAAGCCTGTTCTTCCTTCGTGTCCTTCGCGATCTTCGTGGTGAGTATCTGTGGGAGGCAACCCGCGGCGGCCTGCTCGCGATGACCGAACCATCCTGGTCATTTGAACCTTCAATCGCCTCATCTTTGCAAGTATTTGCTTCGTTTTTTCTTTGCTCTGGAGGCCGCGGAGATCATCCTGGGGCGGTATTGCTCCGCGAGCATCAAAATGTCCATCCACGAAAGATTCAATTTTTCGGCGTGGTAGTCGGTGACTTCGATCTGAAGGCCGCCCTCATCCCACTTAATGCAATAGCCCTCTCTGGGAAGGTCGATCGAACCTGTTTTTTCCGGGTTCTTTCCAAAAAGGCTCATGTGTATTCCCCCTTTCTTCTTTAATCCTCTCCGCTCCTGGATTTCAAGCCCTCTTTCAGCGTGTCAATCCAGTGATCCATCAAAAGTCCCTTCATTCCCTGACAAGCATACGGTCGCTTCGAGGGGATTCTCCGCTTCGTCGTTGTACCCGCCCTTCGCGAGCATCATGGC
>Ga0116141_10003911_pt1 | contig 12584 bp, 5 predicted proteins | sample AD_UKC097_MetaG_FD_89744 | JGI IMG/M metagenome (GOLD analysis project Ga0116141, IMG submission 89744) | Active sludge microbial communities of municipal wastewater-treating anaerobic digesters from USA - AD_UKC097_MetaG | ecosystem: Engineered > Bioreactor > Anaerobic > Digestate | place: USA... | reverse complement strand
TTTCGGCGGTCCCGATGACGATGAGGTGGTCGCCGGGCGAGAGGGATTCGTTCGCCCCCGGCGAGGAGATTCGCTCTTCGCCCCGGCGGATGCCGACGACGGTGACGCCGCAACGCTGGCGGAATTGCAGGTCCGCCAGGGTCTTGCCTGACCACTTGGAATCGGGGAAGACCTCGATCTCGGCCATGACGAAGCGCTTCGGGCCGTCCTCGGCCTGGCGATCCTGGGCCTGATGGATCAGGGTCTCGGCTTTCTTGAGGGCGTCGGCGGGTCCCATGAGGACCATGTGGTCGCCGGGGTAGACCTGGAAATCGGGCTCGGGGTCGTAGTGGACTCTTCCGGCCCGGCTGACGGCCAGGACGGAGACGCCGGCCTCTGATCGCAGGGGGATGTGCCGGAGGCTCTCGCCGGCGAAGAGCGAGCCCGAGCGGACGCGGATCTCCTGGAAGGCAACCGGCCAATCCACGTTCTGAGGCAGGATGTCCGTCGCGTCCATCAGGGCATCGGCCCCCTGCTCGGCGGCGTCCATAAACGGGCGGAGCACGACGTGGGCCCCTGCCTTGCGATAGAGCACCGCCTCCTCCTGGCTCGCGGCGGTGAGAGCGACTTTTACATCGCGGCCCGAGTTTGCGCGATGCCGCAGCAGGTGGAGCAGGGCCAGGTTCACGTCCTTCGACCGGATGGTGCTGACGACCCAGCGGACCCGGCTCATGGGCAATTGGTCCAACAGATCGGGGTCGGCCACGTCGCCATACAGGACGGAGACGCCGCGGGCCCGCCATTTCTCCAACGCCTGGGGATCGAAGTCCACGCCGAGGATCTTCCTCTTGCGTTCGAGCAGCCGCTCGGCGAGCCCGCTGCCGTAGTTGCCCAAGCCGACGAGGATCACGTCGGCGACCGTGGTTTCGACCGCCGTGTTGCTGCTCGTCTCACGGTACGGATTCTTGCGTTCGAAGACCTTCAGGCCCCCGGCCAGGAGCTGGTAGAGACTCTGCGAGTAGAGGATCATGTAAGTGGAGGCGAAGATCGTCACGACGCCGACGAGGGTGATCAGGCCCATCGTCTGCGGGGGGATGTGCCCGAGCGCGACGCCGAGGGCCCCGACGATCAGCGAGAACTCGCTGATCTGGGCGACCGTCAGGCCCGCGAGGAAAGACGTCCGGCAGCGGTAGCCCATGTAGCCCATGATGAGGATGACAATCAGCGGATTGCCGATGAGCACAAACAGAGACAACCATGCCGCTTTGGGGATCTCCGATCCCACCGTGGACCATTCCAGCCGGGCGCCCAGGTCGATGAAGAAGAACAGCAGCAGGAAGTCGCGAATGCTCGTCAGCTTGGAGCTGATCGAGTCGCGATACTGGCTGGGAGCCAGCGAGACACCCGCCAGGAAGGCGCCGACCTCCTTGCTGAAGCCCAGCCAGTCGCTGGCGGCGGCCAGCAGGACCGCCCAGGCGACCGCAAAGAGGATGAGCATCTCCTGCGAATGGGCCACGCGGGCGGTCAGGCGCGGCAGGACGTAGCGCATGAGCAGTCCGACCGCCAGCAGCAGGCCGAGCCCTTTGCCCGCCATGACGAGGGAGATCGTCAGCGTAGACTGCTCTTTGGCCAGCGTCGCGCCGAAGGTGGTCAAGGCGACCAGGGCCAAGATGGCGGCGATGTCCTGGACGATCAGGAAACCGACCGCGATCCGCCCGTGCAGCGCATCGATTTCCTTCTTGTCCGACAGCAGCTTGACGATGATGATCGTGCTGGAGAAGGTGAGGGCGACGGCTACGTAGGCGGCGCTGACCACGGTCATTCCCATGACCAGGGCGATCACGAACCCGATGCTCGCGGTGAAGATGATTTGGCCCAGCCCGGTGGCCAGGGCGACTGGACCGGTGGTCCGGATCAGGCTCAGATCGAGCCGCAGCCCGACGATGAACAGCAGCAGGGAGACCCCGATGTGCGCCAGCAGCTCGATCTGGTCATAGCTTTGAATGAACCCGAACGCTGCGGGTCCCGCGAGAATCCCCGTCGCCAGGAACATGATGATCAGAGGCTGACGGAGCCTCTGTCCGATGGCGCCGAGCAAGGCGGCCAGGCTCAGAATGGTGGCGGTTTCATAGAAGGTGTTGCCTTGCATGGACGGATCGTACACGCCGGGAGGCTTTGTGTTAAGTCAAAAACTGAATCCAAACCCGTCCTCGGGCCGGCACGGGGATCTCGAGCAGGACTTCGCCTTGGGATTCCGTCGGAAGAGCAGATGCGGGTTTGCCAGAGAGGCGATCCAGGGCACGACGATCGCGGCCCTTCCTCCGGGGTACGGTGATGGCGACGGTCACATCCCTGTCGTTGAAGTTCTGTACGACGAAGCCGGCGTCGCCCGACTCCGAGAACGGGTGCAGCGTGACGCAACTCGGGCCCGCGAGAGATAGCCCCCCAGGGCCCCGGAAGGCGGCGCGAAGCGCCTCGAGCGGCGAACCGTCCAGGGCCAGCAGCCCAAGCGGCCGGGGACAGAGCAGGACCTCGCCGACGGCGTCGAAATCCGCCTGGCTGTAGGTGTGCGTGTTGAGCAGTGAGCCGCGGCCTCGCGACGCCCGAACCGTACGCAACAGCAGCAGCGATCTGCCGGCGACGGAGCAGCCGATGTCGCCGGGCTTGTTCGCTTCGAGAGGCGCCTCCAGATCGATCATTGCCGCTTGCGACGCCCGACCCACGCATGCGCCACGGATCGGAGAGGACTCCAGATTCGGGTCCACGCCGAGCATTCGGGCAAGTTCATTGCCCTCTGGCAGCGCGAGCAACAGGCTCGTCGTGACAACGACGTTGGCGCCTCTGTCCAGGGCGTCCTTCACGCGGTCGAGCAGGTCCGGGTCCGCGGCCGCCTGCGCCGGAAGGAAGATCGTCGATGCGGACTCGGGGAACCGGTGCACGGGCGCCAGGGGAATACCGAGCATGCCGAGAAAGTCCATCAGGTACATGTCGCCGGCGGGGTCGCTGTTGGGCGGCTTGTAGGCGGGCACGCCCACGACGGGATGCGCGCGAACAAAGCTCGCCAGGTCGGCCAGCCGATCGAATTGCTCGGCAACCTTCGCATGATCCGGATGGCCCTGCACGATGTCCCCGAGATTGAAGAACACCAACTCTCGCGCCCCGGCCAGGACGCTCGTATACGCCTGATCCAGAAAATCGTGCTCAGCGCAATCGCCGTGATCGAACCACGCCCCGCCGATCCTCTCACCGCTGATCCCGGCCAGCCAGCGATAGTTGACGAATCCCTCGTACGGCTGGACGAAGCCGAACCGCTGTGTATTGCGGCCCCGCGTCTCCGTCCCCACCCACACGCGGTCGAACAGGCGAGGGAGAGTCTCCGTGTCATAGCCGAAGAGATGGAATCGATCATGCCACTGAGGAAATTTGACAACCATGGTGATGTCCGGATTCGCCTGACGAGCCGGCTCGATGAAGACCGAGCGGGCCACCTGCGTCATCAGCGCCCGGCGGTACTCGCCCCACGAACGATCCCCCTTCGCCTGTCTCGACTCGGAACTGACGTCGCCCGTGCAGAGGAAGTCATCGATGATGAACGTATCGAAGATCGGCGCCGCCATGCGCACGATCTCTTCGAGGTCTCGCCGGGTCGTGACGCTCTGCCAATTGAACCAATCGAGCGGGCCCTCCTGGCGGACTCCGACCTCGCCGCCCGGCACTGTGGCAATCCCGCCGACCACTTCAATGCCGTGGCTCCGAAGCCAGTCGCGAACGAAGACAAGGTGCTCGGCTGAGACCGTATGCCCGCCTCGATAGACTTCGATGTATAGCTTCGTGATCCCCATCCGCTGGATCGCGTCCCACGTGCGAGTCCGAAAGTCTTCATCGACAGCGATCTGTTGGACCTGATGCGATGTGGCGTAGGATCCGAGCCGAAGCGAGTCCGCCCGACTCCGTGCCTTCTCGAATTGCGTCTGTGCAGACAAGCCGATCCGGGCGGTTGCGAGCATCGATGCAATGGAGAGGCATGTCACCAAGTGCTTGCGCGTCATTTTCATCCCTGAACATAGGCAATCGAGTATTGATCTGATCCGAGCCCCACACAGGTCAGGGCTGGACCACACGGCTGTAGATGCGAACGTCGTCGATCAGGCCGGCCCAGAAGAGGCCGGGCTCGGCGTTCGGGCCGCCGCCGATCCGCAGTCCCGTGGTCTGGCCGGCGGGAGTGCCCTGCGTGTCGGCCGCGACCTCGGCGCCGTCCGCGTAGAGCTTTCGATTTGAGCCGTCCCAGGTCAGGCCGACCTGGCGCCACTCGCCGTCGGTGACGACCGCCGTGGAGGCGAGGTCCCGACTGCTTCGGCCGGACCCTTTGAGCTGCGTCGCCACGGCGCCGGTCGCGCCATCGGCCGCGAGCCAGCTCACGCCGCCGATCTGTGAGAGAATCACCTGGCCTGGGGCCCCGCCCTTGACCCACAGGAAGACGCTGAAGACACCCTCTGCGGGATTCAGAACGAATGGCGTCGTGATTGCGTCGTCGATTCCGTCGAGCGCAATCGCGCCCCCGATCTGTCCGGCCGTCGGCTGCCAGACGGGGTCGCCCGCCAGCGTGCCGTCATAGTCGCCCGCGCTGTCCGAGGCAACGATGCCCTGCGTCTCGTCGAGCTTCCAGTGCGCGAGGAAGGTGAAGTCCCCGGACCACTGGTTGGAGTTGATCGTCTCGCCGACGGTCATGATCTTCACGTTGCACGCGGCGAGGAGCGCAAACCGCTCGGCGTCGGCAAGGCTGCCCGTATTGGTGCCCCAGTGATAGGGAATCGCCAGCGTGGGCTTGATGTACTTCGTGGCCTCGGCGGCCTCGGTCGCGTCCATCGTGTACGTGCCGCCCGCGGGGAGGAAGGCCACGTCGATATCGGTCAGGGTCTTCATCTCCGGCGTGAGGTCCGTGTCGCCCGCGAGGTAGATCCGCGTCCCGCCGAGCTCGACGAGAAAGCCCACCCAGTTGTTCGCCTTGGGATGATTCGTCTTCGTGAGATTGTACATGGCGACGCCCGTGACGCGGATGCCCAGGACATCGAGAGTCTGGCCGGGCGCGAGGCTCTGGCCACTGCCGTATGCCTTCACGACATCCGCAGCTCCGACGAACTCCGTCTGGTCGTTGCGGACTTTCGCGATGTCCGAAGGCGAGTAATGGTCGCTGTGACTGTGCGTGAGGAGGATGAGGTCCGCATCTTGCGGGCTCGTGCTCAGCCTGTAGGGATCGACGTAGATGACGATGTCCCTCGATGCGATCTTGACGGCCGCGTGGCCGAGCCACGTGATGTAGACGATCTGCGGCACTTCATCGCAACCGATGTCGGTCCGGCCGCACAGGATTCGCCCATGGCCGTCGATGTCGGTGTCGGTCACGTCCATCACGAAGGCCGGATCGCCCGCATCGATGCACGGCGAGTCGGTGAGGAGATGATAGTTGCCGCGCATCCACGTTGCTTCGGGAGTGCCCTGACCGACCCAGTAGCCCGGCGCGACAAATTCGGGTTCCTCGTCGATATTCCCCGTGCCGGGATATCCGCCTTCGATGTTGCAGTAGCTCACCGCGGCGTCCAGGTCCACGAACTGGCCTGACGCGCTGTCAGGATTGTTGTCACGAATGATGGAGTTGGTCACGATGGGCGCCCCGTTGATGCCCCAGCCGCGATTGCCCACGATCGTGCAGTGATCGAGCCTGGGGAGGTCGGGGACCGTCCCGCCATCGCTGATGGCGAACCCCATTTCGACGCCGTCGCCGCCATTGCCCGCAATGATGCAGTTGACGAGAGTCGGATAGGCGTAGTCCCAATCCATCCGGACGCCCGCCCCCCCATTGCCGACGATCCGGCAGTTCAAGATGGTCGGCCCGCCGTTATGGCAATCGACGCCGAGAGCGGCCCCGGTCACCGTGAAACCCGCGAGCACGGAATTCGCATCCTCACTGCCTGCGAAGACGGCCGCTGCATCGTTCCCGTCGATAATCGTTGCGGCCACCGTCCCGGAATCGGTCGGGTCCTGCGACCTTACAGTGATGGCCTTGCCGGCAAAATCGACGGTCTCATAGTACGTCCCGGGAGCGACCACGATCACGTCCCCATCGACGGCCTCGACAATCGCAGAGCCGATACTATCATACAGGGTGGCGCGAGTCTTGTTCTCCACCGGCTGAGCCGCCCCGGCGACCGATGCCAGAAAGAACAGGCACGCGACGAAGCACGATGCCGTAATGTTGTTTTCGTACGCCTTTGACATGTCTGACACCTCCACCCTTGTGGCGCTGCCATCGTGCCGTGCCGCCATCCATCGGCGAGTCCGCGGCTCACATTCAGATGACGCCTTCGTCCTCCATCTTACCAGATCCCCTCGGTGCCGGGCAAGCCGCCAACGCTGCGACAAGGAGCGTGGTCATCCCCCTCAATCCAGCCACCCGGGCGAGCCGCCAGGTTCGGTGCTGGGCCGCCAAGCTGCCTGATCGGACCATGCATCGGGCTCCGTGCCCTGAGGGTTTCTCGCGACCAATGAATAGCCGATTCCATCGGTGGCCGGAAACCAGCCGTCCTCGTAGGTGACGGCCTGGATCGTCGCGCCGACGGCGTCCTGCACTTCGATTCGCTCGCCGGAGTTGCTCAGCGAGCCGGAGTACTCTCCCACAATCGGCAGTCCCGGCCCATACCTGGACTCGAAGGCCGCGCGATCTTTCACGACCAGGAGGAACTCTCCCGGTGCCAGCTCGATGTCGCCGAAGGTGTACTCCACGCCATCGGTGAAACGGACCCGATTGAGATTGATGGTCTCGGCGCCGACGTTGGTCAGCTCAATGTACTCAGTGTTCGGATCGCCGGGTGAGCCCGTGTCCTGCGGGTGGTACATGATCTCGCTGATTCGCAGAGACTGGGCGACGGGCCCGACAGCGAAGACCGCCTCGCTCAGTGCGCTCCACGTCGTGCCGGCCAGGGATCGCGCCCTCACGCAGGTGCTTTGCTCCAGCGAGATCGGACCGGCATACAGCAGCGCCGTCGGCGAGATCCCCGTCGGCGTGCCGCCGGCCGGCGCTTCACTGGATACGAGTTCCACAGAGATCAGGAAATCGGAGCTGGTCGTCGAGATGTTCAGGCCGTGAACCGCCAGGAGGTTGAGACCCGGCTGTAGCGCGCCGAGATATGTGCTGATGTCCGTCTCTTCGGGGAGGATCGCGACATCGTCCGAATTCTGACCACTCGCAGCGGAGTTCCACGCCGGCTCGCCCGCGAAGTTCTTCCGGGCCACCTCGGTCCCGTTCACGTAGACGATGAAGCCGTCGTCGCAGCGAACCCTGATCGCCAAGTTGGAAAGACCGTCGAGCTGCGCAGCCGAGACGCCGAAGGGAATTCGGATGTAGCACGTCGTGGAATGCCCGTACATCTTGTCCTGGACGTCGATATTGAAGTACGGTTCGTATCCGGTGCTTCGCTCGAAGCCGACGCCGCCGGCCCCGGTGGTCCATCCGGAATCGTCGAACGCCCGATCGCTCCGCCAGGTGTTGCCGATCGCGCCGGTGGGGATGAGCACTCGCTTCGGGGCGCTCTCCGGGACCAGGACGACCTGGGCGCCGGCCTGAGCGCTCACGCCGGGGATTCGCGGGTCGGCGCCGTCGAGCGTGTACCAGACGGCGCCGCCGCCGGTCATCGAGACGGCGTCCGAGGTGGACGTGTATCCACCGTATTGATCGGACCCGTTGACGCGGAAGACGGGCGCATCGATCCGCGGATACAGTCCCCGGTTGCGGAGCTGCCCAAGAACGATCTGCGTTCGCACGGGGAAGAACGTGCCGACCAGATATCCGCCGACCTCGGCCCACCAATCCTCCTTCGTATACGGGTTGTTCCTACGGGCGGGTCGCTGGTCGCCCCAGCGGGCGGACTCCGCAATGATGGCGAGGTCGATCTCGCCGGCGCGGGCCATGCACAGAGCGATGGCCTTTTCCGGCGTCATCGCCCCGCCGTTGAAGAAGTGCTTGTGCACCTGGTCGGCGAACGCCATGCAGTACTCCGGATGAGCCATGAGCTTCTGGTGCAGCCACTGCGGGTTGAAATGCGCGCGGGATTGGCCGGCAGAGACCGTGCCCGTTCGGTCATCGTTGACGCCTCGTGCGACGCCGAGGGAATGCTCGTTATCGTAGGCGAAGAACTTCCAGCCATCCCTCGCTTCGATCCGGCGGTTGCGGATCGCAAAGAAGTTGTTTGCCTGCGAGCCGCCCAATGTCACGGGCGCGTCGTCGTTGCCCGTGTAGAAGATGCCGATCATGTAGTCGATGAGGTTCCCGATATCGACGCGCACGGGAATCGTCGGGTCATCCGTGCCGTCGGGTCTCTTGCCCTGAACGGCGTAATACCGCTCGTCGGTCGCAAAGCCTTCCTGGCACAAGGACCAGAGCAGGTTCCACTCGTCGATGGAACCGTCCGTGTAGGAGGTGCTGTAGTTATCCGCTTTGACCACGTCGTAGTCTTGGGGCTCGCCGCCGAAGTAGGTGGCCGCATAGGACGCCTCGGATCGCTCCTGGCTCTGATAGAGTCCCCAGTACTGGCCGTCGAGGTAGAGATGATAGTACCGGCTTCGCGTATACGGCCGGCCCGTCTCGCGCTGGATGTCACGGCAGAAGACCTCCCGGATGAAGGTGTTCTTCTCGCCGGGGTTCGAGGAATCGAGGCTCCAGGCGTAGTTCTGCGCGGTCCGCAGATCGACATTCTCAAATTCGTCGGCGCCTTCGGAGCCAAACAGCGGATATTTCAGCGAGGGCGATCCGTATTCGCCCCGGAAGAACAGTCGGAACGAGTGCTTCGGATTGCTGCCGCTGCGGCTGAAACCGCCGCGAATGCGGATGCCGGCGTCGATCTGGAAACCGACGCTGCCGTCCGGTTGGATCAGTTCCACGGACACGGGACGTTCCCAGTCCCGCCCTTCCCGGCCGGCGTTGACGTAGATGCCCCGCGACGCGTTGAACAGATTGGCCAGATCCGTGACAAGCGAAATGGACGGGATGGCAAGCAACGCATCGTCCAGCAGGTAACTGTACACCGGATCGTTCACCACATCGGGATCCATGCCGTAGTCGATCGTCTGGCCGTTCACGCTGCCGGAAGGCCACGGCGAGCCGGGCGATGCCCCATTGGCAGACTGCCTGCGGACCTCATCGATATAGAGATACGTGTGTGTCGCAACCGGTGACGCCCTCCACCCGGCACGCGTCGCCACGGCGCGAAGGCACGTGGTCTTGCCGATCTCGAGGGGCTGGCCGTAGGTGGCGGCCGTCGCATTGGGACGCGACATCGAGACGTCGTAGGGTTCGCTCCCATCCGTTGTGTAGTAGATCACCGTGTCGGGGGTGCTGCACGTAATCGCCACACGGGCCGGGTTCTCATGGAAGCCACGCCCCGGACTCATTTGCGGAGCATCGAGGAATCCCTGGTATACGGCGACGTTGGGCGTCCCCGGCGTGGGGAAGGCCATGAACCGCCACATGTCGGTCCCATCGGGGACGCGACCGTAGGACACGTCGGCCTTCTGCTCGCCGAACCGGATGCTATCGAGGACGGTCACGCCGTCCGTGTCGATCAGCACAAGCTCCTCCCCGCCGGCGTCCAGCGAGAAGTTCGCGTGCAGCCCCTGTTGCATAACGTCGTTATCGGCCCAGATGAGCAGATGTCGGCCGGGCGCAATCATCGTCTCGGAGGCTTTGCCAACCGGGATCTGCCACTTCCTCGGGGCTGCCGCGTCATCCGTCAGATACATGCCTGCAACATCGATCGGGGCATCGCCGGGATTGTACAGCTCGACCCAATCGTCGAATTCTCCCTGCGGATCGGGCGTGTGATCGACGTTGGACGCCAGGAACTCGTTGATCACAACAGGACCGATCTGTGGATCATCAGCGGCGCCGCCGCCACTTGCAGGGTACCCCCCTGCCAACGCGGCCTGTGCCAAGATCCATGCAACGGACACCAACGCCTTCTTCACCATCTGCATTTTGCCCTCTCCGTTGTTCCTAAGTGACACCGCGGTCAGGTCGGCCCGAGGTGCGCTGCCTTCATCGCAGCATGGACCAACCAGCCGCAACACCTTATTGTACCGAATTGGGGGGCCGGGAGCAACCCTGGAATGCGAGTTGGATGCGACCGCCGCCGCGCATGCTCACCGCTCACATTGTGCAACATCGCTCTGAGCGCCGCCGTACCAGGCATCGATTCCGGCCTCCACTTCAGCGCGGGTCTTTGCCTTCATGAGCGTCCCGAGCATGTGCCTTCGCTTCGGATGCCGACGAGCGTAAAAAACAAGGAATTTGCGGAAATAGCCGATCGCGCGGTGCTCCGGATGACCTTGCACCACGCGGTCGAGATGCTCGAGCATGATGGCGCGCTGCTCCGCCAGGTCGGGCGGCGCCGGCACAGGCCGGCCCTCCCACACGCAGCGTAGATCACGGAAGATCCACGGATTGCCGATGGCCCCGCGGGCCACGACGAAACCGTCGAGTCCGCTGTGCCTCAGCAACTCGATGCTGGCCGTCGCGTCGAATATGTCACCGCTGCCGACGATCGTCGCGGCCGGAAACCACTTCTTCACGGCTGCGAGGAGGTCCCAGTCGGCCTTGCCACGATACCGCTCGGAGACGGTCCGCCCGTGGATGACCAGGGCGTTGACCCCCTGCTCGATCGCGCGGGCCACGATCTCCCAGAAGCTGTCCTGCGCGCGGGGCGAACGGTCGGTCCCTGTGCGGAGTTTCAGGAGCAGCGGACATGGGACGGCGTCACGCACCGCCTTCACCACGTCGAGGGCGGCGTCCGGGTCGTCCAGCAGCGCCCCGCCCCTGCCCCGCCGCAGCACCTTCGGCGCCGGACACGCGCAGTTCACATCGATCACATCGTAGCCAGAGGCGACCAGCGCCCGTGCGGCCTTCGCCATCGTGGCGGGCGTCTTGCCGAGGATCTGGGCCCCCACCGGGTGCTCGTCGTCACCGGCCTGGAAGCACGCCTTGGCGAGCACGTCCGGCCGGGCCACGCTCTTCGCCAGCATGACATCCGTCAGCACGAATGGGCACCCGAACCGCCGCGCGAACATCCGCATGTTGTAGTCGCTGTACCCGCTCAGAGACGCCTGAAAAAAAGGCACATCCAGCGACAAGCTACCCAATTTCAGACCGACAGTGCTGCCCATATCCCCTTCATCATAGCCCGAACGACCATCGCCCCCCTGCCCCCAACGGACACAAGACGCGACGCAATTCGATCCTCCATTCTGCCGCCAGCCCGATCCGCAGTCAACGGACTCGTCCCATGACTGGCTATCGCCCCTCCCGGCGCTTCCCGCCCGGCTCGCCGGCAGGCCGATCTCCCTTCGGTTCCAACGGCGCTTCTTCCGGCAGATTGAGGTACGCATACCGCCCGTGGAACTCGATGGCCATGCGGTCCCGAGCGCGGGCCGCCTCGATCTGTGTGTCGAACAGGCCCAGCTCGTACACCTTCCCCTTGTGCCTGATCTTCGCCCCCCACTTGTCGCCGCACGGATGCACGCCCTTGAGCTGTGCCCCCTTCGCCGGCCCGATGTTGCAGGCGTTCTCCTGCGGCGTGCACACGCGAAGGTTCTCCCGCCGATTGTCCAGTCCGTGGCGGTTCTTGTGATCGACCACCATCCCCTTCGGCGGCTGCATGATCTCCCGGTGCATCATAACGATGTGGTTGCCCCGCCCCCGACGGGCGTAGAACGTCCGGCAGTGCTTCATCGCGGACCATTTGTACCGGCTCAGCCACGGGAAGTCCGCCGCATCCACGAGCGCAACCTTGTTCTTCGTCAGGCCGATACAGCGGATCCTCGGGTCGCGAGGCTGTCGCGCCTTGACCCGCACCGGCGGGTCCACCCGCAGCCGCCAGTTCGCGCAGCAACCCGTCGGCGGCATCCCGACCGGCTCGCCCAGCGTCTCCGAGTTGTTCACGCACAGCAGCAGTCCCGGAAACCGCGAAAGACAGATTCGAAGCCACCGCCCCTTCGGGCACATCGCATACGCACAGTTCCGACAGCAGTGATCGTTCATACGCGCCTCCGCATGGAATCCCCGCGCCGGCGCCCGCAAGCCGCCGACGCAAATCCTATCCCGTGGGTTCGCAACCCAAACGGTAACTCCGGCGTACAACCCAACGCCATGTTGTATATATGATAAACCAACTCATCCGCCCTGTCAACCCGAAAAACCACAAATTTTCCCGCCCGTAACCCCCGTCTCCACAAGAACTAACGGATCTCCGCAAAAAAGAATTTGCAGCGGCACCCTCGTTTCCGCCGTTGGACATCTGGACCGATCTTGGTACAATTGCCTTCAGTGGCGACAATGGGTCATGGAAGCCTGAGCGAGATGCGCATTCAGGTCTTCGACGGCCCTGCACTGAGAGGCCCTTTGGTTTGGCTACTGAGGCGGATACATGTCGGAAGTACGTGGTTCCCAGGCTTGTCGAAGCCGGATGGGATACCGAGCCACACTCATTCACCGAGCAAAGGACTTTCACTGACGGGCGGATCGTCGTTTCCGGGAGCAAGGTCCACCGCAAGAAGCAGAA
>Ga0116141_10003908_pt1 | contig 12585 bp, 9 predicted proteins | sample AD_UKC097_MetaG_FD_89744 | JGI IMG/M metagenome (GOLD analysis project Ga0116141, IMG submission 89744) | Active sludge microbial communities of municipal wastewater-treating anaerobic digesters from USA - AD_UKC097_MetaG | ecosystem: Engineered > Bioreactor > Anaerobic > Digestate | place: USA... | reverse complement strand
TAATTGCGCAGTTTTTCCGCTTCACTATTTCCAGGGCTGGTAGTTATAATAGTATTAATATTGGCATAAGTAGTGATCAAACCCTGAGATTGATGAAAAGCTTCCAAAGAAGCTAAAGCAGGATATAAAGTTGGTATAGTAACAATTAAATAATCATAATTTTTAGAGTAATTATAAGTATAATACTTTTGTATATCTTGAGGATTAATAAAGAAATAGTCAATTACTTCATTATTTTTTTGTAAAGAGCTAAGAATAGGAGGTATCCTATTTGGCTTTGAGATAGCATCTGAGCTCCAGGAAAGATTTATTTGTAAAGAAGGACAGATTTGCCAGGAAACTCCATTATAGACAGCAGGTAAAACAGAAAAAGAGACAAAAGTTATGTCACCCCAGTGTTTAATACCCAGATATTTAACTATAGGTGTAGCAGGATAATTTACATATGCAGAAAGTAAATGCTCTCCATCACTAAAAGGAGGATTGATGGCAGGTGCAGGTGCAAAGAAATTCTGTAAAGGAGCCAATTCATAGGTATAGGATACATTTATTGCATTAGGTGGAATAATTATATTTAAGTTTTTAGTTGGAAGTTGAGGTTTTCCTGGAACAGATAAAGTTCCCCAGCCAGTGTTTTTTTGTGGAGAAAAAAGATCCAGTTCGGAAAAATTTATGTTTAATGTTAGCTCTGTTGCCGTCAGTAAAAAAGGTATAAATAAGGTAATTAAAAATAATAATCTCTTATTCATCATTATGTTCCTTATATCTTTTTTTCTTGTAGTAATTGGGTCGGGATTGAAATCCTTTCTTAACATATGGTCTATGAAAGTTATTTTTCTTCTCTTTATAATTATAATTCTTTCCTGTAGCATATTGAATTATCATAGGAGCAGTAGAATCTTTATTCTGAGTGAGAAAATCTTCAATTTCTTGAGGATACAGCTCGCTAAGTTCACGCAAAAACCAGCCTAATCCTTGTTGAACACAACGAGCTTTATCCTGCATAAGGGGGCTGATGAAATCCAGTAATTCTTGAACAGGTAAGCGTTCTTTTTGATAAAGCATAGTGACCACTGCCACACGTCTGGTCCATTTGCTTTCTGAATCCAGCCAGGTGGAAAAATCATCCATAGAGGCTATCTCCAGTTCTAAAAGCACCGGAGTAATCTTGGTGGCAATTAAATCAGAATGAGTCCAATTTTCCACTACTTCATCCAGACAAAGTTTAATCTCTTCATATACTCGACGATTAAAGCGAGGTCTATGTTTCTTTAGCAGGAAAATAGCTAAGGTCCCAAATTCATATTTTCCGGTAGCAAAGAAGGGGTATGCCAGTTCAGCCAGTTCAGTAATAGAGGGTTGGAAAATGGATAAGATATGATTGCGTAACTCTTTAATTTGAAATTCTTCCAAGCCGAAGGCATCATAACCTTCAAGATAATAACGAGAATTTTTATAGGCTAATCCAGGGTTTTCATGGGCAAAGAAATATGATTCACAATAGCTGAAAATCTCTGCCTGTCGTGGAGTTAATTTCGTTCGAGCTAAAAGTAGTGTCATTTCAATCTCTGTTTTAAAATGCAGAATATTTTAAAATTAGTTTTGTATTTCCTTATATATTAGGCTCTTTATGAACCAGGGTTATTTCATTTTTTTCATAACCCATACCCTGACCGGTGATAAGTACATTCCATCTATTAAACATCTGTCTTAGTCGATATACCATCATTTTGGTAGGGTTTAACTGAGCCAGCATTTTACTCAAAAAATTATCCCAATTAATAGTTTCTTTACGCTGGAAAAATCCTGTGTTATGCATTACTCTAAGCATATAAGCTTTGATATTGTCAAGTTCATTTCCACTTACTGCATTAATTTTTTTGTTCTGTTCCTCAATGAGATGTGAACGATATATTTCCCAGAGCGCAATGGTGACAGCTTGAGCCAGATTTATTGAAGGGAATTCTGGATTAGCTGGAATATAACAACGTAAAGGACAGAGGGCTGCTTCTTTATCAGTGAGTCCAAAAGTTTCTCTACCGAAGACCAAACCTATTTCCAGCTGAGAGATGTTAGCACAATATTGAGCAGCAGTAATGGGTGTGAAGTCCACCGGTTTGAGTTTTCCGGTACGACGAGAATAAGCTATTACCCGGTCTAAATCTAAGATAGCATCCTTCAGAGTAGGATATATTTGAGCGTCCTGAAGAAGGTTTTCAGAGTGCATCGCCAGATAGAAATCATTTTTTTTCGGCAATGCACCGACGATACGTAAACTGGAGAAGCCCAGATTGTGCATAATTCGCGCTATAGCACCTACATTTCCTTCATAGATAGGCTCAACTAAGATTATGTGAATCATTGGTTTTTTATCATTTTGGCTAATTTATTTCCCATCTGAACTACAGTAGGATTGGAATCAGATTTCCATTCTTGTGCTGTTCTAAGCGCTATAGAAAAGAAATCCTGTGATTTATCACGCATATTTTTTTGAGAAAAGATACTGGATAATCTTCTTAAAATCTGCCAGAGGAAATTAGCACGTTTTTCCTCTCCATCCAGAAGCCAGCGTCTGATACTGGCAAAGGTTGGTAGAGGACGCTGTCTTCCAACTTGAATAAGAATATGGCTAACTTTTTTTTGAACTTCTTCATCTTCATCATCCAGCAATCTGCCTACAAAGGTTAACACATATTGAGGATTTTTTGCGGCTATATATTCCATACCATGCATAGACATAGCACGTTTTTTAGGATTATCCGAATCTGCCCAGTGAGGCATATATTCTTTCATTACCTCAGGATATTTTTTCCACATTTCAGAACAGATGGTCTCACTTTCCCAGGGAACCGATTCAAATGTTTTTTCTAAAGTCTGGACTATGATTTCTGGTTTGTCCTGATTTTTGTAATAAAAGTAAAATAATGCAGTCGCCCGGATAGGATAAAATCGATCTTTTAGCATCTCATTGCAAATTGCATCTAAGTTTCCATTGCCTGGGTATTCCGCTAAACGTTTTCCCAATTCTTCCCGGACAAAGTAGTTAGGAGTATTCGCTATTTCATAAATCAGTTTTTGCGCCTGATTAATGTTTCCCTTGTCCAGATTTTTGAAAATCTTTTCTACATAAGAGTCCAATAATTGGAAATCATCGCGGTCCAGGCGTCCTACTTTTTTTATCATATTTTTCAGCTCCATAATCCCTATGAGGGATGTATCCGCGGTATTCTTAATATTAGTAAGCCTGTTTTCCTACGAGAAAATAGATTATTAAATATAAATACAAGGATATCAAACTATTATTTCTGTCAAGCTATTTGTGCGCTGAATTGGTAGAATTATCAAAAATAGAGCGTTGTCTTACTGACCTACTGGTAATAAAATGGAGTTTGGCTACTTCGGCTAACCGATTCCAACCATATTTATCCGCAAAGTTTTTAGCCATTTCAATAACATTTTTTCCCGAACCAAGAGGAAACTTCATTCCATAATAATTATTCATTGCTTCTCTCTGTTGTAAAAACTGATACCGAGCTATTATTGAAGCAGCAGCAACAGCTGGATCCAATTCTGCATTAGGTCTTTCTTCCACAGGAATACTAATATCTCTTTTTTTAAGATATTGAGCAACTTTTTTGCTACGACTAAACTGGTCAACTAAAATGCCCTGAATATTGGGGATTCTTTCTAAAAGAGCAAGAATGGCAGTACTATGTTGCCAAGCCAGAAGGTCATTAAGATTTTTTCCTTGCATCTGCATATCTGCTATGATTTCATTATATTTTATAGGTTTGAGCACTATACAAGAAATACGGGAAGCATAGTTAGAATAAAGTTTCTGAGCTATGTTTGTAATTTGATTTTTTGTGAGTCGCTTACTATCCATCACTCCCCATTCTTTTAGGTCCGGAAGCATATCACTATCCAGAGCAAAAGCAGCAACTACCAGAGCTCCAAAATAATCACCTTTTCCACATTCATCAGATCCGATCCAGCGTTCCCAGGAATGAAATCTTCCTTCTGGTTCTGCTTTATCTTTTATCATTTCTTGAAGTTCTGCTTTCAAAGAATTATCTTGACCACCCACCACCTTGCTCAAGCCTCTTTTTTCAGAATAATATATATTTAATATGGAATGCTGTCCTTCCTTGCTTAAATTAAGTTGAATTCCATAGTTAATTTCTCTTTGGCGGGTAATTCTGATTCCTCTTTGAGCTAATTCAGGTATAAAATTAGCCAGATATTCTTCTATAATTTTTTCCATAAACTACCTTAGATATTATTGTAATATCCTTTTCTAAGGAATAGACAGAGATGTCAATCTCAAAATTAAGAAAAAAATAATTTGTGCTTGACAGAATTTGGTTTATCTTAATTTTAGCACTCAATCATTGAGACTGCTAAACCTTAATTTAATAAAATATGATAATATGGAGGTATAAAGAAAATGGCAAAACAAATGTTGTATGGACATGAAGCCCGGACTGCTTTAAAAAGGGGCGTAGATCAGCTTGCTGATGCAGTTAAGATAACTCTTGGTCCCAAGGGTAGAAATGTGGTTTTGGACAAGAAATTTGGTTCTCCCCTAATCACTAATGATGGAGTAACAATAGCAAAAGAGATTGAGTTGGAAGATGAATTTGAGAATATGGGAGCTCAGCTTTGCAAAGAAGTTGCAGAAAAGACCCATGATATTGCTGGAGATGGGACTACGACAGCATCTCTTTTAGCCCAGGCTATTATTGAGGAAGGAATGAAACATGTAACTTCGGGTGTTAATCCGATGTATCTTAAACGAGGCTTGGAAAAAGCAACGAAAATAATCATAGATAAGATTCATGAGTTTTCCAAGTCTATTAATAATAGTGAAGAGATTGCACAAATAGCTTCCATTTCAGCAAATAATGACACGGAAATTGGTAAATTGATCGCTGAAGCTATGGAAGCAGTTGGGAAAGAAGGCATTATCAATATAGAAGAAGCTAAATCTATAGATACTGGATTAGAAAAAGTAGAAGGAATGCAGTTTGATCGTGGCTATATCTCTCCTTATTTTGTTACCAATCCTGATAAGATGATAGCTGAATATGAAGATTGTCTAATTCTTGTCCACGATAAGAAGATAAGTGTTTTGAAAGATATTTTGCCCATTTTGCAAGAAGTTTCCCAGATGGGACGTCCTTTATTGATTATCGCTGAAGACATTGAAGGTGAAGCTCTTGCCACCCTGGTAGTAAACAAACTTCGTGGAGTCCTGAATGTGGTTGCGGTTAAAGCTCCAGGTTTTGGAGATAGACGCAAAGAAATGCTCCAGGATATAGCAATACTCACGGGTGCGAATGTAATTTCAGAAGAGATGGGTCGTCGCCTGGATAGTGCTACTATGGCTGATCTTGGTAGAGCTAAAAAGGTGATAGTGGACAAAGAAAATACTACTATTCGTGAAGGAGCAGGAGATCCGGAAGCAGTTCAAGCTCGGATAAAACAGATTAAAGCTCAAATTGAAGAGACCACTTCAGATTATGACAAAGAAAAACTTCAAGAGCGTCTGGCAAAGCTTTCCAGTGGTGTTGCAGTCATTCGTATTGGTGCTGCCACCGAAACTGAGATGAAAGAGAAGAAAGCTCGCGTTGATGATGCTCTTCATGCTACCAGAGCAGCAGTAGAAGAAGGAATTGTTCCTGGCGGCGGTGTCACTCTGATTCATGCAGCTAAGGCTCTTCGGGAATTGAAAGATTTAACCTACGAAGAGAAAGTAGCAGCTGAAATTCTAATTAAAGCTCTGGAAAAACCCGCTTATCAAATTGCTGCTAATGCTGGAGCAGAGGGTGCAGTAGTAGTTGAAAAACTCAAAGGTTATGATGATGTGAAAATGGGATTTAATGCTGCCAATGGCAAATTTGAAGATTTAATTAAAGCTGGTATCATTGATCCTGCTAAAGTGGTTCGTTCCGCAGTTCAAAATGCCTCATCAATTGCAGGGTTGTTACTGACTACAGAATGTGTTGTAACCGATATTAAAGAGCCAGAAAAAGCTGCTCCAATGCCTACCGGTATGGAAGGAATGTATTAATATAGTTAGAGAACCGCATATCTCAAAAGCCTCTCTCCCAAAGAGAGGCTTTTGAGTTTGTCAACAAAAGATTGGAAAGATAATAGTTTAACCAAAGCGAATATTAAATCAATTTACTACTTTGCTAGGGCGGAATGGGATTATAATATTACTCCTAAGCTTCTAAATAAATTCAGAAAGAAATGGCATCAGTTCCAACTGGAGTAGCTATTTTATTATGTCTATGCGATTATACATAACAATTAATACTACTAATGCTTTGTGCAATAACATAGGATGGATTTCCCCTATATTCCATTCACAGAGGATTGCGAATTGTTCAACTAACCAGCAGAATATGGCGGAGAGCTTACCGATATCCGTTTGTCTAATAGTTCAGGCTTTAGCATTTCAGCAGCAAATTACCCGATATGCCGGGTTTTGTAGGATCGTCGTTAGCTACGGTCGTGTCCTCAAGCTGGGCATTACCTCCAAATACCCATATATATCCGTTGAAGTTACCGCTTAGCCAGGGATTGTATTTATGGGAAGCGACTATGGCGATGTTGTCATAACCATCGCTAAGGCGCATATCAAATAAACTGCAGGGACTTGTTTTTGAAAAGTTAAAAATTTCTTTCATCGCACATTACACTCTTTAACAAATAGTTTCTTCAGCTACTGATAATACTATTCATAATAAGAATATCTTATCAAACACAAAATTGTTTTTTCATTTTCTTGTAGAAAGTTGTAAACACCCTTGCAGTTTCATTTTTCAGTATACATAAGTTTCGTAGTAACCACGGCGAAATATAATGGAGCCGATGTCATACTATGCAACCATAGGATAGCTTATTCTCTTGGCGACAATGATGTTGGACAGGAATTCTACCTTTGTTATATATTGAATTTTTCTGACTATACAGTTAGTGTTGATGTATCAAATTCCACTATTAGGAGAATAACTCCAAGCATAATTATCAGAGGATCAAAGTAAATGCACTGGGCGATGTGTATAATGAAGCCTATAAAGATACCACTACTTTTAACTATCAGTGAGACCTAAGATTTAATTTAAAGGTTTTAAATAAGTAATCAGATTTTCCTTGACAAAATATCAATCTTATTATAATAAATAATAATATGAAAGAAGGATTTAAATGCCTTTAAAAATAATGTAAGATTATCATACTATGTAAAGGAGTGATGATGAAAACCAAATATTATAAGGTTGTACTTTTATTGATGTTTAGCATTCTAGCAATTTCGCTGAATGCTCAGGTCAGTGAGTATTCTTTTTCTTCAGTTTTAGGGACCTATACTGAAATAACGGGAGGAACTGTTTTAGGCACTAATGCTAATGATAATGATAGCTTTAATGCTATTCCCCTGGGCTTCACTTTTAACTATAATGGAGTTGACCATACTCAAGTAAGTATTCAGACCAACGCTTTTATTGCTTTTGGCTCCGAAGTATTATCTACTAATCTTCCCATCAGCTCAACTACAGGTACTAATAATGTTGTTGCAGCTCTTGCTCGGGATATTAAAAGCAAGGACAATGGAGAATTAAGCTATTTATTGACTGGGACAGAACCCAATCGTGTATTTATTATTCAATGGAAACACTATCGTCGTGTTCCCACTAATTGTGCCAATGATGATTTAAATTTTCAAATTCAACTATGGGAAAACGGTAATAAAGTAGTATTTGCTTATGGAGCATTTAATGTTATTAATGTAACTACTGCCAGAACAGTTCAGGTAGGTTTAAGGGGAAATTCTGAACAGGATTTCAACAATCGTACTACTACTACAGATTGGACAGCCACTACACCCGGCACAGCTAATAATGCTACTTGTTTCTTAACGGATGTTGTATATCCTCCTAATGGATTAATTTTCACCTTTTCACCTCCACAACAAGGGATCCCTCCAGAACCTGCTCAAAATCCAAATCCACCTGATAATGCCACTAATGTTCCCATTAATACAAATCTTAGCTGGGTTTCTGGTGGAGGTATTGTAGATGGCTATAAAATCTATTTCGGAACAGATAATCCTCCGACTAATTTAGTAAATGGTTTAATTCAAAATACTACCGTCTATGACCATCCTGCGGATTTACAATACAGCACAGTCTATTACTGGAAAATAGTTCCTTTTAATAATCTTGCAGGAGATGCGCTAAACTGTCCAGTGTGGCAATTTACCACTTTAGCAGATCCTACGATTTATAACTTTCCTTATAATCAACATTTTGATGATGTGACTCCACCAGCTCTGCCCATAGGATGGTCAACCATCAATGCTAATAATGATGCATATACCTGGGAAACTTATGCCGGGAATGCTCATACTGCTCCTAATGCAGTAAGAATGCGTTATAATTCAAACATTCCTATGGACGATTGGTTAATTACTCCTCCTTTGAATCTTACAGGTGGCCAAATCTACATAATAAGATTCCAATATCGTGCTAATAGTACATCTTTTGCAGAAGCTTTATCAGTTTATTCTGGCACAGCACCGGATGTTTCAGCTTTCACCAATCTTCTTTTTGAAAATAATAACATTACCAATATAGTGTATGAGCAAGGAGAGATTGTTTTCTCACCACCTACTACAGGTAATTATTATATAGGATTTTATGGTCATAGTCCAGCTAATACATTCTATCTTTACCTGGATACTTTTTCCATAGTAATCAATGTGGATTCAATGAATCCACCTACTAATTTGACAGCAGAAGTCATAAATAATACTTATGTTTATCTGAGCTGGAATGCCCCTAGTAATACAGTAAATAGGGACTTATTAGGATACAAAGTGTATCGGGATGGAGTATTGTTGCAAACTATAAACGATCCGGCTATCACTTTTTATAATGATTTAACCGTAACAGTTGGAACCTACAGTTATACGGTTACTGCTCTTTATACAGCAGGAGAATCAGTTCCAGCTGGTCCAGTGACTGCTACTATTACTCCTCCTGTTTATCCTCCTACGAATTTAACCGCAACCGTGCAGGGCTTTAATGTTATCCTTAACTGGCAAAGTCCAGCCACAACTCTTGTAGGAAGTAATAAAGTGGATAGCAACTATAGGGATCGGAATTTAACCGGATATAAAGTTTATCGTAATGGCACTGTTATTACTACAATAACTAATCCAGCAACTACTACCTATACTGATCAAAATCTAACCTCTGGCACTTATTCCTATACGGTAACTGCCGTATACACTTATGGTGAATCCTCTCCTGCTGGTCCCGTCAGTGTAACTATAGTTCCGCCACCTCCTACTAATCTAACAGCCTCCGTGAATGAGAATGATGTAACATTGAACTGGATTAGTCCCCAGCTTCCTACAGAAACATTCAATTGGACAAAAGGAGTTTTATCTGATCGGGCACTTACAGGATTTAAAGTATACCGTAATAGCGCTCTCATTGGCACCATAACTAATCCCTTAACTACTACCTATACTGATCTGGATGTTCCTAATGGCACCTATACTTATGGTGTAACAGCTGTTTATCCCAGTGATGAATCGACTCCAGCAACAGTAACTGTTACCGTAGATTATGAAGAACCTCAAGTTGTCTTTGAAGATGGTTTTGAAAACTACGATAATTTTGCGTTAGTTTTTTCACCCTGGTCTCTGTATGATGTAGATCAATCAGCCACTTATGGAATAACTAATATAACTTTCCCGGGTGCGGAAAGTCCAATGGCTTTCATTATCTTTAATCCCAGTGCCACAACACCTCCAATGACCAGTGTTACTCCTCATACAGGTTCTAAAATGGCTGCTTCTTTTGCTGCGGTTAATCCTCCTAATAACGATTGGATGATAGCACCTAAAGTTCATATGGGAACTCAAAGTTCAATCAAATTCTTTGCTAAATCTCAAACTGATGCTTATGGTCTGGAACGTTTCCAGGTTGGAATCTCCACTTCTGCAAACCTAGATTTATCCACTTTCCAGATTATTACTCCTGGTAACTATGTGGAAGCTCCAACTCAATGGACTGAATATAGCTATGATCTTTCAGCTTATGATAATCAGGAAATCTGGATAGGGATACACTGTGTTTCTGATGATGCATTTGTATTCTATGTTGATGATGTATCAATCTATAGCAACGGTGGCTATATAGTCAGCAATGATGATCCCACCATTCCTGTTCTAAATACTGGTCTATATGGTAACTTTCCCAATCCTTTCAATCCTGAGACCACTATTCGTTTTAGTGTTAAAGAAACCGCTCCAGTTAATATAACCATATACAATGCTAAAGGGCAATTGGTTAGAACTCTGGTTAATAATGAAATTAGAACTCCAGGAAATTATTCTATCATTTGGGATGGAAAGGATAAAAATGGTTATCCAATGAGCAGTGGAATCTATTTCTGCCATATGGATGCAGGTACGTATCATAGCAATCAAAAAATGGTGCTTATGAAATAGTATCAAAAGACAGAATTATATCTGATTAGCTTGTTTATAAAAGGTTAGTCAGACATTAATAAATGAAATAATGGGCACGAGTTCTAGAGATTCGTGCCCTTCAATTTTCAGTGAACTTTATATGCGATAGTAATATAAAAAATCCCGGGAAAATATATGCTTGACAGGAGTGTGAAATTGAAATTATATGGATTTAATAAAAGGATATATAGAAGTATTTAAAAAATGCAGTTGACCCGTTTGAGGGGGTTGAAACAAACTTATTCTCTGGGATACAGATGAGTTTCTGATTATTGACTTTTGAGGGGGATTAAGTTACTCATCCCCCAGGAGTTAGCCGAATCTAACCCTTTATTGTCCCCCTCATATTTTATGAAAAACTCATATTCTTCTGGATAGTAAGGGAACATCAAATTGAGTGAGTTTAATGGTTAATTTCTTAATTTTCCCATAAGTAAGGATTGAAATTAGAAGATGCTATTTGGGGTGCTTTATCTTATCTCTCTCCTGTCTCTTTCTTGACGAAAGAGATAAGTGAGAGTTAAGGGAGAGCTAAGATAGAGTTAAAATATCTTAGTAAATAACACACTTAGTGATTTTTCTTGACATAAATGTAAAGATATAAATGAAAGTAAAAATTCAAGGTGGGGGCCTATAGCTCAGCTGGTAGAGCTTCCGGCTCATAACCGGATGGTTGGGGGTTCAACTCCCTCTGGGCCCACCATTTTTTATTTATAATCTCAATTTAAACTTTTAGATCAAATTGAAGCAGTGCATAACGAATTCCACGCGAAGAGATAATAAAACCTGGAAGATTAAAGTGATATGCTATCTGCTGATAAATGACAGCACTGGCAAGAATGATATCTTCTCGTCCCGCTTGCATTCCTTTAATTTTTCTGCGTTGTTCGTTATTCAATGATTTATAGAGTTCCACCTGTCTATCAATTTCATCGGAGCTAAGAAAAAAGTTATGGATGGTCTCTTCCTCAAAATGTTCCAATTGCCTACTTACTGAAGCTAAAGTAGTGGCACCTCCACCGCTGGCAACAGAGAAAATACTTTCAGGTTCGGGAAAAGCATCTTTTAACTTTTGCTTTAAAAAGGTTTTAAGAGTATTAAACTCTTCTGGTGCAACAGGGTCGTTATGTATAAATTTATTTGTTAAAGTTAACGCTCCAAAAGAGAAAAACTGGTAAGAAATGAACCTTTCACGATATCCAAAAATAAATTCTGTGCTACCTCCACCGCTTTCCACAATCATTCCTTTTTGATTGGCAGGTATAAGATTAGAAGATGCAAGAAAGATAAACTTAGCCTCCATTTCTGGAGAAAGAACATAAACTTTCCAACCGACTTGTTGTCTTATCTTTTCCTGAAAGGGAACAGAATCTTTAGCTCTTCTTAATGCTTCAGTTCCAACACAGATAACTTGTTCAACCTTTAAGGATTTACATAGTTGCTGAATAGATTTTAAGTCTTCAATTATATTATCTTGAGCTTCAAATCCTAATTCATTATTAGGTTGTAGATTACGACCTAATTTAGTGATGCAGGTTAACTGTTTTAAGATACGGATATTATTGCCATCCACCTCTGCAATAATACATTTAATAGAGTTTGTGCCTAGGTCTATTACAGCTTTAACCAAGTCTTATTTCTCAATTCAATGCAAGAAGTATAGCTTCAGGAGTAGCAGGAAACCTTAAGATGGCATCAGGTTTAACACTATGAACAACATTCTGGATGGCAAACCAGACTGTTAGACCATAGATAAAAGGAGGTTCACCGATTGCTTTGCTGCCAAAGATGCTGGCATATTTACTTCCTGAAGGAATCATCTCTATATGCATATCACAATGTAAATCTCTGATTGTAGGAATCTTATAGGTAGAAGGAGTGATAGCAAGATAATGTCCGGTTGTATCTCTGGGAAGTTCTTCACAGGTACACCAGCCAACAGATTGAATAAAAGCCCCTTCAATTTGACCAAGGTCTATGTCTTTATTAAGACTATTACCCGTCTCATGAACTATAAAGACTTTCAAAACCTGATG
>Ga0116141_10003907_pt1 | contig 12588 bp, 6 predicted proteins | sample AD_UKC097_MetaG_FD_89744 | JGI IMG/M metagenome (GOLD analysis project Ga0116141, IMG submission 89744) | Active sludge microbial communities of municipal wastewater-treating anaerobic digesters from USA - AD_UKC097_MetaG | ecosystem: Engineered > Bioreactor > Anaerobic > Digestate | place: USA... | reverse complement strand
CGCGGCGATCTCGTACAGCAGTCGCTCGGCCTTGCGGATGTCCGACCCGTAGGCGATGCCCACCTGGAAGTCCCGCCGGACCAGCGTGTCCGAGAGCGTCCAGTTGATCAGCGTGCCCGTGATGAATTCCTTGTTCGGCATGATCAGCTCTCGCTCGTCCCACATGCGGATCGTCGTGGCGCGAATCTTGATCTTGGTGACTCTGCCCGTCACCTCGCCGACCGTGACGACGTCGTCGACGCGGATCGGCTGCTCGAAGAGGATGATCAGACCGCTGATGAAATTCGCGAAGATCTCCTGCAGGCCAAAGCCCAGGCCGACGGTCATCGCCGCGATGAGCCACTGGATCTTGGACCACCCGATGCCCACCTCGGAAAAGGCAATCGCCAGGCCGACGATGACCAGCAGGTACCGGCACACCGTGATGATCGCGAACCGCACGGCGCGATCGATCGGCAGGCGTCGCAGGATCATGATCTCCAGCAGGCCGGGCACGTTCCTCGCGACGACCACCGTCAGGATGATAACCAGCAGCGCCATGACGAGGGCCTCGAGCGTGATCTGCTCCTGGTCGCTCAGCGTCCAGAGCGGATGCCGGCCGACCATCGCCAGGGCGGGCAGCACGTTGTCCCACACGTACCACACGCCGAGCAGCAGCAACGCGGCGGTCACCGCGTCGATCAACTGCCGCGTCTGCTGAGAGATCTGGGAGATCGTGGCCTCCGCCTTCACCTTGGCTTCGCCGCTCTCAGCGGGCTTCGCGGCCGCCGGGGTTTTCTCATCCTGCAGGGCCTGCTCCAGCGCGGCCTCCTGCCGCTTCTGGCGTTCGAGCAGGGCCAGCCGGCGCTGCGCGATGCCCAACCAGCGGATGAACATGGCCCGCACCAGCATGAGGACCACGATCACCACGATGGTGTCGAGGAGCCGGTCCATGAGGTATCGGGCCCCGTAGAAGTAGCCCGCGACCGCCACGCCCGCAAGTCCCACGGGCGACAGGAACACGATCGGGAACCAGATGTAACGCAGGCGATCCACCCAGCCGCCGCGCTGTTGCCGGAGGTAGCCTTCCAGCAGCGGCGACGTGGGACGCAGCACGATGAACAGGAACACGGCCAGGCCCAGGTCCGCCCCGATGAAGAACAGCCGTCCGGCGGTCGTGTACCATTCCTGATTGACCTGTTGGGCCCGCATCGTCTCCAGCACGAAGACCACGGGCATCGCCGCCGGATAGAACCATCGCAGGTGCCGCCGCAGGAAGGCTATCGGCTCGCGCCGCACGCGGAAGTGCGCCTCGGCCAGGCCGTGCGGCATGAACAGATGGATCAAAAATCCCAACGCGAGCATGACGTAGGCCAGCTTCAGCAGGCCCGCGCGAACCGCCTGCGCGAACTCGTCGTCCGGCGCCGCCGAGGCCAGCAGCCACGAGATCAGCAGCACCACGGCCGGCCAGGTCGCCGCCAGTAGAATTGTCAGCACAAGGACTCGAAGCGTCAGCACGAAGCTGTCCGTGTGGACCTGACGCATTTGCTCCGAGATCGCATCGATCCGCCGGTGGATGCTCGAATGGAAGACTGTGGCCGCCACGGCCAGGAACAACACGAGAACGTAGGGCAGCGGCCTCTGTCGCAGGTCTTGTCCGAGCGCGACGATCGTCCGGTACCAATTCGACGGCAAGACGAGCCATCGCGTCGCGTGGACTACGCTGGTGAGGTCGGACTCGCGGAATGTGCTGCGACTCTTGACCCAGAGAATGTTCGCGTCGATGAACTCGCCGTACTCGCCGACGAGCCGCACGAACTCCCGCTCCTGCGTGTCCAGGGTGGCGAGGTTCGTCGAGTACTTCAGGTACAGGCCGGAGAGGGCATCGAGGGTCTTGCGACGCGTCTGGAGGACCTCGATCAATTCCTTGCGCACCGCCGCCCGCTCTTTCTCACTCAGCGGGGGCTCGACCCCGTCGAGCATGCTGTCCGCTTCCTCCTCGACCCGGGTCAGGTCCGACCACGCGTTGTCGTATTCGATCCATTTGACCTGCGCGTCGTTCGTCTTCGACGCACGATTCCTGATCCTCCGCCGGCTCTCGGCGATGCTCGGCAGCTTACCCCGCTTGGCCAGCAGGCGCACGCCCATCACGTCCGTGACGCCGCCGGCCTGCTCCACCTCTTGCTGCGTCTCCTTGAAGTCCTTCTGGAGCGCGTCCAACTGCTCGTTGATCTTGGCCGCGTATTGTGCCCGCTCGTCGATCTCGGCCGTGACCTGGGCCTGTTCTTTGGCCAGTGTGGCGTTGTACTCCGTGGCCGCCTGGATGATCGGATGGGAGAACTTGGTCTGCTGCGTCGCCTCGATGGCCTTTGCCTGGGCGTCCGCTGCGGCCTTCTGGCGAAGCTCGCTGACCTTCTGCTGCCAGAACTCGACCCGCTTCTGTGCCGCGGCGAGCTGGCGGGCGGCCAGGTCGCGCTGGGCCGCGAGCAGGTCGTTCGTGGCGTCGTAGGAGAGGATCTCGTCGGTGTTGGCGTCCAGGCGGGCCTGGAGCACGTTCTGCTCCAGTTGCAGGAGGGTCTGGTTGGCTTGGTTCATGGCGGAGGCCGGAGTCGGCCCCGCTGCAGCCAGCAGGCCCTTGATCTCGTCCAGGCGCTGCCGGGCCGCGTTCGTCTCCTCGGGGATCTTCGTTCGCCGCTCGGCCCGCCTCTTGGGCTCGGCTTCGAGGTTCTCCGCCGTGCGTCTTGCCTCGTCGAGGGCCGCCGTCGCCTGCGTGAGCGACTGTTCCGCCTGCGGCAGCGCCAGGTCCGCCGGGGCCTGGAGGCTTGCTTCGGCCGGGGTCTGGTCCAGCGATTCGCGAATGCTCTTGAGCTTCTCCGGGGCGTTTTTGACCGCGTCGCTGTACTGCTTTCGCTTCGTCTTCAGATCGCCGGCGAGCTGGAGCTGGGCGATCGCTTTGTCGTAGACCTCCGCGAGCTTCGCCTTCACCTCGTCGCTGAGGTCCGGGGCCTCGGTCGCCTGCCTCTTGCGGGCCTGGAGGGTCTCGACGGTGATCTCGACTACCGGCGCGGACGTGCCCGTATCCATCAGCGTACTGCGAGCGGCGGCATTCGGCTCCGCCCCAGCCGTCGCCGGCGCAGCACCCTGCCCCGCAGCATTCGGCTCCACCGCCCCAGTAGGTGCGGCGTCTTTCTCCTGCCCCCCAACCGCCCGCCCGAGCCAGCCAACGCACAACAAAACAACCGCCGCGATGGCTATCAACCACACCCGCGGCGACACTCGGAACATCATGGCCCCAACGTCGATCATCGAGGAAATACGATAACCAACCCCGCCCCCAATGCCAAATGGAAAGTAGCCCGTGGACCGTGACGTGTGTGTGCAGACTTTCGGGTATCGGAACCCCTCCGATCACTTGAAAGCAGGGGAGGGAGCAGGAGGGTGATTCTGCTTGCTGGTTGGTCTCGTTGACGTTTGACCGGTACACGTGTTCCCGGTTCCCCGGCGAGTGAGCAATACACGCTTGAATTCGCAGTTGGAGCGGCTGTACTCTATACATGGGGACGCCGGTACTGGTATCGGCTGGAGTTCATGTGGGAAATGCCAGTGGATGGAAAGGAAACGTCAATGAGTAAACGCATCGATTGGAGGCCGTATGTGGCGGGGGCCCTGCTCGGCGTGTTGGCTACGCTGTCGGTCTTCGTCTCGACCAGGCTCTTGGGCAAGCCACAGTACCTGGGGGCTTCGACGACTTTCGTGCGGGCCGCCGGCTATCTGGAGAGGATCGTCGCCCCCGGCCACGTCGAGGCCAATCCGTACTTCGCCGAGGAGAAGGTGAAGGTCGACTGGCAGTTCATGCTGGTGGTGGGAGTGTTCCTCGGGGCCCTGGTTGCCTCACTGGCGGACCGCAGCTACAAACTCGAATCCGTCCCTCCCATCTGGCGGGAACGCTTCGGCAACCATATCGGCATCCGTGCCCTCGGGGCGGTCCTGGGTGGGGTCGTCGCAATGTTTGGGGCGCGAATGGCCGACGGCTGCCCAAGCGGGCATGGCCTCAGCGGCCTGATGCAGTTGTCGGTCAGCGGGTTCCTGGCCCTCGCCATGTTCTTCGGGACTGGGATCCTCGTCGCGAACCTGATCTACCGGAGGCAACGGCAATGAACGAGCAATGGCTTGGCCTGATCACGGGCATTCTATTCGGCGCCCTTCTTCAGCAAGGCCGCGTGCTGCGGTTCGAGAAGCAGGTAGGTGCCATGCTGTGGAAGGATATGACCATTATCAAATTCATGCTCTCGGCGATCCTCGTGGGCATGATTGGCATCCAGTTGCTGGTGTCGCTGGGAGAGATCGAACTTAAAATCAAAGCGACCGATCTGGGTGCCGTCATCGCAGGCGGACTGCTGTTCGGAGTCGGCTGGGCGATCATGGGCTACTGCCCCGGGACCTCGGTCGGAGCCGTGGGTGAGGGACGCTGGCACGCAATCTGGGCGGTCCTCGGTATGCTGCTGGGAGCGGCCCTGTTTGCCGAAGCCTACCCACTGATTGAGAAGAACCTGCTGGCTTGGGGCGCCTTGGGTAAGATCACGTTACCCGGCGTGCTTCACGTCAATCCTTGGATCGTGATCGCGGTACTAGCGGTGGTGTACATCGTGGTTTTCATCTGGTTCGAGAGGAAGGACCTGTGAGTCTCCCATTCGGCAATGTCCCGTAGGGCACAAATGTTGCCCCATCGAAAGTGGTGCAGGTTTTCGCTCCGCTGGCGGTAATACTGACCTCCACATTCTGGGCTAGCTCTCAGTTGTCGGATTCGCCCATAGCGCCCGTTGGACGATATTCAGCGCGCGGACTTGCGTTTCGCAGCAATTCAGATTTGGGCGCCCTGTCACGTTTAGCCCATTGAGAGTCCTGTCACTACGATCATCGACTCACGCGTGTAAGACCAGCGATTGGCGAGTGTATGACGGCGGATTGAACTGACCCGTAAGGAAGAGGGCGGGCTTTGAAGGCCGGGTATATCAAGGCGACCTCCTGTAGAACCATACAATGGACGAGCAGCGCTATTGGATAACAATCGAGGCTATCGCGCAACGTGCCAGACGCGCACAACTTCCACGGCGAGCACGACGCACCAGACCAGAATGCTAATACCCGCTGCGGCTGCAGCGATGTCCTTGATGATGCCTATCTTCCGGTTTTCGGCGGGTTCTAAGAAATCACAAAGGGCTTCAATGGTCGTGTTGAACATTTCCGAAACCAGCATCACGCCGGTTGCGACGAATACCAGGCCAAAATCAAGCCACTGGCGATAGCAGAAACACACCAGCAAGATCAGCGACGACAGCACCATCTTGTAGGTAACGGCCAGATCGTACAGAATGGCATAGTGCAGGCCCGCGAAGATGATGCGGAGTTTCCGTATTGGGTGAAACCCCTGTAGTCCCGTTCCGAGGAACTTGTTTTGCATCGGGCGTCCCCTCGTTGCTTCATACAAGCAAGTTGTCCCGGGATGTCCGGGGATCCGACCGTCAGGGAGCGTATACGGCGGTGTGCGAAATTGCAGGCGAATCTTCTATCCTGGCGTGGCCGGGCGGAGGAAGTTTCAGGTTGCAGGTTGCAGGTTTCAAGTTTGGAGAGAGGAGTCTCAAGAGAGGGTACTCTGCGCCAAGTCCCAAGGGCCAAGAGGCGGCCGGCATGCTTCCAACTTGAAACTCTTCAAGATAACGCCTTACGGCGTCACTACAAGCAAGGATGTGCTACGTTGTTGTCCGGTTCTTCTGGTTTGTCATGCTGGGGCGGAGCCGAAGCATCTGGGCAGGGACTGTGAGGTCTCTCTCGATCCTGGGCCAGATCCTTCGCAGTGCTCAGGATGACGAAGGCGGCGAGTGCAATCCGTACATACGGCAGGCGAGACGCTTGCCCTATGCGGAGTCAGCGGGGCTCCGTTTCAGTTATTTGGATTTCGTATTTTGAATTTGTCTCGGATTTCGTGCTTCGTGCTTCGAATTTCGGCTGCTACAGCTTCTTGTAGACTTCCAGGGCTTGCTGGGCGGCTTCGCGGGCGGTGGCGGCGTCCTGCTTGTTGTAGAACTTCGGGTTCGTGTCGAGCCAGTGGAGCATGCCTTGCACGTATTTGGTCAGATACTCGATCGAGGGGGCCTCGCGGACCTTGCGGCCACCTTGCAGGAAGTAGACGGGATCGGTGTGTGCGAAGACGGGCAGGTCCCTGGGGAGAATGCGATTTCTCAGGTCCGGATGGTCCAGGACGCGGGCAGCCAGCCAGGAACTCTCGGCGAGCTCGACCGTGGCCTCGACCTGCATCTTGTAGATGCCGTCTTTGGGCGGGTCCTGGCGGAGGACGGCGACGGACTTGTGGCCGACCTTCCGGCCGTTCAGCACGATGTCGAGCGTATTGAAGGGCAGGATCGAGCGGGCCGTCACGCGGGCCGTGACTTTCTTCGTGCCCTGGAACTCGACCACGTCGCCGGACTGCCGGCCGTCCACTTCGAACTCGAGGATCGGGCTGTTGGTGACGAAGGCCCGGCCGGCCTTGACCGCCGCCAGCCAGGAGTCGTAGCCCGCCGGCCCCGTGACGCGGGCGTAGACGCGGTTGCTGCCGAGCGGGATCTCCTGGTCGCATTTGTCCGTGCCGGCGGCGATGGGCAGGCGGAAGCCCGCGTTGAGGAACTGGTAGTAGAGGTCCATCGTCCGCATGATCGGGAACTCGGCCTGCGAGAAGCCGGAGTTCTCCCACGGACCCCAGTGGTTCGGGAACTGCGTCGGGTCGTTCCAGGTGACGAGCTCGATTCCGTCCACGAGACCCAGGGCGATTCCGATGGGCAGTTCCTCGCCGGGCAGCGAGCAGACGTGCGACCAGAAGACGGTGCCGTTTTGTTCGCGGGTCGCGCGGAGGGCTCGCATGAGGTCCCAGTGCGGATGGTCCATCCAGTAGTCGATCCCGCCGCCCTGATGGGGGTAGCCGGGGACGATGGATTCCAGGCCGAGCAGAGTGACGTGTCCCATCTGCCACTCCACGATCTCCTGGCCGACGTAGATCTCGCAGCCGGGCGTCGAGTTGTCGTCGAGCCGGCCGGTGAAGTGCTCGTTCGCTGGGAGGGAGTACTTCGTGTGCATGACGCACAGGAGGGTCAGGGCGTTCAGGTCCTCCGCGCGCATCTGAGGATGCGCTTCTTTCGGGATCGGCGCGTGGACGTGGAAGTCGCCGTTGACGTAGCCCTTGTCCCGCATGTCGATCCATCGCCGCAGGCGGAAGACCTTCTGGACGGTCTTGGCCGCCGGCTTGGCGGGCATCTTGACGGTCACGGGCAGGGTCTCGAATCCCCGGCGGATTTCCAGCGAGATTCCCCCGGCCGGCATCGCCACGGCGAACGAGCCGTCCACGTAGCACCATCGTTTGCCCAGGTATTGGACGTGCTCGTGCCGGCCCTCGATGTCCACGAATTTGTCCTGGTCGTCGGTGATCGCGACGCGTGCGGCCGAGGGTTCTCCCGTCTCGTCATCGACGACGCTTGCCTCCAGCCGAGTTCCGGCGGATGCGGGCCCGGCGCAGAGGGCGAGGCCGATTGTCACTATGCGCAGGCAAGCGAAGCGCCCTGCGGGACCCTGCAGGAGCGGCCGTCGTTCCAACGGATTCCGAGAAGCCGTTCTTGGCGTTGCGACCATCGGTGATCCTCTCCTCGGTTGCTCTCTTGTCCTCAAATCTCCGTCCATTGGCCCGGGATCGGCACGGGGTAGCGGCCCTGGGCATCCGCCTGGATCGGCGGGGCGTCGTCGTCCGTGAGCTCGTCGATATTCGGACAGAACCGGAAGTTCGAGGCCATCGCCTCGTCCCAGGTGATGACCTTGCCGGAGTGGACCGCGGCCCGGCCCATGATGTCCGCGAGATTCGACAGGGCGGCGCGCTTCGCTTCGTTGTGCGGCCGGTCGTTGCGAATCGCGTCGAGCAGCACGTCCCACTCTGCCTGCCAGGGCGTGACGGTCTCCCTGGGAGCCCGCCAGGCGATGTTGTCGTTGGCGCAGCGCTGGTCCTTGTAGGTGTGCACCGTGCCCTCGTGAACGCTGCCGGAGAATTGGGCGGCGCATTTGGTTCCGTGAAGGTAGGTCGCGAATTCGTCGTGGCAATTGGGCAGCCAGCGGACGACGTCGTAGGCCTTGGTCCCATCGGGGAAGGTCCACTCGATGGTGAGCGAGTCGAGGTTCTGGCCGCGGTCGGTGCTGTTGGCCGCCCGTCCGCCGGTGCCGTGCGCCGTGGTCGGCCAGTCGCCCTTGAGCCAGCAGATCTCGTCGATCTGGTGGATGTTCATCTCCGCAAACAGGCCGCCGGAGACCCAGAGGAAGTGAGTGAAGTTGCGAATCTGCCAGTGGAGGTCTTTCACCGTCTCCGGGCGCGGGCCCAGCGCCCCGCACGGCTGCATCCGGTAGGCGCGGATGAGCTGGATGTCGCCGAGCTGGCCGTCGCGAATCCGCTTGATGAGTTCCTGGCGATTCCGCGAGTGACGGCACTGGAGCCCGGCGGCGATCTTGAGATTCTTCCTCTCGGCGGCCTCGCCCGCCGCGATCACCCGCCGGACCGCAGGCGGATCGGTCGCGAACGATTTCTCCATGAACACATTGATGCCCCTCTCGACCGCGTACTCCAACTGCCTGGGCCGAAAGCCCGCGTAGCCGGCGAGCATCGCGACGTCGCCCGGACGGAGGCAGTCGATCGCCTTCTTCCATGCGTCGAAGCCCGCGAACCGCCGCTCCGGCGGCACGTCCATCTTTGCGCCGTACTGCCCGCTCAGGGCCCTGTGGGCGGTGGCGAGCCGGTTCTCGAAGAGGTCCGCCATGGCAATGAGCCGGACCGGGCCATGAGGTGAATCAAACGCGTTTGCAGCGGCCCCGCTGCCGCGACCGCCGCAACCGATCAGGGCCAGGCGGATCGTGTTGTCCTCGCCCGCATAGATCCTCGCAGGGAAGTCGAGGCCCGCGACCGTGGCCGCCGCCACCGTTGTACCGCTCCATTTCAGGACGTCCCGGCGTGAGGGGCTCTGCGGCGTGGAATTGGATGTGTCCGGGTTCTGTTTCATCGCGTGCTCTCCGCAATCTACGGTTCCGGGCTCTCGGGACCCTGATTGGGACCTCGAAACCCCACGCCAACAGGGTGACAGAGGGGCCTGCGATTGTCAAGGACAAACGCCTCTCGTGCTTGGCAGGGGCAGTCTGACGAAACAGTCGGGGCCTGCACCGCGTCGATACAGGCCCCGACAACACTCAGTGAACAAAACGGGTTGGGTGAGATTACTGCTGACCGTACAGGTAGTTGGCCTCCCCGAGGGTCAGCGCCTTGTTGTAGATGCGGAACTCGTGGATCTGCCCGATCCACTCCGGGTCGCCGGTGTAACCGCCCTTGGCGAGATACGCGAAGTTCGTGCTCACCGCGCTGAGCTTGTTGGCCGCCGACAGCGTGGCGGTGCCGCAGAGGACGCCATCCTGATACAGCGTGACGCTCGTCCCGTCGATCGTGGCCACCACGAAGTGCGGCTGGCCGTCGTCGATCTCCGGGCCGTTGACGCCGGTCTCGGCGCCCCAGGGGGCGTCGATGTTGCCGCAGGAGATGCCCGCCCGGCTGACGTTGTCGCCTCGCGCGGGGGTATAGAAGATCCCATTCGAGCCGAAGCCGTTCAGCGAGTCGCCGAAGTAGCAGATCATGTGGTAACCGGTATTGGCGCCGGCCGTCGGGGTGAACCAGGCGGCGACGCTGAACGCTTCGTAGGTGTTGATCGCAAGGTCAGCGCCCGACATCTCCATCCACTGATCCTGGGCGGTCGTGAGCAGGGCGCCGTCGGCAACCGTGGCGCCGCCGACCAACGTGCCGTTGACCCCGCCCACGCTGTCGTCGGCGGTGCCATCATCGAACGTGTACAGGTGCGTCAGGCTGTCCGTGCCAGGATCCTTGACCGTTAGCCCGGCCAGGTAGAGAGCCTCGCCGGGGGTCAGCGCCTTGTTGTAGATGCGGAACTCCTGAATGGCGCCGAGCCACTCGGGATCGCCCGTATACCCGCCCTTGGCCAGGTACGCGAAGTTCGTGCTCACGGCGCTGAGCTTGTTGGCCTCGGAGAGAGCAGCGCTGCCCATCAGCTTGCCGTCGAGGTAGTACGTGACCTTCTTGGCGTCGATCGTGACGACTGCCAGGTGTGGCAGGCCGTCATCGATTTCCGGGCCGTTGACGCCGGTCTCAGCGGCCCAGGGGGCCGACGTGTCGCCGCAGGAGATGCCCGCCCGACTGACGTTGTCGCCTCGCGCGGGAGTGTAGAAGACCCCGTTCGAGCCGTAACCGTTCAGCGAGTCGCCGAAGTAGCAGATCATGTGGTAACCGGTATTGGCGCCGGCCTGCGGGGTGAACCAAGCAACGATGCTGACCGCTTCGTATGTGTTGATGGCGACGTCGGCTCCCGGCATCTCCATCCACTGATCCTGGGCGGTGGTGACCAAGGCGCCGTCGACCACGGCTGCGCCGCCGACCAATGTGCCGTTGGCCCCGCCCACGCTGTCGTCGGTGGTGCCGTCGTCAAAGGTGTACAGGTGCGTCAGGTTGTCCGTGCCCGGGTCCTTCGCCACCGCGGTGGTGTCGAAGCTCGAGACGTCGCTTTCCCAGCGGGCAGGATCCTCGGCCTCGTTGACCTCGACGACCTTCCAGTGATACAGGTTGCCCAAATCCACATCGAGCGTGCACGTGGGCTCGGTGGTCGTGGCGACCAGCGGGAGGTCGGCGGCATCGGTGCCCAGGTAGACCTCATGTGTTGCGGCCTCGCGACCGGGACGCCAGCTCAAGGTCACCGGGCTGGCCACGTCCGTCGCGCCGTCCGCCGGAGTCAGATCCGTCGGGCTGACCGGGATGTAGCTGAAGCGGACCTCGCTCAGGCCGTACTGCGGGAACACGCCGCCCCAGTTGCTGTTCATGGTCAGCTTCACGAATTTGGCCGCCGTGCCGGCGAAATCCACCGTCGTATCGGCCTTGTAGGCCGGGTCGCCCGGGGCCTGGGCGAACTCAAAGTCGCCGAGACTCGTCCAGGTCTCGCCGTCCACGGAGTACTCGATCGTCACGCCCATCGCGCCGTACCCGATGACGCCCTCGAGCTCGAGGTTCGAGTTCCAGACGAGCATGTCGTTGAGCGAGTAGACCTGATCGAACTCGTACTGAATCCACGTCGGCTGCGGCCCGGTCTTGCTGCTGAGCCACATGTCGGTTTCCACTACGGAGTGTTCGCCGCTCGCGCTGAGGCCGGAACCGTCGATGGTCTTCTCGGGGCCCATCGTGTCGTCGTTCGAGCTCGATGCCGTGGCCGTGATGCTCGCCGCGCCGAGCGTGTAGGCGTAGGGCTCGACGGTGAACGACCAGACGTTGCCCTTGTAGAGCGTGAAGTCCGGGGCCGGGCCGATCTCATCGACCCGCCAGTAACAGGTCGTGCCGAATTCGAGCCGACCGGCGTCGTACGTCATGCCTGCCTGGCCGCTGCTGACCAGAACGCCCAGCGGGTTGGTCGCGTCGGCGGCCGTGACATCCTCTGCGGAGGTCCCGAAGTAGACGTCGTGTGTCTCGGCCTCCTGGCCGGCGGCCCAGCTCAGGGTCACGTTCGGCAGCAGATTCGTCTCCGTGTCCGCAGGACTTGGCGTGTTGGCCAGACCGTAGCCGATCCCACCGACCATGACGTTCTTGATCTCATCCTGGGTCAGCACGCGGTTGTAGATGCGGACGTCGTCCAGGTCGCCCTGGTAGAGGGCGTCCGGCCATTGGGACTTGCCGAACCAGTTCTGCGTGGTTTCGCCCAGGTCCTTGGGCAGCAGCAGCGTGGCGCCGCTGGCGACCATCGCCCCGTCGACGTACAGGCGAATCATCATGTCCGCGCTATCCATCACGACGGTGACGTTGTGCCAGTCGGAGGGCAGCGTGTCGGGAGAGTTGACGATCTGCTCGCCAATGTCCGCGGTCCGGATGGCGAACCGGATTACACCGGCGGTGTTGACCCGCGCGCATAGGAACATGTAGACGCCAGTGCCCGAGCCGAAGTCCCAGATCCGCTGCCAGGCGCCGCCGGCATTGGAGAAATTGGCCCAGGTGGTGATCGTGGTGTCGCTCAGCTCGCTGATGATTGACCCGATCGGCAGGGTGACATAGTCATCCGTGCCGTCGAACGACAGGGCGCCGCCGAACTTGCCGGTTGTCCACACGGCGTCGCCTGTGATGACGCCGTCGTTGCCGTTGGCCGAGGCATCCGCCACGGTCGTGCCGGCGCCGTCATCGAGGGCCCACCAGCCCACGGGCTCGACATCCGCCTGCACAGCCGAGCCGGTGACGGCAAGGATGGCCAGAGCGAGAAGAGCCACGCTCCAATACGTTTTTCTGTTACACATAATTATCCTCCTGCCTTTCTTGTGTCGGTTTTCTCCAGGACAGAGCCGGGCCCCAAGGGGACCCGGCTGGATCCCGGACGGTTCTATCGATCACCCGCGAGGTAACGCACCTCGCCTTCGGACAAAGCGCGATTGTAGATGCGGAACTCGTCGAGCGAGCCGGTGAAGAAGGCGTCGCCCTCCCATTGCGAATCGCCCAGG
>Ga0116141_10003901_pt1 | contig 12597 bp, 11 predicted proteins | sample AD_UKC097_MetaG_FD_89744 | JGI IMG/M metagenome (GOLD analysis project Ga0116141, IMG submission 89744) | Active sludge microbial communities of municipal wastewater-treating anaerobic digesters from USA - AD_UKC097_MetaG | ecosystem: Engineered > Bioreactor > Anaerobic > Digestate | place: USA... | reverse complement strand
GCTCAAGGGCATGGTGCTGGACCTGCGCAACGATCCCGGCGGCTTGCTGGACGCCGCCATCGCCATCTCGGCGGCCTTTCTGCCGGACAACGTCACCGTGGTCTCCACCAGCGGCCAGCTGGCGGAAAGCAAGTCCGTCTACAAGGCCTCGCCCGAGTTCTACTCCCGCCGCGGAACCGATCCGCTGCGCCGTCTGTCGGAAAGCACCCGCGCCGCGCTGCGCACCGTGCCACTGGTGGTGCTGGTCAACGAAGGTTCGGCTTCGGCCAGCGAGATCGTCGCCGGCGCCATCCAGGACCACAAGCGTGGCATCGTGATGGGCAGCCAGACCTTCGGCAAGGGTTCGGTCCAGACCGTTCGCCCGCTGGGCCCCGACACCGGCCTGAAGATCACCACGGCCCGCTACTACACCCCCAGCGGCAAGACCATCCAGGCCAAGGGCATCGTGCCGGACGTCATGGTCGATGAAACGGCCGAAGGCAATCCCTTCGCCGCGCTGCGAACCCGCGAAGCCGACCTGGACAAGCACCTGGGTAACGGCGTCGACAAGGAACAGGCCGACCCGAAGAAGGAACAGGCCCGCGAGGAAGCCCTCAAGAAGCTGGAAGAACAGGCGAAAAAGCCGCCTGAGGACCGCAAGTTGCCGGAGTTCGGCTCCGACAAGGACTTCCAGCTGAACCAGGCGCTGAACCGGCTGAAAGGCCAGCCGGTCCAGGTCAGCAAGACGCAGGTCGAGCGCAAGGAAGCGCCCAAGGAAAACTGATCCCTGATCCGCACCGGCGCGCGGACCGGCGCGGGCCTGCGGGTGCCCCATGAACGACGAACAGCTGCTGCGCTATTCCCGCCACATCCTGCTCAACGAGCTGGGCGTGGAGGGGCAGGAGCGCTTGCTGAAGTCCCGCGCCCTGGTGATTGGCGCGGGCGGCCTGGGCTCTCCGGTGGCCTTGTACCTGGGCAGCGCCGGCGTGGGCCACATCACGCTGGTCGACCACGACCACGTCGACGCGACCAACCTGCAGCGCCAGATCGCGCACACGATGGCGCGCGTGGGCGAGCCCAAGGCCCACTCCGCGCGCGACGCCATCGCCGAGATCAACCCTGACGTGCGCGTCACTGCCGTGTTGTCCCGTGCGGACGACGCCCTGCTGGACAAGCTGGTGCCGCGGGCCGACGTGGTGCTGGATTGCACCGACAATTTCGCCACCCGCCACGCCGTCAACCGCGCCTGCGTGGTGCACCGCAAGCCACTGGTCTCGGGCGCGGCGATCCGCTTCGACGGCCAGATCTCGGTCTACGACCCCCGCAGCGACGAGTCGCCTTGCTATGCCTGCGTCTTTCCGGAAGCTGCCGCGTTTGAAGAAACCCGCTGCGCGACGATGGGCGTCTTTGCGCCCCTGGTCGGGATCATCGGCACCTTGCAGGCGGCCGAGGCGATCAAGCTGCTGTGCGGCATCGGCACCTCGCTGGCCGGGCGCTTGCTGATGCTGGACGGCCGTGGCATGGAATTCACCGAAGTCCGCATCGCGCGCCAGCCGCACTGTGCCGTCTGCGGCACGCCCGCATCCGGCGCCTGAATCAGCGCGTCGGCGTCGGGCACGGACCGTGGCGCCGTCGAAAATCACGCGGGAGTTCCGGTTGGGCCTCGGCGAACAGCCCTCGCCGCGCCAGACGCGCCTGCTCCTCTTCGACCGCATAGGGGCCCGCTGACCGGCGCCAACGGTACGACCAGGCCTGCCCCTCGCGCACCAACTGGGCGCCAAGGTCCTGACCGTCGACGCGGACGCGAGCGACCTCGCGGTCAAAATCGTCCCGACGCCGGACCTGCACCTGAACCGGGCGATTCAGCGCAGCCTGTTCAAGTGCCCGGTGTGAAGCCAGTCCACCCCGCTGGCAGATTTCGGGGGCGTCGACGCCATCGAGCCGGATCTTGCGCGGCGCACCGCCGCTGTCGGGCAACACCCACAGGGTGTCACCGTCCGAGACATGCGTGACGACGCCGGTCCACCCCTTCTCCGCCTGGGCGTCGACGGCCATGAACAGCCCCGACAACACGACGGCCAACAGGATTGCTGCCGACGGGCGGACCTCGCGGCATCGCCGAACAGGCCGGGCAGGCACCACGGCAAACGGCGAAACAGGGGCGCTCATCAGGGAAAGTCCGAAGGTGCCATGCATCGTACGAGCCATTGTCCCTGCAATACTGTGCACACCACCCGATTCCCTTCCCTGACAAAGGCTGAAACCATGAAAAGACGCACCACCCTCCTTGGCGCGGCGCTGGCCGCATTGGCCACGCTTGCCCCACAGACCAGCGCGGCCCAGTCCCTCGAATCGCCCTTGCGCATCGTCGTCGGCTATGCCCCCGGCGGCTCCAGCGACCGGGTCGCCCGCATCGTGGGCGAGAAGCTGCAGGCCAAGCTGGGCATTCCCGTCATCGTGGAGAACAAGACCGGCGCCGGCGGACGCCTGGCCGCGCAGCAGGTCAAGGCCACGCCGGCCGGCCAGAGCGTGCTGATGCTGGCCAACCCGGCCGTCATGGTGGTCGCGCCGCTGGTCTTCAAGGACAGCGGCTACGACCCGGAGCGCGACTTCACTCCGGTCTCGCAGGTCAACGACTACGAGTTCGGCCTGGCGGTGTCGCAGGCCGTGCCGGTGCGCGAGCTCTCCCACCTGCTGGCCTGGCTGCGCGCCAACCCCGAGAAGGCCAACTTCGGGGTGCCGGCCACCGGCAGCCTGCCGCACTTCTTCGCGCTCATGACCGGGGAGAAAGCCAAGGTGCAGGCCCAGGTCGTGGGTTATCGCGGGTCAGCGCCCTTGCTGACCGACCTCATCGGCGGCCAGGTGCCGGTGGCCTTCGACACGCTGGACACCCTGCTGCCCCAGGCCGAGGCCGGCAAGCTGCGCATCCTGGCCACCTCGGGCGCCAAGCGCTCGCCGTGGAGCCCGGCGGTGCCAACCTTCAAGGAGGCCGGGCTGGACCTGGTGGCCACCGGCTGGAACACCTTCTTCGCCCCGGCCACCATGCCCAAGGACAAGGTCGAGCGCCTGGCCACCGCGATCCGCGAGGTGATGCAAGACCCCGACACCCAGCGCAAGTTCACCGACGCGAAGATGACCCCTATCGTCAGCACCCAGGCCCAGACCGTGGCCATGCTCAAGGCCTACCGGGCCCAGTGGGCGCCCGTGGTGCAGAAGTCGGGCTACCAGCCCTGAACCGGCGATGGCCCGCCGCCCCAACCTCATCTTCATCGTCGCCGACGACCTCGGCTTTGCCGATCTGGGCTGCTACGGCGGGCGGGATGCGGCCTTTGGTCCGGTGTCGCCAGTGCTGGACGGCCTTGCGGCGACCGGGCTGAAACTGACCCAGGGGTATTCCAATTCCCCGGTGTGCTCGCCCACGCGCTTCGCGCTGATGACCGCGCGCTACCAGTACCGCCTGCGCGGTGCGGCGGAAGAGCCCATCAACAGTGCCAGCCGCGGCAGTACCACGCTGGGCCTGCCGCCCGAGCATCCCACCCTGCCCTCGCTGCTGCGCGCCAGTGGCTACCGCACCGCGCTGATCGGCAAGTGGCACCTGGGCTACCCGCCTGCGTTCGGGCCGCTGCGTTCGGGGTACGAAGAATTCTTCGGCCCGATGGCCGGCGGTGTGGACTACTTCACCCATTGCGACTCGCGCGGCCGCCACGACCTGTGGTTCGGCGAGCAGGAGCGCGCCGACGAGGGCTACCTGACCGACCTGATCTCGCAGCGCTCGGTGGACTTCATCGATCGCATGGCCGACGGCGCCCGATCCGGCACGCCCTTTTTCCTCAGCCTGCACTACACCGCGCCGCACTGGCCGTGGGAAACCCGCGACGACAAAGCCCTGGCGCAGGAGGTCAAGGACAACCTGTTCCACCTGCACGGCGGCAACATCCACACCTACCGCCGCATGATCCACCACATGGACGAAGGCATCGGGCAGGTGATGGCGGCCCTGCGACGGCACGGCCTGGCGGACAACACCCTGGTGGTCTTCACCAGCGACAACGGCGGCGAGCGCTTCTCCGACAACTGGCCGCTGGTGGGCGGCAAGATGGACCTGACCGAGGGCGGCATCCGCGTGCCCTGGATCGCGCATTGGCCGGCCGTCATCGCGCCCGGGCGAACCAGCACCCAGGCCTGCATGACCATGGACTGGAGCGCGACGATGCTCGACGCGGCGGGCGTCGCGCCCGATCCGGGCTGGCCCCTGGACGGGGTTTCCCTGATGCCGGTGCTTCGGGAACCCGGACAGGAATTCGCCCGGACCCTGCACTGGCGCATGAACCACCGCGGCCAGCGCGCGCTGCGCGATGGCGACTGGAAGTACCTGCGGGTCGACGGGAACGACTATCTGTTCAACATCCCGGCCGACGAGCGCGAACGCGCCAACCACGCCGCCCGCGATCCGGCGCGCCTGGCGGCGATGCGCGAGGCCTGGGAAGCTTGGAACGCGACGATGCCGCCCATCCCCGAGGATGCCACCATCAGTCTGGGCTATTCGGCGAAGGACATGCCGCAGCGTTAGCGTCGACGCCCGGCAACGCCGCGCCGCGGGTTTCCGGTGATGTCCTGGATTCGCCGGAAACCCGGATCCGGGAGCGCTTCAGCCGCCCCGGACCGGATCGACCCGGGCATAGGTCAGCACGTGGTGCGCCAGCAGGCCCGAGCCGGCGTCCTGGCACTCGGCGGTGCCGTACATCGTGCGCCGGCCCGGCTTGAGCACGCGGGCGGTGCACCACAGATCCTGCTGGCGGGCGCTGCGCAGGAAGGCGGTCTTCATGTCGGTGGTGACCCAGTGTTCGGTGGTACCACGCAGCGTCATGACCGCCAGCCACATCGCCACATCGGCGGCGCCCATCAGGGTCATGCCGCTGACGATGCCGCCGGGGCGCTCCAGCGCCGGGTCAAACGGAATGTGCACGGCGCAGACGCCCGCGTCGCAGGACACCACCGCGAAACCGTAGGGCATGAGGAAGGCCGTCTGCTCCAGCACCGCGTTGAGCTCGGCCACCGTGGCCTTCGGCGTCGTCATCGGCCGCCTCAGGGCGCGATCTTGCGCTTGAGGAAGCGCGCCACCGGCTGCGGCAGGCCGTCCAGCGAGCCCAGAATGTGCGGCAGCATCTTGAGCTTCAGCCCCGCCAGCGTCGGCGGAACCAGCGCCTCGATCAGGTGCGGCCCGGGCGTCGAAAACGCCTTCTCCATCGCGCGCACCAGTTCTTCGGTCGTGTCGACGCGGACCGCGTCCACGCCCATGCTCTGGCCGAGCTGGGCAAAGTGGGTCACGGGACCGGTCAGGTCGAGCTGCGCGCGCGCCTTGGCGCCGACGGCTTGCTCCTGCGCGCCCACGCGCTCCAACTCCACGTTGAGCACCGAGTACGCCGCGTTGTTGAAGACGATGGAGGTCACATTGAGCTTCTCGCGCGCCATGCTCCACAAAGCCTGGATGGTGTACATCGCGCTGCCATCGCCCAGCAGGGCCAGCACCGGCCGGTCCGGGCAGGCGATCGCCGCGCCCACCGCCGCGGGCGCGCCCCAGCCGATGGCGCCACCCGTGAGGGTGATGAAGTCGTGACGCGGCGCCCCGGCGGTGAACTTGGGCAGCATCAGGCCGGACGTGATCGACTCGTCGACGATGATGGCGTTGGCGGGCAGCAGGTGGCCGATGGCCTTGCACACCTTCTCGGCCGTGAGCTTGCGGCCGCGGGGACGGCTGGGGCGCGCTGCGGCGGCCAGCGCGGGCGCGCTCTGCTCGGCGCCTGCGGCTGCACACAGCTTGCGCAGACTGCCGGCCGCGTCCTGCTCGGGGCTCGACAAGGTGTGCACGGTGCAGGTGTCGGGGACCAGGTAGCTCTTCTTGCCGGGATAGGCGAAAAAGGACACCGGCGCCTTGGCATCCACCAGGATCAGGTGGTCGACGTCCTTCAGCTGCACGCCGGCCAGTTCAGCCAGGTAGGCGATGCGCTCCACGGCCGGAAGGCCCGCGCCGCGCTCCAGGCGGGTCGGGAAGGTTTCGGCATACAGCTTCGCGCCGGTTTTCGCGGCGATGCGCGCGGCCGCCAGCAACGCCGCCTCGCGCAACGCGGTGCCACCGAGCAGCAGGGCCACGCGCTGGCCGGAACCGAGCACCCGGGCCAGGGATTGCACGGTGGCGTCGTCGGCCTGCGCCGGCACCACGGGTGCACGGGCCGGCTCGGGCACACCACCTTCGCCCCAGGACACGTCGGCCGGCAACATCAGCGTGGCCACCTGGCCGGGCAGGCCCCTGGCCGCCTGCACCGCGTCGGCCACGTCCTTGCACAGCGCTGCGGTGCTGCGGGAAGTCCGCACAAAGCCGGGCGAGACGTTGCGCGCGACGGTCTCGATGTCGGACTGCAACTGCGCGTCGTACGGCGTGTGATACGTGGCGTGGTCGCCCACGATGTTGACCACCGGCACCTTGCCTTTGCGCGCGTTGTGCAGGTTGGCCAGGCCGTTGCCCAGGCCGCAGCCCAGGTGCAGCAAGGTGGCGGCCGGCTTGCCGGCCATGCGGGCGTAGCCGTCAGCCGCGCCGGTGGCCACACCTTCGAACAGGGCCAGCACGGCGCGCATGTTCGGCTCGCTGTCCAGTGCCGCCACGAAATGCATCTCGCTGGTGCCGGGGTTGGTGAAGCAGACTTCGACGCCGGCATTCACCAGCGTTTTCATCAGGGCTTGGGCGCCATTGGGCATGGGAGTCTCCTTGTCAGGGGGCATCAGGCTGGACGGGCGTGCTCGGGTCGGATGTAGCGACGCATGGTCAGGGCAAACACCAAGCCGCCCGCGTACATCAGCACGCCATAGAGTGCGCCGGGAATGGCCATGGCGTCCACTTTGAGCACCGAGCTGGCGATCACCAGCGCCAATGCGGCGTTCTGCACCGCAGTTTCGATGCCCAGCGTGACCGACTGGCTGCGCGACAAACGCACCGCCAGGGCTGCCGCGAAGCCCACACCCAGCATGGTGATGTTGAGAATGATCGCAAACGGGGCCAGGGTAGCGAAGTTGTCGCGAAGCAGCGCCCAGTTCTTGACCACCGCCAGCACCACGATCAGCAGGAACAGGCCGGTGGCGATCCGGGTCGCGCGCGGCTCGAAACCGAGCGCCCATTGCGGCCACCGGTGCCGTACCGCCATGCCCAGGCCGGCCGGAATGGCCAGCACCACCGCCACCTGGCCCATCATCAGGCCCACCGGCACGTTCACCGCCCGCGACTCGCCCAGAAAATGGCCCAGCGACCAGGTCACCAGCACCGGCAGCGTGAAGATGGTGATCACGCTCGCGATCGCGGTGAAGCTCAGCGCGAGCGCCACATCGCCACGAGCCAGGTAGGTCAGCAGGTTCGACGTGGTGCCGGTCGGGCAGGCCGCGAGGATCATGAAGCCGACGGCAAACACGCCGGTGACACCGAGCGCCTTGAGCATCAGGAAGCACACCAGCGGCAATAGCACGAAATGGCACACCACCCCGACGAGCAGCGCCTTCGGTTGCGCCAGGATGCGGCGGAAGTCGGCCGGCGTCAGCCCCAGCCCGAGCGAGAACATGATGAAACCCAGAATGCCGGGCAGCATCACGCTGGAGAGAAGGTCGCCTTGCATGGTGGTTCCTCGGGTCTGAAACGGAGGGGGAAATCGACGACTCGAAGTCAGCGCCCGCCGACGATGGAACGGGCGGCGGCCCGTGCCGTCAGGATACAGCCTGGCAGGAAAGTGCCCTCCAGCGAGCGTTTGCCGCAGGCGCCCCCGCCGCCAAAGCCGGCCGCCTCGCCCACGCCGTACAGGCCGCCCAGCGGCTGGCCGGCCCTGTCGAGCACGCGGCTGCTCAGATCGGTCTGCAGACCGCCCAGGCTCTTGCGCGTGATGAGCTGCATCTGGATCGCGATGAACGGCCCGGCGCCCCGCATCTGCAAAGGCGCCGGCTTGCAGGTGCGCAGCCTGTCGGGTCCCCAGTGGCGGGCGTGCTCGATGCGGCGGATCTGGTCGTCATTGACGGTGCGCTGGCCGCCGGAAAAGTTGGCGTCGAAGGCATCGGCCGTGGCCTGCAGCACCTCGGGCTTCACGTCGTCGGTGCCGGCCAGGGCGTTCATCTTTGCAGCCAGACCGCCCAGGGTGTCGTCGACCAGGAAATGCTGGCTCTCGGCGGCCATCTGCTTGACCAGCCGGTGGTTGCCGAGCAGGGTTTCCTTCAGGAACATCGGGAACTGCCGATCGCGCACGCGCTGGTTGTGCTCGGCGCCGGAAATGGCGAATTCCTTGGCCGCGATGCGCCAGTTCAACAAATGCCAGGTCCACGGCTTTTCCTGGGCGGCCACGCGCTGGCACAGCTCATGGGTGTCGAAGCCGGTCACCAGCGGCTCCGGCCCGATGCGCTCACCGCGGTGGTTCAGCCACAGCGCCGACTTGCACGGGATGGTGGACAGGCCATGGCCCTCGAAATGCGGGAACGGGTGCGGGAAGCCCGCCGCATAGTTCCACATCTCGCCCGCATGAGTGATCTGGCCGCCCAGGGCGGCAGCGGCATGGTGCAGCTTGCCGTCGGCAAACGGATGGGCGCCATTGAGCATCGTCGCGGGCATCGGCCGGTGGCCGGGCCAGTTGGCACGGGTTTCGTCGTGGCTGCCGTTGATGCCGCCCATGGCCAACACCACCACCGGAGCGGCCAGGCGCACCTCGGCACGATCGGCCTCGTTGATGGCCATCGCGCCGCTAACCGCACCCGCGCTGTGCTCCAGCGTCGTGACGCGATGGCGGCTGAGCAGCGTAAGCCGCCCGCCTTGTCCTGCCGACTGCATCAGTTCGATCATGCGCAGCGTCAGATGCCGCGAGGTGCCCCAGACGATGTGGTAGCGCGGCAGGCTGTTGCCGTTGCCTTGCAGGCCGCGCTCGACCCAGTTCACCGCCGGCATGAACTTCAGGCCGCTGGCGATCAGCCAGTCGTACACCTCGGCGCGGGCGTGCTCGACGTAGTAGCGCGCCCATTGGAGCGGCAGCACGTCCTGGTCGGACAGTTCGCCGAATCGGATCCAGTCCCGCAACGCAATCTCCGGCGAATCCTTCAGTTTCATGCGCCGCTGCAGCGGCGTGTCCACCAGCGCCATGCCGCCGAAGGCCCACAGCGCCAGCCCGCCCAGGCGCTCAGGCGTGTCGCGGTCGACCAAGGTCACGCGCCGCCCGCCGCGAAGGCATTCCAGCGCCGTCACCAGCCCGGCCAAGCCCCCGCCGATGACCAGCACATCCGATTGCACCACGCCCGTCATGTCTGTCTCCTTGCACCTTGTATCATGCGCCCACTCCCCTCTGGCCACTTCGGCACTGCAACGCGATCATGGCTCGTCATTCTGTCATCGCCGCCCGAAGCGCAACCCGGCGCGATGCAGCCCCGCATGATCAGGGCGGCGTCGCATCGCGTCTGTCGGGCAGCCGACGATCCCGTGCCGTCGGCGAGCGGGCGGGTGGCCCGGCGTGAACGTTCCCGACGCCATCACCGGCTGGCTGCCGCTGATCGGGCAGGGCCGGTGGTTTGCCGCGCTTCCGCCCGGGCGCCAGCAAGCGCTGCTGCAAGCCGCCATCGTGCAACGGATTCCAGCCGGGGCGGCGCTGTTTCGGCGCGGTGACGCCAATTCAGGCCTGTACTGCGTGCTGGAGGGCGCCTTCCTGGCCGGCGCCGTCAGCGCCAACGCGCGCGAAGCCACCCTGGCGATGCTGGAGGCACCGCAATGGTTCGGGGAGATCGCCTTTTTTGACGACGGCCCGCGCACCCACGACGCCGAGGCGCGCGTGGCCAGCCGCGTGCTGCTGGTGCCCCGGGCGGCCTTGCAGCGCCTGCTGGCCACCGACCCCGAGTGGTGGCACCACCTGGGCCAGTTGCTGGCCGAAAAGGTTCGCGCGCTGTTCGTCAGCCTGGAGGACATGGCCATTCTGGCCGCGCCGCAGCGTGTGGCGCGCCGCCTCCTGGCCATGGCCCATGGCCACGGGATGCTCGCCCCCGGCATTGTCCGCCCCACGATTGCGGTGAACCAGGAGCAGCTGGGCGCGATGCTGTCGCTGACCCGCCAGACCATCAGCGAGGTGCTGCGCGAGTTCGAAGCCCAGGGCTGGCTGAAGCGCCGTTATGGCGCGATCGAGCTGCTGGACCTGGGGGCGCTGGACCGCATCGGCCAGGCCCTGTGAACCTGCACTGGCCTCAGGCGCCGACGATCCAGCCTTCCAGCGCATCGAAGGCGGGCAGTCCCCAGCCGGGGCCGTCCGCGGGCCCCGTTCCCAGGGTCTGATGGCGCGCGGCCCAGGCCGCCTGCACCAGGCACAGCACCGCGTCGAGGGGGTCTCCGCTGGCGTCGTCGGCCAGCGCGTCGCGCTGGGCATGGGTGAGCCGCAGGCGCAGTCCGCTCGCCCGCAGCCAGGGCAGTTCGCCCGACTCGAGCACCGCCAGGATGCTGCGGCGGGCGATCAGGCGCTCCGGCGTCTGCCGCGCCCGGTCGTCGGCTTTGTAGCTGCGCGTCGATCCCGGCACCGTGGCCAGCGCCTGGCGCGCGAGGAGGCCGGGATAGGCCTCCAGCGCGACCCGGCCGGGGTCGCCCTCGTGCAGGCCCGGCAGGTGCGCGCCCGCCGCGAGCAACAGCGGCACGCCGGCGTGCATCATGAACGCCACCGGCGGGTTGACCCACTTCATGCTGGGGCTGGAGCCTGCCGGGCCGTCGGTGGCGCGATGGGCGAACTTGGCCCCGGCGGGACGCGAAGCGCAGAAGGCCGCGAAGGTGGCGCGAATCTCCTCACGGCTCAGGCTGGCGTAATGGCGCTGGCAAGCCAGCCAGTCGGACGGCCATTCCAGCGACGCCACGAGCTCGCGCGGCAGCCCGAACGGCAGGTCAAACGCGCCGACCCAGGGCGTGGGCGCCGCGTTCAACCAGGCTCCGAAGGCCTCCAGGGTTTCGAAACGCTCCAAATTTTGTAGCTGGATGTGGCCGTTCGACGCTGGGGAACGGCCAATTTGATGCGGAATTAGTGTCGCCGACGCCGTTCCGAGCGCGACCACGACCGGTTTTCGCCGGGACGGGCTGCTCGTGAAGTCGCAGCCCAGGATCAGCGGGGGTGGGGTCATGGTTCGTCCCACCTCATCCCAGCGCAAGCGCCATCACGCCAGCCGCGATCAGAGCCGCACCGGCCGCTCGCAGCGCGCGATCGCCTTCCCCCAGCAGATGGCCACCGAGCAAGGCCGCGAACAGCATCGAGACCTCACGCGCCGGCGCCACATGCGACAAGGGCGCCACCTGCATTGCGTACAGCACCAGCACGTAAGACACCGGGCTGATGACGCCGACCAGCACCGCGTACCGCCATTGCCGGCGCCACAGCACCTGGGCCGCCGGACGGTCGCGCAGCACCGCAGGCGCCAGGAACGCCGTTCGCACGACCCCGCCCACGTAGTCCAGCAGAATCGGCGACATCAGCAGCGCCTTGACCGCGTACCCGTCCACCACCGTGTAGGCCGCAATGAAAACACCGGTCAGCAAGCCGTACCGCATGCCGGTCAAGAGACGCTCTCGTCGGGCCGGCTCGTGCGTGGCGCGCAACAGGCCCGGTCCCCCGGCCACCAGGAACACGCCGCCCACCACGCCGGCGATGCCGGCCGCGCCCAGCGCCGTGATGCGCTCGCCCAGCACCACGATGGCCACCAACGACGACAGCAACGGCCCGGAGCCGCGCGCCAGCGGATAGACCACGGTGAGGTCGGCGTGACGGTAGCCGCGCAACAACACCAGATAGTAGACCAGGTGCAGCACCGCGCTGGCGAAGATGAACGCCCATTCCGCCGGGCCCCAGAGCGGCACCTGCACCCAGCCCAGCCACAGGCCCAGCGGTGCCCAGAACACGGCCATGACCGCGCCGGTGAACGCGGCAAACCGCGCGTCGCCGCCGGCTCGCTTGGCGGCGATGTTCCAGCCGGCATGGATCAGGCCCGCCAACAGGACGAGCGCCAGGGCGGAGGCAGGCACGACGGTTCCCTGATCAGCCGGCGCCGGGCCGCCCCAAGCCGGCTGGGGCCCCCTCGGGACTGAGTACCGCGGCTCCGGATGGGCCTGCGCCCATCCGGACGGCACGAAGTGCCCGCGCCACTGGCGCAGGCACGTCCAGCGACGCACGTGCGTCATCGACTGGAGTCGATGACGCGGCTGTGGCGAGCGTGGGGGCCCTACTCATCCCGCCAGACAAGCCCGCAGAGACTCCGGAAGCGGCTCGCCCCGCAACGGGGTGCCTGGGCCCGCCTCATAGCGGCACCAGACCCGCGTCTCGCGGCCGCTGGCCAGTTCATGGGCGCCGTCCGCGGCGAGAAAGCGGTGCCGAACCGTGAACGACTTGCCGCCCAGGCGCTCCACGCACGACTCCACGATGCACACTTCGCCGAAAGTGGGGGATCGTTTGAAGCTGCACTCGGTGTGCACCAGCGGCAGGCTCAGATGCTCGGCGCGCATGCGCTCGGCGGTGTAGCCGACCTGCGCGAACAGGTGCCAGCTGGCGGCGTCCATCCAGCGGTAATAGGTGGGGTAGAAGATGATGCCGG
>Ga0116141_10003896_pt1 | contig 12602 bp, 14 predicted proteins | sample AD_UKC097_MetaG_FD_89744 | JGI IMG/M metagenome (GOLD analysis project Ga0116141, IMG submission 89744) | Active sludge microbial communities of municipal wastewater-treating anaerobic digesters from USA - AD_UKC097_MetaG | ecosystem: Engineered > Bioreactor > Anaerobic > Digestate | place: USA... | reverse complement strand
GCCTTGCTGTCCCTGATGTTTCTCGTGGCGCCCATGCCCATGACCGCCGAGGCTGCGGACACCCTGCGCAGCGCCAGCCGGTTTGCCGGCGCCATCGTCCTGGTGCACTGGGCCGTCACGCTGGCTGTGTGGGCGGCGAGCAAGGCCGTCAAGCCGGCGCCGGCCCCGAAGTCCGAGTGGAAAAGCATCCAGGTGGTGCGCCGCGCCAACGCCTGATCGAGCCTTGTCGACCCTGAAAAGGCCTGCCACGCAGGCCTTTTTTGTTGGACCCGCCCGCAGATCGCTTGAAAACTGATAGCGCCCCGTGGCCATTCCGCGCTGGGATCGGGGTCATTTGAACCTGAAATTGGCACCCGCGAGGCCGCCCACCGACAATCCAGGCTCTGGAAAACCGCTCATGAATTGGCTGCAGAAACTCCCCGGTCACCAACGCGCCCCCGCCGGCTTGGAGTGGGCGCTGTGGCGCAAGCTGCCGCACATCCTGGCGATCGGCACGGCGCTGCCGCTGGCAGCCCTGGCCGTGGTGCACGCGGTGTGGAGCGACGACGCCAGCGCCGCCACCGAGCGACTGGTTCGCATGGCCGACTACGCGGCGGTGGGGCTGATCACCCTGCACTGGTCGCTGGTGCTGGCGGTGGCCATCGGCTGCGTCATCGTGATGCTGATGAAAGGGCCGGCCTACGTGGCCGACGCCTACGAACTGCCGCACAGCGACCGGCCCCGCGCCGACCTGCCCGACCCGCCAGGCGCTCCGGCGGACCCGAGAAAAGACCCGGCCTCCTAAGCCCGCGCCGCCCCGAAGCTCTCGGGCATCTGCACCGCCACCACCTCGCCCCGCGCCGTGGCAACGCCACCGGCCAACACCGTGGTCTCGACAACAACCTTGCGACCCTTGATCTCTTTCACCCGGCCGCGCAATTCAAGCTCGCCTTCCAGCGGAGTCGGCTTGAGGTAATCGACGTGCAGCGAACCGGTCACGAACCGGAATGGCGGCAACGTGTCCATGGCGCGGCCCTCGGCGCGGTACATCGCAGCCGCCGCGGTGCCGGTGCTGTGGCAATCGACCAGCGACGCGATCAGGCCGCCATAGGTGAAGCCCGGCACGGCGGTGTGATGCGGCAAAGGCGTGAAACGGGTCACCGTTTCGTCGCCATCCCAGAAGGTCTTGATCTGGTGCCCTTGGAGGTTGAGCCGGCCGCAGCCGTAACAGTGCGACAGGTTCTCGGGGTAGTAGTCCTGGAAGGCTTTCATGGGATTGACCTGGGTTGGATGCGCCATCGGGCCCGCGCGGTTCAGCGCGGCACCATGAACATCGACTTCTCGGACAGGTGACCCGGCGTATCCAGCGACTGAATCTCGAACTTGATCGGGTGCGTGCCCGGCTCGGCCGCGTCGTAGGGGGCCTGCACCCGCACCGCCAGCCGCGTGGCCTGGGTGGAGTCCACCGTCACCACGTCCTCGGAGGCCACGGCCAGACCCGGCAGGCCTTGCGCGGTGATGCGGTAGCGCTGGGTGGATTCGGTGGCGTTCATCACCTGGAGCTGGTAGACGTTTTCGATCTTGCCGCCGGAGACGATGCGCGCCATCACGCCGCGGTCGCGCACCACGTTGACCTTGAACGGCGTGCGCAGCGACATGCTCACGACCATCGCGATCACGATGGACAGCAGGATCGAGCTGTACAGCAGCACCCGCGGGCGCAGCACGTGGCGCCAGGTCTGCGCGCGCGTCCAGTGGTTGGCCATCGCGTTCTGGGTGGTGTAGCGCACCAGGCCGCGGGCGTAGCCCATCTTGTCCATCACCGTGTCGCACACGTCGGCGCAGGCGCCGCAGCCGATGCATTCGTACTGCAGGCCTTTGCGGATGTCGATGCCGGTGGGGCAGACCTGGATGCACAGGCTGCAGTCGGTGCACGAACCCAGGTTCAGCGCGGCCGGGTCGGCCTTGCGGGAGCGCGCGCCACGCGGTTCGCCGCGCTCGGCGTCGTAGGTGACGATCAGCGTGTCCTTGTCGAACATCGCGCTCTGGAAACGCGCGTACGGGCACATGTACTTGCAGACCTGCTCGCGCATGAAGCCGGCGTTGCCGTAGGTGGCGAAGGCGTAGAAGCCGGTCCAGAAAATGCCCCAGGGCCCCACGTTGCCTTGCGCAAAGTCCAGGCCCAGCGAGCGGATCGGCGTGAAGTAGCCGACAAACGTGAAACCGGTCCACAGCGCCACCGCCACCCAGGCCAGCTGCTTGCCGCCCTTGCGCCAGAACTTGTCCAGCGACATCGGCTGCGCGTCGCGGCGCATCTGGGCCGAGCGGTCACCCTCGAACTTGCGCTCGATCCACAGAAAGATCTCGGTGTACACCGTCTGCGGGCAGGCGTAGCCGCACCACAGCCGCCCCGCCACCGCGGTGAACAGGAACAGCGACAGCGCCGACACCACCAGCATGCCGGTGAGGTAGATGAAATCCTGCGGGTACTGCACCAGCCCGAAAATGTAGAAGCGCCGCGCCGCCAGGTCGAACAGCACCATCTGGCGCTGCCCCCACTCCAGCCAGGGCAGACCGTAGAAGATGATCTGCGTCAGAAACACCAGGCCCCAGCGCCAGTTGGCAAACACGCCGGTGACGCTGCGCGGGTAGATCTTCTTGTGCGCCTGGTACAGGGCGATCATTTCGCCATCGTCGCCATTCGCGGGCGCGGGCTTGTTCTGAATGGCGTTGCCGGTGTCGGTTTTCATGGGGATCACTCCGAAAATTCAAACTGGTCGGACCGCTCGGCCATGCGGGCCAGGAATCCGTCGCGCGAGCCGCCGGCGAAATGCCGGTTGCCGCGCCGCTGCTCCAGCACGGTGCTGACGCCGCGACCGCCGTCCATCTGGCCGGCGAACAGCAGGGTCTCGTCGGGCAGGGTGAAGATGCGCGCGGTCACGCTGTCCCACAGCGCCGGCGCCGATGCGGGGCGCGGCTGGTGGGCACAGGCCTGCGGTGCCAGCAGGCCGCCGCAGAACACGCGGTCGCGCCAGGCAAAACTCAGGCAGAAGGCCGTGTGCCCCGGCGTGGCCATCACCCGCACCAGCTCGTTGCCGAAGGGCAGCACCTCGCCGTCCACGCTCGCGCGCGCGCCGGCGGTGGCTTGGCCCTGCACCACGGGCGCGCCCAGGCGGGCCAGCCGCGACAGCTCGCCGGGCTGCCGATCGTCGTGGTGATGCGTGCGCAGCACCCAGCGCAGGCGCAGGTCGCGCTCGGCCACCAGTGCCAGCAGCACGGGCAGGTCGCCGCTGCGCGGATCGACCAGCACCGCCTCACCAGCGTCCAGGTCGGCGAGCAGGTAGCTCAGTTCGCCACGGTCGGGGTCGTGCAGGATGCGGAAATACATGGCCAGTGCTTTACAAGTTCCATGCCACCGATGTCGACCTGAAAAACTTGTTTGGAATCAATAACTTGCCCGATGCGTGCCAGAAGCCGCCCGCAAACACTGCCATTCGGCACATTCAGTCTGGCAGTCAAACTGCCATAATTGACAGACTGTCATTCATCCCGTCCCGACCGTGAAGCCGCTGCCCGAACTCACCTCATACCTCGAAGGCCTGCCCGAACCCCACATCCTGTTCGACACGCAGTACCGCATCCTGGCAGCCAATGCAGCCTACCGCGCGCAGTTCGGCGGCGGGCGCAGCGTGGTCGGGCGCACCTGCTACGAGGTGTCGCACCACTTCAGCGTGCCGTGCGACCGTGCTGGCGAGTCCTGCCCGCTGGTGCGCTCGCGCGAGTCGGGCCAGCGCGAGCGTGTGCTGCACCTGCACCACACGCCCCAGGGCGAGGAGTACGTCAACATCGAGCTGGCGCCGCTGCTGGACGCGCAAGGCCAGCAGGCCTATTACGTCGAGAAGATGGAGCCGCTGCGCGTGGCCCAGGGCCAGCCCGCCGCGCACGGCCTGATCGGGCGCGCACCGGCGTTCCAGCAGATGCTGGCGCTGGTGGCCCGCGTCGCGCCCTCGATGGCCAGTGTGCTGCTGCAGGGCGAGTCCGGCACCGGCAAGGAGCTGGTGGCCCGCGCGGTGCACGAAGCCAGCGCCCGCGCCCGCCACCCGCTGGTGGCGGTGGACTGCTCCAGCCTGCCCGAGACGCTGTTCGAGTCGGAGCTGTTCGGCCACGAGCGCGGCGCCTTCACCGGCGCCACCGCCGCGCGCGCCGGCCTGGTCGAAGCCGCCAGCGGCGGCACGCTGCTGCTGGACGAAGTGGGCGACATCCCGCTGCCGATGCAGGTCAAGCTCCTGCGGCTGCTCGAAACCGGCACCTACCGCCGCGTGGGCAGCACCGAGCCGCGCCACGCCGACATCCGCGTCATATCGGCCACGCACCGCCACCTGGAGCAGATGATCCACGACGGGCGTTTTCGCGAAGACCTGTACTACCGGCTCAGCACCTTCCCCATCGAGCTGCCCGCCCTGCGCGAGCGCCGCGACGACATCCCGCTGCTGGCCGCCGCCTTGCTGGAGCGCGTGGCCGCACCGCGCCGCCTCAGCATCAGCCCGGCGGCGATGGAGTTGCTGCAGGCGCAGCCCTTCCCCGGCAACGTGCGCGAGCTGCGCAACCTCATGGAGCGCGCCGCGCTGCTGTGCGACGGCGACACCCTCGATGACGCGCATGTGCGCCAGGCGCTGGGCAGCGGCCGGGCCGCATCGCCGGTGACCGCCCCTCTGGCCCCGTTCGTGCTGACCGGGCCGACCGAACCGCGCGCCCCCACGCCCGGCGCCGCGCCGAACCCACCCGTTGCGACCGTGTCGTCCGGGCCCACCGATGCGACCGGAGCCGACCTGCGCGCGCTGGAGCGGGCGGCCTTGCGTGAACGCGTGGCCCGCCACCATGGCAGCCGCGCCGCGCTGGCCGCCGAACTGGGCATCAGCGAGCGCACGCTGCATCGCAAGCTGCGGGCGGCGGGGCTGTGAGTGGTGGGTTCGCTGGACCACCGCTTGACTGAAGTCCTGAATTCATAGCGCCTTGTGACCGGCGGGCGCTGGAACCGGGCCGTTTTTAACCCGAATGATGCCCGAAGCGGCGCCTGTTGCGCAGACCGGCCGCCTCGGCCTGGCGGGCAGCGCGTTCAATCGAACGACGGCGTCTCCGGCTTGGCCACCGGCTTGCCCGATGCGGCCCAGGCGTCGAAGCCGCCGGCGATGGACAACACGTTCAGGTAGCCCATGTCGCGCAGGGCGGCAGCGCACAGCGCGGCGCGGCCGCTGGTCTTGCAGTACAGCACCACCTTGAGGTCGCGGGCCTGCAAGGCCGGCATGCCGCTGAACTTGAATTCGAGCAGACCGCGCGAGATGTGCACCGCGCCGGGCAGGTGGCCGGCGGCGTATTCGTCGGCCTCGCGCACGTCGACCAGCACGTCGGCGTTGCGGATGGCCTCTTCGGCGGCCTGCACCGGGATTTCCTGTACCTGGCTCTTGGCGGCGACAACGAGATCGTGGGCGGTTTTCATGGGGAGTCTCCTGACAGCAGTTGAAAAAACAGTCGATGACCGGTGTGCGGATCGGTTCAGCCTGGGCGCATGCGCTGCCCGACCCAGCGCGTGACGTGCGCCAGACCCTGGTGGCCCGGGCCTTCGGACAGCGTGGTTTCGCCGTTCCAGGCCAGCACCGGCATCAGCAGGCCGGCGAAATCGGCCGTCAGCTGCTCGGGCGTGTAGAGCATGTCGGCATCTTTCGGACCGCCACTGCCGTGCGCCAGCTGCGCGGGGTGGAAGGCCTCCAGCACCAGCCAGCCGCCGGGTTTCAGCCCCTCGGCCAAGCGCCGGTGCGCGCCGGCGCGGATGCTGGCCGGCAGATGGGTGTAGATCAGTATCACGGCGTCGAAGGCGGAGGCCGGCGGCGCCCAGTCGGCCAGGTCCGCCAGCCGGGTGTCCACCGCCACGCCTTCACGCGCCGCCAGGGCCCGCGCTTTGTCGAGTCCGACCGCGGACGAATCCACCGACGTGACGCGGTGCCCCTGGCGCGCCAGCCAGACGCCGTTGCGCCCCTCGCCGTCGCCGGGCACCAGCACCTCGGCCGCGGCGGGCAGGCGCGCGGCCTGCGCGCGCAGGAAGGCGTTGGGATCGGTGCCGTATTTGTAGCCCGGCTCGGCAAAACGCTGGTCCCAGAAGTTCATGGCGTGTGGATCTTGTCGTGGATGTGGCGCGTGGTGCGCCACACGGCCCACAGCACCAGCGGGATCAGCGCGCCGGCGGCGATCTCGGGGTTGACCGGAACGCCGGCGCCCTTGGCCGCCTTGGCGCCGTACAGCAGCAGGCTGACCACGTAGTACGAAATGGCCGCGATCGACAGGCCTTCCACCGTGGATTGCAGGCGCAGCTGCATGGCCTGTCCGCGTGTGAGTTTTTCCAGCAACTGCTGGTTCTGCACCTCGGTGGCAATGTCCACCCGGGTGCGCAGCAAGGCGCTGGCGCGCGCGATGCGCTCCGACAGCGACGTCAGCCGTTGCGCCGTGGCCGCCACCGTGGCGATGGCGGGCGAGAGGCGGCGCTGCATGAACTCGCCGATCATCTGGGTGCCGGGAATGGCCTTTTCTCGCAACTCGGCGATGCGCTGGCCCACGAGCGTGTCATAGGCGCGGGTGGCGGCGAAACGGTAGCTGTGCTCGGCCGTGGCCCGCTCGACCTGCGCCGCCAGCGACACCAGCGTGTCCAGCAGGTCCTGGTCGGAGGCGGCCTTGCTCTCCAGCCGCGCCGTGATGTCCGACAGCGCGGCCTCGGCCCGGCCCAGCATGGGCCCGAGCGCCTTGGCCACCGGCAGGCCGCGCAGGGCCATCAGGCGGTAGGTCTCGAGCTCCAGCAGGCGCTGGGCGATGCGGCCGGCGCGGGTGTCGGTGGTGCCGGGCGGCGCCACGACCAGCATGCGCTCGAACCCGTCCGGCTCGACCAGAAACCCGGTCAGCGCCCAGGAATGGCCATTGCCCAGCTGCGAGGCCACCAGGGTCCGGCCACCGAGCCAGGCCTGCGCCTGTTGCATCCGCGCGGGCGCATCCGACAAGTCTCCATGGACCAGCGCGAGCTGGATCGCGGCCACGGTGCGCCCCGGAATACCCGCCAGCCAGTCGGGCGAAAACGCCGGCTGCGCGAGCAGGCGCGGCGCGATGGCGCCCAGGCCGGCGTCCGCCGGCAGGGGTTGCACGATGAAGTAGCCGGTGAATTCGGTGTGGCGCTCCCACTTGACGGTGTGGTCGTCAAACCGCAGGCGCAGGAAATTGCCCTGGAGCTGCTCGGGTGACAAGCCCTGCTGCCCGGGCAGGCGGCGCAGGTGTTCGCACTCCGTCTCGCGGCTGATGCCGTCGTTCAGTACGGCCACGTAGACGATCAGCGCCGGGATGCGGATCCGCGCCGACGGCCGCGAATGCACTTCGTCGTGCAGCGGGATGCGTTGGGCGTCGTCCGGCGGCAACAGGCGGCGCGGCGGGGGCGCGCCGGCGGCAGCGCTCAGGGCCAGGTCAGGGTTCATCGAGCCATTGTGCAGCGGCGGGACCGGGCCGCGCGGCAAGCCCCATCAACGGATGCGGGCATCATCGCCACGTCTCGCCGCGCGACGCAGCGACGGCGCCGGCCCCGAACCCAGCCCCGATCGATCCTGTATTGATAGCGGAATACGGCCATCGCACGCTTGGATGAGGCTCTTTTCATCCCAAAAACCGGGGCCTGGGATCACCCGCGCCGGGCCAGCATGGTCTCCAGCTCGGCCAGGATGCTCGGCAGGCCGACGGCCAGCGCCGCATCCGGGGCCACGCGCGCACCCAGTTCCTGCTCGAGCAGGCACACCGTCATGCGCACATAGGTGCTGTCGAGCGCGCTGCGCACCGCCGAGAACTGCTGCGCGACCTTCAGGCAGTCCTCGCCGCGCTCGACCATGCGCTGGATGCCGCGCAACTGGCCTTCGGCGCGGCGCAGGCGGTTGAGCACGTCGGTGCGGGCGCCGGGTTCCATCAGGCCGCCGGGGGCACAGTCGGCCGACGCCGCGGCGGGCATCGCGGGCGCGGCCGCCGCGGATCGCGCGGCGGCGGCCAGACGGGACTGGGGACGGCCGGGCATCACGGGGCTCCCTTCTCCGGCGTGGCGCCGGCCACGTTCATGATGGGCACCGGCTCGGGCGCCAGCAGGCTGCCGTCGCGCAGGCCTTTCACGGTGGCCAGCGCCAGCGCTGCGATCACCAGCGAGGCCAGCGCCAGCACGATCATGGCCAGGGCTTGGAACGCGCCCGAGGCATCCTGCGCCAGCCGCAACGTCAGTGCGGCGAACGCGGCCAGCGGGAAGGACATGGCCCAGAACGGCACCGCGAACGGCTGCGAGACCGCCCGCTTGAACACCGTGGCCGACCAGCCCAGGAAAAACAGGCCGATGCCCCAGGCCACCCAGGCCAGCAGCACCGGCGCGCCGAGCTGCAGCAGACCCAGCCCGATGACGGCTGGCGGCGCGATGGTGATGAAGGTGGTGGGCAGCAGACGCTCGGGCCACAGGCCGCTGACCGCGATCCGCACCGCCAGCAGCGTCAGCACGACCGGCCACAGGAACAGGCCGACCCCGAACTGCGCCGCCGACCACTCGGGAAAGCCGAGCGTGACGCCGGCCAGCGGCGGCAGCACATTGCCGACCACCGGGATGATCAGCGCCGGCGTGATCGACGGCCAGAACGGTGTGCCGTCCTTGGCGCCGATGTTCGGCCGGAGCCAGCGCGACAGCACCCACACGGTGACGGCGAATTGCCACACCGAGCCCGCCACCCACAGCGCCTTCACGGGCAGCGACGGCCCGGCAAGCGCGGTGGCCACCGTGGCCAGCAGCAGCAGCGAGATCGGCATCGCGGCCACGAACACGTGGCGCACCGGATGGCTCAAATCCTCGGCCAGCGCCTTGGGATGGCGCTGCCAGCGCAGCAGCGACGCCACCGCCAGCACCAGCGCCACCGCCGCGGCGAGCCCGCCGAGTGCCAGCGAGCCGGCGCCAGCCATCTCGCCCATCAGCGGTGTGGCCCGGTGCCAGGCCAGTGACAAGCCGCACAGGCCCATGACGATGGCAAACCAGCCGGGCATGAGGAACTTGAGCGGGGTGGCGTGATGAGGCATGGCAGATGTCCGTTCAAAGACCGTTCAGGGACGCTTCACCGATCACTTCAGGCGCGCGCCGGTGCTGTCGAAGACCTCGACCGCGATCGCAATGCCCTGGCCCACGCTTTGCGTGACGGTGCAGAACGCCTCGAACTGCCCCAGAACCCGGTCGAGGTGCTGCAGCGACGCCGCGGGCACGCCCAGCGTCAGCGCGGCTTTCATGGCCAGCACCCGCATGCGGCCTTCGGGGTTGCGACCCACCTCGGCCGTGACGGTGCACCGGATCGGCTCGGGCGCCTGCTTGAACTTGCGCAGCGCGAACAGCAGCGAATCGGACAGGCAGTTGCCCACCGCCGCACACAGCAGCTGCATCGGCGACGGCCCCTGGCCGGAGCCCAGCGGGGGCGGCTCGTCACCGGTCAGCACCGGCACCTCGGCGCCGAAGTGAATGTCGAAGCGGTAGTCCTGCTGCTGGACCAGCGTGACCGTGATCGGGCTGTTGCTCATGGGCGGCTCCTGTTTTGCTCGGGCGGGCGGGTGGTCAGTTGTAGCGTCCGAACGCGGTGAAGGTGCGCGCAAACGGCGGCTTCACGGCGGCCAACGCCTTGAGCAAGGCCGCGTCATCGGCGCCGCGCAGCGCCTCGGACAGGCGGGACATCGCCGCCGTCACGTCGGCCATGCCCTTGTTGAACTGCGCGATCTGGGCCTCGCTGAGCCGGAAGGCCTTCAGATCCGGCGCGGGCTGCTCGACGCTTCGCCACAGCGCGCTGGCTTCGGCATAGGTCTGTTCCAGCTCAGCCCGCTTGGCCGGCGTCAGGTCCTGCGGCTTGAGGGTATTGCCCGCCAGGGCCAGCACCTCCATCGGCTCGTGAAACGCGGTCAGGCGGTCCATGAAGTAGTCCATGCCCTGTGCCATGCGCAGCTTCATCAGGTCGATGCGCACGTCCTCCAGCGCGGTGTGCGCGGCAGCATAGTTGCCGGCGGCGATTGCCTTGCGGCTTTCCGCCAGGGCTTTCTCCACCCGGGCCAGGGTCTTGCGCGCGGCGGCCGCCTGCGCGAGCGTCTGGCCCGACAGGTCTTTCAGCAGCGGGGCACGCAGGGCGGGCCATTCGGCGTCGAGGCGTTGCATCGCGGCGCGGGCCTTCTCGGCGGCGGCGGTGTCGCCGGGCTTGGCGTTGGTCAGCGACAGGGCCGGGATATAGACCGCGTCCAGGGCCATGCTGGTGTCCAGCGAAGCCGCGTGGGCGCCCGCGACCAGGGCGGTGGCCAGTCCCGCCGCGGCCAGGCCGCGGCGGAGCGATCGATGAAAAGCCTGTGTCATGGGCGTCCTTCCTTGATTCCAGCCAGCGGCCGAGGCGGGCTCAACGCGCGCAGGAACCGGTGCCCTCGGGCACACCCAGCTTTTTCAGCAGGATGCTCGGCGGACAGAAACCGGTGATGCCCGACTGGAACAGGTTGAGCCCGACGAAAGCGGTGAACGCGAGGAACCAGGGGCTGACAAAAATGGGGCTGCCCTCGATGCCGAGGGCCAGGGACAGCATGACAAAAAAGCCGGCCATGCTGCGGATGTAACGTTCGACGGTCATGAGAAACTCCTTGAGTTGAAAAAATGCGGGACGGCGTCGCCGGTCAGTGCTTGGTCACCCGCACCAGGCCGACCAGCTTGAGGATGTACTTTTCGTAGATGGGTTCCGAGTTGCCGGATTTCATCTTGCTCATGAAATATTTCTCGTAGGCGATCTTGGCCAGGTGCACCCACTTGCCCTTCTTGAACCAGTTCACGTTGCGCGGCGGGAGCTGCGGCATGGCCACGAAGGCGGCCCCGGTGTCGCCCATGTCGGCCAGGCAGATGGCGTTCCAGGTGCCCTTGGCCGTGACCGGCTTGCCGGCCAGTTCGTCGGCGATGTTGTGCACGATGGCCGTGACCATGGTCTCGATCATGTAGCCGGTCTTGGGCGCGCCGGTGGGCACCGGTGTGGCCTCGACCGGCGGAATCGCCACGCAGACACCGGCGGAGAAGATGTTGCGGTACTTCTTGCTGCGCTGGTACTCGTCGATCAGCACGAAACCGCGCGGGTTGCACAGCTCGGGCACGGCAGCCACCGCGTCGACGCCCTTGAACGCGGGCAGCATCATCGACATCTTGAAGGGCACTTCGTGCTCCTTGTAGACGTTGCCCAGGTCATCGAGCTGGGTCACGGCCATCTTGCCCGCCTCGACCTTGGTGGTCCTGGCGTTGGTGATCCACTTCATGTCGCGGTTGCGCAGCTCGGATTCGAGCATCGACTTGCTGTCGCCCACGCCGCCCAGACCGAGGTGGCCGATGTAAGGCTCGCTGGTCACAAAGGTGATCGGCACCTTGTTGCGCAGCTTGCGCTTGCGCAGGTCGGTGTCCAGGATGAAGGCGAACTCATAGGCCGGGCCGAAGCAGCTCGCCATCGGCATCGCGCCGATGACCACCGGGCCCGGGTTCTTCAGGAATTCCTGGTAGTCGCGCCAGAAGCCCTCGGCATGGTCGACGGCGCAGACCGAGTGGGTGTGCCCGCCATGCGGACCGGCGCCCGGCACTTCCTCGAAACTCAGCTTCGGGCCGGTGGTGACCACGAGGTAGTCGTAGGGCAGCACCTGCTCGTCGGGACTGCCGCCCGCCAGAACCAGCTTGCTGCCGGCGGCGTCCACCGTGGTGACCGGTTTCGCGATGAACCTGATGCCCTTGCGCTCCAGCAGCGGGCCGATTTTCAGCACGATTTCTTCACGCTTGCGCCAGCCCACGGCCAGCCACGGATTGGATGGCACGAACTGGAAGTAATCCAGCGCGCTGACCACGGTGACGGTGTGTTCCTTGGGCAGCAGTTCGCGCATTTCGTAGGCGGCGGTCATGCCGCCGATGCCCGCGCCCATGATGACGATATTGGCCATGTGAAGTCTCCTCAGACAGGTTGCAAAGTCAGGTGGATGCCCCGGCCACCTCTGCGGGCGGTTCGCGTGACGCCATGCGCCGCCGGTACAGCGCGAAATACAGGACCGGGATCACCACCAGCGTGAGCAGGGTGGAGACCAGAATGCCGAAGATCAGCGAGATGGCCAGACCGTTGAAGATCGGGTCGTCCAGAATGAAGAACGCGCCGATCATGGCCGCCAGGCCGGTCAGCGCGATGGGCTGGGCGCGCACGGCGGCGGAGTTCACCACCGCGTCCTTGAAGGGCACGCCCTGCGCCACCTGCAGCTCGATGAAGTCCACCAGCAGGATGGAGTTGCGCACGATGATGCCGGCCAGCGCGATCATGCCGATCATCGAGGTGGCGGTGAACTGCGATCCCAGCAGCGCGTGGCCCGGCATCACGCCGATGATGGTCAGCGGAATGGGCGCCATGATGACGAGCGGCGTGCGATAACTCCTGAACTGCGCCACCACCAGCAGGTAGATCAGCACCAGGCCCACGCCGTAGGCGGCGCCCATGTCGCGGAAGGTCTCGTAGGTGATCTGCGATTCGCCGTCCCACTTGATCGCGTACCCG
>Ga0116141_10003890_pt1 | contig 12625 bp, 10 predicted proteins | sample AD_UKC097_MetaG_FD_89744 | JGI IMG/M metagenome (GOLD analysis project Ga0116141, IMG submission 89744) | Active sludge microbial communities of municipal wastewater-treating anaerobic digesters from USA - AD_UKC097_MetaG | ecosystem: Engineered > Bioreactor > Anaerobic > Digestate | place: USA... | reverse complement strand
TTTAGAAATATTAGTAAAAATAGCCTCTTTAATTAAATGATACCGGATTGATATATGAAAGAAATCATTAATGTAATTACTCTAATAAAAGTACCATATTTCCCAATATATTCCTATTTCTGAGATTTAGTAGTATAGACCTTTACTCTATACTTGTTAAAATGACAATATCCGGATTATTTCACCTTATTATGAGGGATAGCCTATTGAATTTGTTGGTAAATGGAATATTACTGCTGCCTCAAAATTTCATCCACTATGAAGATTGATCAAAAATTTGATAATTATTATTGATCAAAACCAAACTTACTGGTTTATCGATATTACCTTCTTGGTTATACTCAATGGACGAGATTAAATGGGGGGCAAGGAAACGTATTCATTTAATTAAGAGAATCAAAGTACGGATGTTCTTGGTATGATCGGAACTTTAATTGGTAAGGTGAAGTTGGGATTGTATTGGAAATGATTAGGATAGTAGAAAGAGGGTGTGCATGAATCCCACACCCTCGCATCCTATAACCTATTTAAATATCATGCCGCAGTAGCACATGCCATCATAAATTGAGCAGCAATTGAACTTATATATTTTTTCACGTCTTCCTCAACAAAGGTAAAACATAGAAAAGTTCGTTTATCACGACATTCATTCAATACTAAATACATTTTTTTCCCTGCCCATTCAGTAGTTTTCCATGTGTACTCATACGCAGTTATTAACTTAGGGTCATCTTTAGTCCCAAAAGAACTGTGAAGGTTTCTACTGTTGCATAGTTCAATTAAGTTGCTAAAATCCATTGTTTTAGGGAAATCAAAATGGAACATACATGTATCAGAGACCTTTAAATCCTTGAGGATGTATTCGAATTTGTATTCATTTTTCATATTATTTGACTTTTAATTGGTTAATATTCAATTGTAATTTCTACTAAGAAATACGCAAAAACCTGAGAAATATGGCAACGGCAAAAATCATTTTTGACAAAAATATCGACACTGCATTTAGTGTATATAGATGATATACAATCTTATACGACTTGTTTCACCACCAAACCCTTATCCTTTGTTATCTGCAAATTAGGTGATGAATACTTGAATTTCTTTGACGAGCAAAGTTCAGAAATGGCTTTTCAACCATCATTTTACAAGAAAATGTATCCCTGAAAGCGTCAGATTTTTGAATTACATGTGAAAACAGAGAAAATATGCTGATCCTTTTCGGCTGTTTATATTGATTGTATAAATCAGTCCAGATTCCTGAGAACCTTTTGAATGCAACCCTCCAAATCCTTTGATATTAGATTCGACCAGAATCTTAGAACTCTGTAGCCGTTTTTAGTAAGAGACTCATTAACTTCCTTATCCCGCTCCATGTTCCTCTCAATCTTTGGAATCCAATAACCTCTATTGTTTTTTATACGGTCTCTTTTCCTTATCCAATCATAGCCATGCCAAAACTCGCCATCAATAAATATCGCTATTTTATTTTTTGTAATAACTACATCTGGGCAACCCGGAAGTTTTTTATAATTTTTACGATATCTGATCCCTTTTTTCCATAATTCTTTTCTTAAGGATATTTCTTCCCTAGTGTCCCTGCCCTTTATTTTTTTCATGTGTGCAGACCGCTCAGGAGATGTTATGAAAACTGATTGTTTCCTGAAGTCGACAACTTCCATGGCGTATTTTCTTGTCAATAAATAAAATACACAATCATAAATTTAACGCTGTTGTATCTGAATTTAATTAATCCATTTAAACAACGTATTCTTCTATTTTAACGTAATCTGTAATAATCTAATGAAAATGTTCCTATTACATTTTTTTTCAAATATTCATCTGCCCTTTCTTTTTCTTTCAATGCAAGAATAAAAGAATTATTATCATTGAAATTGGCTGGACGGTAGATTTTACCATTAAGTTTATAAAAATTTCTTATAATGAAATCTTTTACTAATTCAGTTGGTGTGACTAACCAGAAGTCATAGTTGTCCTCAATGAATGAGGCTAATGATCTGTGGAATATTCCTTTAGCAACCTCTTTGAAGAGATTATTTTCTGATGACTTGGATGAGATATAATTCCAAAGGACAAACAAGAAATTAATAGAATATGATTGAACGATAAGGGTATCTCTGTCGAAAATTCTATCTGCATAGTGTATGTTAATTTGCTTATCAAAATCTTGATTTTTATCAAGAGTAAGTTCAGGTTGGAAGTAGTTTAAATGTTCAACAATTCCACGTATGAAAAAATTAGGGGTTATATTGTATCCTTCAGTTAATTCATCCCGATACCTAATTCCTTTCGGATAATGTCCGTTTTCATTGAAGAGGTCTATGTTGTATTGAATTACATTCTTTGCATAGGTGAATTGCTTGTAAATTGATTTCTCTTCAACAGGATTTCCTCTTTTATAATATTTACTATCACCAATAAAATAAATTCCATCTTCTTCAAAAAAGGATTTTGATTTATAAATATGATCTAATTCCTTGTTGTCCTTATGTGTTTTAAGGTTTGCATCAATATCGGTATCGGTGAGTAATTCATCAATCATATCTTGGAAAACAATATTGTAGTCCTTTATGATCAAGTACTCATTTCGTTTCTGCTTGACTCTTGATTCTTCTGATTTTTCAAAGTATGAATAAAGCAATCGGTAAAGTGTAAGTAATCTATCATCAAAATATTTATATCTGATGCTTCTTAAATAAAATGTACCTCTTTGCTTAAATTTGTTGAATTCTCTTTTAGAAAGAAGATTATAATAAGGATTTATCTGAATTTTGATATTATACGTACTCTCAAGGTCGTTTAGAAGTGAAAAGAAAATTACCAATAATTCTTCGTCAGCATTTATCTGCTTCTTCTTAGTTAACGTGTCAAGATAGATTGGAATCCCATTTATTCCGATTAATGGACTTGATTTCCTAATTGTTCTACCCCAGTCTGTTTTGTTATTTTGAGAATGGTTAATTTTATTTATGAATACAAAAAGGTCTTGGTTCTCTTTGTTGAATTTCAATAGACTAATAATTAAATCTAGTTCGGTATTGAAATTATCCTTGTGACTACAATCAACAATATTTACAGTGTTTTCAAAAAGCGAAAGTGTTTCACGATATTTCTGAAAATACTTCTTAATTGAAAAGTAAAACCAAGTGGAACATTCAAATAGAAAATTCGCCACTTGCTTTTTCATATTATGATCAGGAATTAAATTCAGATAATGATCTTCAAGAAATACTTCAGGATCAATATCTTCGAGGAAAAATTTATCCTTCTCATTTAAAAATACTTTGGGTAGAATTATTATTGGGCAATTGTACTTATCAGAATAATGATAGCCAACAACCCTAAGTTTTGGGAGTATTGAATTTCTATCAAAGTACTCAATTGGCAGTAGGTCTTCGACTGTATTGTGAGAATAATTATATCCCTCGAATAGAATTTTCATGTCCTTGGCACTATAGGTATGCCCAGATATGTCATAAAACCAATAAGAATTGCAGTATGATCATTTGAAAATAGATCACTAAAAGAGAATGGTGTGCCAATGTTATCTTCAGGATTTGATGATGTTCTGAAAAAATATTTTCCGTCTGTTTGTGATTCTTCCCGAAGTATATCATTCCAGATATAGAACATTACTTTTGCTTTGAAAATATTCTCTGGTATTAGGGAATCGAATGCTTTTACAAAGAATTGCCCCAGTTTCTTATCCTCACTCTCAGTTACATCTTTAATTTTTTTATTCACTGTTTCAATAAAATTCCTCCAACTATACTTGTTCTCAGCAATTTGTATCATATAATCATCTGCCTCTGTCTCATCAAATAATATTGGGACATATTCCCAGTCCCATCTCCTTTTAAATGCTGAATCTATTGGGAATAATGATTGATCTGAGGTATTCATTGTGGCATGGATATATAAATTATTTGGTAGTGCAATTTTATTAAACTCACGATTGAAATATGCAAAATATCTTTCTGCCCTTACTCCATCATCATCCCCCTTAGCAGATAGTTCGTCAAAATGATTCTTTAGATACTTTTCAATTTCAGTATCAACATCAACTTTGTATCTTGAAAAGCCATTCTCCTCACGCTCTATTATCTGAAAGATATCCCCAAAAATTTGAGCACAGTTCCCTCTATTAATTTCTTCGATGATAAGAAATGTATCTTCCTCTGTTTCCCACGCTTTTATATAGGCTTTAAGAAATGGTTGCGGAACAAAGCCATACGTGATCCCATCCCCGTTATCAGGCTTTATTGGCTTATACGAACCAACAAAAGCAGCATAATCAGTATCAGGATGGAATGTAATTCTTATAGAGTTGGCATCATTAGTATATTGTGAAATTATATGTGATTTGCCAGTTCCGGGTGCTCCGAAATAAATAAGATTCTGTGAATATGCTTTTTTAACTTTCTCTACTGTAAATGGCTCTAATTCCTTTTCTGGCTCAGTGCTGTGTAATCCTTCTTTGTGTAACAAATAGTAGTGAATAAATTCAGGTCGGAATGCACAAACCATTTGATGTGCATCATTATAGGTTCGGGCAAAACCTTTAACTAGTGCTTCTGCGATAAGATCAATTTTAACTCTTACGCTTATTTGTGTATTGGGATTTCGAATTACTTCACTAGACCACGCACAAAAAACAGTATCGTCATAAATCTCCCTTTTGTACACCCCAATTATGGTATATAAATCATTTCCCGTTTCCTCAAAGTCGTGCCCAATCGTAGTGTTCTGCGGACTTATTTGGATTCTTTTTTCTCTGGGGTTTCTACCCTCTTCTTGATTCTGTATTTTCCCAATAGTTAGAGTAATTTGCTTTGATATTTCTCCAAGATTAAGGTCTCCCTTGAGCATAGAAGTTCCACCTCTTTCTAATTCATTGAATGTCCAGTTTTTCTGGCGTAGTGAATTTTCAACTTCTTCAAGTGGATTGAAATCGAGGTACTGTTGATTCAGAACCAGAGACCCATCAAGATTTGCTTCAAAAAATGGCATAGCGAGTTAGTTTTATATTCGTTAATCATGATTTGTTAAACACTTGCCCTAGTATTTCTTGAGCGAAAATTTGTGCAAGGAGTGGTGGAACAGCATTGCCAATTTGACGCCACTGTTCATGAAATGTTCCTGTAATTACATAATCATCAGGGAAACTTTGTAATCTTTTAATTTCTTGTATTCTAAGGAAGCGGTTCTTCCAATGAAATGGACCTTGATTATTGCTAAAACTTGCTTGGATTGTCCATGAAGGTCTATCTTTGCTTAACTTCAATAGGAATGTCCAATATCTTGATTTCCATTTGAACAAAGGTGTCTTATATCCCCTTTTTTCAGTAAAGTATAAATAATTATCTCCAGCCGGAATTAATTTCAGTAAGTCTTTGTGTTTTGATCCGGCTTGCATCTCAGCATCCTCAGGCAAATCGTAATCAATGTCATTTAATACATCTCCACAAGTTACCCATGGCTGGCAGCCGTTCTTTTTGTTCTTTTCATTTGAAGGATCACAATGAGTCTCCTCAGGAAAATTGAAAGAATTCACAGTATTCTTCGTACCGATGCAAATAAATCGCTTTCTTGTCTGAGGAACTCCATAATTTGCAGCATTGACAACTTTATAAGAAATATTGTATCCTAAGAATTCAGACCTATCTTTCAAGAATTGAAATTCTTCAAGATGCAATTTATGCAAAAACCCATCCACATTTTCAAAAAAGAATACTTTGGGATTAAGTTCTTCAACGGCTCTAAAATATTCTATTAACGTGAATCCGGATTCACTATCCTTCATGCCAGTTTTTTTATGTTTAAGATAGTGCCTAGTTTGCGAATAAGGTGGGCATGGTGGTCCACCAATTAAGCAATCAATGCTCTCAATTTTATTCTCGTTGAGAATTTTCTTAAAATCAATGTTACGAATATCGGCACACCTTACTTCCTTAGATATTTTATTATTTGCAAGTGTATTGCATGACGCATCCCAATAATCAGTGGCGAAGAGGTTATCATATCCAGCCAGATGAAAGCCTAAATCCAAACCACCGCATCCCGAATAAATACTTACTAGATTTGGCATGTGATTAAAGATTTTCGACAAGGAATTCAACCATACTCTTTCCCAACAATGGTGGCACTGCGTTTCCTATTTGTTTATGAACCATTCTTCGAGAACCAGTGAACATAAAATCCTTAGGGAAAGTTTGAATGGCTGCTACCTCTGGAATTCTTAGTCTTCTTGATTTCCAGTGGAAAGGACCTTCCCAATGTCCGGGTTGTGAAATTATTGTCCAAGAAGTTTCTGCAGGATGTAACTTTAATAGGAAAGTCCAGTATCTTTTACCGGCAATAAATTTTGGGTTTGGATAATTCTCCCTTGCTGTAAGGGCAATATAATTCTTCCCGGGTGGAACTTGAAGTAAATCTTCATAATATTTCCCTGATGCAGATTCCTCATGTTCATGATATTCTGGTCTGTCAAAAACCCCTATCCAGTCGATGACCTTTTCATATGGTATTAAAGAGGGGTTTAACTTAATTTCTTCCTCGCTTCCATTGATTTTTCTTGGATGATTTGTTCTGAATTTCTTCTTTGAAGCAATGAAAAATATCCTTTTCCTTTTCTGAGGCACACCATATTCTATTGCATTTGCTCTTACAAGTGTGAGATTAAACCCTAATTTGTTTATCCTTTCATGAATATAATTAACTGCTACTGTATTTGAAGGATGCAAAATACTCTCCACATTTTCAAGAATGAATCCATCCGGTTTAATTTCCTCAATCAACCTTAGGTATTCACCTATCATGTTCCTTGGGTCTTTTTCTTTTAATCGAACATCGTTTGTCTGCCAGTAACCTGCTTTAGAGAATGGTTGACAAGGTGGACCTCCAATCATAATAATCTTGTCGGCTTTAGCATGCTTGATGACCTTTTTATAATCAATTCCTTTCTCTTTGGTAATATCAGATAATCTGATCTGTGATCTTTCAAATACTGGATTGGCAGATAAAGTTTTAATGCATTGGGCATCATTATCCATGCTTGAAATAACTTCAACTCCAGCAAGATGACTTCCAATGTCTAGTCCACCACAACCACTGAAGAAACTGAGTGCTTTAATATTTGTTGAAAATCCTTGTGAGATAGCATCATTAATGCTATATCCTTTTTGATTGAAGTCGGTTATTAATTTTGTCTTTGGTTCAGTTTCAAGAAAAACGGACTTTATCTGGACTTCCCCTGCCAAATCAGTATTTAAATCCACATAGGATTCTTCGACTAGTGATGAATCATTTACAATCGATTTCAAATTATTCTCCACATTCATCATTTTCACTAGTTTTCTATAACTAAGTTATTATTAATACGATGCTTAACTTTCTCTTCTGCTGCTCTTAATATCTCAATGTCAACAACATCTTCTCCTAGTATCTTGCATGCAAATTGATCACTCAAGTATAATTTCGTTAAATAATTTTTATCTTGATCAAAGATTTTTGCAATCTTCGAAATGAGTTCTTTGTTTGGACGTCTCTCATTTCGTTCAATCTTTCCTAGAAGGGATGGATCAATATCAAGTTGTGCTGCAATCTTTCTAATAGGCAGTCCACAGGCTTCCCTAAGCCTTCTGATGTGTTCTCCAAATGAAGAAATACTGTTTTGATCCATATTCTATATGCTGACGCATAAAAGTAAGGACTAGTTTTGAACTGACATTTTTTGTCCCATTATCATTATTAACATTTGGCGAAAATTGTAAACAATTATAGAGATAAGCCAGTAATTGGATTTGTATATTATGCTTTACGCCACGCAGATAGCAAATTTGTAAGTTGTCGCCTTGCTGTCTTTTTCAATGATCTTGCCGATATTATTGAAAATAGAGTCTTGCATTCAGTACCTATTCCCGTATATTTTGTTACCCGTAATTATTCCATTTTCGCCCGGAAATATTGTTCCGTTTCTTTATTTGTAAAATACACATAACAACCCTTGATGCCCCTTGTTAAAAGAACCCTGTAAATGTTCTTGACATACTTCTCGAAATTTGCTTTATCTTTTCTCAGGGTAGGGTCGCATGTTTTTGTAACATCGGATTTCAATGCATTATTTTCCTTGTCATAATAAAGGTCATCACCAATAATTACACCGACATAATCGAATTCAAACCCCTGAGCGGTATAAATACAACCGACTTGTTTGAAACCGTTTGGCTTATATGCCCACTCAAACCATGCCGGATAAATTCCAACTGCACTATCGCCCTTGGTCTCCCAAGGCATCTCGAAATCGCCAATCTTTACATCATTTACCAAATAACCAGACCTTAGAGGGTTACTCCATTCCCAGCAATACCCTGCTGTCAGTCTTGCAGAATTTGGTAACACTCTTTCCTTTTCTTCAAGTTGTGCATATAATTCTGTAGGTGTGCCAAAAATTTTAAAGTCGAAGAGGTCGTTTTTATTAAACTTTCGCTCTGTCGTGCTGTACCCAAGAACGTGTTCAATCCATGCAAGATAATCGTTTGACCCCATGCACCTGAACTGTGAGTGTAACTCAACGATATCAACTTTGGCATCAAACCTTGATGCTGCTTCAACGATTAATTTTGAATTTCCGATTTCCCCGGCTCTTACGACCTGATTATCATCAATGAAGAATACACTTGTTTTTGCTGCACGTATTAACTGATCAACTTGAGGCATATCGGTCTGGTATTCCTTAGCCAGATACCTGTAATTACTTGTTTTTTCAATTCTATGTGCTTCGTCAACCAGAATCACATCAATTGAGTTTTCTTTTATTTTGGCTGGTAAAAAGGCATATAAATTAGTGAAAAGGTTGCCCGCTCTTCCGCCTACTAAGTTTTTTAAGCCATCTCGGAATGATTTTGATTTACAGGCATACATGACATTTTTCCCCTTCTCTGCCAACTCTGCAAGAAGATTAAGTGCAATTACAGATTTACCCGTGCCCGGTCCACCATTTACAATCACGACACTCTTTTGGATTTGTCTGGATGATGTTTTCCGAACCTTTGACCAAATAATGTTCTTTGCGACAAGTTGCTCATTTATGAGTGAATATCTTACATCCTCCTTAATAATGCCTTTGACATTATCCAATAACTTCTTCGAGGGTCTGATCCGGGATTGCATGAAGCGGTTAAATATCTCTAAACCATCACCTTTGATAAGCAATTCTTTTATCTTCTCGGCAATGACCGTTGTGTCTTCTTTGCAGTAAACAGGATAATCATTGAGTATCTTGTTGTAAATAGGGTCAAACAACCCTACTCCTTCCTGTCTGGTATAATTATGGCAATACGAACAACTAAAAAGGCTCAGAGGTGGCTGGTTCTCAAACTCGTCAACAAAATCGTATAAGTAACTGCTATAGCCTTTTACTTGCTGTGATGGGTGAGAAACAACTTTAAAATCACCGCCAGTAAATGTCTCGACTTTGTAGTTGCCCTCATCTTCAAGAGCATCAACGTAACTCCATTGCTTCAATTCGATAAGAACCACAGTTGCAGTACTGCTGATGTCTTTCCCGAACAACAAACAGTCTAATCTGCTCTGGTTATAAGGAACTTCATATTCAAGAACGACCATGTTATCTGTCAGACCCGCAATCTCAATAACATCCCTCATCCTGATCAGAGAGTTCTGCCAAGAACTTATTTCCTGACGTGAGGGGGACTTACCGAAATGCCCTCTGAAGTTTTGCAGCATTATATCCGATATCGTATTGTATTTTATATCGTTGCAAAACTCTGAGGTGCTGCCTTTAAAGATTAACATTATTCTATTGTTATCTGGTTTATGCGATGGTCAGGCAATGTAACATTTGAATCATCTGGTAAGCAAACTGATCATAACTCATTATATTTTTTCATTGTACCTTTCGCTTTATCCACAGGATATTTCTGAGCATTGGCATTTATTTTATCGAGGACTATTTCTTTAATATCGAAACCATATTTTTCAGCCAGCATAAAACTGAATGCAAGAATATCTGCCAATTCTTCTTTTACCTTATCCACATTTGCTTCTTCAGGCTTTTTCCAAAGAAATAATTCAAGCAGTTCACCCGCCTCAACATTTATTGCTAATGCTAAATCTTTTGGATTATGGAACTGCTCCCAGTCCCTTTCATTGCGGAATTTGATAAGGGCATCAATTATCTGTTGTGTATCGCTCATTTATTGGTAGGTTTAAACAGGGTCAACGCTAATTTGTATTCATTATCATATGGCAGTTGAAGTTGTGGCAGCATTTCAGGCATGACCAATGACCAACTGACATAATAATATGCAAGAATATGATAGCCGGAAAATTTCTTATCGGGGATTAAACCAATGATATAGTTTTTGTTTTCGGGTCGGTATCCCTGCGTCCCTTGCAATGCTATTTCGTAAGCAATTTCTCTGATTTTTTCTTTTGGGATGTTTTCGAAATACTGAAGGGCATCAACCATGTACATCACCACTGCCATATTTGTCCCCATTTCTTTCTGTGACCTCTGGAAAATATCCATTTCCTTTTCCTTTATTGGGTCACGTGTTTCCAAATCAAATGGGTCTCTTTCTATTTCATCGATAACTTCATCCAGAGATTTTGGATTTCCGTATATGTCTTCATCAACAAGTTCGAAGTATTTTTCAAGTTTTAAATCTTTTGCCCAGTTTTCAATTAGTTCGTATTCCTCACCTGATTCACGATCATCACGGTACTCATAAAATTCAGCATACATCTCCTTGGCGGTATTATCTTCCAAGGCGGTTGCCTTAAAGTTAGCAGTCAAATCTATGCCGTACAGGTCTCGGAACTGATAAGCACCGATAAGGTTTAATATTTTACTTGCACGGAGTATAGGTAATGGTGAAAGACTGACGATGTTTTTATCCGTAGTTGCTTTAATCCCTTCAGAAATTAATGAATACAGCGATAATAATTGATATGGTCGTATTTCTTTGAATTCCTGAAACAGTTTATCCTCAATGAATAGGTCTATCGGTGCGTTAAATATCTGCCTGTTAATGCCATCAAAAAGCAAATCAAAATATTCATTGATTGAGGATTCAGACAACCCTTTTTTTATCAGTACCTGACGGTGTTGTCTGAGGTCATTTAAAAACACCGATTTTGTTCTGAAATTCGAGATGAACAACTTGTTGCGATTATCATTTCTGGCATCCGCAGCAAAATCCAAATGCACAAGTTCATGCATCACAAGATGGTAAGTCGCTGGATGTTTGGGGTTATACTTAATCAGATGATAATCTCTGTCATATTTTTCAGCAAACTCAAATTTTGCTGCCGTGTCAAGGGTGTTATCAGTTTCAACCTTAATGTCTTTGCCTGATTTCTCCTGTAGTTGTTTACGATAAACATCAAATGTTTTTTTGCTGATATCAGTTTTAACCAATGCCTGAGCGGATTCAAGAAGCAATTGTTGGGCATTTCTGCTTAATCCCTTTTCTCCTTCTCCACACTTTTTGATACACTTGAGTGCGAATTCGAAGGCAGTGTCATTATTCCCCTTCATCTGGTTTACCAGTGCAATCCCGTAAATGGTATTTGGATAGTCAGGATTAATCGAATACGCTTTCTGCAGATATTGCAAGCCATCATCAATCTTTCCTGCTTGAATTAGGTTTGTTCCAAGATTGTTTATTGCGATATTATCATTGGGATCGTTCTCTATTACCTGCTGGTAGTATTTCCTTGCTGTTTCTATATCATTTTTATTTTTGGCAAAGATGTTGCCGAGCATTATCAGCGCATAGTTATTCTTTGGATTCCACTTCAGGGCATCAATCAAATAATTTATCCCCTCTTCATCATCACCGATCATTGAATATGCCTGACCAAGTGTCCTGTAATACTCGGAATTAGTTGGATTCTTATGAATCAGTGATTTTAATATTGGTATTGCTTCATTGAACTTACCCTTTTGGCATAAGTTATTTGCCCGGTTGAAATCAACATTTTGTGCAAAAATTTCACTTTGGTTAAAATGAATTTCTGCAAACCCCTTTCGGACTTTAACGTCAGGCTGGATATCTGCAACGGTATAATAATCAGTCAATACTTTTGCAATTAGTCCCTCATCTTCCATTTTCCCTTTTAACACCGGGAAGAGTTCCTCAAGAAAACTGCCGATCTGGTGAATAATTATCATGCTTATAATTAATGATTTACGATTTGAATCAAAGATAATGCTTTTGTTTCACTTTTTTATTTATTGAATACTGGTTGTAAACAAAATGAAAATAAAGAATTGCTGACATGATCTCAATTTTCGATCAAATCTTGGTGTAGCCAAAAGTTAGGATTAATATTTTCTCCAAGAATTTTTCTCTTCCTATTACTACTACTTAGAATCAAGTTACACTGGAGACACTGATATAGAATATTTCAAAACAACCTTCAGATTACATATATCCATGATAATCTCTCATTAGGTCATCAACTCTATTCCAAAATTCATCGCATGTTGATATCAAATGATTCCCGTAGAAAAAATCAAATCTCGCTGATTGCTCTAAGATGAGGCTTTTATAACCAACTTTCGTAGATATATACAATA
>Ga0116141_10003888_pt1 | contig 12625 bp, 6 predicted proteins | sample AD_UKC097_MetaG_FD_89744 | JGI IMG/M metagenome (GOLD analysis project Ga0116141, IMG submission 89744) | Active sludge microbial communities of municipal wastewater-treating anaerobic digesters from USA - AD_UKC097_MetaG | ecosystem: Engineered > Bioreactor > Anaerobic > Digestate | place: USA... | reverse complement strand
CTACATCCTCGCCATTTTCCTGGCCTCCCTGGCCTCTACCGGATGGATCTCCGTCCAACTGCGCTACTTCTACTCGATGAAGGCGATCTATGTCTTTCCGGGAGCATTGGGAGCTGTCCTGCTCATCGCTCATGGCCTGAGGCAATCCAGCCACTTCCCTCGTCTCCACCGCGCCCTGCTGGCAGGACTGATGGCCTTGGTCACGCTCTCCTTCTTCGAGATCTCCGTATTGGCGGCCGACCTGCGCAGCCACTATGTTGAACGCGCACTGCAGCCCGCAGCCCAGCTCTCGCCCCTGGCTCCTGCAGGATGGGAATCCCTCCCTGAAGAGATCCTGGTGCCCATCCAAGGCGAATCCAACCATTGGGGCCAAGCCATTGATTCGCAGCCCCTCTCCTGCGGAGGTCGATTCTACCCGAGAGGTTGGGGGCTGCACGCCCCCTTCAAAGGCCAAATGCGCCTCGATGGAAAATGGAAACGAATCCGCATGGGCTTCTGCGCTTGCGATCGTTCTCCTGGGGGCGATGGCACGCAGACCACCATCCGGGACGAACAGGGGAAAATCCTGTATCAGACCTCCTTTGGGCTTTGGGGAGGTGCCGAATGGGCGAATATTCCGGTGGAGGGGCTTCAGGTATTGACGATCGAGAGCCATCCTCTCTGGAACAACATCTCGGACCATGTCAATTGGATCATGCCCCAAGGGATTCCCGAGTGACCTGAACGGTTGCCCCTACGGGGCGTAGGCTATTCGCACCGCAACATCATGCGGGCGGAAACGCATCCGGAGTCCGGGCCCACTGCAGGGCCGCCTCAGCTGCCGCCTCCCATCCCGCCAACGAATCCAGGAAACAACGGAAGTCCGGCGAAAAGAGCCCGGAGCGAAAGAGCTCCGGTGCGGCAAAGGCCTCCTCCTCCGGTCGCCAGTTGGCCGCAATGGCCGATTCCGGCAAGCCCAAGGCCTCATCGTCGCCCTCATCCTCTCCGCAGGAGAGGGGCAGGGCCACCTCGGCCGCCCAGGAGTGCAGCAGGTGATTTTCCGTCCCCAAAATTTCCAGGTCGGCCTCGTCCAGCCCCTCCTCCATCCGCTTCAAATAATACCGGCCCCCGTGGGCATAGACCTTGTCTCCCACCACGGGGTGCCCCAGATAGGCCAGATGGGCCCGGATCTGATGCTTGCGGCCCGTGTGGAGCTCCGCCAGCAGCAGCGACGCCTCTTGTCCCCGCCATGTCCCGGAAGCCACCCGCACAAAAGTGGTACGGCACGCCTTCCCTTCCGGATGAACCTCCATGGCCGCGCGTACCACATGACTCGCCGATTCCCGCAGCGGAGCCCGACAATCGTTGCGCTGCCAGGAGGGCGTCCCCCGGACGACCACGAGGTAGAACTTGCGCCGCAGCAGGCACTCCAGCCGCTGCTGAAAACGCAGGGCTCCCTTGTCCAGCGCACAGAGGATCAGGCCGCTGGTCTCACGATCCAGCCGGTGCAGCAGCCTCACCTCGGGGTTGTCGAGGGTGCGCCGCGCCTGCTGCACGAAGGTGTTGTAAACGACCTCTCCGGTGCGCGTCACCGGCACGCCCGCGCACTTGCCGAGGATACCGATGCCCGCGGCCCGGTCCAGGCGAATGCGTTCCACCTCTTCCGGCAAATCGGGTTCCCGATGGTCCACACGGGAGGTGACCTTCTGCCCAGGCCGAAGGAGTTGGCCCGGAAGCGCCAACACCTCCGCATCGCCGTCCGCACCCCCCTCCACCCGAACCAGCCCCGCCGCAATGCGGCGGGCCCACTCGTCGGCATCACAATAAGGAAATCGGCGCACCAGGTAGTCCAGGAGCGCCATTCCCCCAAAATTCGGGGGCACAAAACTGCTGAAGGTGGCGGTGATCTCCCTCACGCCGCACCGCCGATCCGCAGGGTCACCGATCCTACTTCTTGGCGGTCGCCACAGGAGGCTTGGCCGAAGCGGCCTTCGCCGCCGCAGGTGGCAGCATCTTTTCGATCTGCTCGTTCATGAAGCGCTTGTTCTCGTCGGTGAAGGCCCGGTAGCGGATGAAGCGACCATCCGGAGCCACCAGCACGATCAGGGGAACGGCACCCACCGAGTAGGCATCGGCGAACTTCTTCGCCTGGTCCTTGAACATCGGATAGCGCACCTGATCTCCGCGCACGAAGTTGCGGATATCGCTGTCTTCGTTCATGCCGGAAGCGACGGCGATCAGTTCCAGGCCCCGGGCCCGATAGCCGTCCACCAAGGCCTGCACCTCGGGATAGGCATGCTGGCAGTGGGGACAGAGGGCGCTGAAGTAGAAGATCACCAGCGGCTTCTTGGCGTAGCTGGCGAAGGTCGCGTTGCCGCCGCCGGTCATGTCGCGCAGCGGGATGGAGAAGTCCATCGGCTTGGTCTGTCCCTTGTCGGTCACCTCCCAGGCCGGCTCCTCCACGGGCGGCAGCAGGGGTCCCTGCGCCACCGTCGGGGCAGCAGCCAGAAGGCCGAGCAGGGAGAGGGCGGCAAGCATGCTGTTCCTGGTCATCCTGAAGCTCCTTCCACGGCCCTAGGGGCGCAGGCGACCGGGCATCCGCGGGAACGGGATGGTTTCCCTCACATGGGGAAGCCCGCAGACCCAAGCAACCGTGCGCTCCAGCCCCAGACCAAAGCCGGCATGGGGAAAGGTGCCGTACTTGCGCAGGTCAAGATACCAATCGAAAGGCTCCGGTGCAATTCCGTGTTCCGCCAGGGTGCGCTCCAGCACAGCGAGGTCGGTGGCCCTCTCCCCGCCCCCGATCACCTCCCCATACCCTTCGGGCGCCAGCACGTCCATGGAGAGGCTCAGCCGGTCGTCGTCCGAATCGCGCCTCATGTAGAAGGCCTTGCAGGCCGCCGGGTAGCGGTGCACGATCACGGGGCGATCGTAGCGGCTGGCGATGATGGTCTCGTGGCCTCCCCCGAAATCCTCGCCCCAGGTAAACTCCTCGCCCGCCTCCCGCAGAATCTCTACCGCATCGCTGTAGGAGAGACGCGCAAAGGGACGCAGGGCTGCTTCCAGCGGTGCCGTGTCGCGCTCGAGCCGTTCCAGTTCAGGGCGGCAATGCTCCAGCACCTCCGCCAGAATCCGGTGGACCAGCCCTTCGGCCAGCTCCATGTCGCCCGCCAGGTCCATGAAGGCCACCTCGGGTTCCACCATCCAGAATTCGGTGAGGTGTCGCCGCGTATTGGAGTTCTCCGCCCGAAAGGTGGGACCGAAGCAGTAGGCCTTGCCGACCGCCGCCGCCGCTGCCTCCATGTAGAGCTGACCGCTTTGGGAAAGGTAAGCCTTCTCCCCGAAGTAGTCGGTGGCAAACAGCGTGCTGGAACCTTCGCACTCGTTGGCCGTGAAGATGGGAGCATCCACCAGCGTGAAGCCCAGGTCATCGAAGTAGCCGCGAATCGACGAGGCAATTCGGTGCCGGACCCGCAGGATGGCCTGCTGGCGCGGCGAACGCAGCCAGAGGTGACGGCGCTCCATCAGGAACTCCGTCCCGTGCTCCTTGGGCGTGATGGGATAACCGCCACTGCCGCCCAGCTGTACGACCGAACAGGCCACCACCTCCACGGGCTTCCCCTCCGTCCGCACGACTCGGCCCACCACCTCCACGGCCGCCTCCTGCTCCAGGTGACGCATCCGCTCGAAGCTCTCGGCATCCGTGTCCTGCTCCCCGGCCACCACCTGGACAAAACCGGACCCGTCCCGCAACTGCAAGAAGCGAACCTTGCCGCTACCCCGGCGGTTCCAGGCCCATCCGCGCAGGCAGACCTCCTGCCCCGCAAAGCTTTCCAGGTCCGCAACCCTCACGACCGGCCGGTCGGCACCCATCGACTGTTCCATGGCACCCTTTCGCCGCAGCTACTGCGGCACCTCGTCCGCAGAAGCTCCGGAAGGCGGCTCGCCCTCCTCTTCTGCGGGAATATCCTGCTCGGGAGAGATCTCTCCCGACTCCTCGTTCCCAGTGGCCTCCGAAACCTCTTGTCCCGCTGTTCCCGCAGCCTCGCTCTCACGCTCTTCGGACATATTTGCCGCAGCCCCCGGATCGCACCAGAGCTCCGGAAGTTCCTGGGCAAGCTGCTGCCACAATTCCGCGGGCGACAGGCTAAACGAAGCGGCAAAGGCCTCCTCGGGAGAGCCTCCTTCCTTCAGCCGATCCAGGTAACCCCTCAAGCTCTCCCACCCCCCGCGCTCGACCAAGCGAGCCGCCAGCATATGGGATGCGACGTAGAGATTCCTGGCCAGAGTCGGATCGCCCTCCGAGACAAAGGAGGCCGAGAGCCGTTCCAGGGAGGGCAATGGCTGGCCATCGGTCCAGCAGGGAGGTTCGCGCTCCTCCAGCAGCTGTGCCACCCCTTCGTTGAGCCAGAGCGGCATCCCCTGCGCGCCCCGCAAATGCAGCAGCGCGTGGGCCATCTCGTGCCGCAGGACCTGCGGTGCCCGCGCCTGGTCGGCAACGCTCTCCACTGGCAGGCGAATCTTGCCGTCGAAGCTGGCCTCGACCCAGGCCGGCTGCGCCGCCCCCCCGACTCCCGCAAAGCGGGGATCCGAATAGAGCACGACCGAAATCTTGCCCATGGCCTCCACGCCCAGCTTCTCCGCCAGTTCCGCATGAGCCTGATCCAGCTGGGCCAGCAGTTCGCGCCCCCTCTCCTGGGACGTGCTCTCCTCCAGGGCCAGCACGAAGTAGGGCGATTCCATGGTGCGCAGGTTGCGCAGTTCGGTGAGCTCCTGCTCCAGCTGCGCCTGCAATTCCGGCGGCACCAAGCCGGGAGAGGCCTGCCGCACCAGGGTCATCCATCGTTCGGCGCGCTCGGCATCCCGTACCGCCAAGGCCGCCTGAACCGCCACCACAGCCAGCTGCACCTGTTCGGGGTGTTGCTGCAGATGACTGTCCAGCAACTCCAGGGCCTCCAGGGCCCGACCGTTGCGGAGCAGCAACTCCGCCACCTGATGCAGCGAACGCTCATCGAAATGCCCCAGGCCGATCCAAGTCTCCGCCAACGACAAGCGGAACTCTTCGGGAGGCGTCGGTTCTACCTGCGGATCCAGCCAGCTGCCGAGCAATAGCGCCAAGTTGCCCGCCTGTTCCGGCGAGAGGGAAGGGAGCCGATCCGCGATCCACGCTGCCGCCGCGCCCCAATCGGCCGCAGCCGCCAGGTCGAACAGGGGACGCCTCCAGTCCTCTGGCGCCACCTCCACGCGCGACGGCGAAGGCGGCAACTCCGCTGATGCCGTGTGCCGCAGCACTGCCCGAACCGCAAAGCCCACCAGCAGCAGAGCCATCCCACCGGCCAGCGCAAGCCTGCCGCGACGACTCAGGCGCGACAAGCGAAACGCTCCGGACAAACGCCGAGATGCCATGGGCAAAATCTAATCCGCCTCGGGCTAGGCGAGCGCAGGTTCCCGCCGGACACTCTTCTCCAGCTCGCGAGCGCTGATGATGAGCATCTGCAGGCGGTTCTCCACGTTGGCCACGCTGGTGTCGGGATCGTAGTCCAACGAGAGGACCTGCACATGGGGAACGATCTGCTTGACGGTCTTGGTCATGCCGCGGCCCGTGATATGGTTGGGCAGGCACCCGAAGGGCTGCACGATGACGAAGGAGTTGACCCCCTTTTCCGCCTGGTGCAGGATCTCCGCAGGAATCAGCCAAGCCTCTCCCGCCGCATAAGTCCGAGGAATGAAGGAGGTCGTGTGCTCCACCAGCTCGGAGATGTCGGGGAAACGCTCGTAGAAGCGGAACCCGCGCATCACCTCGTCCACCCGGGCACGAGCGCGGCGGAAGACACCATCGCTGATGTTGGCCACCAGGCCCTGCAAGAACGGACGCGAAGAGAAGCCGTGAGCCACCTTGTCCTTGACGACCACGTCATCCATGCGGAAGAAGTCCAGCATCGGTGGCTGCACCACCTCCATCCCGTTCGTCTCCAGATACTGCTCGACATTGCAGTTGGCCGAAGGATGGTACTTCATCAGGATCTCGCCCAGCACGGCCACGCGGGGCTTGCGCACCGAGCGGTCCACCGGGATCGCATTGAAGGCGCGCACCGCTTCTCGCAGGGCCAGCACGCCTTCCGAACGGCTGCTCTTGAAGGCGTCCATCATCCAGTGCAGATGCTTCTGATACACCTCGTCGGCCATGCCCGGATGCAGCTCATAGGGACGCACGGCGCGCACCATCTGCTCGATGCCGTCCATCAGGGCCATCCCGAAAGCCATGCGGATGCGGAACTTGGAGGAGAGCCGGAAGCCAGGATGCATGTCCTTGTCATCCTTGCCAGAGGTGATGATGGGCACCTCGGCATAGCCCGCCTCGTCGAGCGCCTTGCGCGCCAGCGTGACATATTGCCCGGCGCGGCAGTGCTCGCAATTCTTGGCCAGGCCGACGGCCGCTTCCGCCGGAGAGATGTCTCCGCGATCCAGCACCGCCAGCGCCTCGCCGATGTTCACCTGTGCCGGATAGCAGATATCGTTGTGCACATACTTCTTGCCCAGCTCCACGGCCCGGCGGTCCGCCAGGGGAAGCTGTCGCGTGCGGTAGCCCTCCTTCTCGAACATCTTGGCGATGAGCAGCGAGAAGGCCGGCGAAAGGTTGGGCACCAAGATCGTCCGCTCCCGCGCATCCTTTCGGGTGAACTTCACCTGGAACGGATCGACCTCCTCAGTCTCCTCGGACTGGCGTCGCCCGAGCACCAGGTGCTTGCGCTTGACCCGCACCGTCTCGATGAAGCTCTTGACGCGAATGTTGAGCGGCCCCTTGACCTCGCCCTCGTCGAGCTTGACCACCAGGGCTTCCTTGTCGGAGCTCTCCTTGAGCAGCCGCAGCATCTCGTCGGTCAGCGTCGCCTCGTGCCCGCAGCCAAAGCTGACGATCTGCACGAGTTCCAGGTGGGGCGAACGGGCCACCAGCTTGGCGGCCGACAGCACCCGCGCATGATAGGAATTGATGGTGTCCATTCGGACACGACTCAAATCTTCCCGATCCAGCGGCAGCCCGTCGAGGGTAATCACCGGGATGCCCATGCCCGTGAAGAACGTGGAGAGCTGATGATTCACCAGCTCGTCGCTGTGGTAGGGACGCCCCGCCAGCACGACGGCAAAGCTGCCCTCCTTCTCCACCTGACTCAGAATCTTCTCGCCTTCGGTCCGCAGGGCCGCATGGAATTCCAGGCGCGCCGCCTCCGCCTGCCGGTAGGCCTGCCGCGCGATGCGCCGCGAGACACCCCAGGAGGAGTGGAACCAATCCACCACCTGGCTCTCCTTGAGCTCCGGCGTGTCCCAATGGAACACCGGATGGTCCAGCGGGATGCCGTGGCGACCCAGAGGATCGTCGCTGCGGTCCAGCACCATCGGGTAACCCTGGATCAGCGCGCAGAAGGAGCGGCCCTTGATGGAGGGATTCTCCGTCGGCTGGCTGATCATCATCGGCATGAAGATGCGGTCCACCCTCTTCCGCACCAGGTCGGCGATGTGGCCATGGGTCACCTTGGCCGGCAGGCAGGCCGTATCGGAGGGAATGGAGGGCAGTCCCCGCTCGAAGAGCTCGTAGTCGCTGCGCTTGGAAACGACCACATCGAAGCCCAGTGCGGAGAACATGGTCTTCCAGAACGGCAGGCTGCTCCAAAACTCCAGCACGCGCGGAATGCCCACCTGGATGCCACGGGGTTCGCAGAGCACCTCGTGCGGCCACTCCTTGGCCAGCAACCGGTTGTGCAACTTGACCATGTCGGGCACGCTCTGCATGCGGCGGTTGGTCTCGGCCACGCGCTTGCGGGTCTCGGGATCATCGGGATCGCCGAGGATCTCGCCTCGCTCGCACCGGTTCCCCGTGATGTAGGAGGTGCCGTCGTTGAAGGTCACCAACGTGCGGTTGCAGCTATTGGAACAGAAGGGGCAGACCTGGCCCGGAGTCTTCTGGTAACGGAACTCGTGCAGGGCCATCCAATCGAGGAACCGGCTCTCCCAACGCTCGCCGTGTTCGGCCTCCCAGGCCAGCACCTGCTTGCGGGTGAGCAGCGCGATGCCGATGGCTCCCATCTCGCCCGGCAGGCGCGGACGGATCACCCGACGCCCAATGTACTGCTCAAAGGCGCGCAGCACCGCGTCGTTCTTGAAGGTGCCTCCCTGCACCACCACCACCTCGCCCAGCGCATCGAGGTTGGAGAGGCGCACCACCTTGGTGAAGACGTTCTCGACAATGGAGCGGCAGATGCCGGCCATGATGTCCGCTTCGGTCTTGCCGTTGCGCTGCTCGGTGATGATGGAGCTGTTCATGAAGACCGTGCAACGCGAACCGAGCACCGAAGGATTTTCGGCAGCGAAGGCCATCGGCGCGATCTTCTCCACTGGGATGTCGAGAGAGCGGGCATAGGTCTCGACGAAGGAGCCGCACCCGGCCGAGCAAGCCTCGTTGAGCACGATGCCGGTGACGATCCCACCGTGGAGATTGATCGCCTTCATGTCCTGGCCACCGATGTCCAGGATGAAGCTCACGTCGGGATGCTCGCGCTGGGCCGCCTCGGCATGGGCCACTGTCTCCACCGTGTGGTGGTCGGCATGGAACGCCTTTTGAATGAGCAGCTCCCCGTAGCCCGTAGAACCGGCACCGCGGATCACCAACTCGACGCCAGCCTCCTGCCAGCGCTGCTGCATCGCCAGCAGCCCGTCCCGCATCACTCGCAGCGGATCGCCGTTGTTGCTGGAATAGAAGCGATCGATCACCCGCTCCTGATCGTCCAGCAGCACGAACTTGGAGGTCGTGGAGCCCGCATCCAAGCCCAGCCAAGCCTCGACACGGCTGCCGCGAGGATAGGCAGGCGACTCGAAAGGTTCCGCGCGATGGCGTTCGAAGAAGGCCTGGCGCTCCTCCTCGCTGGCGAAGAAGTCCACGCCGGAAACCGCCGCTTCCTCTCCGGGCCTGTAGTTCTTCAGAATCTCGACCGACTGGGCCCCACAATAATCGTTGGGCTTGTCCGCGTGCAGCACGCCGCAGGAGAGCGCTGCCCCGTAGGCGACAATGATCTGCCCGCGGTCCGGAATGATCGCCTGTTCTTCCCTCAGCCCCAGGCGTTCCTTGAAGACGGAGACCAGCGTCGGGATGAAGGTGAGAGGTCCCCCCTCGAAGATGACCGGTGGCGTGATCTCCAGCCCCTGGGCCAGCCCGCCGATGGTCTGCTTGGCAATGGCGTGGAGCGAGGAGAGGGCGATATCCTCCTTGGCCACCCCCTGGTTGAGCAGAGGCTGGATATCGGTCTTGGCGAAGACGCCGCAACGCCCGCTGATGTCATAGACCGTGGTACCGCGCGAGGCGTAGGCCTCGAACTGCTCCGCCTTGATACTCAGGAGCTCGGCCACCTGGTCCACGAAGGCGCCGGTCCCCCCGGCGCAGGAACCGTTCATCCGCATGTCGGAGGCAACCAGCTGGCCGGAAGCCTCGTCCCAGCGGAAGAAGACCACCTTGGCATCCTGGCCGCCCAGCTCGATGGCCACCCGAACTTCGGGATGCAGGGCCTTGACCGCCAGCGTGTTGGCGATGACCTCCTGCACGAAGAAGGCTCCCAGCGCCTTGGCATAGGGCTGCCCGGCGCTGCCGCAGAAGCTCACCTTGAACGGATGATCGCCGAACTTCGCATGGGCCTGCTCCAGCAACGCCCCGACTGTCTCGGCTTGCCGGGCATTATGACGCTGATAGTCTGCGTACAGGAGCGTGCGATCGGACGGGTCCACGACAGCGATCTTCACGGTAGTGGAACCCACGTCGAGCCCCACCCAGAGGAGATTGTCGGTCATCGGTATTTCTCCTGCCACGGCGAGGCCAATTTAGGAAATCCTGCCTCCCGAAGATACTCTCACGAGATGTAAAACAAGTCTTTATCTCACAGAAAGTCTCTCCCGACGAATTCGCCATTCGTTGACATAAATCAATGAGATCCCTTGACCCCGGCCCAATGGAACAGGTATGATGGGCTAGCCGGATTTTCCTCCGCCGAGGCGCACAAGGGCCGGGTTGCAAAACAGCCTGCGGCGCGCGAAGCGCAGGAAAGGCCATCCGGCCCGCACTGGGAGGCCCCATGCCCGACAATACGCTGAAGATTCCCGGCGACATTACCGCCGCGACCCTGGACCTGCTGCGCGGATTCCTGCTGGAAGCCTCCCATGGGGACAGCGCCGAAATCGTGCTCGACCTCGGCGAGGCCAACATGGTCGATTCCGCAGGGATCGGGTTGCTGATTCAGGCCAAGAACTCCCTGGCGACTGCGGGCAAGGGCCTGCGCCTCTCCCATGTCCGCCCCGACATCGCCCGGATGTTCCGGATGATGCGGCTGGACCACCACTTCACCATCGAAGAGGGTTGACCCGCACATGGATTCCCAAGACGAAGTGCTGGGCCTCTTCATCGAGGAATCCCGAGAGCACCTGGACGGCATCGAGGGCGACCTGCTGCAGATCGAGCAGGATGGCGCCGACATCGATCCGGAGCTGGTCAATCGAGTCTTCCGCGCGATGCACACCATCAAGGGTGGCGCCGGCTTCTTCGCGCTCGACAAGGTCAAGCAACTGGCCCATGCGATGGAGAACATCCTGGACCAGGTGCGCAACCGCGAACTGGTCCCCACCAGCGGTCGCGTCTCGATCCTGCTGGAGGCCTCCGACGTCCTGCTCGGGATGATCAACGACATCCAGCACTCCCAGGAGAGGGAGATCTCTCCTATCCTGGAAAAACTGAGCCACGTCTCGCAGGAAGAAAAAAACGGCGTGGCGACAGCCAGCTCCTCTCCTGCGCCTGCGGAACCACCACCCCTACTGGTGCGCCACCCCTCGGACCAGCGCCTCCTCTTTGAGGTTCCCCAGCAGGAACTGCGCAAGGCGCAGCACGGCAGCCATGGCGGCATTCATGTCTTCCTGCTGGAATTCGACCTGATGGGCGACATCCAGCGCAAGGGACGTACCCCCTGGGAACTGATTCAGTCCCTCGACCAGACTCTCTACCTACTGGACACCCTGGTCGACACGGCCGCTGTAGGACTGCTGGAAGAGCCGAAGGAGATGCGCATCCCTTTCCTCGTGCTCTGCTGTACGCCCCTGGAACGGGACCTGATCGAATCGTTCGTCGAGTTGCCGCCCGAGCGCATCCACGCCATCGACATCCAAGATTCCCAGACCGAAAGCGCCCTGCCCCAAGCGAGCGACAGCAGCGCTCCCTCCGCTCCACTTTCGCCGACGGCAGCGGTCGCTCAGGCCGAAACCCCATCGGTGGCACCCTCCCCTTCCCCTGCTCCAACCCCAACTCCAGCCCCAGCTCCGGAAACCAAGGGAGCCAGCGAACCGCGCCCCTCCAGCGCCGCAGGAGAGCAATCCATCCGTGTCCACCTGGACCTGCTGGACCGGCTGATGTCCCTGGCGGGCGAACTGGTGCTCACGCGCAACGAGCTGCTGCTGAGCACCAAGGCCCTGGACGCCGAGCAGACCACCGCGGCAGCCCAGCGCGTCGATGCCATCACCAGTCAGTTGCAGGAAGCCATCATGGCCACCCGCATGCAGACGGTCGGCATTGTCTTCAGCAAGTTCCGGCGCATTGTCCGCGACCTCGGTTCCAAGCTGCAGAAGCAGATTCGCCTGGAGATCAGCGGCGAGGAGGTGGACCTGGACCGCACGATCGTGGAGGCCATCGGGGATCCCCTGACCCACCTGGTTCGCAATGCCGTGGACCACGGGATCGAGCCTCCCGACCAGCGACTGAAGGCGGGAAAGCCTGCCGAAGGGCTGCTGCGGCTGGACGCGCGCCACGAGGCAGGGCAGGTGATCATCGAGATCAGCGACGATGGGGCCGGCATCGATCCCGCCAGGATCAAGCGCAAGGCCCTGGAGAAGGGATTGCTTCCTGCCGACGAGCTGGACCGGATGAGCCCCAAGGAGCTGATCCGCCTCATCTTCAGGGCGGGTTTCTCCACGGCAGAGAAGGTGACGGAAATCTCCGGGCGAGGCGTGGGCATGGACGTGGTGCTGCAGAACCTCTCCCGCGTCGGCGGCGTGGTGGACCTGGACAGCACTCCCGGCAAAGGAACCCTGGTCCGCATCAAGCTCCCGCTGACCCTGGCCATCATTCCCAGCGTGCTGGTCTCCCTGGAGGGCGAGCGATTTGCCATTCCCCAGGTCAACCTGGCCGAACTGGTGCGCGTTCCCCCCCAGGAGGTGCGCAACCGCATCGACCAGATCGGCGACGTGATCGTGCTGCGCCTGCGCGGAGAGCTGCTGCCACTCGTCCGACTGAAAGACGCCCTCGAATTGGCCCCGACCTTTGTCCATCCGGAATCGGGCGAGCGGGTTCCCGACCGGCGCGAACGGCTGCTGGACCGCCGCGCTTCCGACGAGCAGCAGGAGCAGGAGATCCTGGAGAAACGCGGCAAGGACCGCCGAACGCGGCGCCGCAGCTCCACCAACATCGTGGTGGTCTCGGCCGTCGGCTACTTCCGGCAGGACGTCGAAGAGATGTCGGGCCGCTCGGTCCTCGAGGAGGCGATCGCGGGGAGCGGCCGCCTCGGCGACCTCCACCACGAGCTGATGGGCCTCGAGCACGCGCTCGCCGACCCGGATCGCGCGG
>Ga0116141_10003886_pt1 | contig 12629 bp, 7 predicted proteins | sample AD_UKC097_MetaG_FD_89744 | JGI IMG/M metagenome (GOLD analysis project Ga0116141, IMG submission 89744) | Active sludge microbial communities of municipal wastewater-treating anaerobic digesters from USA - AD_UKC097_MetaG | ecosystem: Engineered > Bioreactor > Anaerobic > Digestate | place: USA... | reverse complement strand
GTGGAGCGTGTACAACTGCGGATTTTCCGGGGACCACGGGGAATACCGCCCTAATTGGATCGTGGCCGTACCCATTACTTGCCCCACGGAAACCGGCACCCGTGTTTCACCAACAATCCGGTCGCCATCGCAGACCTGTAGTCGCAATTCCGCTGCATCCGCAGGTACACAAGAGAGTTCGAAATTTACAAGGACTGAACTGGAGAAGATCTGCGGACGTATATACACGTCTACAAGGGAAACCCGATCTGTAATCTCTAATGAAATCGGACGATACACGCCTGTCCACATGGTATGAAGTTCTTCCATTTCCCACAGACCATCCAGGCGCACTTCCGGGAAGTCGCAGACCTGTACGGCGATGAGATTCTCTGTTCCCGGTTTGAGAAAATCGGTCACGTCGACTCGCTGCTGTGTCCGGGAACTCTTGGTGTATCCCACAAACAAACCATTCAGGTAAATCTCCGCTGCCGGCAGAACTCCGCCGATGCGCAGCCAAACACGCTGGTTCGGTCCGATTGCAGGCAGGAAAAAACTCCGCCGTACCCAGAAAGGTCCTTCAAAATAGTTCTTTCGGTGCGGCGTCGATTCGCCGAAACCTTGCGCTTGTGGCGCACCCGGGATATTCATCTTGTCGGCAAATGTGCCCTCGCCGCGATGCCAACCGGCTCCGGTTCCCTGCCGATTGGGATCACGCTGAAGTTCCCATGGGCCGTTCAAGTCGATCTTGGATCGACCCTCGGACCGATGGGAAAAGACATCCGTGAGGAACGGTGCTGCGTTCTTCGGCCTTGCGGCAGTGACATCCGCAGGTTCAATCCGGATTGCATTGGAAGACGTCGCGAACAGCAGGACAGAAATCAGAATTGCAGATATCTTCGCAGCCATGGTCATCCCTCCGACGGATGCTTGGAATCCGGGCAATTGACGCGAACCGAACCAGACCGCCACGAGGCTAATCGCGAACAGACGGGATGTCAATCGCAAACCCGGGAAGAAGTTGTTTGAATTCGAGAGCCTGCAAGCCTGTACAGATGCGGGTCAGAAGATCAAGATGGAGACAAAAACAGACAATCAAAAGGACGGACCGGCAAGATGGCTGAACTGTACGGGCTGATTTTCGATGTAGATGGTGTAATTGCGGATACCGAGGGCGTGAATGCACGCGCGTCGATCCAGGTGTTTGTGGATCTTTTCGGCATTGATGGCGTGAAACGCGAAGATTTTGAAGCAGGATTGGGGCGTGGCGCAGAGGCCTATATGATCGCGGCAGCCACCGTTCACGGTCTGGAAATGACTCCCGAACAGGTCGAGCAATCTACGGCGAAACGGGAAGAGAATTTTCTGAAGATCCTTGAAGTGGAGCCGTTGCCGGCCTTTCCGGGAATCCTGGAGCTGATTGCACAGGCACTGGATCGGCCCGATTTTCGCCTGGGGATCGCAACCTCCAGCAGTCGCCAGATGTCCGGGGCCGTTCTCCGTTCCGCTGGCGTACCGTTCGAACGGATGACCTGGATTACCGGCGATAAGATCACGCACAAGAAGCCAAATCCGGAGATCTTCCTGACCTGTGCGCGGGGGATGGATGTTCCGCCTGAGCAGTGCGTTGTTGTGGAAGACACCCCCAGCGGAGTCGCGGCGGCCAGGGCCGCAGGCAGTAAATGCATTGCGGTAACCAACTCCACCGGACCGGAGAACTTGTCTCAGGCAGATCTCATTGTTCGTTGCATGACTGAAGTCGATGTTGATCGGGTAATCCGACTGATACGCGGCGTTTAGCCCGTGCAATCTTCCCCTGAATACCGAATCATGCCTTCGGACCAAGACCCGCAATACATTGGTCTTCGCGAATGACCTTTCGCGGCCCGCCATCCGGACCGGTAGACCAATCGTGTGGCTCGGCAATCCGGGCAAACCGTTCAAGAACACCCAGAGTACGCGCCCGATCATAGATGAGTTGCCAGGCACATTCACGCTCGGATACAATTTCACACTTGCCGTTTCGTGATCCGGCGCATGGTCCGTTTAACAAGCGTTTCGCACATCGAGTAATCGGACAGATTCCCACGAACTCTCCAAGCCTGCAACTTCCGCAACCGGCACACTTCTCGGTCCATACTCCCTGCGCTTCCAGGATACCGATGAACTGCGTGTTCAAACCGGGATAAACGGCCGTATTCGGGAAACGTTCCGCCAATGCCTGCACACCCGCCCCACAACCCAGCGAGCAAATCGCATCATATTCCTTCACACGCGGAGCCAGAATATCAATAAAGGCATCCTCGCATTGCCGCTCAATGGTACACTCGTCTACAACTACCTTGTCTCGCCCGATGAGACGAAGGGCCATGCGAAGGGCGGAACCCAGGATGCCTGTCTCGCGCTCCCCCCCAGCCAGGCAGACAGTAACGCAGGTGCCGCATCCGACAAGCAGAACGCGGCTATGCTCCTTAATCATATCCCGAATTTCAGGTACTTTCTTTCGGTCGGCAACAATCATTTCGCCTCTCCTTGAAGAGTCGGTTCCTCTTGTTCGACAATATTGCCCAATTCCCTGTCATTATGCAGGCCATTCCGGTGTAACGGGCTAAGCCCCAGCCTGCAAATGCGCTCAGTCATTTCGCTCACAATTTGAGCAAAACGCCCTCCCTCTGCCGAGGAAAGGTTGTACATTTCCAGGCGTTCCGGCTCGATGCCGATCTCCGCCAGTATTTCCTTCGCCCGTTCCACCCGTCGCCGTGCACGCAGATTCCCTTCAAGAAAATGACATCCGCCCTCAAGACACCCGGCCACAATCACGCCGTCGGCCCCATACTCAAAGGCCGAAAGAAGGTAGTTGATTTCTACTTTACCGGTACATGGCAAGCGGAGCACCCGGACATTTTCCGGGTACTGAAGACGCATGGAGCCTGCCAGGTCCGCAGCCGCATACGCGCAGTAATGGCAGCAAAAAGCAAGGAGGATCGGTTCTCTGTCGGTCATTCTTCGATTCTATTCCTTATGCCAGCGCGGCTGTGCCACCCCGACCTCTTCCAGATAGTCGCCGGAGATATTCGCCTGGCGCGGAGTAACACGCAGCAAATTCTTCACTGCACCAAGAATTTGTGAGTCAACATAATGCCGAAGCTGGATCGCCTTGGCCGGACACTCCGCCGTACAGCTTCCGCATCCCATACAGACAGCCGATTGGATCTCCGCCTTATTGAATGCGCCGATTCGCGGGGCCATATAAGGGCACACATGCACGCAAGTCATACAGGAAATGCACTTGTCCGGGTCAACCCACGCGATCTGACCGCTCACCGCCATTTCCTTGCGGGACAAAATCGACGCCGCCCGTGCCGCTACTGCATTTGCTTGTGAAATCGCCTCGCTGATGAATTTCGGCGCGTGCGCCGTGCCGCAGAGGAACAACCCCTCGCTCGCGAAATCCACAGGGCGCAATTTCATGTGCGCTTCCAGGAAAAATCCATCCGCATTCAGCGGGACGCGAAGCAGCTCGGAGAGTTCCTGCCGATCCGCGCGCGGTTCCATCGGCGCCGCCAACACTACAAGATCCGGCCTTAAATTCAAATAGCCGCCAAGCGAAGGCTCCTGTACTCTCACACGAATCCCGCCGTTCACCGAAACATCCGGCGGCCGATCCGGTTCATAACGAATAAACAAAACACCTTTCTCGCGCGCTTCCCGATACGCCGTCTCGCGGAAACCGTAGGTACGCATATCCCGATATAGAACAACAATCCGCGCGTATGGATAGCGTTCCCGGAGGACTAGAGCATTTTTCACGGCTGTCGTACAGCATACACGGCTGCAGTATGGGCGTTCTTCATTCCGCTGCTCCACGCACTGAATCATCACAACGGTACCGCGCTCCGGAAGCCTCAGAGTCCCGTTCGCCAGATGCTCAGTCAGCTCCAGTTGCGTTACAATTCTTTCATGTCTTCCATAACCGTAAGACTTCGGCTTCTTTTCCACCGCGCCCGTGGCAACGACAATCACGCCGTGCTCGATTTCTGTCTCCACCCCATCTACAGCCAATGCAGAGCGAAATTCTCCCACGTGCCCGTTGACAGTAGAAACACGAGTATTCAAATGGACTGCAATTCGCGGATTATTCGTGACCTGTTCGATTGCCCGGAGGAGGAAGGTCTGTACATTTTCCCCGTCCAGGGTCCGATACACACGAAGTGCCGTACCGCCGAGATCCTCACTCTTCTCCACCAAATGCACTGGAAATCCCTGATCTGCAAGGGCAAGAGCGACAGTCATACCGGCTATCCCTCCCCCCACGACCAGGGCCGCATGATTTACCGGAACCGTCTCCTCACTCAGCGGCATCGACTTAGCCGCGCGTCCAACGACCATTCGAACCAGATCGACCGCCTTCTCCGTAGCCTTTGCCGCGTGACCCGAATGGACCCAGGAACATTGGTCGCGAATATTCGCCATCTCCAGGAGATACGGATTTAATCCGGCGTCCCGCAAGGTATCACGGAAAATCGGCTCGTGGGTGCGCGGTGTACAGGACGCAACGACCACGCGATTGATACCCTGTTCCCTGATAATTCGCTTCATATTGTCCTGGCTGTCATCGGCACAGGTATAGATGTTGTGATCCGCATAAACAACATACGGTAACCGGCGCGCACTTTCGACTACCGCCTCCACGTCCACAACAGATGCAATGTTGCTTCCACAATGACAGACAAATACGCCGACTCTCGGTGGCTCGTCGGTAATGTCCCGCTCTCGCGGATAGATCTTGGTACGGGTTGCGCTGCCACGAGCGGAAGCAAGAAGCGACATGGCCCGCGCGGCGGCGGCACTTGCCTGCATAACCGTATCGGGAATGTCTTTCGGCTCCTGGAAAATGCCACCGACGTAAATACCGGAACGCGATGAATCCAGCGGAGCCAATTCGCGACTTTGCGCAAATCCCCACGGATTCAAATCCACGTCCCAGCTCTGTGCCTGTTGACGAAGCGATGAACTCGGCTCCAATCCAACCGACAAAACCACCAGATCGAATTCCTCTTCGATTTGCCTGAAATCCGACCCGAAATAGGTTAACGAAATATTCTTCGTATCCGGCATTTCGTATGTTCTGGATACAAACGATCGTATATAGCGAATCCCCAACCGTTGCGCCCGTTCGTAGTACCGGTCGAAATCTTTACCGAAAGCCCGAAGATCCAGGAAGAATACCGTTACGTCCAGATCCGGCTCGTGCTCCTTCGCTAGAATCGCTTCTTTCGTCGCCGCCATGCAGCAGACCGACGAGCAATAGTCGTTGCCACATGCAGAATCCCGTGAGCCGACACATTGAATGAAAGCGAGGCGTTTCGGTGTTTTCCCGTCGCAGGGTCGAATAATGTGCCCGCCCGTCGGACCCGAAGCGGACAGGATTCGCTCAAACTGGACATTTGTAACAACGTTCTCCGCAAAACCGAATCCATACTCTGCGCGGCGCGAAGCATCGAATGCCTCGAATCCCGGAGTCAGCAAAACCGCGCCAACCTGTATCTGAAACGTCCGCGGAATCTCGCTATGATTGATCGCGCCGGCCTGGCAAGCCTGGACGCACAACATACACTCGGAACATCCGGCGCAATTCAGGCAGCGTCGCGCTTCCCGCTGAGCCTCCTCCTCCGTGTACGTGTATTCAACCTCCTGAAAATTCCTTACACGATCCGCCACAGACAATTCCTTGGCATCCACACGTGGAATGCGGGCTGATCTCTTCCTTCGCCCGGCCAGTTCTTTCTCGCTGAGCGGATTCTCCCGCTTCTCAGCAGGTTTCAGACCATCTTTCAACGGACGACTCGATAGAAAATTGTCGATCGCTCTTGCCGCCCTCTTTCCATGGGCAATGGCATCAATGACACTGGATGGCCCAACCACAACATCGCCACCGGCGAAAATTCCATCCTTCGATGTAGCCATCGTGACATCGTCCGTTACAATGGTCCCCCTCTTCCTGGTTTCCAGGTCAAACAGCGCTGCAAGTTTCTGATCGGCAGACTGGCTCACCGCAGGGATCAGCGTATCGGCTTCAATAATGAATTCTGAGCCTTCAACAGGCACGGGCCGTCGCCGACCACTCCAGTCCGGCTCGCCCAATTCCATGCGGATGCACCGAATTCCGGTCATTTGTTCATTTTCGGAGAGAACTGTGAGAGGCGCGGCCAGAAAATGAATGTGGATATTCTCGGCAAGAGTCGCCTCGATCTCCTCCGGCGCGGCAGGCATCTCATCGCGTGACCGGCGGTAGACAATCGTGACCTTCTCCGCCCCGATGCGCTTCGCGGTACGTGCGGCATCAACGGCGGTGTTACCTCCACCGACAACGACTACCTGTCTGCCAATTCCTGTCTCCTGACCCAGGGAGAATTTGCGAAGGAAATCCACTCCGTGAATAACACCCCGGCATTCCTCACCGGGAATCCCCAACTTCAGGCTTTCGTGAGCACCCGTTGCGATAAAAACAGCGTCAAACTCCCTCTCGATCTGTTCCCTGGAAATATCTACTCCAACGGAAGTCCCCGGCTTGAATGCAACTCCCAGGTTGCGAATCGAGGTTAAGTCCCTGTCCAGAACATCGGGCGGTAGTCGATAATCAGGAATGCCGACGGCCAGCATACCACCCAGAACCGGCAATGCTTCATAAACTACACAGCGATGTCCCGCAAGAGCCAACGAATACGCGGCCGCCAGGCCCGCCGGGCCGGCCCCGACGATGGCCACAGACTTCCCGCTTGGTTCGATAGGATTGGGTTGGTCCGATCCGGGAAACCGATCCATCGCGAATCGCTTCAGTCCGCGTATGTTAATCGGCTCATCAATCTCGCCGCGATTACAGACGGATTCGCAAGGATGGAAACACACACGCCCGCAAATCGACGGTAACGGATTTTCGCGACGAATCACATCCGCCGCTTCCTTGAACTTCCCCGCGGCGATCAGGGCAACATATCCCTGAACACTGGAATCGATGGGACATCCGGCGCTGCACGTCGCGCGACCCTTTTTCCAGATGACATTCGCATTCGGCGCGGCCTGTGCATAAACCCGGTCGATGGCCTTTCGAGTACCAAGTCCGGCATCAAATGTGCTCCGCAAGTTAACCGGACAGACAGCGGTACAGTCACCGCACGCTGTGCATTTGTTGATATCAACATATCTCGGACGCTGACGGACGGTAACAGTAAAGTTGCCAGCTTCCCCCTCAATATCCAGAACGTCCGAAAGTGTAAACACATCGATATTGAGATCCCGCATACACTCAACGAGCTTCGGAGAGATAATGCAGGTAGCGCAATCGCCTGTGGGGAAAGTCTTGTCGAGACGGGACATTCCGCCGCCCACCGCCGGGCTTTCCTCTACCAGGTAAACACGAAATCCTGCCGCGGAGAGATCGAGAGACGCCTGAATCCCCGCGACTCCCGCGCCACACACCAATACAGCTCCACACAGGTCCTTTGCCCCCTCGGAATTTGATATGCGGCCGTTCAAGCTCATAGTCATGCTCCTCTCACGGCTGCATTCAGGATTTCATATTTAGCCAGACACGGCATGGCATTCACGGCCAGGGCCGCCAAGGCGACCTCATCCCGTGAGCGGCCCAGGGCCAATCCCAGCAATTGTGTAATGTAGAGAATCGGAATCTCAGGAACCTCTCCGAACGACTTCTTGATATCTGCCTGTCGAAGATCAAGATTGGATTGGCAAAGTGGACAGGCGACGGCAATGCACTCGGCCCCGGCTCGACGCGCCATGTCAAGCAACTTATGGCCAAGACGGCAAACGACATCCGCGTCGGTAATCGAAAGACTCGCCCCGCAACACTCCGTCTTGTAGGGCCAATCAATCGGCTCGGCCCCAGCGGCCTCCAGCAATTCTTCCATGCAGGTCGGGTGTTCCGGATTATCAAAAGCGGCTATTTCCGGAGGACGAGAAAGGAGACAACCGTAATAACACGCTGCTTTCAATCCTCGTAGTGGATTCAAGATGTGCTTTCGGATTTGCTTCGTTCCTAAATCGTTAGCCAGGACATCCAGGAGATGCCGGACCGGCACAGAACCGTCGTAAGGTCTGCCGGTGATTCTTTCGGCGCGAAGGCGTTCCTCCGGATCATGGATGATCTTATAGTTGGCCGTACGAAGGCGCGAATAACAGGAGGCACAGGCGGCCATGACCGGCATCCCCATGTCTTGCGCCTTGAGCAGGCTAAATACGGGGAGAGCGACGGCTAGCGAGGCATTACCGGCGTGGGCCGGTGTGGAACCACAACAAATCCAATCGGGGATTTCATGCAATTCCAGTCCCAGTGCCGCGCACACGGAAAGCGTGGATTTTTCAAAATCCCAAGCTGTTGACTCGAGGCTGCATCCGGGGAAGAAAGCGTATTTCACCGGTTCTTTTCCTCCTCCTCGGCTTTTCGGAATATCTCCTTGACTTCCGCAACATCCGCAGATCGTTTTGGCAATAGGGACAATTTCCCTTTCGCCCATAATTTAGGAGCTTTATCCAAATCCGTAAGAAAATCCGCGCAACGTAATTTATAAGCGGTAAGCATCCCCAATTCAAAAACCCGACCGTGCCTGCGCACACTGGAAAGAAAGGAACGATGGAATGTCTCACCCCGCGTGCGAGGGTCCGTCAGTTTACGTTCGACTGCCATAATGCGGAGGATATCCATGACGCCTGCAATGTCGATTCCCATCGGACAACGGGTTGTGCAGGCCTCACAGGATGCGCAAAGCCAGATTGAATGGGATTTGAGGACCTTTTCCTCTTCACCAAGATGAATTAACCGCATGATCTGGCTAGACAGAAATTCCATCTCCGCGCCGATGGGACAACCAGTAGAGCATTTGTGGCATTGGAAACATGCGCTTACCGGCGTGCCGCTGCGCCGTTCAACCTCGCGAAGGAAGGCAATATCTTTCCATTCCAGTGTCTCAGTCATCTCTTATTCGCCCATTCCATTATAGTCCGGCTCCGGTTCGGCAACCGCATCCTTCAGGGGGACAACTTTACGATATACTTCCCCCGGTTTCCGCAGAACTCCGTCCACCGTGAGCAGGTCGCGCTCCACCTCAATTCCGAATAGCCGCTCGTTCTCGCGAAGATACGGCAGGATCAATTTCCAATCCGAACCGTTCACGGTCTGGTACGCACCACCATTCAACTGTTCATTGACAAGCGTCCGGCAAGGGTCTCGGACATAGATCGCGCCGCCGGAGGCTAACGAAAGAAGATTACTGCCGGGATAAGGCAAATCTAATGGGACCACTTTTCCATCCGCATCGAATCGAATTCCATTCACAACAGCAAAGCCCCCGCCCCGCAAAGGATTGCCCGCCATGAACGATTCCGCCAGGAAATCCAGAGCGGTACCGTTAATGATCACCCTGGGCCGTCCGACCGCGTTGATCATGGGACGTCCCGCGGCATTTCCCATCACATAGATTTCCCCGCCTTTTGCCCCATACAGAAACGTCTGACCGACGTCCCCATAAATGACGACCTTGCCACGTTTTGCGATCTGGCACAGCTGGTCCTGTGCATTACAGTGAACATACGCTTCCAGGCCGTCAATCCCGGAAGCCAGGTAATCGCCCGGATTGTCGTAACAATCGACCCGGAGTCCATCCGTATTGGGACCGAATCCAACCGCGTGAAAACGTGTGCCGCGCGTATTGTAATGAATCAGATGTCGCCAACCAACACGGTAAGCATCCACGGCCAGTTTTCCATCGCATCGCTCCCCCTCGGCGGAAAATCCGCGCGCATCGATCAGGAGCGTAGTCTCACCGGCAAGCGGGGCGCGCAATTGCTTGCGTGTATCCCAGGTAATTCGTCTACATACGGCCTCGCGGGAATCTCCAAGAAGCGGCTGTCGCCCAAAGATCTTTTCAAGGCCGCTCCGAAGGATCATCAAAACGGAGCTCCGTTTCTTGTTCCCGGTCGGATACCGTCGATCCATGCAGGCCGTGAATATCTCGATTCCCAGGACAGGAGATTTGACCGCCGTCTGCGCGACGATTTCATCCACTAACCAACGAAGTCGGCTGTAATCCATATCCTTCGTGGATTCCTGCACATATCGGAATAAATCTGTCGAGGAATTCTCTCGAACGGATTGCTGAATCCTGGAAAGATCCTGTTCCTTCTCTACCGGCGGATTTGCCGAAATGGCGAAATCGCACGGAACCTGTCCCGAGGGAACGGTAACCGGTTCCCCGAACTTGTTGGTTACGCGAAGGTTATAGTGCCCATTGTTTCCTTTCCCATTTCCGTGCGGAACAACATTCATGAGAAACGCGCCGCCATCGGTATGGCTGCCGCCGCGCGCATTCCAATACATGTCCGCCAGCGGACGAAACCGGGAATCCTCCGTGGCAAGACTTGCCAGCGTCGCATCTATGGCCTGCTTCTCGGAACAGATCAGGCCAATGGAGACTTCCCCTTCCTGGAGAGCGAACACCTGTGGGCGGAGCATCGCCGTGTCCGTAATTCCGAGTAGTTGAAAACCGCCTTTCTTGTCGAGAACGCGCGCAATGATGAAAAACCATGGTCCGTCGGGAGAACCATGAATGTGCGCCGCTTGGATCTGACGATAGATCCGCCGTCTCTCAGCAGGCAAGCGATCAAAATCCAGCTCCGTGGTCGGAGCCAATGCTTCAATAATGTATTCCACCGGATACTTGTAAACACGATGAAACAAATCGAACAGAAGAACCGAGACTTCCGTATCGGTCAGGAATTTCGGGAACAGGTTTCGCTGTGCAAGATATTCCGTAACGGAATGATAATTAGCAAAGTCGCCGTTGTGAACCAGCGCCTCGTTCATGCCGATAAACGGATGTGCCCCGCCGGGGTGCCAAACACGGCCTCGAGTCGGGTAGCGCTGGTGCGCCAGCCAGACATGTGCCCGCAAATCGGGCATCCGGTAGTATTGCACCGCCGCCTCCGCATACCCCACGATCTTGATGATAAAGAGATTCCGCGCGTGGGACAGAACAAAGGCACGTTTGTCTCCCAGGGAAGAATAAAAGCGGTCGTTCAGTTGGTTGGAATTCTGAAAAACAAATTCATCCTCAATTTCCCGTTCGGTGAGACCGTTCAGATTGTTCTCTTCGGCAAACTGTTCCAGAATAGCCGGTTTCACCCGCACGAAATAGCGAACAACGTCTGGCGGCTTGATTTCAAGCAAAGGAACATCCCGATAGTCGTCGACAGTCGGAATAAGTCCGCCCTGTTCCACATCAAAATATGGCTCCAGGACGGTCTTCTCAATATCCTTCCGCGCATTCGGGTCCAACAAGGCAATCTGGAGAATGTAGTCCTCTTCGAGCGTCTCGCGGGAAACTCCCATGTCTTCAGGGACAAGGCCACAGGCGGCAATTCCACCTCCCTTACCGTTGCCTCGATTCCTCATCTGGATCGACGGTTCATAAATATGCTTGCCCCCCACAGGGATGGTGGATGCGAATCCGGTAACGCCGCATCCACCTTCCGCTTCGGGAGACTTTCGGAACCACTCGGATGCCGGAGGGCGCAAATCCGAGCGAGCCTGTATGTATTTCAATATCCGTCCATCCATCGGTCCAAGTTCACCGGAATTTGTAATCATCGCTCGCTGATGTTCACTCTTCATAGTCGAGATGTCCCAGCAGGTCCGTCCGCCCGCGCAAGGCGGTCACGGAGTCGAGACCCAGCCGATACAGAATGTCGATCAGCATTTCGCGCCATGCGTTGTACATATTCACCAGTCGCTGTGTACACCATTCGATGGTGACCATTTCCAGAAGTTCCGTGTCCGTGGTACAGATTCCGCGCGCGCATCCCCGTCCGCTTTCGCAACACCCACAGCGGACACACCCCAAGGCCACCAACTCCGCCGTGCCGATCACCACACCGTCGGCTCCCAACGCAATCGCTTTGGCCACATCCGCCGGTGTGCGGATTCCGCCGCTGGCAATCACGGTGATCTCATCGCGAACGCCTTCATCCACCAGAAACCGGTGGACCTGGTTGATCGCATATTCTATCGGCATGGCGATATTTTTCTTGGCGATGTTTGGAGCGGCTCCGGTTCCGCCATAGCTCCCATCCATGTGCACAATATGCGCCCCGGCGCAGTACACTCCAACGGCTACCATGTCGATATCCGCCGGGGTGGAGACTTTGGCGGAAAGCAAGGCGCGCGGATTCACGTGCGAAATCCAGTCCAGATGCTTCTTGTGATCCTCAATCGAGTATACGCTGTGAAACGGGAATGGAGAAAAGAGCGACGTCCCTACAACCGCTTCACGCATTCGGGCTACATCCGGTGTGTTCTTATCGCCTAATAGATGTCCACCCAGGCCGGGTTTTGCTCCTTGCGCGTACTTAAATTCTACTATCGGCGCACGTTGAATGGTCTCCTCGCGTACACCGAATAGCCCTGTGGCAACTTGTGTAATGACATGATCGGCGTACGGAATAACTCGTTCGTGATAGCCGCCTTCACCCGTACAGGTGAAGGTATTCCAGGCTTTTGCCACGCGGGATTTGCCGAGGAGAGCATGAATGTTCGTGGATCCGAACGACATCCCCCCGCCATACCAAGGCACGTCGAT
>Ga0116141_10003884_pt1 | contig 12635 bp, 7 predicted proteins | sample AD_UKC097_MetaG_FD_89744 | JGI IMG/M metagenome (GOLD analysis project Ga0116141, IMG submission 89744) | Active sludge microbial communities of municipal wastewater-treating anaerobic digesters from USA - AD_UKC097_MetaG | ecosystem: Engineered > Bioreactor > Anaerobic > Digestate | place: USA... | reverse complement strand
TCGGCAACTTCCTCCTGGCCGGCTGGGATTGGGCCGGCGAGCGGGCGAATGGCACGGCGGACCTGTGGTTTGCGCCGGAGCAGGGGGGATACCCGATGTTGACGGTCCATTCGGATACATACCGGTGCCGCGAGTTGGAAGGCGCCGGCACCGAGGATGATCCGTATAGAATTGCCACAGCGGAAGACCTGGGGGCGGTCAATCACCACGAGCGGACGGCCTATTATACGCTCGATGCGGACATTGACCTCGCCGGGATCGCCTGGCGCAAGGCGCCGATCCGGTACTTTGTCGGCCAACTGGACGGCAACGGCAACGTCTTGACCGGTCTGGAAGTGCAGGGCAGCGCTCACCTGGGTCTGTTCGGCGTTCTCGGGCGGAATGCTTCCGTGGCGAATCTCGGGATCCGCAATGCGAACGTCGCGGGCAGGGACGTTCTGGGCTTGCTGGCCGGCAGGAACAGGGGCTCCATCCGGGCCTGTTGTGCCGGCGGGTCCGTCATCGGCGACAGTCTGATAGCAGCCTCTACGATCCAGGGCGGCAGCTCCATCGGCGGACTGACGGCGCGGAATGAGGGCAGTATCACCGATTCCTATGCCGTCGGTGATCTGGTTGCCGAGTTCTTCACGTTCGACATGGGGGGATTGACCGGGCGGAATAGCGGCACGATCAGCCGGTGCTATTCGGCTGCGCGTATCTCTTACAAGGGGCTCTTTCCTGCGGACTGTGCGGGCGGCCTGGTGGGTGTCAACAAGGGCGAGATCGTGGCCTCTTATTTCCCGATCGGTGCCGGGCCGGACAACGGTCTCGGAACGTCTCTGACGCAGACCCGGATGAAGCAGCAGGCCAGCTTCGCCGGCTGGGATTTTGTGGGTGAGACGGCCAACGGCGAAGAAGGCATCTGGTGGATACTCGAAGGGCAGGACTATCCGCGGCTGTGGTGGGAACTGGAAGAATCCCTCGTACCCACGGACAACTGACGATGCAGCTTCAGGGTCTCTGGCTCGATCCGGGTAGGAGCACGATGTCGCCCAGGTTATAGGTCTGGCCGGGCGCAGGATCGACCCATTCGGACCATCCCTGATATCCGTCTCTGGACGCCACCAAGGCCAGTCGTATGCCAACCGGGACCTCCAGGCGGAATCGGCCTGCGAAGAGGAACAAGCTGCATCGGAGAGTGCCTGCGGCATAGCCATGATCGAGCGGATCGAGATAGCCATGCCCGTCAGGATCGAGTCTGGGCACAGCCGACGAGAACGTCACGCGAGCGTCGTCGATTGGAGTCCCATCGTAATCGAGAACTCTCCCGGTGAACACAGCAGGCGGCTCCAGATGGAACTCCAATTCCGTCCCCTCGATGGGCACCATCCCGAAGCAGAAACGCGTCAAGGTCCCCTCTATGTTCCGGGCGAGATATATCTCGTTTTCCCAGTTCTTCGCGCTGACGAAGCAACCAGCGGCATCCGTCAGGATTCGTTCCGTGACGAAGGGGCGGACCCAGCCCCGAATGGGCGCGCCGGACTCGTCGATGAGCCTGCCACCAAGCTCCGGCAGTGCCTCGACAACAATATCCACGGGCGGGTCTCCCGAGTTGTAGGGTCCTCGGATGACTGCCTCCGCGGGCTTGCAGGCCCAGCAGCGGGCTCGGACCGCGTAGTTGTCTCGGACAAGATGGAAGAGGCAGTAGCCGTTGGGGTCAGTGTACCTGTGCGTCGCGTGCCAATCGTTCAGAACCAGCAGGGCACCGTCCACAGGCTCGCCTGTCTGTCTTCTCACGCGGACTCTGACGCCGACCGTCGGGCCGATCCGCAAGGTCACATGCGACTGCGGTTGTGATCTGCTGATGGTGGTCCTCGCCGCAGGGGCAATCATGTTTCCGGATGTCGGATCGACTGCAATGACCACATACTCTCCCACGGGCAGGTCCTCGATCCGAAAACGGCCACCGTCGTCCAAGGAGCAGACGCCACGCTGTGACACCTCCATGGGAATGCACCGTCCGTTGGAGTAACCGTATCCCAGTCCGGCAAGGATGCGGTTTGAGTCTTCACAGCGGAGGATGACCGCTCCGTCATGGGGATGGCCGTGTTCGTCGATGATCTTTCCGTCGATCCGTCCGTTGGCGGCGAGCAGCTCGACCTTCACGTCCTCACGGCGTGCGCGGATAGTATGGGACTCGGGGTCGAGATAGGGGGAAGTGCCCAGGAGAGACCCGTAACCCTCGCGGGAATCGTAGCGACTGTAACCCCGCCGCGATACGGACAGGCTCAGCAAGCTGCCTGCGGGGATATCCGTCAGGAGGAACCGACCCGCATAATTGGTCTGGACCGCCCGTTTGTTGCTGACTGCGTAGGGGTACTCTTGCGCACTGGTGGGCTCGTGTGCGGGCACGATTCGGGCCTCCACGAGCGCGCCGGAGATCGGCCGGCCTCGTGTGTCGCTGACAGTACCGACGACGACGGTCGGCTCATACAAGATGATCCGGCAATCGGTGAAGTCGGCGGTCTCGCGGTCTGCCGGCAGGCCAAGCCAGCCGAGGGCGTGCCGGCCGTCTCTGCACAGCAGGTACATGCGGTCGGATGTATCCACGTCACCGGCTGACACGGTCATGCTGAATCTTCCTTGCAGATCGGTCTGGACATACGTTGCGAGGTCCGTCAGTTTCAAATCTCCTGTGCAACTCTGTGCCCATACTCTGGCGCGGGGGACCGGAACGCCGGCCTTATCCACCACCACGCCCCGGCAGGTCAGTGGGTGACTCTCACGAGCGGGTGGCAATGGTGCTTCGACCGATTGGACGATGACCATAGGAGTCTGCGTGTGCTCCGCAGGCCGCGTGTTGTCTTGTCCATTTCTGTGGTGGATCTGGTCGATGGCCTTCCCGAACGGATTCTCCTCAGTTGGACCCTGCCATTGGGCGGCGAGTGCTTCGAGCGCCGGCAGCGACGAGGCGTCCCCAAGCTCGCCGAGGTATGCGACTACGGTGAAGACCACTCGTGGCCGAGCGGTATGTAGCAGCGATAGCAGTCCCTCAGTATCTCCCCGGATGAATAGCTCGTTCGCGAGGCGAATCTCGTTGTCCTCTGGATCGATCGCCTCGGTCTTGGGGGACACTGCCCGATCGGCACCGGTCGCCGGCGGGGTGGCAGGGGGAGCCTTGTGGTCCGTTCGAGAACTCAACAGGATGACGATCCCGGCGATGATTGCCGCCGCGACGGCCAGCCTGGCTATCGGGCTTCGCCCCATATCTTCCGCGAGCCGCAGGATTGACGCCCAGAGAGGCTTATTCCGGCAGATTGTCGCTCCGCGTTGTCTGAGCCGCTTGACCGCCGCGGGATGTGCATTTCGCCACGCGTCGAAGTCAGCCTTCGGTGTTTCGCCGGGCTTTGTCTCCAGGATGACCTGATCGAGCCAATCCACCGGTTGCGGCCGTGCCATGACTATGATCCTTCAGGAAAACCGTGTTTTCTGAGTGTCTTCTCGATCCGCCGCCGGGCCCGGAAGAGCCGTCCCCGCACTGTGTGTTCGGCAATGCCAAGGGTCGCCGCGATTCGGCGGTAGTCCATCTCGTTGTAGTAGTGCAACACGACGATCTCGCGGTACATGGGTTCGAGCCGATCGACGGCGGTCCGGACCAGGGAAGGGGCGTCGCTGTCGCGGTCGGGCTGCGCCGCGTACAGATCCTCAACCCCACGTGGTCCGACCAGTTGCCTGCGAGAGCGCATGAGTTGATGGGCTTCGTTGCGACAGATCGCCGCCAGCCAGGGGCCGAACCGGTCCGCGCGTTTGAGGTCGGCTATGGACTCACAGGCTTTGACGAACGTCTGTTGGGCGGCGTCCTGGGCCTGGTCGCGACTCAGCAGGATCGAATACGCCAGCCAGACCATCGTCGCATAGTAGCGCCGGTAGAGCACCGCGAGGGACTCCACGTCGCCGCGACGGGCTGCCTCGACAACTCGTTCTTCCGCCATCGGTTCCAAATCCGCTCACCCTGCAAGGTTCGCCTGTCGGCCGATTCCATCATACAGATGCAGAATGGACGGGCCAAGTGCGCGGAGAAATCGCCGGCTGTGAAGAAAAAGAGGAGTATTCCAGGCGGCGGGTTGGGAAAGGGTGGTGTAAGGAATGCATCGCCGGGGACACGAGGCCTGGAGGTTCCTTCTACAGTGGACCATGGCCTCGTGTCCCCGGACGATGGGGAATCGCGATTAGAAGTGGTGGACGAACCGCAGGGTGAACCGCTCGCCCTCGGGACGAGAATCGGTCTCCGTCTCGAAATAGGCGTTGAAGAACAGGTGCGTGTCTTGCGAGAGGCTCAGCAGCGCGCCGGGTCCGATGGCAAAGACCATCTCGTCGTCATGGAGGTCCACGGTGACTCCCGTCTGCGTCTTGCCCTCGGTAGCGCTGATCTGCTTGAGCCAGTACCCGTTGAGGCCGACCCGTAGTTGCTTGGGGATCACCTCATACGAGGAGGCGAAGTTGACGTGCACAGCTTCGCCCGCCTGAATCTCATCCAGCTCAAACCCGACGAATGGATCGTCGTTTTCGCTGTTCCACAGATAGTGTGCCCGGGTCGAGACCGTCCACTTGGGCGTGATGAAGTAGGTGGCGGCCCAGTAGGGATCGAAGGAGAACGCATTGGCGCCTGGGTTCAGGACCGCGTGGTCGTCGTAGTCGCCCGTTGGGAAGATCATGCTGAATTCGACGCGGTGCATGAAGATCGGACCCTTGTCGCCCATGATCGGGTCCCACTGCAGGTATGGGCCGACGAGGATATCACCGAGGTTGCTGGCATTGTCCGGCAGGACGGTGCTGGGCCCTGCGTCAATCCAGACGACCGGAACCATAACGTTGAGGCCCCACTTGCCGCCGAGAAAGACCGGGGTGTTCGACTGGTGCACGAACTGACTGATGCTCACCCACGCGTCGACCTCCGGTTTGACGCCGGGGGGAACCGGAGGGAAATCCGAGAAGTCGTCAGCCGTGATGTACTGAATGTACTCCTCAAAGTAGAACCCCGGACCGGCCGGCGGGCCGCCGTCCACAAAACTTGTAGCGCCGAGGTTGAGCCCAAGCGGCTGATTGTACGCTGCGGCCGGGGCCGTCAACAGGGCCGACAACAGCAGACACACCGCCGTCGCGAGAAAACGTTCTCTCTCCATTGCTGGACCTCCAAAACATTGAATGGCGTCGCGGTCTACCCGCACAGGACACTCTCACACACAGGACATTTGGCCATAGATTGTCCCGGCTTATGGGTGTTGTCAAGAACAATTCCGGAACCATTTGATGTGGATATCGCTGTCTTTTCGACGGTCCCGGTCGTTGGACACCGACTATTTCTGAAGAACGGGGCGTCCATCTGCCGAAAATACTATTCCAGGAGCACATTTCCGGACTCTTCCCCGGGGTGGTGTCGTGAGTTGAATGATCGCCGCAGATGATATTATGAGTCCAGTACGAAGCCGGCTGTCCGACGGGATCGCCATGGTTATTCTCTTTCTGATGGCAACCGGCGCGGTGATGGTCTTCTCCGCCGGTGCGAACCTCGGATACGAATTTGATCTGCGTCGATTCTACGACTTCCCCGGTCTGCGACAGATCATGTTCTTCCCGATCGCGGTTGTGGTCTTGTTCGCCGCGTCCCTGCCCGACTACCGGACCTGGAGCCTCCAAGGGCGCTGGTACAAGTGCCCGATGGTTTGGCTGCTGGTGGTTGCCTTCGTTCTGCTCGTCGCGGTCTTGTTTGCGGGGACGGAAGTCAACGAGGCTCGCCGGTGGCTGAGAATCCCTCTGGGGCCCTTCAGTATCAGCTTCCAGCCGTCCGAGTTTGCGAAGTGGGCCGTGATCTTCTTCGTGGCGGGTCTGTGCGCGCGGATCGGTCCGGAGATACGACGCTACTGGACGCGATTTCTTCCGGTGTGTGGCGTCATCGGTCTGGTGTGCGGACTGGTTGTCATCGAGGATTTCGGCACAGCCGCGTTTATCGGCCTCATGGGTTTCATCATCCTTGTCGTTGCAGGCGTCAAGTGGTGGCACGTGCTGACCTTGCTGCCCGTCGGCCTGACGGGGTTTATCCTCGCGCTGTTTCAGTCGCCGCACCGGTTGAAAAGACTTGAGGCGTTCTTCCACCCCGATCGGCTGGCGGATTCCGTCCGCTATCAGGTCAACCAGTCCCTGGTTGCCATCGGGTCCGGCGGGCTGTGGGGCAAGGGAATCGGACAGGGCACGTGCAAGTACGGCCACGTGCCCGAGGATACTACCGACTTCATCTTCGCGATCCTGGGGGAGGAATTGGGCCTGATCGGCACCATCGGCGTGATTGCCCTGTTTGTGCTCTTCGTTCTTCTTGGCGTTGCCGTGGTGATGCGATGCCGGGACCGATTCGGCCGGCTGCTGGCCGCGGGAATCGTGCTGGCCATCGGGATCCAGGCCGCGATCAACATCGGCGTCGTCACCGATGTGGGGCCCACAAAGGGCATCCCTCTGCCGTTTGTCAGCGCCGGCGGCACCAGCATGCTGCTATCCGCTGCGGCGGTAGGCGTCCTGTTGAATATTGCCGCCAGGACCTCGTCAGACGATCTTGTCGTAAATATCGAGCGAGACTGAGCTTAGGACCGCTATCTCCGGGCGCCCCGGCGTTTTTCGCGTGATTCTTCGAGCGCGTTGTGCTATAATGGCTTATGTGTGGGTCTGTGCTCGCACTCTGAAAACGCGCCAGGACATGGGGGTCACGATGCACCTTTGTGAGAAGGGTAATCCAATAGGACCAAAGCGATCCGTGGTCGCCGGACTGCTGGCCCTGGGCGTGATTGCCGCGGCGACCCTGGACGCTGCAGCGGCGGGCCGCTTCGTTCCGAATGAGATCATCGTCAAATTCCGCACTGCAACGCCGAACACCGACGGCTCAATCATAGACCTCGACGGGACCACATCAAATCCACTGTCGGCGCCCCGGCACCGTTTCCACGTTCGTGAGGCGAACCGGCAGGCAGACGGCCGGGGACAGCGGCGCTCAGGCCGATGGCGGGGGCAGTCGATGCAAACCGCCACGACGACCGATCTCGATAGGATCTATCGTGTCAAGGTGGACACCGGGGCAGGCGTCGCCGTCGAGCAGGTTCTCGCTGCATATCTGAGCCGTGCCGACGTGGAGTACGCCGAGCTCAACCCGGTCATCGCGATCTGCGCCACGCCCGACGATCCCGCCTACGGCTTTCAGTGGTCGCTTCCGAGGATCCACGCGGCCGAGGCATGGGATACCTGTCGCGGGAGCAATGAGGTCGTGGTCGCCATCATCGATACGGGCGTGGACTACAACCACCGCGATCTCCAGGGCAATCTCTGGGTGAACGAAGCGGAACTCAGCGGCGAAACCGGTGTGGACGATGACGGCAACGGCTACATCGACGACCTCCACGGCTACAACTTCGCCGACGATACGAGTGATCCGATGGATGACCACGGGCACGGGACGCACTGTGCCGGCATCGTGGCCGCCGTGGGAGACAACGGCCTGGACATCGCGGGCATCTGCTGGAGCGCACGCGTCATGGGGATCAAGATCCTCGATGCCGACGGCGAGGGTGACGCTGCGGATGCCGTGCCCGCGATCTACTATGCGGTGGCGAGCGGAGCCGATATCATCTCCGGCAGTTGGGGCGGCGAGGAAAGCTCCAGCGTGCTCAAAGAGGCGATCGCATATGCCCATCGCCGAGGCGTGCTGGTCGTGGCCGCGGCGGGCAATCTGGGCTCCAACGCGCCGTATTACCCGGCCGCCTACCCGGAAGTCCTCTCCGTGGCCGCCACCGATTCGAGCGACGAGAAGTGGTATCTCTCAAACTACGGCAGTTGGGTGGATCTCGCGGCCCCCGGATACAGTATCCCATCGCTTCGCAGAGGATCGACGCGTTCCATAACCGCAACGAGCGTCACCGCGAGAATGTCCGGGACTTCGATGGCTGCTCCCCACGTGTCCGGCGCGTGTGCGCTGCTGCTCTCCGCGAATCTGTCGCTTTCCTGTAATGAGCTGCACGATATCGTCGTGGCGACGGGTGACCCTATCGAGTCCGGAATTGCCGGGTCGGACAAGCGTTTGAATCTGTACGAGGCGTTGCGAGGGGCGATTCCGGCCGCTGGAACCGTCCGCCTCGACCGAGAGAGATATGCCGACGGCTCGCGCGTGAGCATCTTGCTGGCGGACTGGGACCTCCGAGGCGCGGGGAGCCAGGAGGTGTCCCTCGGGACCGACGGCGGCGACGATGAGGTCGCCGTGCTGACAGAGACAGAAGCCTCGCTCGGCGTCTTCACCGGCGAGATCTTCGTTCACAACGCGGTCGTGGCTCTCGGCGACGGCGTCCTCGAGGCGGCGGATGGTCAGACCATCCTCGTTCGCTACCGGGATGCCGACGACGGCTTGGGCAACGCCGCCCAATGGCGAGAGGCGAGCGCTCTGGCGGATTTCAGCCCGCCGACGGTGGTCGATGTCAAAGTCGAGGTGCACGCCGTAACCGCGACAATCAATCTCCTGACCAACGAGCCGGCCCTCGCGGAGATTCGTTACGGCAGGATCGCCGCCGGACCCTACGACCTGATTGAGAGCGAGGCGGAATCGGGTGAGCTCCATACCATCGACATCAGCGGCCTGAGCACGCAGACGAAGTACTACTTCGTTGTAGGGTTGACCGACGGGGCCGGCAACGAGACTCTGGCGAACGATGCAGGCCAGGCGTACTTCTTCACAACCTCGGGCCGGGCGAAGGCTCTGCGATTGCTTGGCGCTCGGCGGTAGTCTCCGACAAGACAGTATACAACGTCAATCCCAGGTGGTTAGAATGTGCGCACAGTCCACGGACCAGGACGGGCCGGGACGTGGCAGATGGGCACACAGGGAGGTTGACGTGGGCACGGTTTCCTTCTTTTTCGCAGGCGGCGGCACGGGCGGCCACATTTATCCGCTGCTCGCGGTCGCTGAACAGATCCGCCGCAGCCAGCCGGATGCGGAGATCCACTTCTTTCATAGTACCCGTGCGGTGGACGAGCGGGTGTTCGACAGAACCGGCTTCGGCCGCACGTCGCTGCCGGCCAGCGGCCTCTACATGTATCCCGGCAAGTTCCTTCGGTTCGTCTTGACCTTCCAGCAGAGCTACAAGATCGCCACACGCGTAATTGCGGAACGGCCGAATGCCGTGGTCATCGGGGCAGGAGGGTTCGTCGCCGGGCCGGTCTGCCGGGCGGGATGCAGACTGGGGGTCCCGGTCGCGATGCTGAACGTGGACATCGTGCCGGGCCGGGCCAACCGGCTCAGTGGTCGCTGGGCCGATGAGATCTTCATGCAGTTCGAGGAGAGCGGATCATATTTCTCCGGCAGCCGGGCCCGACTGCACGTGGTCGGATGTCCCCTGCGAAGTGGCTTCGCGCACCCGGACGCAGACCAAGCGATTGCGGACCTCGGTCTCGATGCCGGCAAGAGTGTTCTGCTGGTTACCGGCGCATCGAGCGGCTCGGCCAGAATCAACGAAGCGATCTGCCGGCTGTTGCCGAAACTGGAGTCGTCTGCGGATCGCTGGCAGATCGTGCATCTGACGGGTCTGGACAACTACAAAACCGTACTGGCGGAATACGACGGGGCCCCTATCAGCCACAAGGTGCTCGACTACTACGACGGCATGGCGGACCTCCTCGCCGCCGCGGACCTCGTCATCGGGCGAAGCGGGGCGGTGAGCGTCGCGGAGTACGCTGCGGCGGGTGTCCCGAGCATTTGCCTGCCGTACCCGTTCCATAAGGACAAGCACCAGTATCTCAACGCGGGCAAACTCGTCGAGGCGGGTGCCGCCGTGATCGTGGACGATGTCCCGGACACGGAGGACCGAACGAGTCGGCTCTGGAAGGAACTGGAGCCCCTGATGGCCGACGAGGCGAAGCGCCGAAAGATGTCCGAGGCGTGCAAACGAGTGGCGAAACCGAACGCCGCTGCCGACATTGCGTCACGACTGCTCGACCTGGCCCGGAAGGGCCGGACTGCTGAACCGGCCAGGCGGTGAGCAGAGCCGGCGGCCTCGTTTGTGACGAGGCTTGACTTCGCACCGCAGCGGCCGGAGAATGGTCGCGACTGACGAGTCACAAAGGGTTAGACACAGTCTCATGAGTCGCGCACAGAGAAGGGAACGATTATGAAGTGGATGAGTGCAAAGACCTGCGTGCTGACGGTTGTGATGGTGATCTCGATGTCAAGTATTCTGATAGGCCAGGAGAGGCGGGAGCGGCCCTGGGTGACGTACCGGGGCGGCGACGGGCCGGGGCAGGGCAAGAGAATCGTCTTCGTCACGGGCGATGAGGAGTACCGCTCGGAGGAATCGATGCCCATGATGGCCAAGATCCTCGCGACCCATCACGGCTTCCGATGCACTGTCCTCTGGGCGATCAACCCCGACAGCGGCGAGATCGACCCGATCGTCCTGAACAACATCCCCGGCCTGCGGACCCTCGAACGGGCGGACCTCATGGTCCTGTTCACCCGCTTCCGCGAGCTGCCGGACGAGCAGATGAAGTGCATCATGGACTACACGAACTCAGGCAAGCCGATTGTCGCCCTGCGGACGGCCACGCACCCGTTCAATTACGTCAAGCACAAGGACAGCCCCTACGCCAAATGGACCTGGCAGAGCAAGGAGCCCGGCTTCGAGGGCGGCTATGGCCGGCAGGTGCTCGGCGAGACGTGGATCAGCCACTACGGCGTCCACCAGAAGGAGAGCACGCTCGCCTATCCCGCAGAGGGCATGGCCAACTGCCCGATCCTCAAGGGTGTGGACCAGGTCTGGGGCCCGTCGGACGTCTACGGGCTGACGACCCTCAATGGCGACTGCAAGCCGGTCCTCATGGGCCAGCCGCTGCTGGGCATGAACCCCGACGACAAGCCGAACACGGACAAAAAGCCCCTCCCCGTCGCCTGGACCAAGACGTACACGGGCGAGTCGGGCAAGCCCGCGAGGATCTTCACGACCACGATGGGCCACGCGGGCGACTTCAAAGACGAGAACTTCCGCCGGGTGCTGGTGAACGCCTGCTACTGGGCCCTCGGCATGGAGAACCAGATCCCCGCCAAGAGCGATGTGACCATCATCGGCGACTACAACCCGAACAACATAGGCTTCGGCGGCTTTAAGAAGGGCCTGAAGCCCGCCGATCACCGGCTGAGCCAATCGTCCGAAGGATCACGGAACTGAGGTAGGTAATGTCCCGAGTGCTTGTCGTCTCCATCGCCCTTGTGGGTCTTTTTGCCGCGGCTGTCCAGGCTCAACCTGTCGGCCCCGCTTTCTATGACGATCTGTCGTCGCTGCCGAATCTCTATCCGAACGTACAATCGTATTACATATCGAGCTATGATCGCACGGGCGGCAACGACGACGGGTTCCGAGGCACGTACTCGCAACTGTACGTGGACGACAACGGCGAACACGTCATTTTCGACGCCAACGGACCGGGCTGCGTCTACAACCTGTGGTTCACGGGCGACGAGCAGAGACTTCACTGGGGCAAGATCCGGTTCTACCTGGATGGGGAAACGACGCCGAGGTTCGAGCGCGAGGCTGAGGAACTCTTCAGCGGCCGGTACCGGCCGTTTGTCTATCCGTTGGTGACGCACGCCTTCATCTCCAGCGGAGGCTACAGTTGCTCGGCGCCGCTGCCCTTTGCCAAGCGCCTCAAGATCACGACGGAGAAAACAGCCGGTTTCTACAACGCCTACTATCAACTATACCGCGACGTCACCCTGAAATCCTGGACGCCGGAGCAGGACTACTCGAAACTGATCGACCTGTTCCAACGTTGCGGCAGCGATCCCAAGCCCACAAGCGCCGCCGTCACTGTCGCAGAGCGGACCGTATCGCTCGCCACGGCGAACAACCGCGCCGCATCGGAGGCCGACGTGCTTTCGTTCGACGGGGAAGGCGTAGTCCAGTACATCAAGATCAATCCGCTCTTCGCGCCAAGCGCGTACGCACTGAACCACGTCTTTCTCCAGGTCTTTTACGATGGCTCGGATAAGCCCGCGATGGACGTTCCGATTGGGCCTTTCTTCGGCTCCGGCCTGGGCGAGGCCGATGTGAGGAGTCTCTTCATCGGCATGTCCAGCTCGGGTACGTATTACAGTTTCTTCCCGATGCCGTTTCGTAAGGCCGTGCGGATTGTCCTGCGAAACAGGAGCTACGACTCGGGCGGCGAGTTCTTCGTCGAGATCGGTCACACGGACGGATTCCCGCCGGTTCAGCCGCCGGCAAAGGTCGGATACTTCGGCGCCAAGTACCGCAGCTCGTGGCCCATCGTCGAACGCGAGGACTACGTGCTGTTCGACGGCACGGGCACGGGGGCCGTGGTAGGTCAGGTGATGACCGTCGAGCCGGTCAAGCCGGACCGCAAGCGGTGGTGGGAGGGCGACATGCGCATCTGGATCGACGGCGAAGCGACGCCGCGATTCCACGGCACGGGCCACGAAGACGAGTACCAGGGCGGCTGGTCCAACTTCTGGCTGGAGAACCCCTATTCGCTACCGCTCTTCGGCGAGCCGAAGACGGAGAACCTGATCAACGTCTTCGGCCAGGTCAACGGCTCGACCACGGTCTACCGCTTCTGGCCGG
>Ga0116141_10003883_pt1 | contig 12635 bp, 9 predicted proteins | sample AD_UKC097_MetaG_FD_89744 | JGI IMG/M metagenome (GOLD analysis project Ga0116141, IMG submission 89744) | Active sludge microbial communities of municipal wastewater-treating anaerobic digesters from USA - AD_UKC097_MetaG | ecosystem: Engineered > Bioreactor > Anaerobic > Digestate | place: USA... | reverse complement strand
GAGCCGAGCTCGACGACGCGGTTGGCGGGCAAGCTGAAATAGGCCGTAGCCGAGGTCGCGTTCTTCGACAGGAAGCTGAAGACCGGCTTCTCCCAGATCATCAAGCCCTTCCCCTTGCCCGCCACCAGTGTCTCGCGTCCAAGGAAATAGGTCGTCTTGTCCTTGTCCACCATCAGCCCCTTCGAAGGCAGCTGATCCAGAAGCTTCGGCACGTTGGGCGTCTCCATGAACCCGTACCTCGCTATCACCGAATAAATGTGCGGCGCGATCTCGTTCACTTCGATCCGCTCGTCCTTGTTCTTCACCTTCGGCTGGTCCGTCGTCGTGATCGTCAGCGTTATCACCGTCTCGTGGATCACGTAATTGTGCTTGAAGTTGTGAAGGAGAGCCACGGGAACGCCCTTCGGGTTGCCCGAGAGAAATACCGCCACGCCCGGAACGCGCTGGATGTTGGAATTCTCGACCGAATGTATGAGCTGCTCCCAGGTGAGGGTGCTTTCCTGAAGCTTCGAAAGCAGGAGCTTTCTTCCCTTCTTCCAGGTCCTCATGACGAAGAAGATCAGGATACCGATCAACAGGGGAAGATACCCTCCTTTCTCTACCTTCACTGTGTTGGCGAGGAAGAAGGCGCTGTCGGGGATGATGAAGATCGTGGTCATGAAAAGGGTCAGAAAGGGATTCCAGTTCCAGACGAAGCTGGTGAGCCTGTAGTAGAGCAGGGTCGTTATCAGCATGCTTGTCGTGACCGCTATCCCGTACGCGGCCGCCAGGTTGTCGGAGTTCCTGAAGGCCAGGACCAGGGCTATGGTGGCGACCATGAGCATCCAGTTCACCGCCGGCACGTAGATCTGACCTCTCTCCGATTCCGATGTGTGTTTTATCGAAAGCCTCGGAAGGTAGCCGAGCTGGACCGCCTGCCTCGTCAGCGAGAACGCGCCCGATATCACCGCCTGAGAAGCGATTATGGTGGCGAAAGTGGACAGTATTACCAGCGGGAGGATGAGGGGCGCAGGGGCCAGGTGGTAGAAGGGATTGTCCGCAGCCTTCGGGTTCACAAGGAGGTTCGCCCCCTGCCCGAAGTAGTTTAGGATAAGGGAAGGGAAAACCAGGAGGAACCAGTTGAACTTGATCGGGCTCTTCCCGAAATGGCCGATGTCGGCGTAAAGCGCTTCCGCGCCTGTCACCGAAAGGAAAACCGCGCCTATGACGAAAAAGGAGGCTATTCCATTGTTCATAAAAAACTTCGCTGCATGGACGGGATTGACCGCCAGGATTATTTCCGGATCCTTGACCAACGCGCGCAGGCCAAGGATCCCGATCGAGAGGAACCAGACGATCATCACGGGGCCGAACACCTTGCCGACGCCTCCGGTTCCTTTTTTCTGGAAAACGAAAAGCGCCAACAGGACGGCGACCGTTATCGGTATGATGAAATGGGACATCTTCGGAGCGTAGATCCCCAGCCCCTCGACCGCCGAGAGGACCGAGATCGCCGGGGTTATCACCCCGTCCCCGTAAAGCAGGGACGCGCCGAAAAGCCCGAGGAACATGACGACGGTGGCCTTGCTCTTGGAGACCTTGTTCATGCACAGCGCCATCAGGGCGATCTCGCCTCCCTGCCCGTTGTTGTCGGCCCTGAGAATGAACAGGAGGTATTTCACGGTAACCGTGAGCGTGAGGGCCCAGAAGATCATCGATATGATGCCGAGAACGTTAGCCCTAGTCACTTCGAGGCCGTATCCTTCGCTGAAGCACACCTTCATCGAATAAAGGGGGCTGGTGCCGATGTCGCCGAAGACGACGCCCAGCGCCTCCAGGGACAGCAGCAGGAAGGCCGCCGTACCGGTTTTGGAACCGTTCTTTTTTTCGCCGTCCGTCTGCATCGCTCCGCTCATTCCTCAGATCGTTATCAGCGCCCCGAGTTCGACCACCTTGTTGGCCGGAAGGTTGAAATACGCCGTCGCCGACGTCGCGTTCTTGGAAAGAAAAGCGAATAAAGGCTTCTCCCAGAAACGCAGCCCCTTTCCCCGCCCCGGCACCAGCGTCTCGCGCCCCAGGAAATAGGTGGTCTTGTCCTTCTCTATCACTATGCCCCTTGACGGAAGAAGATCCAGAAGTTTCGGGACATCGGGAGTCTCCATGAAACCGTACCTCGCGATCACCGAATAAATATGCGGCCCCACTTCTTTGACCTCCAACCTCTCATCTTTGTTCCTCACTCTCGGCTCGTCTGTGGTCACTATGGAGAGGGTTATCACCGTTTCGTGGATCACGAGATTGTGCTTGAAATTGTGAAGCAGGGCCACGGGGACGCCCTTGGGATTCCCGGATAAAAAGACGGCCGTGCGGGAGACCCTGTGGATGTTGGTATCCTGGATCGACCCTGCGAGCTGGTCCCAGGTGAGCGAGCTTTCCTGAAGTTTCGAAAGGAGGAGCTTCCTTCCCTTGTTCCAGGTGCTCATCACGTTAAACAGCAGAACGCCTATTATGAGGGGAAGGTACCCGCCCTTCTCCACCTTGACGATGTTCGCGAGAAAGAACGCGCTGTCGGGTATGATGAAGACGGCCGTCAGGAACACCGACAGGAAGGGGTTCCACTTCCACACGTGGCGGGTAATCTCGAAATAGAGAAATGTGGTTATCAGCATGGTCGCGGTAACGGCTATTCCGTAAGCCGCCGCCAGGTGATCCGAGTTCTTGAAGATCAGAACAAGGGCGACGGTGACGATCATGAGGATCCAGTTGACCGAAGGCACGTAGATCTGCCCCCGCTCCTTCTCCGAGGTATGAACGATGGAAACCCTCGGGAGATATCCGAGCTGGGAAGCCTGCCTCGTGATCGAGAACGCTTCGGAGATGATCGCCTGCGATGCGATTATCGCCGCCACCGTGGACAGGACCACCATCGGGAGAAGCAGCGGCTGGGGAACGAGGTGGTAGAATGGGTTGGACGCAGCCTTCGGATCCATGAGGAGATTGGCTCCCTGTCCGAAGTAGTTGAGGATAAGGGACGGGAAGACGAGAAAGAACCAGTTGAACTTGATCGGGTTCTTGCCGAAATGGCCGATGTCGGCGTAAAGTGCTTCGGCTCCCGTCACCGACAGGAAGACGGCGCCCAGGACGAGAAAGGAAGCGGGCCCGTTGTTCAGGAAGAAAGAAACCGCGTAATAAGGATTCACCGCCGCGAGTATCTCCGGGTCGTCGATCACGGCCCTCAGACCGAAAAAGCCTATCGTGATGAACCACAGCACCATTATCGGGCCGAAGACCTTCCCTACGCCCGCGGTCCCCTTCTTCTGGAACATGAAAAGAACGAGGAGGACGGCGACTGCGATCGGAACAATGAAATGGTGTAGCTTAGGGGCGTATATCCCGAACCCCTCCACAGCCGAAAGGACCGAGATGGCGGGCGTGATGACCCCGTCTCCGTAAAGGAGCGCAGCGCCGAAAAGCCCCAGGAATATTACGAGAAACCCCCTTTTCTTGGACAGCTTGCTGCCGCAGAGCGCCATCAGGGCGAGAACTCCGCCTTCGCCGTTGTTGTCCGCCCTGAGGATGAAAAGAAGGTATTTTATGGTGACGGTGACCATCAGGGACCAGAAAATGAGGGAAATTATGCCGAGGATGTTGTCTCGTGTTACGGCCAGCCCGTATTCTCCGCCGAAGCACACCCTCATCGTGTAGAGCGGGCTGGTGCCGATGTCGCCGAACACCACTCCGAGGGCTTCGAGCGAAAGCGTCAGGAACGCGGCACTTCTGAAAAACCGCGAATCCTTCCGGTTCCCGATGGACAGGTTGTTTTCACTCACCCGCGACGATCCCCTTTTCCGACACAAGGAAGCAGGAGTATTCGCCCTCTTTTATCCCCGAGGGCCTCAGGGAATTTATCTCTTCTAGGTACTCGCCGCTCCCGAAGAACTCTATCCTAAGCCTTTTCAGGCACGGACCGCAATCCTCCCCGCTGAAGCAGAAACCGAAAGAAGGCCCGAAGAGAAGTTCCTCGTCCTTGTACCTGTCGCACCGGTATCCGAAAGAGCGCGGGAAGAGGACGGCTTTCAGCTTTTTGGAGGCGGGGCTCCTCATCACTTCCAGCTTCATTGAAAAGGACTCTATCTCCATCAGGCTTAAACATTTATGCTTTTTAAAAAGTCCGTGAAGCGACACGAAATAGCCGTTGTTCTTCAAGGCCCACTCCCCGAATTCCCCTTTCGCGAACGGGGACGGCCTCGCCGCCCACCGGAGAATTCGCTCCGGCGAAATCCGCGAAGTTCGTTTTCTGGAAGATCGTGATCTCCTCCGCTTTCGCGAAGTAAGGCAGAAGTTTCCTGTAAGCCGAACGGCATTTTTTTCCTTCGGCGGCGCACAATTTCCCCAGCTCTGTTTTCCCCGCCCCGTAAAGCCCGCGGCTGTCGTATACCTCTTTCTCGAGGACCCTGACATTCTCCCAGTATCCGTCGCGGGTCATTCCGAGCGACAGGAGAACGAGAGCGGCCGCAAGGACAAGAAGAGCGGTTTTCAATTTGAAAGCCTCTGGGTGTAGACCGACTTGTCGAACAGCACCCCCTCGGCGTAGCCCTGCGTCTCGAAATAGGGAATGAGCAGTACGAAAAGCGTCTCATCCTCGCCGAAGCTTTTGCTCCAGACCGAAACGACATCTTCTCCGGCGTTGTAGGAAGCGGCTATACGCGCGCTCATCGGAAAAACGGCCGCGAGCTGTTTCATGTAGCGGGCGGCGATCCTCGCGTTCGTGAGAGGGTCGAGGAGATCTTCTTCCGAGACGTCTTTTCCAGATATCTTCTTCGCCGTCTCGGGCATGAGCTGGAAAAGGCCCACTGCTCCGACGCTTGAAAAGGCCAGCGGGTCGAACCTGCTCTCCCTGCGGGCTATCGCGAACATGAGCGCGGGATCGACGCCTTCCTCCCTGGCCGCGAGCATTATCTCCCTCCGCCACGGCGTGGGATGGCTCAGGCCCACACGGTAATCGAAATCCGAAGGGAACTCGAAGCAGAGCTCTCCTATCTCCGAAAGGAGCATCATCCTGGTTATCGCGTCTTCCCTGGCAAGCTCCGTTCCCCGCCTCTCAAGCTGATCCAGCGCGAACAGGGGGAGTCCTGCGCGATACAGGTCGTATATCAGGGAGTTTCCGTCGATCTTTCCAGAAAAAAGCCTTTTCCTGAAAACCGCGACGGCCGCCGCGGTCTTTTTCGCGAACTCCCTGTCGGAAACGGAGGAATAGTAGGAACCCGCGGGGATCGGATCGCCTTCCGCCTCGAGGGAATACCATTTCTTCAGAACATACAGCGAACGCTCCCTGAACCCGTCCTTCTCTTCAAGGAGCGGGGCGAGAAGCCCTTCCGGGCCCTTTCCGAGGGCGATGCTGGAAAGCGCGCTCTTGTAAAGGGCGTTCCTGTAGAACTGCCCTTTCTTGTCCGCTTTCACTGCCTCGAACAGAGGGACGGCCTCGGCGAACCTGCCGTTGACATAGTGGAAACAGCCCATGGCGTAACTGTTCTCGAGGAACAGCTTGTGGTCCTTGGGAAGGTTTTTCCCGAGCCATTTGAAATAGCTCGCGGCGCGGTCCGCATCGTTGGTCCTGAGGGTCGCCCACAGCGCTTTCAGCACGGTGCCCCTGTCCCCGTTCGCTATCGCGCCCGACTTTTTAAGGACCTCGTCGGCGAGACAGAACAGTTCGTCGTTCTTCCTCGCCCGGTAAAGGATCTGCGTCAGGAGGATGCTGTTCTCCTTCTCCTTCGGGAAGGTCTTGTAGAGGTCGAGAGCGTCCCCGGTCCTGCCGCAGTTCAGAAGCTTGTTGATCAGCTCTTCCTTTTGCTTCTGATCCGCCGGCGGGTAGTCTTCGGCGCCCATTGCCTTGTAGGCCTTGAGCGCCCTGCTCCCGAAAGGGTTGGGGGTGAGGTCGAACGCGATCGCCCTGTACATGCGCTTCGCCCTGGCCTCCGCTCCCGACAGCTGCCAGGCGAGAGCCTCCCTGAAGAGCGCCTCCTTTTTTTTCTGCTTGCCGAGGTTCTCGATGGCCCCGATCTCGCTCCACGCGAGCGCTTCCTTTCCGTGAAGCTTAAGGCGGCCATATATCGCTGCTTTTTCCCTCAACAGCCTGTACCTGAAATATGCGCCGGGAGTGCCGTCCCTGATGGTTTCTACCTGTTCCAGGGCTTTCTCCGGCATCCCCCTGGCCATAAAGATCCTCGCCAGGTTGAACTTGATGTAGTCTCCGAGCTCTTCGGACGAAGAGGCGCCGATCATTCCGTCAAGAGGCGCCGAAAGGTCCCCGAGGTCGAGGAGAAGCTGGGAATAGACGAGCGCGACCATGGGATCCGCCGTTTCCGCAGGCCCGTTCATCAGGCGGAAGGCCTCGTCGAGGGCGGCGGGAAGGTCCCCCTCGTCCTGCAGGGCGAAGAGCGCTTCAAGCCGGTCGCCGTCTCCCATCGGGAAAAGCGACAAAGACGCTATCAGAAGAAGAACCGCGGGTTTGGATCTCATCATCAGTTGAGGCGGCGCAGTAGGTCGTTCACCTTCTGCGACCTCTTGAGCTTCCTGAGGGCCTCTTCCTCGATCTGCCTCACCCTCTCGCGGGAAAGGCCTATGATCTTCCCGACCTCCTTGAGGGAAAGGTCTTCGTCGTCGACGAAACCGTATCTCAGGAGAAGCACTTTCCTCTCCTTTTCCGAGAGCTCCGCGAGGCAGGCGTTGAGGATCTCCTTCCTTGCCTTTTCTATGAGTATCTCGTCTCCCGTCTTCCGGTTGTTGTCGGCGATCTTGTCCTTGAGCAATATGTCCACGTCGTTGTCGGCTAGAAGCGGTTCGTCGAGCGAGAGCATCTCGTTCTTCGCCTGTACCACCTCGCAGACATCAGACTCCTTTATCCCGAGCATTTCCGCGATCTCGGCGGAGCTGGGCTCCCGGTTGAGGCTGCGGGTCAGTTCGCTCCTGGCTTTCTGGACGTTGTTGAAAAGGGTCGCCTTCTTCTGCGGAAGGCGGAGCGGGCCGCCCTGGTCGGAAAGGGCCCTCTCCATGCTCTGCGTTATCCACCAGTCCGCGTAGTGGACCAGCTTGATGTTCTTGCCGGGGTCGAAGCGCCTCGCCGCTTCGATCAGGCCGAGGTTCCCCTCGTGGATGAGATCGAGGAGCGAAAGGCCCCTGTTCTGGAATCTCTTGGCAGTATGAACGACATAGCGGAGGTTCCTGGAGATGAGCTCCGTGAGAGCTTCGGCGTCCCCGTTCTCCCTGTACCTTCTGCCGAGCTCCAGCTCTTCTTCAAGCGTCAGAAGGGGCTTCTTGGAGATCTCCTTCAGGTATTGCTTGAGTATGGCTGATTCGGGATCGGCCTGTCCCCTGTTATCGCCTGCCACTTCCCGGATCCCCCTTGTCGAACATTTTTTCAACTGACGTCGGCGACAGGCACGCGAGCGCAGCTTCGCGGACCTCCTCCCTCGAAACCCCCTTTTTGGCCATCTGCTCCATGAAGAACTGCATGAAGTTGTTGACTTCCTCCTGCATCTTCGCCATTTTCTCCCGCATGTTGAGGACTATCTCCACCCCGGCGAGGTTCACGCCGAGGTTCCTGGTGAGGTTGAGGATCAGTTCCAGCCTTTCGATGTCCTCGTCGGTATAGACGCGCGTGTTGCCGCTGGTCCTTGAAGGCTTGAGCAGGCCGTCCCTCTCGTAAAGCCTGAGCGTCTGGGCGTGGATCTCGAAACGCTCGGATACCGTGCTGATCATGTAGTAACCCTTCTTGTCCTTCCGCTCGCTCCGTTTCACGGCTCTCTCCGCGCTTCCTTCACAGCCCCATCTTCTTCCTGGGGTTCTCGGGGTTCAAACGCTCGAATTCCCTTAAAAGTTCCTTGCTCTTTTCGTCGATGACGTCGGGCACGGAAATGTAGACCTCGACGAGGAGGTCTCCCGAGCTTCCTCCCAGGAGCGAAGGCATCCCCTTGCCCCTGAGCCTGAAGACCTGGCCCGAACCGGTGTTCGGCGGGATCTTGAGAAGCGTCTTGCCCGTCATCGTGGGTATCTCGATCTTCGCACCCAGCCCTGCTTCAGAGAACGTTACGGGAAGCCTCACCTTCAGGTTGGGCCCCTCCCTTTCGAAAAGATGGTCCTTCGTTATGTGCGTCTCGATGAAAAGCGACCCGGAGGGTCCGCCGAACTTTCCCGCTTCGCCCTTCCCCTTGGCCCTGATCCTTGATCCCGTATCGACCCCGGCCGGGATGGTCACTTCGATCTTGTCAACGGCGTCCTTCCTCCCGGAGCCCCCGCAGGAAGCGCAGATCTCGCCCGGGTTGTTCCCGGTCCCGCCGCAGTGCCTGCATGGCCTCGCGAACTGGAACGGCCCCTTGGAAATGCCCTCCTTGCCGCTGCCGCCGCACTTGGGGCAAGCTCCGCGCCTCGCCGGCGCCGTCCTTCCGGAGCCTCCGCAGGCGGAACAGGGGGTTTTGTGGGGAACGGTCAGCTTGACCTTCTTTCCCGAGAAAGCTTCATGAAGCGTCAGCGTTACGGGGATAACGATGTCCGAACCGCTCTCCGGCCTGTTATCGGGCTGCCTTGCGCCCTGGAAAAAGGACTCGAAAATGTCGCTGAAATTTGCGGCGCCGCCGAGATCTTCGAAGTTGAACCCCTCGAAGTGCACTCCCCGTCCGCCCTGCGGCGGAGCGAAATCCTCGACGTAACCCCTCGTGTCGTATTTCTTCTTTTTATCAGGGTCCGACAGTATCGCGTACGCCTCCGATATCTCCTTGAACCTGTCCTCGGAGCTCTTGTCGCCCGGATTTAGGTCGGGGTGGTACTTCCTCGCGAGGCGCTTGTAGGCTTTCTTCACCTCGCCGAGCGGGGATTTCGGGGGAAGCTCGAGAACGGCGTACAGGTCCCTCGCCATCTACCTGACCATTATCTTCTTCTTTTCGGATCTCTTCGGAAGCATCAGCGTGAGGACACCGTCGGTGAGGGAAGCCTCCACGTTCTTGGGGTCGATCGTGGAGAGGAAGGTGAACTCCCGGGAAAAGCGGCCGAAGAACCGTTCCATCCTCTGCACGTTCTTGGGGGCCATTTCCTTGTCGGCCCTTCTCTCGCCCTCCACCCTGATGGACCTCTCCTCGCATGTGACCTCGATGTCGCCTATCTCCACTCCCGGCAGTTCCATCTCCACGTAGAAAGCAATTTCGTCCTCGCAAATGTCGGTCGGTGGGGACCAGGAGAACGACGGTTCGGATTCCGGCGCCACGCCGGGCTCCATTATGTCGGAAATGATGTGGTTGAGTTTTCCCTGAAGTTCTGCGAGGTCTTTCAGAGCGCCTTTCCTGGTTGGCATCGCGGCTCCTTTCCCGGCGAAGAGAAGCGGGGGCGGGCTTACCCAAGCTCGCCGTCCCGCTCGCCTCACCATTTTACCACTCATTCTCCGGCTTTGCGCCCGGAGAACCTACTTCACGTCCTCGAACTCGGCGTCGATGACATCCCCGCCCTTCTTCTGGGAGGAGTCTCCCTGCGGAGGCGGAGGCGGGGCTTCGCCCTGTTGCGGGTTCTGCTGTTTCGCCTGGTCGTACAGGAGCTGAGCGAGGCTCTGGCTCGCCTGGTTGACCTTGTCTATCCCCTGGCGGATCTGGTCGAGCCCGCCCGTTTCCTTGACCTTCTTGAGCTCGTCGATAGCCTCTCTGAGCCTCTGCTCTTCCGCGGCGGGGAGCTTGCCCGCGTTCTGGGAAAGGAGTTTCTCGGTTGAATAGATTATCTGATCGGCCTGGTTCTTCGCCTCTATCTCGTCCTTTCTCTTCGCGTCATCGGACTTGTGGGCCTCGGCCTCCCTGACCATCTTGTCGATCTCGTCTTTCGTGAGGCCCGAAGAAGCCGTGATGGTTATGCTCTGCTCCCTCTGCGTGGCCAGGTCCTTGGCCGACACGTTCAGGATACCGTTCGCGTCGATGTCGAACGTGACCTCGATCTGCGGGGTTACCCTCTGGGCCGGCGGGATCCCTCCGAGCTTGAAGTTACCGAGGGTCTTGTTGTCCCTTGCAAGAGGCCTCTCGCCCTGGAAGACGACTATCTCGACCTCGGGCTGATTGTCCGCCGCCGTGGTGAAGACCTCTTTCCTTCTGGCGGGTATCGTCGTGTTCCTCGGGATCAGAGGTGTGGCCACTCCGCCGAGGGTTTCGACTCCGAGGGTCAGCGGGGTGACGTCGAGCAGGAGGATGTCCTTGACATCCCCCGCGAGGACGCCGGCCTGTATCACCGCGCCGACCGCGACCACCTCGTCGGGGTTCACGCCCTTGTGAGGCTCCTTGCCGAAGAAATCCATCACCATCTGCTGGATCTTGGGTATCCTAGTCGAACCTCCGACGAGGACCGCCTCCTGTATATTGCCGGGAGTGAGCTTCGCGTCGCGGAGCGCCGCTTCGCAGGGGCGCATCGTCCTCTGGAATATCTCGAAGGAAAGGTTCTCCATCTGGGCCCTGGTGATTTTGGTCACGAGATGCTTCGGCCCGCTGGCGTCGGCCGTTATGAACGGAAGGTTGATCTCCGCCTCGAGCGTCTGCGAAAGCTCCACCTTCGCCCTTTCCGCGGCTTCCTTGAGCCTCTGGAGCGCCATCGGGTCCTTGGAGACATCGATGCCGCTCTCCCTCCTGAAGTTCTCGACGATGAAATCTATCAGCACCTTGTCGATGTCGTCACCGCCCAGGTGGGTGTCGCCGTTGGTGGCCTTGACTTCGATCACGCCTTCGCTCACTTCGAGTATAGAAATGTCGAAAGTTCCGCCGCCGAAATCGTAGACGGCTATCGTCTCCTCTTTCTTCTTGTCCATCCCGTAGGCCAGCGCCGCGGCCGTGGGTTCGTTGATTATCCTCATCACTTCGAGGCCGGCTATCCTTCCTGCGTCCTTCGTGGCCTGCCTCTGCGAGTCGTTGAAGTAGGCGGGAACGGTGATGACCGCCTGCGTGACCTTCTCTCCCAGGTACGATTCGGCCGCTTCCTTGAGTTTCCTGAGAACCATCGCCGAGATCTCCGGAGGCGAATATTTCTTTCCCTTGATGTCCACGAAAGCGTCGCCGTTGTCGCCCGGGACCACCGAGTAGGGAACGGTCTTCATCTCTTCGCCTACTTCTCCGAAGCGTCTGCCCATGAACCTCTTTATTGAGAACACCGTGTTCAGAGGGTTCGTCACGGCCTGCCTTTTCGCGACTTTTCCGACCAGGATCTCGCCTTTGTCGGTGAAGGCGACCACCGACGGAGTTGTCCTGTCTCCCTCCTGGTTGGGGATGACGACAGGGGTTCCGCCTTCCATCACCGCCACCACAGAGTTGGTTGTTCCGAGGTCGATTCCGATTATCTTCTTTGCCATTTCTCTGTCTCCTTTACCCCCTCGCGTTTCCAAAACCTTCGGGGAATCTTTAGCAAGACGATAATATAATACTTGAGTTACCTTTTGTCAAGTTTTATAAACCACGGGCGGAACCCTTGATCCCACAGCTTCTTTGATTATAGGGATAGGTCCCGATCCGGAAGGTCCGGGTCATTCCCCCGAGCACTTGAAGCCCGAAGAGAGCGCGATCTGACCCTTCACCATTTTGGGTTTCCAGAAGGCGTTGCCGGCGAAACCGGCGTCGATCTCGGCCCACGCCCTTTTTACTGCTTCCGCGTTCTTTTCGTTGTCGAGCGCGGCGAACCTGCCGGTCGAATCTCCTTCGGCTTTCTGGTGTATGTCGATGGCCCTCGTCATTTTCGAGCAGGAAAAGTCGAGGACGGAGATGTCTATCCACTTCAGGGAGGGCTGTTCAGAGGTCCTGAAATAGAGCTTTTTACCCGTTATGTCGTAAACCAGGGTCCACTTGTTGTTTCCGAGGTCGGCCTTTTTAAGAGCTCTGAAAGCGAAGTCGACGGAAGGCTCGGTCTTCGGCGGTTCCCTGAACATCAGGGCAGCCCACCTGAATCTCGGATCCTCCTTTTCATATTTCGGCGCCGGGTCCTTGCCCCCTCCGAAACCCTTGTAATTGAGGATATCTTTAAGTTCAAGGTCGTACCTGTCGTTTCCGAGGATCGTGTAAGGAAGCTTCTCTCCTGAATAAACGACCGGTTTTCCTCCGATGAACTCCACGACCGCGGCTTTGCCGTTCTTGTCCGCGAGGAAGAAATGCCACTGGCAGTGCCCTTCCGGAAGGGCCGTCGACAAGCTCGAAAGGGCCTCGTCCACCGTGGCGAAGTTATCAAGGAGGTACTGCATCCAGTGATGATGATAAAACCCCGCGACGTCTTCCCTCGCCGGCCATTCCGTCCCCATGAGGGTCATCTCGCCGACATAAAGGCCCGCTTCGTTAAGCCCTCCGTCGGGGAACTCTTTTCCGAAAACGTTGTAAGTCAGCGACCCGTATTTCGAAACCCATCTCAGCCTGCGTAATCCTCCGCCTTTCTCCCCGGCTTTGATGTCCGAGTAGGAAATGTTTTCCTTCGAAACCCCTCTCGGGTTTATCACGATCAGGCCGGGCACCTTCATGTTCTCGTCCAGGTTGTGGCCGACGAGAAGAGCGCCTTCCGACGGGAAAAGGAAAGTAAAACAGGACCTTTGTCCCATCGGGCCGGTCCGCATGACGACGAAAGCGGCAATTATCAATATCGAGACAGAAAGAACCATTTTAATG
>Ga0116141_10003879_pt1 | contig 12643 bp, 12 predicted proteins | sample AD_UKC097_MetaG_FD_89744 | JGI IMG/M metagenome (GOLD analysis project Ga0116141, IMG submission 89744) | Active sludge microbial communities of municipal wastewater-treating anaerobic digesters from USA - AD_UKC097_MetaG | ecosystem: Engineered > Bioreactor > Anaerobic > Digestate | place: USA... | reverse complement strand
CGGTGATGTCCTTGATGCGCTGGTCGTCGGTCTGGCTGGTTCGTTCGGGCGACGAGGCCCAGGCATCGGCAGTGGCCTGTGCGTTCTTGGCGTTCATGGGATCGGTCCTTGAAGAATGGAAAAAAAAGACACAAAAAATTTCTCGTGTCAAGCCCTGAGTGAAAATTGCCCAGGGCTTGAAACTCTATATGGGACGTTAGGTTAGCTCTGTTTCGGGCAGTTTGGATTGACTGCTGCGTTGTGGGCTAGGTGCCACATAAGAGCGTCGAGGGAGAAAGCCGGGGCGCGTTGCATCGGGTACGTTTCCCAACAGCAGGCCGACTTGCCTTTCTCCATAGTAGCCCAACTGCCCCCCGGAACGACAAGGTCGTCAGGTCTGTTTCTGAGGGACGACCTTGGCGCTCGTTCCTTTTCTGAATCCACGATCCCCCGCCATGAATGCCTCCAGCATGTGCGGGATCAACTTCTCGACATCTACAACCTCGCCATACGCCTGCGCGTGCAGCGCGGCGTAGCGGTCGAGGTCGGCCTTCAAGCTGGCCGGACAAGCAAAGGTCAGCTTGACACTCTCGGTATTGGGCAGCGGCCCCAGCCGCAGCTTCTTGGTCGTGCTCATCGCATTGCCCCCCTGTTGAAGAAAAGCGGCTGGTACGGCCGCAGCACCAAATCGCGGTTGACGATGATGCGAACCGGCAGGCCCGGCCGTTCGGTCAGCGTCGGCTGGATGTTGATGTTGCGCCGGGTCATCTCCTGACCGACTTGGTTCACGCTGTCCTGCAAGCTGCCCTGTCCGGCGATGATGACGCGGTTGCCGTTCTGCCGGTTCTGTGGTGCGGCCAACTCGGCGCCTACGCCCAGCAGCGTGGTCAGCGCCGCGCCGGCAAAGACGCGATCCCAATGCCAATCGACCCCATCCTCCAGGCCGGCGTAGCCGGCCGGGTCGGTGCCTGCCAGATTGTCGAGCTTCAGCGAAGACGTGTCGGGCAGGATGATGCGGTTCCACACCACCTGCACGCGGCTCTGCCCATAGCTCACCTGGCTGTTGTACTTGCCCAGGATGCGCGAGCCCTGCGGGATCAGCAGGAACTTTCCCGCGGCCGAGTCGTAGACCGGCTCCGTCACCGTGCCGATCACGTCGCCCGGCAGGTCGGACTTGATGCCCGTCACCAGCGCGCCCGCGATCACCGTTCCGGCCATCACCTGGTAGGGCGAGGCCGGCATTTGCAGATTGCCGGAATTGCGAGTTTCCGTAGAACCGCCTTTCAGGAAAGCCTCTTTCTGGTCTTGCCGGTTTTGCACGGCAGTCGGGTCGGATGGCTGGGCCGCCGTCGAGGCTGGCCCAGCGGCGAGCGGGTCGAAGCCCGCCAAGGCGCCGCCCGGCACAGCCGTAGCGGCAGGCGCTGCGGCCTTGCCCTGCTGGCCCGCGCGGAAGAACACCGTCGAGGCCGCCGCAGCGTCGGCCTCCTTGCGCCGCGCATCCTCCGGGTCGTGGCCCGGCGGCGCATAGGTCGGTGTCACGGGCTGCTGAGACTTCACGATGGCCGGGCCAAGGTCGCCCGGCAACGGCGGCCCCAGCTCCGGCACCTTCGGCGGCAGCTTGGAATAGTCCGAAGGCAGGCCGTCCAACCCTTCGGACTTGGACACGCGATCCACGTTGTACAGCTCGGTCTGCTCGCCCGCATTGCGCCGATGCGGCTGCAACGACCAGATCGTGGCGCCGAGCACGGCGACCGACAGGCCGCCGGTGAGGATGGCCAACGTGCGCCGGTTCAGGCGCGTGACCGGGCGCGGCTGCGCGCGCAGCGCCATTGCCTCGGGCGCCACCTTGCCGGCCTGCGGCGCGGCATGGTCAGAAATGTCGTCCTGGCTCATGGTCAGTTCCTCCGCGTGCCATCCGTGCGTTCGATCCGCACCACGTCGCCCTTGTCCCCGCCCAGGCGCAGTTCGGCCGCGCCGAACAGCCGATCCACGATGTAGTACGGGGAGCGGAATCGGTAGTTCACCAACTGCCCGTCACCCTGCGCGCCGATCACGAACAGCGGCGGCAGCTCGCCCTGGGCAATGCCCGGCGGGAACTGGATGTAGACCTTCTCCCCGTCATCAAAAGCGCGCAGCGGCTTCCACGGCGGATTGCTGCCGCTGACCGCGTAGCGGAAACGGATCTTCTCCAGCGACAAGCCGGTATCGACCGGCGCAGCGGCGCTCGCTGCCTGCGCCTGGCGCTGCAGGGCCAGCATCTTGTCCTTGGGGTACTCCCAGGACACCGAGGCCATCCACGTCTTCTCGGTCGAGGTCAGCTCCAGCAGGTACGTCCGGCGGCTGGTCGTGATGACGAGATTGGTCTTCAGGCCCGAACGGATGGGCTTCACCATCACATTGACGCGCAGCGCATCGCCGCTGCCGCTCGATGTGTCACCCACGATCCAGCGCACGGTATCGCCAGCGGCGACCGTCACCAGTTCTTCGCCCGGCTGGAGCGCGATCACAGTCACGCGGCCCACGGCCGCATAGACCTGGTACAGTGCGCCATCAGTGAAGGGCCAGACCTGAATGGCATTGACGTAGCCCTCGCGCGTGGGCGCAATGCGCGCCTCGGCATTGGCGCGGGCTACGCGCACGGTTTCGTCGGCGGGCTCCGCCGCAGGCTTGGCGTCCGCTACAGGCTTCATCTGCGCCGGCATCGGCAACACCTCGGGCACGGTCACGACCTCCACCGGCTTCGGTGCCTCGGGCAGCGGCTGGGCCTGCACGGGCTCATCCAGCGAGATGACCGGCGGCGGCGTGCCTTGCGTGGCGCAGCCTGCAAACAAGACGCTTGTTGCCAGCAGGATCAGCGGCAAAACGGATTTACGGAAATACGGATTCATGGCTTGGCTCCTTCGGATGAATCGAGTTCGCGGCTCCACGACAGGCCGTTGACGTAGATGCCCAAGGGGTTCTTGCGCAGCCGCTGCTCGGTGCGCGGGGTCTGCTGCACGATGGAAATCACCGCGTTCCAGCGTTCGGTGCGATCCAGTGCGCCGTTGACGTAGCGCGTCTCCGTCCAGCGCACGTTGAACGACGTGTCGCTGGCGCGGGTCACGGAAGTGATCTGCACCGTCACCGACTCCTTGCCGATGCGCGCGAACGGGTCGTTCATGCGGGCGTAGTCGTTGAGCACCACGGCGCCCTTGTCGGTGGTGTAGTTGTAGGCATCGAGCCAGTTCTGCCGCACCACGATGGGGTCGATGGACAGCGAACGCACCAGGCCGATGAAGCGGCCCAGGTGGTAGGCCACCTGGGCATCGCTGGGCCGGTACGGCGTGGCGGCTTCGCCCACGGTACGCACCTGCCCAGCCTGATCGACCTCGATCACATAGGGCGTGACGATGGACTGCGCCGAGCGCCAGACCAGGCCACCGGCCATCAGCAGCGCGAGCGCGAGGCAGCCGAAGGCCATCAAGCGCCAGTTCTTCGCCTGCACGCGCGGCGAGCCGATGCGCTCGTCCCACACCTGGCCGGCGGCTTGGTACGGCGTGGCTGGCTGCGGCGTGTCGGCGTAGCGCACTTGGGGTCTTTTGAATCGCATGGTTCGTCTCCTTATGAATCGGAATCGCGCAGGCTCGGGCCTTGGCTGGAGCTGCCGCCATCGCCACCGCGCAGCGTGTGAGCGGCGGTGGTCGCGGCGTGGGTGAGTTGCTGCCTGCGGTGCAGGCGTTTGGCCCAGGCGGGCTGTTCGGCAGCGGCAGGCGCTGCGGAATCGGCTGCGCCCTGCGGGCCGCCAGACGCGGCGGCGTCATCGGGCCGGAAGGCGGCAGCGACACGCTCCTTCATCGAGCGTGCGCCATCGGCAACCTTCTGCCCGGCGGCTTGCGCGCCGGTCTTGGCGACATTGCCCACGCCGGCGGCGGCGCCCTTGAGGCCGCCGCCCGCCGAAGCCGAGCCGGCCTGATATGCCGACTTGGCACTGCCGGCGGTCGATGCCATCGCGCGAGCACCGCTGCCGGCCAGCTTGGCAGCAGCCGGGGCCATGCGTGCGCCGGCTGCGACGGCGCCACCGACGCCCGTGGCCGCTGCGCCCACGGCAACCGCAGCGCCGGCCGCGCCCAGCGCGGCACCGGCCATCGCGCCCGCGCCAAGCTGCGGGCCACCTGAAACCAACCCGGTCGCAATACCCGGCCCGAAGATGCCCAGCGCCAGCAGGGTCAGCGAGGCCAGCATGACGACGACCGAATGGTCGATGGACGGCTCGGCTGGCTGCACCTGGAACTCGGCGAACAGGCCCGAGCCGATGCCCACGATGATGGCCAGCACCAACACCTTGATGCCCGACGACACCACGTTGCCCAAGACCTTTTCAGCGAGGAACGCGGTCTTGTTCCAGAGCGCGAACGGCACCAGAACGAAGCCCGCCAGCGTCGTCAGCTTGAACTCGATCAGCGTGATGAAAAGCTGGATCGCCAGCACGAAGAAGCACAGCAGGACGATCAGCCACGCGAGGAACATCACGACGATGGGCGTGATGTTCACGAACACCTCGGGGAATCCCGCCATGTCGCCGATCTGTTTGAGGATCGGCGCCCCGGCGTCGATGCCGACCTTGGCCAGCCTGCCCGGTTGCAGGAAATTCTCCATGCTCAAGGTCGAGCCGCTTGCCGTCAGGCCCAGGCTCGCGAACGAACGGAACACGATGCCGGCCAGCCAGTTGAAGTTGCCGATGATGTAGGCGAAGGCGCCGACGTAGAGCACCTTGCGGATCAGCTTGGCGATCACGTCCTCGCCCTGGCCGGTGGCATGGCCCATCGCCCAGAGCAGGCCGGCGATCGTCATGTCGATGACGATCAGCGTGGCAGTCAGAAACGCCACCTCGCCATGCAGCAGGCCAAAGCCCGAGTCGATGTAGCGCGAGAACGTATCGAGGAAGCGGTCGATGATGGTCACGTCATTCATGGCGAGTTCTCCTGCCCAGGCCCGTTGTCATTGGCGGGTTCATCGAAGCTGGGCGGAATCGGCGGCAGGTCAGCGAGCGTCTGGTACTCACCGGGGCCGGCCTTGCCGGAGAGAAAGCGGCGCAGGTCGGCTTGGGCCACCTGCGCGCAGAACGCGCCGCCGTGCTCGCCCGCGCAGCATTGCGTGCGCAGCGCGTGCAGCCGGGACGGGTCGGCGGCCAGCGCATCCACCGAAGGCGGCCGGTCGCAGCTGGCCAGCAGGGACGCGAGAGCGAACAGGACGGGCGCGTTCTTCATGGCCGTCCCCCTCAGCGGTTGTAGAAATTGACGGGCTGCGGCGTGTACGGCGTGCCTTCACCCAGGAAGCGGCGCGTCACCTCGCGCCCGCGCTCCGTGGCCGCGGCCTGCCGCGCCAGCTCCAGCGAAGCGGCCCGGTCTTGTGTGATCTGGAGCCGCTGCGTCTGGATCGACTGCTTGGCTTGCAGGGCGAGCAACTGGTTCATGGCCTGCATCGCCTGCAACGCGCCTTCTGCCGACTGGCTCTTGCCCACGAGATCGGCCAGCAAGCTTTCGTCGTCGCTAAGGTTCTGCGATGCCTGTGCCTGCATCTGCATGGTGGTCTGCAAGCCGTTGAGCGTGTTTTTCCAACGCTCCTGTGCATCGAGGTACATCTGATTGCCGCTCACCGTGGCGGCGTACTTCTCGGGATACAGGCGCGCAAACTCGCGGTCGATGCTCGTCACGTCGTAGGCCAGGCCCTTGGCCTGCGCGATAAGCCGCTGGGTGGTCGCCAGGTTCGCGCGCAACTGGCCCACCACGCTGGACGGCAGGCTTGCCAGGTTGCGGGCCTGGTTGATGAGCATCTGCGCTTCGTTCTGGAGCTGGCGGATCTGGTTGTTGATCTGCTCCAAGGTGCGAACGGCGGTGAGCGTGTTCTGCACCAGATTGGTCGGGTCGAGCACGATGTCGCCGACGCCGAACAGCGCGTGCGCGGGCTGCACGATGCCGAAGGCGAGCACGCAGGCTGCGGTCAATGCGGCGAGCTTGGGGGTATGCAGTTTCATGGCTGGTTCTCCTGTGAGTGGTTGGCGGTACGGACGGAGCCCGGCGCGAGGCCGGGGAATGAGGGCAGCAGGTCGGCCGCCCAATCGAGGCCGCGATGGCGCAGCCAGGCGGCTGCGAACGGGGAAGACGCTGCGGAGCTGGCATCGGCTGCGGCGAGCACCGCGTCCATGTCGCGCTGGTCTTGCGGCGTGGAAGCGCCCGCGAAGGCCAGCGTCGCCGGCCCCAGGTCAAGGTCGAACAGGCGGTTGCCGAGGCGGGATTGGTAGTAGTAGTCGCGTTTGGGCTGCGCGGTGGCGACGATCTCGATCTGGCGCGAATTCAGTCCGAAACCCTCGTAGATCGTGCGAATCTGCGGCTCGGTCGCCTGTGGGTTCGGCAGGAAGATGCGGCTGGCGCAGCTCTCGATGATTGCTGGCGCGATGCTCGAATCCTTGATGTCGGCCAGACTCTGCGTGGCGAAGATGACGCTGACGTTTTTCTTGCGCAGCGTCTTGAGCCACTGCCGGATGCGTGCGGCAAACACCGGGTCATCGAGAAACAGCCATGCCTCATCAAGGATCAGCAGCGTGGGTGCACCGTCAAAGCGTTCGTCGAAGCGCGCAAAGAGGTAGTGCAGCACGGCCATGACGGCGGCCTTGCTGTGCATCAGCTCCTCCATCTCGAAGCACTGCACGTCGGCCATGCCCAGCCGGTTGTGATCGGCGTCCAGCAGCTTGCCGTGCGCACCGCCGAGCACATACGGCGCGAGCGCCTGGCGCAGCGCATTGCTCTGCAACAGCACGGACAGCCCGGTCATTGTGCGCTGCTCCACCGGCGCACCGGCAAGGCTTTGCAGCGCCGACCAGATGGCCGCCTTCTCGTCCGGGCCGACCGCCACGCCCTCGTGCAGCAAGCGTCCTTCGATCCATTCCGCGGCCCAGGTGCGGTAGCCCTCGCGGTCGATGCGAGCAAGTGGCTGGAAGGCGATTTCGCCATCCGTGCCCAGGTCGTAGTGCTCGCCTCCCAGCCCGAGGATCGTGGCGCGCATCGAACGCCCCATGTCGAAGGCGAAGATGCACGAGCCGCGATAGCGGCGGAACTGCATCGCCAGCGTGGCGAGCAAGACCGACTTGCCCATGCCGGTCGGCCCCGCTACCAGCGTGTGGCCCACGTCGCCGATGTGCGTCACCAGCCGGAACGGCGTCGCGCCATCGGTGCGCGTGACGATCAGCGGCGGGCCGTCGAGGTGGTTGTTCTTCTCCGGCCCCGCCCATACCGCAGACAAGGGCATCAAGTGCGCCAAGTTCAGCGTCGAGACAATGGGCTGGCGCACGTTGGCATAGGCGTTACCCGGAATGGACGACAGCCACGCATCCACGGCGTTGAGCGTTTCGGGGATGGTGACGAAGCCGCGTCCCTGGATGACGCGCTGCACCATGCGCAGCTTCTCGTCGGCTGCGCCGGCGTCCTCGTCCATGACGGTGACGGCCGCCGTCAGGTAGCCGAAGGCCACTTGATCGCTGCCCAGCTCCTGCAAGGCGACGTCCGCGTCGGCGGCCTTGTTGCTGGCATCGGTATCCACCAGCGGCGACTCCTGCTGAAAGATCGTTTCGCGCAGCAGTGCGATGACGTTCTTGCGCTTGGCGAACCACTGGCGGCGCAGGCGGGCGAGTTCTTTTTCCGCCTCGGATTTGTCGAGGCACAGAAAGCGCGTACTCCAGCGGTACGCAAATCCCAGGCGGTTGAGGTCGTCCAGAATCCCCGGCCAGGTCGAGGTCGGGAAGCCCCGCACTGTCGCAATACGCAGGTGCTGGTCGCCCAGCATCGGCGCGAGGCCGCCGACCAGCGGGGCATCGGCCAGCAGCGCATCGAGGTGAAACGGCACTTCAGGTACGCCCACACGGTAGCGCCGCGTCGAGATAGCCGCGTGCAGGTAGGTCAGCGTCTGGCTGTCGTCCAGCCAAGCGATTTCCGGCATCACGCCGTCGAGCAGGTCAAAGACCCGTTCCGTTTCCGCCACGAAGGCGGTCAGGCGCTCGCGCCAGTCCACGCCTTCGGTGGGACGGTTCTCGTACAACATGCCCGCCGCGCGGGCGTGGGATTCCTCGGACGGCAGGTACACCAGCGTCAGGTGATAGCCGCTCTCGAAATGGTTGCCCGATTCCTCGAACGCTGCCCGGCGTTCCTCGTCCACCAGCCACGACAGCGGCTCGGGAAACTCCGAGTGCGGATAGCCGGCGGCAGCGCGGCGCTCGGCTTCGATGAACAGCGCCCAGCCCGAGCCCATCCGGCGCAGCGCGTTGTTCAGCCGTGCGCTAGTGGCGATCAGTTCGCCTTGTGTGGCGCTGTCGAGGTCAGGCCCGCGGAATCGGGCCGTGCGCTGGAAACTGCCATCCTTGTTCAAGACGACACCCGGCGCGACCAGCCCGGCCCAGGGCAGCCAGTCGGCCAGCAGCGCGGGCCGCTGGCGGTATTCGGCGAGGTTCAGCATGGCGGCGTCCCCTCACACGTCCAACAATGGGCGGTGCTTGATATGCCGAGCGAACACGGCCATGAACTGCGGGTCAAGGCGCGCACCCCAGACCGCCAGCGCATGGCCGACGATCCAGAGCACGACGCCGGGAATCCACAGTTGCAGGCCCAGCCCAACAGCGGCGGCCAGCGTGCCGTTGGCGATCGCCACGGTGCGCGGCGCGCCGCCCATCAAGATCGGCTCGGTCAGCGAGCGATGCAGCGGCACCTCGAACCCGGCCGCGAAGGTGTCAGGCCCGCTCATACGACAGCTCCGCCGGAGAAGCTGAAGAACGACAGGAAGAACGAGGATGCGGCGAAGGCGATGCTCAGGCCGAACACGATCTGGATCAGCTTGCGAAAGCCGCCCGATGTGTCGCCGAAGGCCAGCGCGAGGCCCGTGGCGATGATGATGATGACGGCCACGATGCGCGCTACCGGCCCTTGGATCGACTCCAAGATCGACTGCAACGGGCCTTCCCACGGCATCGAGGAGCCGGCGGCCTGCGCCGTGCCGGCCAGGAACAGCAGCAGCCCTTGCGCTGCAGGGCGGCCCAGGCTGTGCAGCCGCGACAGCGTGGGCAGGCGCAAAGCCGGATTTGCAGAAAAACGGAAAGCAGGAACGATCATCTGCGTCATGGCAGTTCTCCAGGTTGGTCAGGGGACGGGGAAATCGCCGCAGCGGGTGCGGCATCGGGAAGTGGCGGCAGCTCGGGAAACGGCGCTTCCAGCGCGTCCGCCAGTTGGTAGCCCACGCCGTCAAAGCCGACGACGCGGGCGATGCTCTCGATGCGGCGCTTGCGTCCGCGTCCGGCGATGTGGATCACCACGTTGACCGCCTCGGCGATCAGCGCACGCGGCGGGTTCACCGCCACTTCGAGAATCAGTTGCTCCAGGCGCAGCAGTGCACCGAGCGCGGAGCCGGCGTGGATCGTGGCGATGCCGCCGGGGTGGCCGGTGCCCCACACCTTGATGAGATCCAGCGCCTCGGCGCCGCGCACCTCGCCGACCACGACGCGATCCGGCCGCAGGCGCATGGACGAGCGCACCAGCTCGGTCATCGACACCACGCCAGCGCGCGTGCGCAGCGGTACGTGGTCGCGGGCCGCGCATTGCAGTTCCACCGTGTCTTCGAGCACCAGCACGCGGTCGCCGGTGGCGGCGATTTCGGCGAGCAAGGCATTGGCGAGCGTGGTCTTGCCGCTACTGGTGGCCCCGGCGATCAGGACGTTCTGGCGCTCGCGCACAGCGCGCACCAGAAAGCCCGCCTGGGCGGTGGTCATCATTCCGTCCACGACGTACCGCTCCAGCGGGATCACGCCGATGGCCCGCTTGCGCAGCGCGAAGGCCGGCCCCGGCGCGGCGGGCGGCAAGATGCCCTCGAAGCGTTCGCCGGTTTCGGGCAGCTCGGCCGATAGCGGCGGCTGGCCGCGATGGACTTCTGCACCGACGTGGGCCGCGACCAGGCGGATGATTCGCTCGCCATCTGCCTCGGGCATCTCCACGCCCATCGGCGCGCGCCCCGAGGACAGGCGATCCACCCAGAGGGTGCGATCCGGGTTGAGCATGATTTCCACCACGTCCGGGTCTTCGAGCGCAGCGGCGATCAACGGCCCCATCGCCGTGCGCAGCATCTGGATGCGCCGGTCGAGCGCGGCGGTGGTCATGGATTGGGGAACGGCGCTCATGACACACGCTCCTGCGTTTCGGCCCGTACCGCCGCATCCGCCATGGTCGTGATGTCGGGATGCAACTCCTCCACCACGTCACGCACCAGGCTGCGTCCGCGCAGCAGGTGGCGGCCAAGCTGCTCGGTGAACTGCTCGAAGCGCGCCTTGCCCTGGGCGCGGGCCGCGTCTTGGTGCGCCTCGGGAATCGGCGTGCTGACCGTGAGGTAATAGCGGATGAATAGCGCCAGCGTTTCGATGGCGATGTTCTGGTCGCGCTCGATGCGTTCGGCCTGGCGCGACAGGCGATCCAGCCGCTTGGCGATGGCCGCCTCGCGCTGGTCGGCCGCATCGGGCGACAGCCACGATGCGAGCGCCGCTGCGACGATGGATGACTTGGACACGCCTTTCTTGGCGGCCAGTTCATCGAGCCGCTGGGCGTGCTCGGGCTGGATAAAGAGATTCAGGCGGTAGTGGCTCATAGCTCGATTCCGTCGTTGGGGTCGAGGGATGCCAGCCGGGCCGTGCGCTGCATGGCCGGATCAAGCTGGCGAGGAAGGGGAAGCGGCAGGTCGTCGTCATCGAGCAGGCCGAGGTCGGCAGTGCTGGTGGCCAAATCGGTGTCGTAGGCGACGGTTTCGGAAAGCTCGGGCTGGCGGCGTGGGCCGCCGTCGTCGGCGCTGCCGATGCCCTCGACGGCTTCGGTAGCCGGGGCGGCTGGAACAGCGGGAATCGCCAGGCCACTCCAATCGTCAGCGCGTGCCGGAGGAACATCGGCATAGCGCCCGGCAGCCAGCACAGGCGGCTTCAGCACGCGGCGCTTGAAATTGGTGTCCGCGTAATAGCGCAACTTCTTGGCCTTGATCGGTGCCACGCTGGATACCATCACCACGGCCTCGTCGGTCGGTTGCTGCATCACCTCGCCCGGCGTGAGCAGCGGGCGGGCCGTCTCCTGGCGCGACACCATGAGGTGCCCCAGCCACGGCGCGAGCCGGTGGCCGGCGTAGTTGCGCTGCGCGCGCAGCTCGGTGGCGGTGCCGAGGGTTTCGGAGATGCGCTTGGCCGTGCGCTCGTCGTTCGTGGCGAACGTCACCCGGACATGGCAGTTGTCCAGAATCGAGTGGTTCTGCCCATACGCCTTGTCGATCTGGTTCAGGCTTTGCGCGATGAGGAAACTGCGGATGCCGTAGCCCGCCATGAAGGCCAAGGCCGTCTCGAAGAAATCCAGGCGCCCCAGGGCCGGGAACTCATCGAGCATCAGCAGTAGCTTGTGACGGCGCTCGATGCCGTCGGAGCCGTCCAGCGATTCGGTGAGGCGCCGCCCGATCTGGTTGAGGATCAGACGGATCAGCGGCTTGGTGCGCGAAATATCCGAGGGCGGCACCACCAGGTACAACGACACCGGATGTTCGGCGGCGATCAGGTCGGCGATGCGCCAATCGCAGCGCGACGTGACTTCGGCTACCGTCGGGTCGCGGTACAGGCCAAGGAACGACATGGCCGTGGACAGCACGCCCGAGCGTTCGTTGTCGGATTTGTTCAGGACTTCACGCGCAGCCGAGGCGACGACCGGATGCGGGCCACCACCTTCCACACTCACCAGATGCCGCGTGGTCATCATCCGGTGCAGCGTCACCTCGAACGGGCAAGCCGGATCACTGAGGAAGTTCGCTACGCCGCGCAGCGTCTTGTCTTCGCCTGCGTACAGCACATGCAGGATGGCGCCGACCAGCAGCGCGTGCGAAGTCTTCTCCCAATGGTTGCGGCGTTCGAGCGCGCCTTCGGGATCGACCAGGATGTCCGCGATGTTCTGTACGTCGCGCACCTCGTGCGCGCCGCGTCGAACTTCCAGTAGCGGGTTGTAGGCCGCCGACTTCGCATCCGTCGGGTTGAACAGCAGGCAGTGCGAGAAGCGCGAGCGCCAGCCGGCAGTGATCTGCCAGTTTTCGCCCTTGATGTCGTGGACGACGGCGGACGCCGGCCAGCTCAACAGCGTCGGCACCACCAGGCCGACGCCCTTGCCGGAGCGCGTCGGCGCGAAGGTCAGGACGTGTTCCGGGCCTTCGTGCCGCAAGTACTGGCCGTGGTGTTGGCCAAGGAAGACGCCCGCCGGGCTCGATAACCCAGCCTTGCGAATGTCATCCGCGTTCGCCCAGCGTGCCGAGCCGTAGGTGGTGACGAGGCGTGATTGGCGCGAACGCCAGATCGACATGCCGATGGCGACCAGCACGGCGACAAGGCCGCTGCCACCGGCAATCGCACCACCGATGTCAAAAACACGGGGCGCGTAGGCGTCGAAGAAGAACCACCACTCGAACAGCCGCCACGGGTGGTAGACCGGCGTGCCCAGGAAATCGAACCAGGGCGAGCCAAGGCGTACTTGATAGCCAAGGGCTGCTGCCGTCCATTGTGTGGCTGCCCACACGCCGGCGATCACGATGCCGAATACAACGGCAATCTGACCGAACAGCACGTTCGTCCCTTGCATGACCT
>Ga0116141_10003878_pt1 | contig 12643 bp, 13 predicted proteins | sample AD_UKC097_MetaG_FD_89744 | JGI IMG/M metagenome (GOLD analysis project Ga0116141, IMG submission 89744) | Active sludge microbial communities of municipal wastewater-treating anaerobic digesters from USA - AD_UKC097_MetaG | ecosystem: Engineered > Bioreactor > Anaerobic > Digestate | place: USA... | reverse complement strand
GTGCCCATCGGGAGGATCATCTCCCACTCACGGTAGATGATGAGGACGATGAACGGGACCAGGGTGACCAGGGCGAGGAACTCGAAGATGAGCCCCATGTCATGAGCAACGATCGCCAGGTGCCCAAGTCGTTTCATGTACTATGAACATTATGTCCCCATCCACAATAGTGTTCTCTATCGGGAGCTCGCAGGCCCCCCATGATTGCGCTTCGGAGGACAAGATATGGTCCGTTCATGGTAAAAACGAAGGAGCGGGCCTTTGGGGAATTATCTGGGATATCTCTTTCTCACACAGGAGATGCAGAGACCATGAGAGAAGGCACTGATTCCCTCGCATACCGGAAGGAATGATGCATTGTATCAGCAGCAACTTCTGCATAAAGCCTTCCCGGCAGAGATCAAAAGCGGCAGTTCACCAGAAACCCGATCCCCCGTATCAATAGTCCACGAGATCAAGTTCTTTCACCATCCTGACAAGCACGATAAATGCTGCTGCCTCAAGCGGGTCGTCAAACCGCTTGATCTCCTCACCATTGTATTCCGCGAGCATCTGTACAAGCCGGTGGCCATATCTCTGGTCCTGAATCTTCAATGGCCGGCTGGCTCTCTTCCACCGATCTGCCATGGTTTTGATATCGGCTGCAGCGATCATATGATCAGACAGATACCAGGGGGGTATCAGGGATCACCATGTGCAGGGTGAAAGTCTTCTCATGCATTGCTAAAGAGGATCAGTCTGCTGTCATCCCCCGGAGCGGTTCCGGGCGACGCAGGTCTGATCCACCAGGTCATGAGTGGGTGCGGTCAAGGTACTCTCCCTGGAGAAACAGGTATGCAGCATGAGTACGGTGGCGAAAGTACTGTAGGCCTCTTGTGTAACCATCCCCGGGAGTGATGGTACTCTTGACCTGGTTGTTCCCGAATCAGAACGGCTTCATATTTACTCGTCTTCTATAGCAGGAAAAGTCCATGCAGTGGCTCTTGTGGGTAATTGTCCGAGATCGATAGGTACTCTGTCTGGGAGAGCGGGCAGAATAGTAGGGTGAGCACCATACAAAGCCTGGCATGATCTTCTCTTTCGGATTTCGGCCCGCGACGCAAAAGAGGGATCGAAGGAAAAGGAGCAGCATGGGATTCCATTACTGGATCCCACTGCTCCTATCCAGCACTGTTTTGTTAAGGTGGCGAAACAGGTGGACGATTGAGATTGAATTCTTCAAATATTTTAGCTTTACTCTCGTGACAATCGGATATCTGGCACGTAGTTCCTTGAAAAAAACGTATACTCTAACGCGCGCTCATATGTCGGGAAGAATCAGGCTCTGCGGGGGTGTACCCCCATGATGCACGAGTGGGTTTCTATGCCCTGTATGCCCTTTCTACCAGAGATACGGGGGGAACCAACGATGGTAGGTGCATCATGTTCTTTTTCGGGGGAAAGAATCCGTATCGCCGGCCGGCGGTCTGCCGGACTAAGTGGTGTTGAATATTCCATACACCAATGTGGCAAACATGGCGAAGAGAACGATAAAACTGAATAGCAGGAGAATGATGATGACTTTCTCGAGTTCCTCGCTCATTGGTTTTCACCAGAATAAGGTATGCAGTGATCATTTCTATTTTCAAGGTAATCTATCCTGTCCCTGTCCTGTCAGATGAAGGGGATGGGATAATCGATATTGACGGTGAAAGCCCCATTCATCACCATTATACCGAGATATGGTCTCCGGTCACGGGTCTTCCATCAGCTGCTCCGACCAGTCTTTGCCGGAATCCCCTGATTCCCGCTTTATTCATTGTTGAGGACAAATGATCAGGAAACTGCGGCCTGATGAAGAGAGAGAAAACCAATCACCGTTTCTGAAAAATACTTTTAAGCCGTTCTTTCCATAACAGGTATGCGAAGAGGAATCATGGAGAAAGTAGCGCTCGGCCCGATGCCATACATGAGTGTGATGCCCACCCTGCTTGTCGGTGCAACGGTGAAAGGGAAACCAAACTACATGACCGCTGCATGGGCAACAGTTGCCTGCATGGCGCCCCCGATGGTCTGCGTCGCGGTCAACAAGGGTCGCTTCACTGCACGAGGGATTGAAGAGAACCAGACATTCAGTCTGAATGTGCCTTCCGTGCACCAGGTGGTGGAGACCGACCACTGCGGGCTTGTTTCAGGAAATAACGAGGACAAGTCCACCGTGTTCCACTCATTTTACGGGGAACTGAAGACCGCACCCCTTGCAGAGGAGTGCCCGGTCAATATCGAGTGCAGGGTGTTTCGATCGGTCGATTGCGGAAGCCATTTGCTGTATATTGGCGAAGTCGTGGAGATCCATGCTGACAGGTCCTGCGTGACTGAAGGGAAGCTGGACATCGACAAGATCCGTCCCGTCATCTATGCCCAGCATGCGTACTATGGTATTGGCAATCAGATTGATAAGGCGTTCTTTGCCGGGAAGAACTACAAAAAGAAGAACTACTGATTACCTGTTTTTTACGGTCAGGGATTATCGTTCCCTAGAAGGCACTTCTGATATCAGGCCGTTCTGAACAGCATTTATCCACCTATCAGGGGAGCAGAGCAGAGGGGTCAGCCGATGCTCTACCAGTCCGCAGATTGCACCGATCCCAACTCTCTTGTTCCATTCTTACCAGCAAGTATGGTATAACTGTCAATGACCCCAAAGGCGTAGAGAAATCCCGTCATGATCGATGCTGATATATCCTGGGTGAGGAGACTGAGTGCAACAAAGCCGATAACCCCGGCTATGAGGAATATTCCCTTGTATTTCTGGTGGTTCTCGATCTGGGTCACCCCGGTGATGAACATAGCGATCCATTCCAGGCCGTGTCTGCGGGATTTCCGCTCAACGGGTAATGGACCGGGCGATTCGGATACCCTTTGAAGGATGCGGTCATCATCCTTTGGGACAGGGGGTAAGGGTATCGAATCGGGTTCTGCAGCGTTTTTCTTCTCCAGTTCCCTGATTTTTTCACTGCAGAATTCAGCGCCATTCACATCCCCTGCGTCATGTGATGCATTCCTGAGCAATTTCCATACCACGATGTCATCAGGATCAAGATCCAGAGCATTAATCCAGCACTCTCGTGCCTCTTCGATCTTGTCATCGTTATAACAGTCCATTGCCCTCTGTTTCCAGTATACCGGGTCATTAGGCTCCATAATTCACAAAATCCACGAATAATCAAAGATATCGTAATTTTTCTATATATTAATCGCGAGTATGCATGTTATCGTATCAAGTGAAGACTTCATCAGGCATTACTATCCTCCTGTGAACTGATGGCGTGAACCAGCCTGAACCAGCCTTTGTTTTTCACTCCCCCTGCGCAAGAAGGCTATCGCATGAGGTTTACATTGAAACAATTCCATCCAAAATATATTTCAACATCTGAATGATTACATCTTCAGGGATGAATATGATGAAGTGTCCTCTCCCTGCACTCCTCCTGGCCCTGATAGCGGCAGCAATGGTGATCCTGCCGGTATCGGCTTTCGATGTGAGCGGGAATTCCGATGACCTGGTATTTTTCTCTGTCTCTGATGCGGGTCTCCATACTATCACCATGCACTATACCGGCTCTTCCCCCTTCGTGGTGACCCTTGAAGATGACCAGGGAATTCCCCTCGAATATCTCGCTCTCGAAGCCGGTTCGTTCCAGGGCCAGGTGAAGGTAGACCTTGGTACCGGGGATTATTCAATCGTGGTTACCGCTTCGGGTCCATGGTCCATTGATATCGAAGCTCCCGTCCCTGTAACGGCAATCACCACGCCCCCTACTCCGTATGTGACGACCACATCCCCGACCACAGCGCCAACCCCCTGTCCAAATGGGGTGTGTCCGGGCTCACTTCCTACCACTGAACCGACTGGCATCCCTACTGGTTCACCCACCACGTTACCGAACTGCTGGCCAAACTGCGAGCCGACTACCATGCCGACAAGCATCCCGACTACAGTTCCCGTTACCACCCCAAGTACCTTCCCTACCACATCCCCGACCACGTCCCCGACCACAGCGCCAACCACCGTTCCAACGACCGGGTCGACAATTGCACCGATGCTCCCCCACCTGTTCTATGGTACCCTGACCTTTCTTGGGGAGCCGGCGGCTCCGGGGACCGTAATCATGGCAACCGTTGGGGGCGGTGGGGGGTCCCTTACGACTGCAACTGCAGGGTACTACGGCAATGTAAGCCCCCTTGGGGATAAGCTCATCGTGCAGGGATCCATTCCGAACGGTGCGGCGATCTCATTCTCTGTCAACGGTCATCAGGCAGAATGCTATGATGTAAATGCCGGAGGATCATGGCAATCGACCTATCCTTTCACCTCAGGAGCCCTGACCGAGCTCAATCTGCGAGTCACTGAACCGGGAGAGTTCTACGTCATCAATGTAACCGCCGGGAATGGCGGAACCATCGTCCCAGGTGGGCTTGTTTCGGTCAATGCCGGTGCCAATATGACATTCACCATCACGCCGTTTTCAGGATATACGATACAGAATGTGGTGGTCGACAGCGTATCGAAAGGAGTAATCCCCACGTATACTTTTACCAATGTCTCTGCAAATCATACCATCTCCGCGAGCTTCCGGCAGACCTCCAGCGGAGGAGGCGGTGGTGGCGGTGGTGGTGGCGGGGGAGGCGATTGGGGTACTCCGACCCCGACCGTTACGACAACCGCAACGATAGCCCAGGCAGGCAAAACGATCTTTGTCAGCAGTGGTGGTTCAGGATCAGGGGCGAATTTGACACCGAACGTCACCCCGACACTTACCGTCATCACGTTGGAAACCACCTCAATTCCGCCGGTTACCCCGACAACCGGCCAGTCATTCTGGGATCGGTATCCCCAGGCATGGATGATAGCACTTGCACTGGTGATTATCGGCCTTGCAGCATATGGCTACTACTCCTACCGGAAAGAGCAGGCAGGAACTCCCCCTGAAGGAAAATAAGAAGGGATTTTCTCTCCTCTTATTTTCCTGGATTTTAAAAGTAAAGGATATCTTATTCTCCTGTTATCCCGGATTATTCTCCTGATTCTCACAATTACCAGCATTCCTGACTTGCTTTGTATTCCGATTCCGTCTTTGCGAGGTTTTCATATCGTGATCTGCGTGACTGGGAAGTATTTTATAGGATTACAAGAAGAATGAATTTAAAAAAGGGATTCGTATGAAGAAACTGAAAGCGTTTGCCATCGTCCTGATTGTGGCAATGATAGTAGTACCGGGCCTTGCAATGGCCGCCACGCCTTATTCCTGGACAACCTATAAAAACACCTACAACGAGATGTTTGGAAAAGCCCCCACGGGTAGTGCTTACACATGGACCGCCTATAAGGCAACGTATAATGAATTTTTTGGTGCAGCCCCTGCTGGCTCTCCCTATTCCTGGACGGCATATAAATCCACCTATGAGAACATGTTTGATAAGGCTCCCTCACTCAAGCCCTACTCCTGGACCGATTACTCGAAAGGTTACGAGGACATGTTCGGTGATGCTCCAACGAGCACCCCTTTCAAGTGGACTGACTATTCTTCCGCATATGAAGATATGTTCGGGGTAAAACCCTGATCACTTTTTTTCTTGTTCAAACCGGTTAAACAAACCAAGTCATTCGGGCAGAGATTATTCTCATAGTTTCTTGCCGACCGAGGATCCTGGCGAATCTATGATAATGTTAAACTAAACTGGAATCGTTTCTTTTTTTCCCGAAAGGTGAATTAGAAGAAGGTTTGGGAGTTACAACCGGATAACGAGTGTTCCGGACTCATTTACACTTTCTTCATCGCTTCCGACCTGAGCTCTTTTGGCATCAGCTCGATTGCATACCGCAATGACGTCCGGGGCATCACTGACTTCTTCTTCATTACATAAGCAAACACTTCATGAGTATGCTTCCGGCTGGCTTCCTTCAGGAGCCAGCCGTATCCCTTCTGAACCATATCATCCGGATCGGTCAGCACCAGGTCGGCGAGTTCAAATACCTCGGAAAGGTACTCCCCGTGTTTTACTGGTATGATCAGCGAGACGCACGCAGCTCTTCGCACCCACCTGTTCGGGGAGATCGCCCAGCGTTTCAGTACACCGACCTGGTCAGGGTATTTTGTAATAAAATCGCCGACCGCATGATTGCAGAACCCGTCGCAGGCAGCCCAGTTGGTGATCCAGCGGTCGATCCAGCGCTCGAATACCATCAGGTCTCGGGGTTCGAACCGGTCTTTGAGAGAAGGGATCCAGGTGGAGACGATAAACGCCTCATCCTGGTATCCGGAACCGTACAGTTCTTCACAGAGGGCAAAGATTTCAGATTTCTCACGTGACCGGACCTCTTTCCAGTATCTCTTCGCAATTGCGGTGACATCCGCGGTCTTCAAACCGTAACAGGAGATCTCCTCCTTGAAGAACCGCTTAGACGACTCCCTGATGGCCGGATCAGCCTTCTTTTCGAGTTCTTTTCGTATTGCAGCAATGACCGGATCCATGCAATCAGCTGGGTGGCAAACAAGGATAAGCACTGTGGAATCTCATGGTCAGTCCTTTACGCCTGGTCGTCCCGGCACCTTTGATCGGTGCAATGCTCCCCCAGTATCTCTTCCAGCAGATCTTCCCGTCATGGAGCGAGCAATCCGGAAGGAGACCCGCTTTTTGTAGGGTCTATTTTTTCTCTCTGGCGGGCAACTCCTGGTTTCCTCCACAAGGGGGTGATAGTGCTGGCATCTGCAACAAGCTGCTTCCCCTGATAAAAATAACATGATTCCTCCGAGGGCCACAAGCATAAAAGATGAATATTCCGGAGGCATTTTCATTTAAAAAAGCGGAAAGCCCCATTATAGGATGAAACCCTCTCACTGCAATACAAGGGTATCTCGCTCCTGCATGCCGCATCACGATCCTTTTTTCCGGGAGGATCCATGGCGGGCATCTATTTATTGGGATGAGGGTACTTTTATTCATGACATCAAGGATGAACTTTTTTTTGTTGTTCATTGCCATTTCATGTATCCTGACAGCAGGGTGTATCACTCCCGAGACAACCCCAGAGAATTCCCCTGTCACCGCTCCGACAACAGAGAGCAGCCCGGTTCCCACAACTGAACCGCCAACACCTTCCGATACAGTTCCCGAGGCAGCCCAGTTCACCAGGGACGACGTCTACGAACTCCTCATGGATATTGCATTCGGCTGTGACAATACCGGGGTGACCATGTTCTCTCCCTCATCCGAAAATCACCTTTTCTTCTCGCTTGAAGGGCAGGTGATTCCCGCAGACATCGACTTTGTCTCCCTGTTCACCAGGCAGTTCAACCGCATCACGCCAATTGAGGTATTCACCGATGAACCGCTCAACAGCCGGGGGAGCCCCATTATCTTCTACCCTGATGATTCCCTGGACTCTCTTGAAAAGCGCTTCGTTGCCTGCCAGGAGCTCGATCCAGAGTCCGGAAAACCCCTTTATATCATTTATAAGAGCGTGACCGAGCTACCGAATGGGGAGAGTGAAACCACCACGAAAATTTACCTCAACGCCAACCTTGCCGGAGCGGAACGGGAACATTACCTCCAGAAGGCGATGCTCTATTACCTCGGATTCCCGGGCCAGACCTATAACTATCCCGAAAGTGTCTTTTTCTACAACACCCGTTCGACAACCGACTTCACCACGATCGACATCGAGGCGATGAAGACCCTGTACCATCCCGGGATTTACGAGGGGATGTCGATCCAGGAACTGAGGTGGCTCCTCTTCAACGATTGATCCCTTCCTGTCATCTCTTTTTTTGGGGAGAAGCATCCGGACCAGTCCTCTTTCTTCCAGTGTCATTGAACATTCACAACGTGTGAGCAATCCTGGATCTTTGTAGGCAATGAAGTAGAATCCGTCATCTTTTCCTCCAATCTCCTCCTCTGTCCATCCCAACCGGACGGTGTGTCCCCCGGTAAAAATGTGAATATGGTTCCATACCACATCGAGGCTTGAAATTGCGCGGAGAAGAATCGGAAAGGTGAGCAGAGAACCGATCGTTGCATTCCGGCAGCCGCAAGGACTTCCCCCTGTATCAAGGCACCGTCCAGGATTCAGGGGTTGACCAGGATGGTTGCGAAAAAAATCGCAGTTTACAAATTATTTATTATCTTTTATGAAAATGTTCTTGATATGACTCGTCGCATCCTCCTGGTGAGCTGCCTTCTCCTGTTCGCTTTAGCCTGTGCCGGGTGTCTTTCAGCGCCCTGGGACTCAGATAGAGTGAAGATTGATGAACAATTCGCCCCTTCCACGGCAAGCTCAGGAATCCCCTCCCGGGATGTCGTTTATCCGATTCCCACCATTGCTCCTACCTATGCCCCTGGATATGCTGCTGACCTGGAAGCCGACCAGAAGATCATCAGGACCGGCAGTCTGAATCTCGAAGTCAAGAACGTCTCCTCAACGCTTGACCCCCTCAAACAGATCGCCACCCTGCACGGCGGATATGTCGGATCCATGTCGGTGAATACCCAGTATGGGAACCGCCTGTATGCATCCCTGACAATAAGAATCCCTGCGGGTGAATTCGATGTGACGGTTAGTGACATTAAGAAGCTCGGGACACTCACATCCGAATCACTCAGTGCGGATGATGTTACCGAGGAATATGTCGATCTCCAGGCACGGAGGAACGCCCTCGCCAGCCAGCTCGTCCAGTACAACCGGATCATGGAACAGGCAGAGAATGTCTCCGAGATCCTCGAGGTCCAGGTCCAGATCGAACGGGTGCAGGTCGAACTGGACAGAATCGACGGCCGTCTCAAGTATCTGGACAACCGGGTTGACTATGGCACGATCACGGTATCGCTCGTGGAGCCTGAACCGGTAGGACAGGGCAAAGAATTCTCTCTTGTCTCGGTGCTCAACGACGGGATACAGGGATTCCTTGCAGTTACGGGGGGGTTGATCATCATCCTCATCTCCATCATCCCTCTGATCATCCTTGGGATCATTGCGTACGTAATCTACCGGATATGGAGGAGGCGAAAGGGAGCGAAAAAAACGACATCAGGGGAGACGAAACGAGAGGGCAATCCCCCGGGAGCGTGAGCGGAGGATCATTTTCAGGGGAAGGGAGAGCCTCCCTCCTTTCTCCCCCTCTTTTCATGGAGCCGTAATTTCATGGCGGATCAACAGGCTGGTCCTCTTTCTCAACTGGTCTCTGTAAATTGGCCGGGACACTACGCAAAAATCGCCGTTTGGTCTATTGCCTTCTCCGTCCTTCAAGGAGATCGCCTACCATGACACCGATAATAAAGAAGATAGCAAGAAGGATCACTCTGACCGAGAGGTCTATGGCACCAACCACCTTACTGCCCTCACTCGTCCCGCCAGGAGAAACAAGAGAGAGGATCGCAAGGATGATACCGAGTACAATGCCGAGAGCAAGTCCCTGTTTGAGGAGGGTGACAAGATCCTCTTTTCCACTGCGAAGATACCCGAATGCAATCCCCATGACCAGAGCTGCCAGTTGAAACCACATGCCCTTTCTTCCTTTTTACCATCTGTCTCCTCTCCCTTATATCGGCTGGCCTTCATATCTGAAAGAAGCCGCACGGGATAGCGTGCATCTGGTACATCTCCCCCGAATAATGATGAGGAAGGGAGGGATCCTGGAGATCTTCCCTGAAGGGAACCAAAGGATCAGGCCGGATGTGCCTTGATCTCTCCCGGAAGGATCCGCTCTATCAGGGTTGAGGGAACCTGGTCAGAAGTGGATACGATAAGGTAAAATTCTGCATGGTTTCCGAGACGGCCGATATATGTCGCATCAATCTTGTAGTTGGTGGAGAGTATCTCGGCACCAAGAATGCGGAAGACTGCCTTTCGTTCCGAGATGGTCCTGGTCTGGCCGGCAACAAATTTTTCATTGGTGTCCCCTATCTTCATAATCAGCTCGTCACCAGTGCTGAGAACGATAATGGGGGTTCCTGCAATCATGACCTGTTTCCCGTCCGGAATCTGGACAGCATAGGTCGTGGTGTATGGGTATCGGGTACCTGGTTCGGCAGGAAGGGAGGGGTCTACTGAAAGAGTGAGGAAGGCTATCACGGCAAATACGATCAGAATGAGGAGAATGGCAAGGCCAATTTTCAGGACTGAACGACTCTTCCCTGTTTCCTGGGGAGTCCCTCCTTTCGGACCCTCTTCTTTGGGGGGTTGGACTTGTTCGGCCATATTGTTCACTCACAATAGAAACGTATCATCACGCATAAACCTTACCAGGGAAGAAAAGGACTCTTTCAGGCTGCTAGATTGATGATCGTCGATCAATGGGTAAAGGATATCTTCACCGGCAGGACCCACAAGGTGAAAGGGCAGATGCCGATGTGAATACGGGGGTGACATATCACCTCCATTAAATACTCCCAACTAGTAATCATCACTCATAATGAACGGGAGAGGATGTCGGTACTTCTGCATGGGACTGAACATTCATTATCCCTACTTTGTAGAGACCGGCGCCCATGCAACCGATCGTCCCCGGGAGTGCAGCACCTGCTTTTCCCGATCACAGAGAACCCGTTTCAGGGAGTACCTCTCACAGGCTGCTCTTCCCGCTATGGAGATGAGCCTCTCCTGGCTGGATGCAGGGGAACCCCTCTCGATCAATGTTTCAGGGGTAGCAATCGAGCAGTTTCTCGGAGATGAGCACGACGCGGCCGATATCCTTGTGCAGCTGCTCCGCCATAAAGCTGTCGAGATCCTTGGGCAGACCTACTACCGGAGCGTTGCCGGTCTCTTTTCGGAAGCCGGTGAATTCACAAGCCAGGTCAGCAGGCATGCAGAGTTGATGGAGGGGCTTTCTGGGAAGAGGCCGGAAGTCTTTGAAAATACCGAATTCGTGTTCAACTCTGAACTTACCAACGCTCTCAGCACACTTGGTTTTGCCGCCCTCTATTCCGAGGCGGATGAATCGATCCTCCCTGTCCTGAATCCGAACTATGTCTATTCCTGCAATGATCTGCCCATCCTGATCAGGAATTGTCGTCTCTCTGATGATATCGCCCACCGGTTCGGGGACGTCACGTGGGACCGGTATCCATTGACCCCAGAAAAATATGCTGGTTGGATTGCAGAAACCCCGGGTGATTGCATTCACGTCCGTGTAGATGCTGGAATATTTTTGGGAGCAGCTGGTGGAGCCCGGGCACTGGGGCAGTTCTTCCGTGGTCTGCCGGAAGCCCTCCGTTCACGGGAGATCACCACCATCCTCCCTTTATCGGCAGCCCGGAACCAGCCCAGGGCAGAGATCCGGCTGGAAGATCTCGGTCTTGTATCTTCCGATCGGGCGTATGCCCTGACTGGTATCCGGACCATCCTCCAGCAGTCAGCGTTCTGGTGCCTCGAGGACGCCCGCTACCTGATTCCTGATCAGGAATCCTGGCGGAGGTTCCAGAGCACCGACCATTTCTCGCGCATGGACACTATTTCAGGATCATGCGGGCGGGTCGCGATCCGGTCCACGAGCCAGGAGGCGTATGACTACTTTTCGGCATACCTGATTGCTCTTGCCCGCTGTGAGGCTTCCTGCAGGGAAGACCTCTGGTCACCGGCCGCTGCACAGGTTCTCCGATGCCTGCCCCCCGAGAAGGCTTTCCATTTCCATTCGGGCCACCGGTTCATCGGGTATTCGGCCCACAGCCTGAAAGAATTCTCACGCCTGCTCGAATTTATCCCTGAAGAGGTATTCTCGTTTCACCAGGAGCGGGGTGATTTTTCCCGCTGGATCGATGAAGTCCTCGGAGACAGCACGCTTGCCGAACGCATCATGCATTGTGCAACACCCCATGAAGCGGCAGAACTGGCCAGGGAGAGGGGAAGGGAGCTATGCCACGACTTAAAATAGCCCATCTCTGCTGGGAGTCCCTGCATGCTGTCCGTGAGGGGGGACTCTCCCCTGCCGCGACCCACCTTGCAGAGGTGCTCTCGGGAACCCATGAAGTGCATTTCTTCACCAGGGGAGACGGGCCCGACCGGACCATCGGAGGGGTATTCTATCACTTCTGTCAGCCTGAAGGGGAGGGTATCCTCCAGTACTGCCTTGACATGAGCAGGCAGATCCTCGACAAGTTCCGAGACGTGGACAATCCCCCGTTTGATATCATCCATTTCCATGACTGGCATTGTAGCGATGCACTCGAAGAATTAAAGGAGAGAACCACAGTGATGAGCTACCATTCCACCGAGTACGGTCGGAACGGGAACAATTTCGGGAACAGCCCCGAGTTCCTTGCCATTGCGGCAAAGGAGTGGAGGGCAGGCCATACGGCCCGGCACGTGACCACCGTCTCGAACCATACCAAGACCGAGATCATGTGGCTGTATGGCATCCCGGAGCGGAACATCACGGTGGTTCCAAACGGCATATACCCTGATGTCTATTTCCTCCCGCTTGATGCCGGGCAGGTGAAAAAACGGTACGGTATTCACCCGCTCGCCCCCCTCGTACTCTTCATTGGCCGACTGGTCTACCAGAAGGGTGCCGACCTCCTGGTGGAAGCCATCCCCCAGGTCCTGAAACGACGCTGGGATGTCCAGTTCATCATTGCCGGAAAAGGGGATATGCGGCAGGAACTCGAG
>Ga0116141_10003873_pt1 | contig 12647 bp, 5 predicted proteins | sample AD_UKC097_MetaG_FD_89744 | JGI IMG/M metagenome (GOLD analysis project Ga0116141, IMG submission 89744) | Active sludge microbial communities of municipal wastewater-treating anaerobic digesters from USA - AD_UKC097_MetaG | ecosystem: Engineered > Bioreactor > Anaerobic > Digestate | place: USA... | reverse complement strand
GACCGGCCGTCCGGTGCAGTTGCCCTTGCGGTGCGAATCCTGATGGACAAGAGACGATGACATGTCACGGTCCGCACGGTGCAGGAGAGACTATTGTGTGCTCGGCACAGAACGTTCTGAGATTGAAGATTGATCGTGGTTCCTGTCTGAGCCCATGTCTGGGCCAAATTGGCTGGGCGGTGTTCCCGGAGCCTGTGCACGATGTGGAGAACCTCCCGGCCCACACTCACAAGACCGCCTATGAGATATGCTACATTGCCCACGGGACGGTGGATTGGTGGGTGGGCGAGAGCCTGTTCGAGGTTGGACCGGGTTGCGTGTTCATCACGTTTCCCGGGGAGACGCACGGTGGCCTTCACGATATCATGAATCCCTGTGAGCTGTTCTGGGCCCAGGTGGAGTTCCCCGGGGAGGGGGCGCTGCCCGGCTTGTCCCGCGAGGAGACGAAGTCTCTGGCCGATCGATTTGCCCGGATCGATCCGCGGTGCTTCCCCAGCACCGCTGAGATACCGGTCCTGTTCAGGAGGTTGATCGACGAGCATCGCGGAATCAGCGAAGACAGCATCCTCCTTGTTCGGGCCACGTTGATCGAGCTCCTGGTGGCCGTTGTTCGCGAACAAGAGACATGGCGGAAGAGACGTGCCGCGGGTCTACAATGCTCCGAGCCCATTCGTCGCGCCCAGGAACTCATCAACCAGCGGCTCGAAGAGTGCGTCAGGATGGAGGAAATTGCCGAGAAGGTGGGTCTGAGCCCCACCGCATTCTACCGAATGTTCCGTCAGGAGGTCCATCTGACTCCCGGGGAGTACCTGACGCAGCAGCGGATGCACCGAGCGAAGACGCTTCTGCGCGATCCGTCCCTGAGCGTGACAACGATTGCGCACTCGCTGGGGTACTCCTCCAGCCAGTACTTTGCCACGACGTTCAAGCGGATCGCTGGTGTTACGCCGCGAGCGTATCGGACGACAGCGTGCCACGATGTGCACGGCTCTTGACAGGCCGGAGGGGAGAGCTCGGAAAGGTGCGGCAGAAGACATGCGGTTGCCACGTATCACAGTCGGTTGTCGGATACTTCGGATTCAGTGCAGGATCTCAAGGGGAATCCTGGCCACGGTTTCGCATCCGGACAGGAGAACGCGCGACACGGGCTTCACTTTGATTGAACTGCTTGTTGTCATCGCGATCATTTCTGTGCTCATGGCGGTCCTCATACCTGCGCTGAATGCGGCCAGAAAGCAGGCCAGAAGCACAGCATGTATGGCGGCGCTGAAACAATGGGGGCTCTGTTACCAGTTGTATGCCCAGGAGTATGAGGGGAAGCTTCCCGTTTTCGTCGGCGGTACGGTCCGGACCACGTATATGGAATCGCTGAGATCCTATTACGCCAACATCAACCAGATGCGAACCTGCCCTTCCGCGACGCAGGTCGCCACCGGCAATCCGACCGGCCTTCAGGCTCGGAGCTTCTTCGGCTACACGCGCAGCGCCTGGCAGATTGACGTGGCGCAGGCGGAGTGGATGGCCGAGGACGACTGGGGCATCGGGAGTTTCGGCGAGAATTCCTGGATTCGCAATTCGCTGGACACGAGCGGCAGTCGTTTGCAGTCCGCGCAAACATGGGCGACCCTGAACGTCAAGAATATCAAGGAAGTGCCGTTCATAGGGGATGCTCGATGGAACAACGCCTGGCCGGCCAGCGATGATCCCGTTCCCACGAACGTGGCGACCGAGGAACAGATGTTCAGCATCGGCAACTGGTCGCGCATCGTGTGCTACGTCATGAGACGCCACAAGAGCGGTATCAACATGTGCTTTGGCGACGGCAGCGTCCGCGGCGTCCGGGCCGAGGACCTATGGACACTGAGATGGAATCGCCAGTCGCAGCCCGTGGAGGTCGGCGACGATCTCAGGTGGATGACGGACTGGTGATCCGACGTGACAGCGGGACCGGCACGTTCACATAGTGGCTGTCACAACTCGGTGGGTCGCCAATACGACAGTAAGGGTACGAACACCAATGCGAAATCCAAGACAAGGAGAAGACGACAATGTCTGAAGCTCAGTACGTATCGCGGCGCAGTTTCATTCGCCGGGCTGGAGTGGCCGGCATAGCGGTTCCCTACTTTGTTCCCGCGGGCGTCCTCGGCCAGGCCGGCCGACCGGGCGCAAATGACAAGATCGGTCTCGCCCTCATCGGTTGTGGCGGTATGGGGCGGGCCAATCTGAACGCCTGTGCCGGGCGGTCCGACGTGGTGGTGGTCGGCGCCTGTGACGTCTGGAAGCCCCGCTGCGAGGCCGTGGTTGCCCAATACCAGGCGACCGCCAAGCCGTACCACGATTACCGTGAGTTGCTGCACGCCCGCGACGTCGATGCCGTGATCATCGCGACGCCCCCTCATTGGCACTGTCGAATGGCGGTGGATGCCTGTGAGGCCGGCAAGGACCTCTACCTCCAGAAGCCCATGACGCTCCACGTGGCGGAAAGCTTCGCTGTGCGCAACGCGGTGCGTCGACACAAGCGGATCTGCCAGATCGGCACGCAGATCCACGCCTCGGAGAACTACCGCCGCGTGGTGGAGTTCATTCGCTCCGGCAAACTGGGACCCATCAGTGTGGCTCGGACGTTCAACGTGATGAACCAGGGGGCCAACGGTATCGGCAACCCGCCCACCGGCGCGCCGCCCGCGGAGATCGACTGGGACTTCTGGATCGGTCCCGCCCCGATGCAGCCGTTCCACCCGCTGATCGTGAGGGATGCCTACCACAACTGCTCCTTCATGGCTAGCAGCGGCGGCTGGACCCCCGGCATGGCCCCGCACATCATCGACTTGCCGATCTGGGCGCTGGACCTGGGTTATCCTCGGAGCACCTATTGTTCCGGCGGCCGCTATGTCATCCAAGACATCGGGGACGCCCCGGACGTACAGGAAGTTGTGTGGCAGTATCCGGACTTCACCCTGACGTGGATGATGTCCCTGGTGAACAGCTTCGCCTTCGACTTCGGCCGTGGCACGCCGGCACGCCGACTGGGAATCTACTTCCACGGACTCCACGGCACGTTGTACTCCGACTACGGCATGCATGAAATTGTGCCCGAGGGAGATCTGCTGAAAGACGCCCAGCCCCCGGAGAAATCGATCCCCTCATCGCCGGGCCACGAGCAGGAGTGGCTCGACAGTATCCGCACTCGCGTGCCGCCGAGCTGTAATCCGGACTATCACTGCAGGATCGATGTGCCGATCGGCCTGGCCAATCTTTCGATGAAGCGGGGCCGGGCTATCCCCTTTGATCCGGCAACGGAGAAGATCCTCGATGACGAGGCCGCCCGGCTGGCCGTCCCACAATACCGGGCGCCGTGGGAGTTTCCTCGTCAGTATCTCTGATCGTGAGCAACGGAGCACCGAGTCGCTGCCTGGGACCTGGACCATGTGGTGGCGATCCAGGATGTGGCGAGCCTGACTTGAGTTGGGATTCTACCGGAACCCGGGGAGGCTGCGGTTTCACAGAGTATCCGTGTGCAGGCGGTTCACGTTCAGCGATCGTCGATATCGGACAGAAGGATCCTGAAAAGCCCATCCGTCTTTGTGCAAACCCACAGAGTGCCCTCCTGCGTATCGGCTTGGAGATCGACGATGTCCGTCAACCGACGGCGTCCGAGTCCCCAGGCGTCATTGCTTCGCCTGTGGAGCAGTCCATCGATCTCGAGACCACTGCTGACGACGGAGATGTGGTGGTCTTCGGCAGTCGCATGGAACGCGGGCCATTCTTCTGCCGGGATGTCGCAGAAGACTCCCCCGGAGAGCTTCGCATAACGGTCCGGCCTCGGTGTCGTGTATCTCATGAACAGCGATCCATCGTCGGCGTAGCGGACCCGTCCGGCGTTGCAGATCGAGCCGCCGCGTTCCTGCACGATAAGGCGGGAGGCACGATCGTCGGTCAACAAGTTGGCGTCGGGCTTGTACGCCGTGATCCAGACGCCTCCCAGTGTTCCGATGGCCACCTCATTGCGCGGCCGGTAGGTCGAAACGCTGGTCATCACATCGAAGGCGAGGGCGTGGCCCTGTCCAAAAGGCACAAACACGTCGTATCTCGGACTTGGTTGGGTGTCGTCATTGGAGGAGATACGGGCTTTGAAGGCGTTATGATTCTGGTCCCAGACATAGCGAGGCGTCGCGAGCCATCGGATCTCTGGCACCGACAAGACGACGTGTTGGCCCGTCTGGAATGGGCGACTGGCTTGCGCGAAATCGGTATCGCTCCATGTCAGTTGCTCCCGGTCGAAGGCGCCCTCTCGGATGGTTACGCCGGAAGACGACCGGCCATCCACGCTCGCGAAGCAGCCGAAGAACCGTCCGTTCCCGGCAGGCCGGAGAGCTCGAATCTCGTCCCCCGCAGCCCAGATGCCAAGCAGACGCAGAGCAGGTTCCAGGGAGGTGCTCTCTTCCACGTGATTGGCGCAGATCCGCCTGATTCGCGATCTGCGATCCTCGATGTTGAAGAACGTGAGCCATTTGCTCCCGCCCGTCTGTATCTCGCAGGCGCCGCTCACGCAGTCGAAAGCGAATCGGCCGTTGTACAGTAGATCTTCTGTCGGCAGTTGCGGCAGGCCCGACTGCAGAATGGCGGGCCGCGACGTCGTCGCCCCCGGCAGGTAGGATTGCCAGTGTTCGACGAGGCCGATATGCCGGATCGAAGGTTCGGCAGTCTGGATGTGCTCAAGTCTCAGGATGGCTCGCTTCGTCAGGGGTTCGTCCCCGCGGGTCGATGTCGCGGTGATGGCGTCGCCGCGATCAGATGTGCGGAGGTGGTATTGTATATCGGCGCCTGTCCTGCCCACGACAAGGCCGACGTTCCGGCCCGCCACCCAAGCTGGTTCACAGTAGTCCAGATCGGGGATATGCCAGAACGCCGCAGCCTGGAATCCCCCATCCTGCATCCTCCTGAGCAGTTCCGGTCCCAGAGGAGAAAGCAAGATCACCGTTTCATTGTTCATCGCGCCCACGGAGATGATCTTGTCCCAGACGAAACGGTTGCCGTTCCACCAGTGGAGCGGCGAGAATTCCGCGCCGGGAGTGCGGAAGGCGTTCCGTGAGACCCCGGGACCGACAGCCACGTCGCCGGCATATAGGACTGGTTTCCATGAGTCGTCCAAGGCGGATTCCAGACGCCAGGTAACCACCGGCCCTGCGGGCACCTCACGTCGCTGCGGCGGGATTGATCGCCAATTCGCCGACAGGGCATCCGGCATAAGGGACCACGCGAGCCCTGTGGAATCGGCCGAGCTCTGTTCCGAGCGAGTCTCCAGTCGTATGCCGTCCGCATCGGCTTCGAGAGAGCAGGGGGCCCGTGCACCGGGCGGAAGGGGCCAGCACCCCGTGATTCTGGCCGGGTCGGCTCCGTCCCGCCGCAAGACACACCGCTCGGCTGCGAGCGCGAAAATGGACCCTTCGTATGAGCACATCCGTTCGTTATCGTCGAAGAAGAAGCGGCCTCGTCGAAAGGTGGATTTGTCGGTTCCATCGAACGGAGTGAATCGCAGGTTTCCCCGACCGCAAGAGACGGCGAATGCCGGATTCCGAAACGTCTCTTCCTGGCCGGAAGGATCTGTGCCTGTTGCTCGCCGTCCGTTTGAGGTCAGACCATTCCAACCGCCACCGGAATCCATCCAGCGCCAGTCTCCCCCACGGCAGACCGCGAGACGGATGTCCCGGCCCGCAAGAAGGCCCTCCTGATCTGCGATTCGCCCGCGGATGGGGTCAAGAGGCCACAGGCCGTCGTGGGTTGCGGTCCAGAGTTGATTTGTCCTCGTGTCGCGTGCGACCCAGTTGACGCAGTCGTCTGCAAATCGCCATTCTCCCGCCTTCGCCTGCATCGACCGGCGGGATCGCCCGCTCCGATCCCGGATGGTCATTTGTGGGGGCAGGTCTGGTTGAAGGGGGCACATCCAATCCCACGGACCGACACGCACTCGGTTGGCGAGACTGGACCGTTCCAGACCTGGAAGAGGTACGAGGCCTCGGTTCTCCCATTTGTATGCCCGTCCGCCAGCGAGTTCGATGAGTACCGTCTGCCTTGCGCCCGGGGCCAGAACGGTCTGGAGGCGGGCGTTGCGGATTTGTGGGAAGATCGCCTTGAGCCCGAATGTGGCGGGGTCTCGGACAATCAATCCTGCCTCAGTTGCCAGCAGCAGATCGGTCTGGTCACACACGGCCATGTCCCTGGTGGATTGGATGGCCAGCTTTCCGCCTTTGCCCCAGAGTGGCAGCGGCTCTCCCGGCCCGTTCTTGGCCACCCAGGAAGGCGTGGGCCTTCCGGCCGCACCTACGGTCCAGACAAACCGATGGCTCGCGTAGTCGATCGTGGCCATCGTGCGAGGCGACGACTGCCTTGCTTCGCAAAGGTCGCCCCCGTTCGATTCGATATAGATCCGGTTGCCCCCCGCTTTGAGGTGAACAACGATATCGCCTGCGACAGAAGTCTCCATGCTCTCTGTTTCCGCGCCGACGGAAGGTCCATATCTTGAAATCGCAAGGGCCCCGTATCCGGGCGCGTCAGCCGGTGTTCGCTGATCCAGCCGGTCTTGTTGCAGCACCCACAATTTCCCGCTGGGGGCGAATGCCACGGCCTGCGCCGAGTCTTCGAGGAAGCCATCGCGCGTTGGCGTCAGCGGCTGCCATTGGCCGTCACGGTAGAGCGCGTAACGGGTGGCATTGCGCTGACGAACGACACGGAAGCCGCCGGCATGGAGCAGTTCTCCCTCGGCTGGGCGCCGCAGCATCTTCCGGTGCTGGTCGGCGCGGACTTGGTATCGTTTCGCCTCGTTCTGGAGTTCTTCTCGCCGATCCGATGCCTTGGCGCGCTGGGCCAATTCCCGTGCTTGTTGGGCGTAATAAGTTGCGAGGCCCGCCGGCGGCACGGGCACCTCCTCTTCGAACGTGCGACGAGTGCCCTGCAAAGTCACGACCCGCGACGTTGGGTGTTCATTCTTCAGGATGAGCGACCATACGTCCGATTTGTCTCTCGGAATCCAGCCGTACAATTCCTGGTCTTCGTCGCCGGTGCGCAGGCCTTGCCAGGCTCCGCTCCGAGGATCGTAGGCGGCAATCGCACCCGTGGAATCCACCAGAATCAGAACCGCCCCATCCGTATCGGCGTGCACAATGCTCGCGACATCGAACCCGTTGGGAGGCCGGGACCCGCCGCGACGGTATTCGCTTGACTGCCTGGGCGAATTCATATCCGGCCAGCATCGCAGAACGGCTGTCTGAGCTTCGACAGAGGCCATTGCCGCGGCGCTGTCGTTCACGTGAAGAGAGACACTGCGGGCGGCAGTGGGGACCGTTGTGAAGAGGCGGACGGCAAGGTCGTTGCCCATGCGAAGGATGCGCATGCCATCCTGGATGAGCAAGTCCGCAGGACCCGATGCGAACCGGACCGGCGCGGTCAGTTCCGAGAATCTGCGCACTTCGAAGGTCTCTCTGGCCGAGTCGTAGATCCCGACGTCGGATCCTCCGGTGAACAGTACGATGTGGGACGCGTCGCGGGGCCGCCAGAGAAAGGTGGTTCGATGTGCGAATGCCTCCATGTCCGGGCCCGTGCAGTAGGCGACACGATTCCACTCGGCTATTGGCTTGCGGCTGTGTATGGTCATGCGCTGGATGCCGTTCTCATCGAGCGTCCAGACATCCGGATCGCCCGGTCCTGTTGTTATACGAGTGACTTGCCCGATGCTGGACCACGGCGCGGCTTGCCTTCCGGGACCACCCGAGAAGAATGTGCGCCCCAGGTCCGTGATGACGAATGTGCCGCTCAGATGGGGCAGAATGTGCGTGATGGCTTTGTCGGCAGTCGATAACGGCACTGGGCCACTACCCACGCGCCGCCAGGAACCCGTGAGCCACTCATACTCGGCGATGTCGCCACCCGGACCCGCGACCAGCACACGATCCTCATCCAGTGGAGCGGGCGCTATGGCCGTAGCTTGTTCCGGCGGGAACGGCAGGGCACCGAGGCCGAAATTGGCGACCACCTGTCCGCCTCGCGTCACGGCCAGGCGCCCGTCCGAAAGCACGCAGAGCAGCTCGGATCGTGGCGTCAATCGCACCTGCTTGAGGGAGGCGCCGTTGTCGGAAAGGACGGGCAGATCCTGTTCGTACAGGTGCGCCGTGCCGCCGTCGTAGAAACACGTGCGGCCGCCGTGGATGAAGGCCAATCTGAACTGGCCCTCTTCGTTCAGGAGGAGATCCCCGAGCACCTCTGTTTCGCTGGGGGGATTGTTCTCGAGCGATGGGGCCCGGCCAGTGCAAAAGGCCTTCGGTGAGAACGTGGCGCCGAACCGATATCGATAGATCTCTCCATCCCTGCGGAGTCCCAGAATCTGCTCGCCGCATTCGATGATTTGGGAAGGGTCGGTCTTGTCCGCCAGTTCCAGGCATTCCCACAATCTCGGTGCGGACGGTTGCGTTTCGAGTACAAGGGGCCTGCCTTCGGCGATGGCCCAAATGAACCGCCCGCCTCGGCCGGCGGCCGTGAACGCACTGAGCTGTCGTTCCTTCAGAATCCAACCGTCGTTCGCTTGGGTGGGAACACGCGCGTCCGAGCAATCCGTGTAGGAGCGATCCTGCGGATCATAGAAGAACGCGCCCGCCGACGTGGTGAAAAGCAACTCGTCGCCCACCGGGATGACGGCAGTCACCTCGGGCTGCATCGCGCCGGCCCGGTCCAAGCCGTGTGCAGGCACCACGACTGTCGGGGCGACTCCGGTCGAGGGATTGCTGAGAACGCACGTTTCGTCTTCCTGGGCGAATGTTCCTTCTCTTCTTGGCCCCGCCGCGCGATACGCGCAAAGGTCCTCATCCGGGCTCAATCCGAAGGCCAACACGCGTCGCCGATCCAGCAGGTCCACACCGAAACCGCCGCTGGGCTCGGGCTTGACGCGATAGAGCCCTTTGTTGCCGGCCACGAGGATCCCGGCGCCGTCGGTGGGGGCCCTCCCGTCGTTCAACGGCGAGATGGCGAGAACGTCGGCTTCGGGAATCACACACGAGAGAACGCGCTGTCGCATCCGATAGGCAAACAGGCCGTAGGGGGTGCCCAGCCACGCCGTCTCACCGACCATGCGGGCCCGCTGCACATCAGATGGGCCGGCAAGTGTTCCGGGGATGGAGTCGGGCACGGCCAGGAATGGACCGAACCAGGACTTGTGGTTCTGTGAATAGCACCAGAAACCGCCACGGGCATCCACGGCACACGCCCACGCGCCGTCGTGTCCGGCTTCCAGCCGGGCGATGGGCGGCGTTGCGACCGATCGGCCATCCATAGGCCGGAGCGTGGATCGATCGGCGCATGCGATGCCGCCATCCAAATGACTGATCCATACGGCGTCGTGCGTTATTACCGCCTTGTCGACGGGCATCTCGCAGAAGGGCCCCGTCTGCCAGGACCTTGAACGCGAGAAAGGGTCACTTTCCGGCGCCGTGGGTGAGAAGGGATATCGTGCGACCCCTCTTCCGCTCGCAATCACCAGCCAGCCCAGATCGTCCAGTGCATTCGCAGTGATCGCCGGCGGTGTGGCGGGACCGGATGCGGGCCAGAAGGGCTGTTGAGGCGGTGGGATGGAGTTCTTGATGTGAGGGATGGAACCGGATTCGTCCTCCATCCCAAGTTCGGTCAGGCCCAGATTGCCCTCAAGAACGAGGAAATCGTTGCCAACTCTCCCTCGTGCAAGATCCTGCACGGGACCAGGAGTAACCTTCTCCCTTAGTATCCTGCTGTCCTTGTTGAACAGGACAAGGCCCCTCTGATCCGTCCCCAGAGCCACCCATTCGTCATGAGGGACCATCGCCCTGAACTCTGTCTTGCGCGTGTAGTCGTGCATGGCACGGCGATCTTCTACGTGGTCCAGTGTGTTCCACTGAGTGCGATCCGTGCCGAAGCGGTCCAGCGGCGAAGGAAGCCCGACTCGCGGATTGCTGGCGATGATCGCCACGGCGAAGATGATGAAGACGAGCAGCCCGATGCAGGCCGCGAGCGCCCTGCTCCGGACACATCGCCAGACGTACACGTAAGGCCATGAGTGGATACTGATCGCGGTCTCGGTGACTGTTCCGGCAATTCCTTCAGGAGGAATCGGATGGTCCGCCCGGTCCTGCGCGTACTGGTGGCGGCCTTCGAACGCGCCCTGCCACCCCTCCGGGGTTGTCTCCCTCAAGGCGGTGTAGACCTCGCACAACCGCCGTTGCGCGAAGACGCAGGCCGGATCCAAGGCCTTGTTCTGCCGGGGCGCTGCGACGAACAGGCCCGTCCCCTGAAGTTGGCGAAAGGCCATCCAGACGTCCAAACAGGCGTGCGGATCGAGGCTCGCCGGGGCGAGGGCCAGCCATGTGCACGCGCAGGTTTCCTGAAGTCGGGCAGGATGTCCGGGAGTCTTGCTGGCCGCTGGATGGTCGGTATTGCTCTCCGCGACCAGGTCCTGGTAAAGCCTGTGAATCTGTCGGATGTCATTCCGCGTATTGGCGTGCAGTTGCTCGGGCGAGATCTCGGTTTCGGCTGACTCGGAGGAGGGACGCGTTGCCAACTCGAAGGCACTCGCCATGAACCTCGCATAGGAATCTGATTCTTGAGGGGCGTGCCTTGTGAACTCGGCAATCCACTGTCGGATTGGAGCGTCCTGAGCGGAGGCCTCGCCGGAAAGCCCCGGCGTCCGCCGAGCCCATAGATAGCACGTCGTCATCTCCCGCCGTATATCGGCGATTGTCCGCGAACGCATGGTCACGGACAAGACCTCCGGAGCCCAGTCGAGAGATAGATAACCCATGAGGGCGTCTGCCACCCGGCGGTACCCGGCCAGGTGCTCGGCCGTGAACGAGCCGGTGGGTGAATTCTGACTGGGACTGAGATCGCAGATCAGGTCGCGCTTGGCCTGCTCATACCGACCCAGCAGAATCTGCAGGCAGTGTCGGGAACCCCATCGGCTCGACAGAAGCAGATGGGCGGAGCTGTTCCAGTACGTCGATGTCAGCGCCAGCAGCCAGATCTCGGACAGGACGAGCACGACGAAAACGAACGGCCATCCGTCACCGTGCGCGAGGCCCCACGCCAGAGAGAACGCAGTCGCCAACAGGCCCACAGCGAAGGCGAGGATCGACAGGACAGACCCCGACCCGCAGACTTGGCCGTGTCTGGCCGCCAGGTACCGTTCGAAGTCCCCATTCTCCAGGGCGCGGTCCATGAGACTCACGATGCTGGTATGACATTGACGCCGCCATGCCTCCACATAGGAAACCCAGCCCAATGCGATCAGCGGAGAGAGGAGTGCGGCGACTGCGAGAAACAACAGTGCCAGCCAGCCGGGCCAATCGACGGACCAGTCGGTGACCAGCCAGCAACACACCAGGAGCAAGACCGACAAGACCCCCGTGGCGCATCCCGGCGCGAACTGAGGGAGGCCCGTCCGATTGAATTGGATCACGCCGATCAGGGGCAGCAGCCCGGTCGCGATCAGAAGCAGAAAGGGCCACCACGTCCAGACACCGCCCCTCTCGAACACGTGGACCCAGTACGTATCGAAAGGAATCCATCGGAGGAGACCCCAGGCGGCCAGATAGAGACCCCACAGGACGAGCAACGGCACCCAAGCACGACCTGCCCGAGACGGCGCGTGGCGAAGGGAGGTCTGGTCCGGGTTCCTTTTTGTCATTGCGATTGCCCCTTCCGTCGGTTCCACGGGCACCCTCTGCGAACCGCACAGGCACAGGTGCGCAAGAACTGTTCGACCGTCCTGACGGCTCCCAGTAGGGCGTGCGTCACGCGGGCCGACAGGATCCGCAACCGCCATGTCAGAGACTGCCGCCGGGCGTGTCTCCGGTCGTTTCGCAGAGTAGACACATGACTTCGCAACAGCCGCAAGTCACTCTGATCAGCCGCCGACGAGTTTCTGGATTGATCCACGACGCTCTGGGCAAGGGTCTTGGTCTGCTGCACGCTCGTCAGGAGCGACTGGGCCCGAGCGTGGCTGGTTTCGCCAAGACCCCGTGCCCCGGCACGTGCCTGATCGAGATCGTGGATGGTGAAGTTGATGTTCACGGCTCTATCCCTTGTCGCTCGGAGGCGATGGTTTTCGTCGAGTGTCTTCACGTTGGCTCAGGTCGTTCCATCTCTTTTCAAGGATATCACAGTGCGTCCGGAGTTCCTTGATTCTCGTCTCCAGTGTCCGGCATTGCTGGAACAGACCATTCAGTTGGCTGGCTCCGGCTCGAATCCTCGTGAGTTCGTGCCTCAAGTCCTTTCTCAAGGAGTCCACTTCCCCCAATCCGGAGCGAGCGTCGACGAGCGTCTTGGCCACTTGGGTGGTGTGGGTATGTATGGTTGCGAGCTCCTTCGCGTATTCCTGCAACGTCGCAGTGTGCGTCTGGTACTGTTGGATGAGATTCTTCTTCTCCTCTTCGAGTTTCCCGAGGGCCTGCCTCTCCGCGGGAACTCCGAAAGCCCGTTGAACAGACTCGGCAAACTGTTCCCGCACTCGATCGAGAGTGCTGTCGGAGAGCCGCACGTCGAGTTGCCCCAGATCGAGGTTGCATCGCCAGTCAAAGGAATCCACAAGCGGTCGAAATCCATCGCGGGGCAGACGCATCGCGCGGACCTGCCCG
>Ga0116141_10003870_pt1 | contig 12652 bp, 14 predicted proteins | sample AD_UKC097_MetaG_FD_89744 | JGI IMG/M metagenome (GOLD analysis project Ga0116141, IMG submission 89744) | Active sludge microbial communities of municipal wastewater-treating anaerobic digesters from USA - AD_UKC097_MetaG | ecosystem: Engineered > Bioreactor > Anaerobic > Digestate | place: USA... | reverse complement strand
TTGAAACTTATCAGGTGCGAGTTTGATTGACTCGCTCGTAAGTCGCGCCCCACGCGGGCGCGTGGATTGAAACATTCCTCCACCCCCTTATTACATGCCTCGTCAAAGTCGCGCCCCACGCGGGCGCGTGGATTGAAACATTGGTAGCATCAACCGCGACGAGCTTGTCCCTCGTCGCGCCCCACGCGGGCGCGTGGATTGAAACCCTCGACAAGGTCTTGCCCAGACTGTGTCGCGGTGTCGCGCCCCACGCGGGCGCGTGGATTGAAACGCGATAATCACAGTTTTCCTCCTTGTGGTTATCAGGTCGCGCCCCACGCGGGCGCGTGGATTGAAACTCAAGGCAGTCTGGACATCCACCTGTCGGGCAATGTCGCGCCCCACGCGGGCGCGTGGATTGAAACAATGCGGTCGAGGAGATTATTATTGAGTTCAAGCCGTCGCGCCCCACGCGGGCGCGTGGATTGAAACCACTAACTCCCAAACCTCTGGCGCTTTGGCGCGCGTCGCGCCCCACGCGGGCGCGTGGATTGAAACACCAACACCTACTTCCAGGCTGAGGCCTTCTTCAAGTCGCGCCCCACGCGGGCGCGTGGATTGAAACTTGCAAGCAAGGCGGCGCCGGCGAAAGACTTGAGTCGCGCCCCACGCGGGCGCGTGGATTGAAACTGCTAAGATATGCATTACAGTGTCAGTGTTGAAGTCGCGCCCCACGCGGGCGCGTGGATTGAAACGCGGAAAACTACTATACAAAACAGGGAAAACTACGTCGCGCCCCACGCGGGCGCGTGGATTGAAACTATCCTGCGATTGTCGGACTCACAAATTCCGTCGGTCGCGCCCCACGCGGGCGCGTGGATTGAAACGATGATTTGGAGGACTACAAGAGCAAGCCGATTGAGTCGCGCCCCACGCGGGCGCGTGGATTGAAACCATCGGGAACATCCTCCATTGCTCTTATTGATTCAGTCGCGCCCCACGCGGGCGCGTGGATTGAAACAGTCTTATTATCCTGCCAAGCCTTATATAATGCCGTCGCGCCCCACGCGGGCGCGTGGATTGAAACACAACAGCGGCGGCACAACGCAGTACATTTACCGCGTCGCGCCCCACGCGGGCGCGTGGATTGAAACGTAAGAGGGTTCGTCAATAAATATAGATATACGAGTCGCGCCCCACGCGGGCGCGTGGATTGAAACTCCTCTTGAGGAAGCAGGTTCCCGTCTTTATCGCAGTCGCGCCCCACGCGGGCGCGTGGATTGAAACAGGTAGTCCGGTATCCATTTTTACGCCGCGCGAACGTCGCGCCCCACGCGGGCGCGTGGATTGAAACGCTCCGTCAACCATAACCGCCGGCTCGATTGTCGCGTCGCGCCCCACGCGGGCGCGTGGATTGAAACTATCCTGCGATTGTCGGACTCACAAATTCCGTCGGGTCGCGCCCCACGCGGGCGCGTGGATTGAAACTAGCCTTGAGGAACATCAATCTTGCCGGGTTGACTGTCGCGCCCCACGCGGGCGCGTGGATTGAAACTGTCGGACAGCTGTTGTTTTATCCCTGCGGCATCGTGTCGCGCCCCACGCGGGCGCGTGGATTGAAACTCCTTGGCTATCCTTCCCTAGCGTTATTATGTGGGGTCGCGCCCCACGCGGGCGCGTGGATTGAAACGCGCTCTTTGATGAGATTGCCTCTTATCGCACTGGGTCGCGCCCCACGCGGGCGCGTGGATTGAAACACTTGATAATGTGATACAGTATGAGATAGATGACGTCGCGCCCCACGCGGGCGCGTGGATTGAAACTGTCTTGCCCTGTCGCGCTCCTCGATGAGCTTGCGTCGCGCCCCACGCGGGCGCGTGGATTGAAACGTTGTTAACGGCGTGGCAAAGCCTGGAATCTGGGTGTCGCGCCCCACGCGGGCGCGTGGATTGAAACGCATCCGGTCTCTACCACCTTGAGCCTATCCATGGGTCGCGCCCCACGCGGGCGCGTGGATTGAAACTTAGCCTTGAGGAACATCAATCTTGCCGGGTTGAGGTCGCGCCCCACGCGGGCGCGTGGATTGAAACAACTAATATCCTTTTGTCGAGCAATCCGATCTTGGGTCGCGCCCCACGCGGGCGCGTGGATTGAAACATGAGACACTCTATGATTTATATGAGAAGTACATTGGTCGCGCCCCACGCGGGCGCGTGGATTGAAACTGGGTTATCGATATCAGGAATAGGCTACCCTGCGTCGCGCCCCACGCGGGCGCGTGGATTGAAACTCATCCTGCCAGTGCCAGAGGTGTCTGCGGTGGCGTCGCGCCCCACGCGGGCGCGTGGATTGAAACTTGCCTGATCATAAGTAACGAACGTTGTCGGGTCGTCGCGCCCCACGCGGGCGCGTGGATTGAAACTCCACCTCCTTATGCGATATAGGCTGGACGGAACCGTCGCGCCCCACGCGGGCGCGTGGATTGAAACACGCGTGTTTGATGCGTGATAGTTTGTCATCAAGCCGTCGCGCCCCACGCGGGCGCGTGGATTGAAACGCGCTAAGGGGGTCATCGCATGAGTAAGGAATACGTCGCGCCCCACGCGGGCGCGTGGATTGAAACCTGCCCAAAGTAGATTCCAGATTGCTTCACGCCCGTCGCGCCCCACGCGGGCGCGTGGATTGAAACTTTGACAAGTCAACCGCGGCGACGGCTGGATACGTCGCGCCCCACGCGGGCGCGTGGATTGAAACCATCACCAATATACTCAACTCTCATAACACCTCCGTCGCGCCCCACGCGGGCGCGTGGATTGAAACTTACCGGCCTTGATGCAACCGTCATGGTCACGCGTCGCGCCCCACGCGGGCGCGTGGATTGAAACTATTCAAAGCGATGCTCGGCGGCACGGACACGGTATGTCGCGCCCCACGCGGGCGCGTGGATTGAAACAACTAATATCCTCTTGTCGGCCAACCCTTTGCTAGGTCGCGCCCCACGCGGGCGCGTGGATTGAAACCATTAGAGTATATCGCTGGAATGGTTCAAGTTGGGTCGCGCCCCACGCGGGCGCGTGGATTGAAACGGGCTGAGCGGCAAAGTCTTTGATACGCTTTAATGTCGCGCCCCACGCGGGCGCGTGGATTGAAACCATATGCTCGGCCAAGGCTTTGCGGTCGAGCTCTGTCGCGCCCCACGCGGGCGCGTGGATTGAAACCGAAGAAGAGTTGAAATCCGGCGATGCACTCGAGAGTCGCGCCCCACGCGGGCGCGTGGATTGAAACTTGTATGCTCCACCAACCGTCTCCTCCCCAGCTTTGTCGCGCCCCACGCGGGCGCGTGGATTGAAACTGCACCTCCGCAAGCAATTCATCACGTTGATTGAGTCGCGCCCCACGCGGGCGCGTGGATTGAAACTCTACAGTCGGTGAGTTCGTCAATGCATATGCGGATGTCGCGCCCCACGCGGGCGCGTGGATTGAAACCCCTCAAGGCTCTCGACAAACTTTGTGGCGTGCGCGTCGCGCCCCACGCGGGCGCGTGGATTGAAACTACACCTCCGGCTTCGGCGGCTCTGGATACTCTGGGTCGCGCCCCACGCGGGCGCGTGGATTGAAACATAGAGTGCAGCGGGCTTCTGCGTCGGATGGAACGTCGCGCCCCACGCGGGCGCGTGGATTGAAACGAGGCAATCTGTAAGTACATCCGCAACACGCCTACGTCGCGCCCCACGCGGGCGCGTGGATTGAAACTTTTAATCGCTCAACAGTTGCGCTGTTTGACTGGTGTCGCGCCCCACGCGGGCGCGTGGATTGAAACATTGCTTCTCATCTCCTGCGCCATTGTGCATGGCAAGTCGCGCCCCACGCGGGCGCGTGGATTGAAACTACGCCGATATTAAGACGCTTAAGGAGATGATTGAGTCGCGCCCCACGCGGGCGCGTGGATTGAAACAACTCCAAATATTGCTCTCATTATGGATGGTATGGTCGCGCCCCACGCGGGCGCGTGGATTGAAACTGCCCCACACGTCTGCAAACCATTGCAAGACCGGCGTCGCGCCCCACGCGGGCGCGTGGATTGAAACTTTGGGTGTAATAGTCGCGCCCTTTGCAAGCACGTCGCGCCCCACGCGGGCGCGTGGATTGAAACATCTCAACCTCCTATCGGGATTAGCCCTTCTCCTGGTCGCGCCCCACGCGGGCGCGTGGATTGAAACACTGCTAATACCCTTGTATAGCATCCCAGTACGTTTGTCGCGCCCCACGCGGGCGCGTGGATTGAAACCCCTCAAGGCTCTCGACAAACTTTGTGGCATGCGCGTCGCGCCCCACGCGGGCGCGTGGATTGAAACGGCGCAGAGATGCGTCTGGCGTTGAAATATGAGCGTCGCGCCCCACGCGGGCGCGTGGATTGAAACCCAAGCCACGACTGATATGCCGCTTGATAGCGCTTGTCGCGCCCCACGCGGGCGCGTGGATTGAAACTCGTCCAGGGTGTTACCGATTGCGTCGACTGCAGCAGTCGCGCCCCACGCGGGCGCGTGGATTGAAACTCAAGCCACGACTGATACGCCGCGCCATAATGCCGTGTCGCGCCCCACGCGGGCGCGTGGATTGAAACTTGCTAATAATCACAGTTTGCCTCCTTTGATTATGTCGCGCCCCACGCGGGCGCGTGGATTGAAACTGATCCGCCGGTATAATACTCAATAGTCAATGGTGGTCGCGCCCCACGCGGGCGCGTGGATTGAAACTCGCTATCGACATCGTCAACTCGCGATTTGGTGGGGTCGCGCCCCACGCGGGCGCGTGGATTGAAACTTTACAACGGGTATCCGGTCATCGCCGCCAATGCGTCGCGCCCCACGCGGGCGCGTGGATTGAAACGGTCCTCAAGCTCGCTATTAAGCTGTCGAACTGCGTCGCGCCCCACGCGGGCGCGTGGATTGAAACTGCATTGTTTCAGGCTGTATGATACAATCAATCAGTCGCGCCCCACGCGGGCGCGTGGATTGAAACCAAGCCGTGCCCCAAGCGTGCTCCCAGACGCCGCGTCGCGCCCCACGCGGGCGCGTGGATTGAAACCTTGCCTGCTCATCAGCAGCTCTCGCAGCTTCTTCGTCGCGCCCCACGCGGGCGCGTGGATTGAAACTTGAAACACCTAGGTATCAATGTCGTTGTCATCGGTCGCGCCCCACGCGGGCGCGTGGATTGAAACATAACTAGAGATGATTTTATCGAAGTTGACGCGCCGTCGCGCCCCACGCGGGCGCGTGGATTGAAACACGCGATCATCGCACACTATATACGCAATATCAGGTCGCGCCCCACGCGGGCGCGTGGATTGAAACAGTCGGCGAACTGATCGTTTGAAGGTCTGTTTTAGGTCGCGCCCCACGCGGGCGCGTGGATTGAAACTCGAGCTTCCGCTGCTGTTTTTGTAAGGATCGCGGTCGCGCCCCACGCGGGCGCGTGGATTGAAACTAGAGGAGGTTTACTATGGCAAGATTTTATGGGACGTCGCGCCCCACGCGGGCGCGTGGATTGAAACGTCATTGACAATATAGCAATCACCTTCAACATATGTCGCGCCCCACGCGGGCGCGTGGATTGAAACCTGGAGTAAAGATTGTTTCAGATACAACGATAGTGAGTCGCGCCCCACGCGGGCGCGTGGATTGAAACGCATAAACATACGCAGTCAACACGTTCGCTGTAGTCGCGCCCCACGCGGGCGCGTGGATTGAAACCTAACATGTTGAAAGACCGCTGTACTGCCGGGGAGTCGCGCCCCACGCGGGCGCGTGGATTGAAACAGCTGGGTTACTTCTGAATATGCTTTAGTAGGATAGGTCGCGCCCCACGCGGGCGCGTGGATTGAAACTACAGAAACTATGTCGACAGGCGTTGATTGCTCGTCGCGCCCCACGCGGGCGCGTGGATTGAAACGGATATCAATGAATCAATACTATGGCTTTGTTCTGGTCGCGCCCCACGCGGGCGCGTGGATTGAAACACACGACTTATATCGTGCGGACCATGAAAAATTTATGTCGCGCCCCACGCGGGCGCGTGGATTGAAACTCGTCAGCGGCATATCAACCTCCCGCCCTTTGTGTCGTCGCGCCCCACGCGGGCGCGTGGATTGAAACGTCAATTTGTTGAACCTCCAAATAAAATACGGCAGTCGCGCCCCACGCGGGCGCGTGGATTGAAACGGTCCTCAAACTGGAGTTGCAACCAGTCCGCTCTGGTCGCGCCCCACGCGGGCGCGTGGATTGAAACGCTATAGATTATTCCTGTTCCGAGATTATGGCCGTGTCGCGCCCCACGCGGGCGCGTGGATTGAAACCTGTTCCGAGATTATGGCCGTCAGGAATGAGCTCAGGTCGCGCCCCACGCGGGCGCGTGGATTGAAACCTCTTCAAGCGCAGTTTTGAGCTGCACTAACTCAGGTCGCGCCCCACGCGGGCGCGTGGATTGAAACTCTATCTCACCAATGGAAGGAGTAATAACTATGATTGTCGCGCCCCACGCGGGCGCGTGGATTGAAACTCTATCTCACCAATGGAAGGAGTAATAACTATGATTGTCGCGCCCCACGCGGGCGCGTGGATTGAAACTTGTTCTATCGCGGCCTTATGCGCTTTATTAGTAGGTCGCGCCCCACGCGGGCGCGTGGATTGAAACCTTTATAAGGACGGACAATGCCATGAGGATTTTTCCTGTCGCGCCCCACGCGGGCGCGTGGATTGAAACCATCAGTATCATCAACTACTTTATCGACAATTCCATGTCGCGCCCCACGCGGGCGCGTGGATTGAAACTTCTCCAAGCCTTGCCGCCTGTTTAAGGACGTTAAGTCGCGCCCCACGCGGGCGCGTGGATTGAAACGGAGGAGGTTAGGAATATGTGGGAAAAAGTAGATGGTCGCGCCCCACGCGGGCGCGTGGATTGAAACCATCATAGGCTATAATAGTGCTATCATGACGCGCTTGTCGCGCCCCACGCGGGCGCGTGGATTGAAACTGTAGGCCGCAGTAGTGCAGTAGTACAGATTATAGGTCGCGCCCCACGCGGGCGCGTGGATTGAAACGATATTCTTCGCGGTCTCAAGGACGGCGTAGTCTGCGGTCGCGCCCCACGCGGGCGCGTGGATTGAAACGTGCATCGTGGGGGCAATTGCAGCTACACCTCAAGTCGCGCCCCACGCGGGCGCGTGGATTGAAACAGAAGCGAGACGAGCTGATAGTGAGCTTGCAGACGCGTCGCGCCCCACGCGGGCGCGTGGATTGAAACACTCATAGAGGAGAGCCCATCCGCACCCTTCTGAATGTCGCGCCCCACGCGGGCGCGTGGATTGAAACTCAATATGGAGAACTATCAGAAGATTCTAGCTCTCGTCGCGCCCCACGCGGGCGCGTGGATTGAAACGCGATAGCTATATCATGGCACACAATAGCAGTGCTGTCGCGCCCCACGCGGGCGCGTGGATTGAAACTGACATTTGCAGCTCCATATCATGGCCTACGCGTCGCGCCCCACGCGGGCGCGTGGATTGAAACACGAAACACGGCGGCATGGTGATTGGGCTCGCTCCAGGTCGCGCCCCACGCGGGCGCGTGGATTGAAACTACCTCAAAATACTCAGGCATATCGCTGAAAGCGTCGCGCCCCACGCGGGCGCGTGGATTGAAACTCGCTGGGTTAAGAAAGGAAAGCTCAGGGCGATAAGTCGCGCCCCACGCGGGCGCGTGGATTGAAACAGAGTTACCATGTGGACTATCTCGCGCTGGGTCGAGTCGCGCCCCACGCGGGCGCGTGGATTGAAACAATACCGATACTGTCGATCACGGCATTGATAAGCTTGTCGCGCCCCACGCGGGCGCGTGGATTGAAACTTCGGCTCGTCAAACTCATATACATGAGTATTAACGGTCGCGCCCCACGCGGGCGCGTGGATTGAAACCCGGAAAGAGGAGATTGAACATATTTACCAACTGTCGCGCCCCACGCGGGCGCGTGGATTGAAACTTCTTGGTCTATCTCTCTTGTTACTCTGTGTATCGGTCGCGCCCCACGCGGGCGCGTGGATTGAAACGGATCAATATATAATTGCCCAGGAGGAGCTACATCAATGTCGCGCCCCACGCGGGCGCGTGGATTGAAACTCGCCTCGGCCGCATTCATAGCGTCTAGTAAACACGTCGCGCCCCACGCGGGCGCGTGGATTGAAACCGTTGACAGTCTTCATACAGCCACCAGCGGACGAAGTCGCGCCCCACGCGGGCGCGTGGATTGAAACATTGTATGAAACGGCATATCCTACTCCTTATGAGTCGCGCCCCACGCGGGCGCGTGGATTGAAACTCTCTCCACAAGTAGTCCCTACAATCAAGTCCCCAGTCGCGCCCCACGCGGGCGCGTGGATTGAAACTATAAAACTCCGCGCGCTCTTTAGGATCTGCATCAGTCGCGCCCCACGCGGGCGCGTGGATTGAAACATAAATTCAGGATCGGCAAAATAATTCTTCTCTTTCGGTCGCGCCCCACGCGGGCGCGTGGATTGAAACTCATCCATACCGTACTCCTTATTTAGCGGCTTTCAGTCGCGCCCCACGCGGGCGCGTGGATTGAAACTGACGCATTGACGCGTGAGTCGCTTGAGAATGCGTCGCGCCCCACGCGGGCGCGTGGATTGAAACTGCAAACGTAGGCCCAAGATCAGGCGCATCGATCGGTCGCGCCCCACGCGGGCGCGTGGATTGAAACCAATCCATTTGATTTGCACATTACTTCTCCCTAGTCGCGCCCCACGCGGGCGCGTGGATTGAAACATTAGATTGCAGGGAGATGATGCAGATGCATTTACGTCGCGCCCCACGCGGGCGCGTGGATTGAAACGATGCTACCGCTGGCTATAGCAAAAATACGTTAGCGTCGCGCCCCACGCGGGCGCGTGGATTGAAACCCTATCTCACCCATCCTCGCCCAAACCTTGAGCGGGTCGCGCCCCACGCGGGCGCGTGGATTGAAACTTGCTAACATGACAAACAGGAAATGGGGCACAACGTCGCGCCCCACGCGGGCGCGTGGATTGAAACTATGAATAGTGCCGGAACTTTTGCGATAATCACGCTGTCGCGCCCCACGCGGGCGCGTGGATTGAAACTCCATTAACACCAGCAGTATTCTATGGCGGTACAGTCGCGCCCCACGCGGGCGCGTGGATTGAAACGTAGTCTACGTCAAGCGCGACATTACAGATGGAGTCGCGCCCCACGCGGGCGCGTGGATTGAAACGTCAATCTCGTCGTATCTCTCCAATCAGATTGTGTCGCGCCCCACGCGGGCGCGTGGATTGAAACGTTGTTCCTTGCTTCCACTTATAATCTGTCCCAGTCGCGCCCCACGCGGGCGCGTGGATTGAAACATCTACTACGAAGATACTGTCATCTTTTGGCGAAAGGTCGCGCCCCACGCGGGCGCGTGGATTGAAACAATGACGCTGATCCCCATGCTTTCAGCATCATTGCGTCGCGCCCCACGCGGGCGCGTGGATTGAAACACTAGGGACTATGTCGACGAGCAGACAGGCCTTACAGTCGCGCCCCACGCGGGCGCGTGGATTGAAACATGAAGGCTCGGTGAGGTCGATGAAGACTGTTACAAGTCGCGCCCCACGCGGGCGCGTGGATTGAAACCAGTGATATGTAGATCATAGGCGATTATCTCTGGTCGCGCCCCACGCGGGCGCGTGGATTGAAACACTCTCGACATGACCGCGACAGCTTTGTAGCAAGGTCGCGCCCCACGCGGGCGCGTGGATTGAAACCTGTAGTACCAAGTGGCACTTTTCGACCTTTGACTAGTCGCGCCCCACGCGGGCGCGTGGATTGAAACTCTGTTAGTTCCATACTATACCTCCTCTAGCAATTTGTCGCGCCCCACGCGGGCGCGTGGATTGAAACGTATAATTGACTTGTCTAGCATTGCTAGTATGTCGGTCGCGCCCCACGCGGGCGCGTGGATTGAAACAGCATAGACGCCAAAATCCCAGCCCATAGCATAAAGTCGCGCCCCACGCGGGCGCGTGGATTGAAACGAAGGACTCAAGCTGCATCATGTAGCATGGGCAAGGTCGCGCCCCACGCGGGCGCGTGGATTGAAACATCATTATCCCATATATCGACATAGTCTAACACCACAAGTCGCGCCCCACGCGGGCGCGTGGATTGAAACCTCCTCCTCTGAAATAAAATAGCCATAATAGCATAGTCGCGCCCCACGCGGGCGCGTGGATTGAAACACCACTATGACAGGATCGCCGACAAAGATTTTGCCGTCGCGCCCCACGCGGGCGCGTGGATTGAAACCTCAAATGCCACTTATAATAATGGAAAATTTGGAAGTCGCGCCCCACGCGGGCGCGTGGATTGAAACTTCCCACATATTCCTTTCCTCCTTCAAATAAAATAGGTCGCGCCCCACGCGGGCGCGTGGATTGAAACATATGATTTTATATTGACAAGTTAGAAAAGTGAAGGTCGCGCCCCACGCGGGCGCGTGGATTGAAACATTGGACGATCTTGCAAAGCAGCTAGACCAGCGAGGTCGCGCCCCACGCGGGCGCGTGGATTGAAACTTTCCATGTAAACTCCCCGCTGTCTGATATCCAAAGGTCGCGCCCCACGCGGGCGCGTGGATTGAAACTAGTTAAGATGGTGGACGAGCTATTTGGACGATAAGTCGCGCCCCACGCGGGCGCGTGGATTGAAACTACATCGGCCCACGTCCCATCTGCAGGTGCACTAGCAGGTCGCGCCCCACGCGGGCGCGTGGATTGAAACCCAATCGCCACCCCAGACTAACCCGTGCTTCTTAGTCGCGCCCCACGCGGGCGCGTGGATTGAAACTGCGATATGCGCTAATCTGTTTTGTCGTACTAGAGTCGCGCCCCACGCGGGCGCGTGGATTGAAACATCTAAGGTCATCTCAGTACCATCGCAAACCTCTAGTCGCGCCCCACGCGGGCGCGTGGATTGAAACAGGGAAGATATGAAGTTAGAAGGCGAGATGTGGGGGTCGCGCCCCACGCGGGCGCGTGGATTGAAACAGCTTCAGCAGTCTCCTCCTCGCTGTAGATTATCGTCGCGCCCCACGCGGGCGCGTGGATTGAAACTTCAGAGTCGTCGCAAGCATTATAGATCATGGCCTGTCGCGCCCCACGCGGGCGCGTGGATTGAAACAAGACCGGTCAACCCTGTCTGCTCATCGATGTAAGTCGCGCCCCACGCGGGCGCGTGGATTGAAACATAAGATTTGAATATTACATCTGGTTTAACGGCGTCGCGCCCCACGCGGGCGCGTGGATTGAAACTACTGTACGATATCCACTCGCATGATTCGTATTCCGTCGCGCCCCACGCGGGCGCGTGGATTGAAACGTCCCATGACTTGAACTTGCTCACATGGGCAACGTCGCGCCCCACGCGGGCGCGTGGATTGAAACAGGTTCGCCGCGTAAACCAAAGAAAAGTATGTAAAGTCGCGCCCCACGCGGGCGCGTGGATTGAAACTCGAGCGCCATCTTTACCGAGGCTGGCGTCTCGAGTCGCGCCCCACGCGGGCGCGTGGATTGAAACGGCTAACCATATCCCGCGAGGGTGTCGGCTTCGAGTCGCGCCCCACGCGGGCGCGTGGATTGAAACGCGATAGAGCATGGACCGGTAATCACAGCGCCGCCTGTCGCGCCCCACGCGGGCGCGTGGATTGAAACCATTATCTCAGTCTCGATATCGTACAGTAAGTCTCGTCGCGCCCCACGCGGGCGCGTGGATTGAAACACAAAGCATGGTGGCATGGTGATTGGCCTAGCTCCGTCGCGCCCCACGCGGGCGCGTGGATTGAAACCGATGCTACCACTATCAATTGCACGATATGAGCGCGTCGCGCCCCACGCGGGCGCGTGGATTGAAACTTTGCATCACCTAGCGATGATAGCGCATACTGATAGTCGCGCCCCACGCGGGCGCGTGGATTGAAACAACTCCATCAACTGCCTTTGCGAGGATTCGTATTGTCGCGCCCCACGCGGGCGCGTGGATTGAAACAATAACAATCTCATGTAGTTTTCTGATCGATGAGTCGCGCCCCACGCGGGCGCGTGGATTGAAACGATCAAGGACAATTAACGACAACGCCATAGTAGCGTCGCGCCCCACGCGGGCGCGTGGATTGAAACTGGAGATAGTCCTCATCTAGACAGAGAATACATGTCGCGCCCCACGCGGGCGCGTGGATTGAAACACTGAAAAGCAAAGAGGATCTCGATATTGCGGCGTGGTCGCGCCCCACGCGGGCGCGTGGATTGAAACACGTCGTACGGGTCTGAAACATCATAAACTACAAAATGTCGCGCCCCACGCGGGCGCGTGGATTGAAACATCTCTGCTATGGCGTCTTCTACCTGCTTTCTTAAGTCGCGCCCCACGCGGGCGCGTGGATTGAAACAGATTTATGTAGCTATCAATAAGTGCGTCTATCGGTCGCGCCCCACGCGGGCGCGTGGATTGAAACTCAACCTTTGGCGCTCCCTTGCCCGGAACAGTCCGTCGCGCCCCACGCGGGCGCGTGGATTGAAACATAGCTTCCAGCGCCAGCCTGTTTG
>Ga0116141_10003867_pt1 | contig 12664 bp, 6 predicted proteins | sample AD_UKC097_MetaG_FD_89744 | JGI IMG/M metagenome (GOLD analysis project Ga0116141, IMG submission 89744) | Active sludge microbial communities of municipal wastewater-treating anaerobic digesters from USA - AD_UKC097_MetaG | ecosystem: Engineered > Bioreactor > Anaerobic > Digestate | place: USA... | reverse complement strand
ACGAGTCATGGCAGATTCCGTCGATACACGTCCCGGCGCCGCATTCCCCGCAGTTGTAATCCGGATTGAAGGGAGATGGCCCGCACTCGCGTCGTTCGCAGATGGACATGCACGTTTCATCGATGCATGACCCCACCTGGGGGCCGTCCGAGCAGCCCGCGGCCAGCGCAACCATCGCTATGAGCCCCGCGGCCGGCAGAAACTGGATACTCCGCATTGCGACAGCCTCGTTGTGAGTTCGCGGTTGTGATTATAAAGGATTGGGCGTCGTGGTGCAGCGGGGGCGTTCGGGCCTACATGCCGTCGTTCCAGGGAAGCGAGTAACCCGAGCCCCAGTGAACCTTGTTCCAGTTGATCATGCGCCAGGTGTGCAGTTCGTTGTCCAGCTCAATGATCATCTGGTTGTCGGGGTCCCACTGGCTGGTGCCGATGACCATGGACGGCACGCCGTAGTTGTCCGACAGGTTCATCCAGGCGTGGGAGTGGCCGTTCAGGAACAGACGGACGGTGTCCTTGTGGGCACGCAGGAACGGCCCGATGTCATTGATGATGTATCCCGGGAAGTGGGTCATCAGGATAACGGGGCGACCATCCTTGACCTGTTCTTCCATCCAGGCGAGCTGTTCCGCGCCCAGGGAGCCGCTGTCCGGGTCGAAAGCAGGGTCTTCCGGGTCGTGCGTCGGACCTTCGAAGTTGCTCAGGACCAGAACCTTCCAAGTGCCAAGGTCAACCGCGTAGTACGGCGGCACGCCGAAGTGCTCCTGGAAAAGCTGGTGGGCCAGATCACGCAGCGGGATCGGGCCGTTGTCCATGTCATGATTGCCGAGGGCCGGGTAGACGGGCACCGGGAAGGTTTCAAAGATTTCCTGGGCGATGTCGAAACGGTCGGCCGGGTCTGCGTGGAATTCCTCGATGGTCGTGTAAGGAAGCAGATAGCAGACGTCGCCGGCCACGAACACTCCCTTGATGTCCCAGGGCAGTTCGCTGACGCCGGCCGCAATGGCGCGCAGGCTGTCGGCCGCTTCGTTGTCGGCGTACTTGATGTGCGTGTCGGCCAGCGCAAGGATGTACGTGAAGCGGTCGGAGGGCGGAAGTGGCATGTCGGCCGGGACAACGTCCGGAATGGTGTCGACCATCTGGACATCGGCCAGGGCGATATCGGCCATCTCGACATCGGCCATCACGACATCGGCCATGCGTTCGGACAGGGCGCCGGCCTGGAAGCCGTCATCCATGGCGCATCCGGCAATGGCGGTGGTGGCAAGGACAATAGCGACAGCAGATAGCTTTTTCATCAGAAGCCCTCCAGTGCGGTCAGAATGCCGCCGACGAAGCCGGCCAGGGTTTCCTGGGTGGCAGGCGCGAGTTCTTCGCCATTTTTCAACCAGAGCAGACCGTCGAAGGACGGAGACCTGAATGCCATCGAGCCGCCCAGAACCGACTTGCCATCGGCCAGAATCGCCGGCAGGTCGGTGGTCTGGCCGGGCGCGTACACCTCGACGGCGTCGGCGAACTCGGCTTCCTCGAAGTGGCCGGCGTCCCAGGGGGTGGTTTCGTCAGTGCACGACTCGGCGTAATTCCATTCGGTGAACCCGTTGGTCAGGTCGCCGGAAATGACGATCGCGCGGGCCGGGTCGACGGTCGACTGGTAGCTCGCGGTCAGCAGCGCCTCGGGGGGCAGGGCGACATAGCCGTCGTCGGCGGGCGTGGTCCCGGCGATTTCCTCAATGAGCACGTTGCCCTGGAACAGACCGGTGAAACCTTCGGCGGCCATGAAGGTGACCGTCTCGCGATCGATTTCCGCGCCTGCTCCGTCGATTCCCGCGTTGGTGACGACATCAAGCGTGAAGCTGGAGTCGGTCCTGGACGGGTCGTGGATGGTGATGGCAAGGGCGTTGCCGGCGCCGATAAGAGTAGCTTCCGCGCCTCCGCGCACGCACTCGAACGATCGCAGGAAATACTTTGCGGTGGCGCCTGGAACCTCGCCATACCAGGGAAGCATGTCGCGCAGGTTGAACGGACTGTCCAGGAAGGTTGCGATGTCGAGTTCGACGGCGCCGGCCTGGATGCCGAGCAGCGAGGTCATCGAGCCCAGCAGTCCAACCAGTTGCTCTGGGTCGGCAGGATCGAGGGAACTCATCAATCCGGTAACGATGTCGGGCAGTTCGATGCCAAGACCCTCGACGACGGTCTGGATGCCGACGGTGCGGTTGATGATGTCGACCAGCACGCCGAGCGCCACCAGGACGTCAGCGTCCAGGCTGAGGCGACTGTCGGCGGTTCCAGCCAGGTGCGCCTTGGCCTTTTCCAGCACCGCCTTCATCGATGCGGTCTTGCCTTCCCACAGGAACTCCATTTCGGTCACGCCGCTCGGGAAGGTTCCGTGAAGCACCAGGTATGGCTTTTCGTCGTCGGAAAGAGTCGCCACGTTCGCGGTCAGGTCGTTTCCCTCGCCCATCAGGCGGGCAGACTCGAGCGCGTCGTCGATGGAGGCGGCCAGGAAGTCTTTAGTCGACAGCCAGACGTCGTCGCCGGTTTCGGGCAGAAGCGTCAGGAAGTCGGGGAATTCGTCGAGCACGGCGACGATGGTGTTTTCGATGCCGGGGAGGCTGTCCATCGAGTCCTCGAAGAAGATCAGCGGAATGTCGGTGTTCTGCGACCCCATGAAGCTGATGAACGCCAGCATCAGGTTGTTGAACGACGAGATCCCGTAGACGTCGCTGAGGTCCCAGTCGCAGCAGAGGTTGGCGATCAGGTCGTCCTTGAGGGTCAGCGGCAGTCCACCCGGAAGGTTGAACACCGGGTTCTGGCCAGCGGCCTTCAGCGCGTCCAGGCGCACCTTCTGTTCAGCGGCGGCCGCGAACAGCGAATCGAAGTTGGAGCCGATCGTGCCCGGGTGCTCGGGGAAGTCCAGCGACATGGCGACCGGGGTCGGGATGGCGTCCGGGTCGTCGCGGAAGTTGACAAGGCCGAGCAGCGAGCCCCACATCGAGACCATCGACTGGAAGCGACCCAGAACCATGCCCCACATCGCGTCCTGCAGGTCGGGCTGGAGTTCCAGCGCGCGGGCGAAAGCGGACATGGCCGGAAGCGACTCGCCTGCGGAGAGCATTTCCTTGCCGGCCGCTACCAGTTCGAGCGCGGTCGGGTCGTCCACGTTGGTGTCGTAATGTATGTAGTCCTGATGGCCGGACTCGTCACCTTCCGAGTCGGGCGTCGAGACCTGATCCTGGTCTATCACGTCACCGGCAACGTCCTCGAATACGTCCTGGTCGGGCGTGCCCGATCCGCCAGAACATGCGGTTGCCAGGCAAAACGGCACCGCCAGCAGCGCAATCGCAAGCGATCGCGTCAGATAATTGCCTTGATTCATTGAAACCTCCTTGATGAAGCGAAACGCCGAATGCCGGAGGGACCGGCCCGGCCCGGATTGATTCCGGGAAACTTTACACCTTATCCCGGCATATTTCATCTGTGCTGATATGTGTAGTTCGTGAGACCGACACCAGGATGGCAATCAAAAGGACCGCAGTCAAACTACGGAATCTTGACCATGATAGTTGACATTAGATGGGCCGCCGCGTAGGATAGCCCCTGAGTCCTTTGAAACAATTAATCGAGAGGTGCCGGATGTCCCAGATTTTTGATGACAATTCACAGAGTGTCGGCAATACGCCGATGGTCAGGATCAACAGGATAACCGAAGGTTCGGGCGCCACCGTGCTTGCGAAGATCGAAGGCCGGAATCCGGCATACTCGGTGAAGTGCCGCGTGGGCGTGGCGATGATCGACGCGGCCGAGAAGGCCGGTGTGCTCAGACGTGGATCTTCCGATGTGGCCGTGGTCGAGCCGACCAGCGGCAACACGGGCATAGCACTTGCTTCCGTGTGCGCGGCACGTGGCTACCGCCTGATCCTGACCATGCCTGAAACCATGTCGATAGAGCGCCGCAAGATGCTGGCGGCTTTCGGCGCCGAACTCGTCCTGACCGAGGGCGCGCGCGGGATGGCCGGCGCCATCGCGAAGGCCGACGAGATCGTGGCGTCCAAACCCGGCGCGTACTTCATGCCGCAGCAGTTTTCGAACCCCGCCAACCCGGATATCCACTTTCGCACGACAGGTCCCGAGGTCTTTGAAGCGACCGGCGGCAGGATAGACATCTTCGTGGCCGGCGTCGGAACCGGTGGAACGATCACGGGCGTCACGCGGTATCTGAAGAGGGAACGCGGTCTGGACGTGGTAAGCGTGGCGGTCGAGCCGGCCGCGTCCCCGGTGTTGACGCAGACGCTGGCGGGCGAGCCGGTCAAACCGGGGCCGCACAAGATTCAGGGAATCGGCGCCGGGTTCAAGCCGGCCAACCTGGACCTTTCGTTGATCGACAGGGTCGAGACTGTGACCAACGAGGACGCCGTGGCGTACGCGAGACGCCTGCACGTCGAGGAGGGCATCACGGCGGGGATCTCCAGCGGGGCCGCGATGGCCGTAGCCGACAGGCTGGCCCGGGAACCGGCGAACGCTGGAAAGGTGATTGTGGTCATCCTTCCGGACTCGGGCGAACGCTACCTGAGCACGGTATTGTTCGAGCATCTGTCATAGGATTGATGGGGGCTTTTTACACGGAATGAGCATGGATCCGGCTGATAACGGAATGGGAATGGCAGTGTCGGGGCGGCGGGTCGTGGTGGCGATGAGTGGCGGCGTCGACTCGTCCGTGGCCGCGCTGCTTCTCAAGCAGGCCGGGGCCGACGTGGTCGGCGTGACGCTCAGGATGAAGGACTGTGCGGCCGGCGTTTCGACGAACCCGGGCGGCGGACCGCGGGATTCAACGGTGTCCTGCTGCGCGGCCTGGGCCGAGGAGATGGCCCGGGTCGTCTGCGACGGGATTGGAGTGCCTCATCACGTCGTGGACTGTCGCGCCGCCTTCGAGCGGGATGTGCTGCTGCCGTGCTGGGACGAATACGCGGTCGGCAGGACGCCCAGTCCATGCATCATCTGCAACGAGCGGATCAAGTTCGGCCTGCTGCGAAGATGGGCTGCCGGAATCGGCGCCGGCCTGCTTGCGACCGGGCATTACGCGTCGGTCTGCGGTGGCGCGATCAGATTTCTTCGGCCGGCGGATCGAAGGAAGGATCAGACCTACTTCCTGTGCCGGGTCGTCCCGGATCGCGGCCTGGTGTTTCCTCTGGCCGGGCTCGAAAAGACACGGGTTCGCGCGATTGCCGCCGAGCACGGCCTGGCCGTGGCCGATGCCCCGGACAGTCAGGATGCGTGCTGGGCGTCGACCGAGTTCGGCTTTTCCGAGCTCTTGATGCGTCGTTTCGGCGGGGCGGCCAGGCCCGGGCGTTTCATCGACGAGCAGGGGCGTCAGGTGGGACGACACGAGGGAATTCACCTTTACACGGTCGGGCAGGCTCGCGGCTTCTGCATCGGCGACGGGCGCAAGCACTGGGTGGCGGCGATCGATCCGCGGACGGCGGACATCACCGTGACCGCCGATCCGAAGAATCTGATGGGAAGGGCGATGACGGTCAAGGACGTGGTCGTCGCGGGCGGGACTGTTGAATCAGTTTGTGGGATCAAGGGACTGGCGGTGGTGGTGCGTCACGGTGGCGAGCCGGTTCCAGTCAGGTGTTTCGAGCTTGGAGATGGTCGGCTGCGTGTCGAATTCGATCAGCCGATACGTGCGGTTACACCTGGACAGGCCGCTGCTTTTTACGATGGCGGGTCTCTGGTCGCCGGCGGGTGGATCGATGACGTCGGGCCGGAATTCGAACAGCGCGATATCGGGAAGTGAGACATGGAAGGACTATCGACACGCGGCAGATACGCAACCAGGGTGCTTCTGTACCTGGTGACCCGGAACGAAGCGGGACCGGTTCGCATCGCCGAGGTGGCCGCGGCCGAGCGGATACCGCGCCAGTACCTTGAGCAGTTGATGATCCGCTTGAAGGTAGCCGGTTTCGTGCGCAGCGTTCGTGGCGCCAGGGGCGGATACGTTATGGTGTGCGACCCGGCGAAGGTGACGGTGGCGGATGTGCTGGCCGCCGTCGAGGGACCGGTCGCGCTGGCGCCATGCCTGAATGACCCTTGTCCGGCCGCGGCCCGCTGCGTGACAAGGTCGGTCTGGGCCGCCGCGTCTGATGCGATGAACGCGGTATTCCGGCGGACGACCTTGAATGCGATGGCGGAATCCGCGTTGTCCTTGAAGAATCGCGTGGAAGGACCGGACTATTCCATCTGAGTGGCGTTATCGGCGGTGCATGCCGGTGGTCAGGCGCAGTTTCGTCTGCGAATCAACAGCAATCCGGACAGCAGGAAAACAAGGGGAAGGAGGGCGCCGGGCAACGACGCGGGGCCTGAAGAAGAGCATCCACCCTTGTCGGACGTGGTCACGTCGTCAGGCGTGACGTCGGCCGCGCTTGTGGTGTCCTTCACGATCGTTTCGGCTTCGTTGGTGTCCGCCACGTCCACGGGATCGATGACGTCAGGCACGGGTTCGACGACGGGGTCGTCGGAAACCTCGGGGATCACGACCGCGTCGGGGTCCTCGTATCGATCCGGGTACATGGTGAACAACAGTTTGCGTGCGACGCGGCTGCGCACGTCCAGCAGCACGTTCTCGTCCAGGGTCCACGGTTCACCCTTGGACGGGCAGTAGTAGTATTCCTTCGAACAGTCCAGTTCGAAGAAGTCGCCGAACCGCGTGTACGCACGCCCGATCTCGGTCTGCAACCAGTCGCCCAGGCCGGCCTTCTCGGCCATGATGAAGAGTTCCCAGTCCTCGAGACCGTCGCGAATCTGCTTGACGCGGAAGCTCATGATCGGGCCGTCGATATGCAGCCATTCCGGCATGCCGGTCGGGATCGGGTTGCCCTCTCCGTCAACGTGATAGCCGTCGGAATCGCCAGGGTACATCAGCATCCCGTCGCCGTTTCGCGCGAAGAAGTCGCCGAACACGTCTCGCGACTGCCATTCCTTCCAAGGCTCGACGTAGTACCAGATGTTCGTGTTCCAGTGCAGGAAGCCGGTCGCCTTTTCGAACCATGAACCCCATTTCAGGATGCGCGGCTCGTAACCGATGGTCGTGTCGATGTCGTAGCCTGGATAGGGTGGGAAGTTGCCGTTGCAATTGTAGAACCAGAGCTCGCCGTTGTTTGCCAGGTGTTCATCGTAGTCACCACGGCCGGCGTAGTCGTCTTCGAACCAGAACCACTTGTCGTACATCGGATTGACCGGACACCAGATGTCGACGACTTCCTCGGCGCCCGCGTACATCGGACCGGTGACCAGCACATGCCCCTCCCAGAGGTCCGAAGCCTCGTGCAGCAGGCCCGCCTCGCGGATGACGCGCGCCCAGGTTTCCGCGCCGCCGTTCAGCCACGGCTCATCGGTGGAGTAGGTCCACATCCGGTCCAGCCAGCCTTTTTCGTCCAGGTGCTCGACGTAGGCGCGCGCGGCGGCCTTGTACTGTTCATCGGTCCAGCCATTCGTTCCGCCGCCCGGCTCGAACATGCCGGACGCGAAGCGGGCGATGCCGACCGCGTCGTCGAAGTACGTTCCGTCGATGCGCGGCTGCAGAAACGCGTCGTATGCGGTCCAGTCCACCGGCAGCAGCGCGCCGTCTCCGTCGAACTGGAAGGAGACGGGACCCCGTTGATAGGTCACATGCGGTGATCGTGAAGGACCTTGTGGTAGGTGCGGACGATCTGGTCGTAGTTCTCGCGGGTCGCGGCCGGGTCTGGTCCGCCGTGATACGAGCGGATGGACCCGTCTGAAATCCCGAACGCGGTCGCGACGTTGCGCTCGCGAGGCATGTCCAGTTCCCAGACCTGCAGGTCGATATCGACATACCGGGAGTCGGCCTCGCCGGCATTGCCGTTGAGGTCGAATTCCGTCCATTCGACCTTCACGTTGCCGCTGTACTGTCCGGGTGTCGCGTCTCGCGGAATGAACAGGTCCACCCAGATGACCGCGTAGCCCGGATCCTGGTTCAGCGTGAAGGGGGCCGCCACCGGAACATCGCCCGGCTTGAACGGGTCCTTGAACGGGATCAGCGGGTCGGGATAAAGGCCCGGTTCGCGAAGGTGGTTCTGGACCGCCAGTCCGGCGCCGGAAGGTTCGCGAATGTCCAGGAACCACTCGCGATACAGGGTGTACGCGGAGTCGGCCGAAATGGTCGCGTCGCCGTCGACCATGTCGAGGTCCGAGGGAATCGCGTTCACGTTTTCAAGGCGGCTGACGTTGGAGACTTCCTTGATCAGAATCTGCAATGAGACCCACTCGCCGCGGAGCCCCTCGAGGGAGATCTTCTGCGTGTACTGATCGGTGCCGGTCTTTTCCGGGACATATTTGGCTGTCGCGGGAATGGCCAGGACCAGAACCTCGGGAGGGGGCACGGCGGTTTCGGCGTTGGCCGAACCGGTGGACAACGTGCCAATGACCATGGCCGTGGCCAGCATGACCAGGGCGCGATTGGGTTCAAGGCGTTTCATCGTGTAGAGACTCCGGACAGAGATGCGGCGATTGTAGGCCCAAACCGACAGGAACTCATCGGGGTGAGATCCCGGGGGGCGTTGTGGATATTGGGCACCCGTCCCAGGGCTCGCGCCCTGGGCTCTGTATGGACGGCCCCTCGACAGGCTCGTGGCCTGGGACGGCGAACCGCCTACGCTATGGGCGAATGTAATTCGCCCCTACACGGGCGTGGCGGGCGGTGTTGGTACGGATCCCCTCTGGCTGATTACAGATGCGGCTGACGGGGTCAGGGTCAGGGTCAGGGTCGGGGTCGGGGTCAGGATCGGGGGCCGGCGTAGGGGCGAATGAAAATTCGCCCTTTCCCAACGGCGAACCGCCTCCGCCAGGGGCGAACCGCCTACGCAATGGGCGAATGTAATTCGCCCCTACGAGGGCGTGTCAGGGATGTAATTCGCCCCTACACGGGCAGGCCTGGCCTAGGGCAAATATTCCCACGGGGGGCAGAGCATCGGGGTCGGGTTGGCGCGGAATTCCCAGGTGCCGTCGCTGCCGCGTGCGAGCGAGTCGCCAGGCGTTGCCTTGGCGATGTCGACGGCGGCTACGTTCCCGTCGGGACCGATCAGGTTGTTCAGGTTCACGCCGCCGTAGATGACCGCGTCGACCGGCACCGATGAAGCGGTGACCGATGCCGCCGGCATGTCGAACAGACCGACGCCGTCCGCCGCCTCGCTGGCCGATCCGGAGTTCTGGATATCGGGCTCGAAGTCCAGAACCAGGTCATATGTCGGGTTGCCGTTCTCGGCGTCCGCGAGCGGGCCACCGATCACCATGCACTCGCCGGGGGCGATGACGCCGGAAATGTTCCACTTGGCCGTGGCCCATGACGTGCCGCCGTTGGCCAGGGACCATCCGGTCAGGTCCTGGGCGACAGCGCCGGCGTTGTACAGCTTCACCCACTCGTAGCCGCTGTCCACGGTCGGCGTGGTGTGGTCATAGAACATCTCGACGATGCGCACGTCGGCGACCTGGGGAACGTCGGTGACGTTCAGGGTAATCACCTCACTGGAACCCAGGAAGTTGACAGTCAGGTCAGCGGTTCCTTCCGTGGCGGGAGTAACCGAGAAGGTCGCCGAAAGGGCGCCCCACGGCAGGTCGACCGCGGCCGGGACGGGCACGATGGTGGGGTCGTCGACTTCGAAGGTTACCTGGATTTCGTCCGCGAAGACCGGTACGTCAAACGTGACCTCGAACGTCTTTGGAACACCGACTACCGCGTTGACCGTGCCGGAAGGCTCGATCGCGGCGATGGACGGCATGTATTCCTGAGTAACCAGGGTCACGACGTTGCAGGCCTGTTCCGATGCGAAACCGGCGCAGATGTCGACGTCCTGCGTTCCGCTGCCGGGCACGCCGCTGTCGAACTGAATCTCGACGGTGTTCGCGCCCACGGGGACCGTGACGGTTGTCGTGAGCGGGAAGAGGTCCGTCGGCGCCGAGGACGTGATCGTCAGTTCGGCGGTTTCTCCTTCCTGTACGGCCCGGTTCATCACCGCGGTCACTATCGGAGTCGCCGAAGCGAAGCCGGAACCCCATGGGTACCACGCGTGGGCCGGGGTCAGGGCGGAGATGGCGAGTTCCGGCGTGGTTGCCATCACGTCGGCTGCGCCGCGCGGTTCAAGCTTGAAGTCGTCGTTGCCAAGGCGCATCACGCCGACGATCGAGTCGAAGCCGTCACCGACGACCGGGAACGGAGAGATCAGATACATGAAGTCGTTGACGCGCAGACTGCCGTCCACCACGAATTCGTTGTTGGGCGAGCTGTCGCCGCCGCCGACCGGCGGATTCACGCTGGTGACCGATACGTTCCGGATTTCAACCAGGACGGCTTCCATCGCCTGGGCATCCACACCGCCCGTGGCGACATCCGCCGGGGAAACAAGAGTCGGGGCCGGTGTCGCGGCGGTGCCGTTTTTGACGAAGCCGGAGATGTCGGTCATCTCGATCTGACCCCAGAACAGGGTCACCTTGCCGCTGAAGCTGACCACGTCGCCCACTGCCGGTATCGGGCTGAATCCCTTGGCGTAGACGTAGACGCCGGAGTACTCGGGACCTGCGTAGTAGGACGCCGACTCGTCGACCTGGACGAAGAAGCCGGTGAGTGACGTGCCGCTCTTGGCGACGCCGGTAACGATGACGTCCGACAGCGCGACCATGCGGCCAACCTCAACGGTGCCGTCCTTGACGTCGTAGATGGTGGCGGGACAGGCCGCGCCGTCCGGGTTCGCGTCTTGCGGGCACTCGTCGCAGACGTCGCCGATGTTGTCGTCGTCGGTGTCGGTCTGATCAAGGTTCGGGTGGCGCGGGCAGTTGTCGAACTCGTTGACGACCGTGTCGCCGTCCACGTCATCCGGGTTGAACCCGGTGCATTCCGTGGTGTTCGCGTCGAAGGGGCAGGGGTCGCAGACGTCGCCAACGTCGTCGCCGTCGTTGTCGGCCTGGACACCGTTATCCATCGGCCGGATCGGGTTGAATATGAGCGGGCAGTTGTCCTGGGCGTCGGACACGCCGTCACCGTCGTCGTCGTCCGCGGTCACGCCGTCGTACTCGCCGGGCCGGGACGGTTCGCAACTGGGTTCGCCGGTCGGGACCCCGCAGAAGAACAGGTCGTATCCGCCGCCGGCCTGCATGGTGGCCAGAGCCACGCCGGTTTCGCGCTTGGCGCAGACCTTCTTGGGGACGCCGCAGACAGAAAGAGGCTCACAGCCCGCGTCGCCGGGCAGAAGACCGTCCACCAGGTTCGTGTCGCCGTAAAGCGGGATACCGGAACGCATGGTAATCAGGACGTCGCCGGGGTTGCCTTCGATCAGGGCGCGCTCGTCGGGGTGTTCCGTGGTCGAGAAGATCGCGATGTCGGCCACGAGGCCCACCTTCAACTGGCCGATCTTGTCGTCGATGTTGAAGACCCTGGCGTTGCCGATGGTGGCCAGTTCCACGACCTGGCGGTCGGTGAAGTGGTTGTTGAAGTGATTGCGGTTCAGGTAGTCAACGCAGTTCAGCTCGCGCATCATGTTCATGGAGCCGGAGGCGGTCCAGTCGGGACCGAGGCCAATCTGAACGCCAAGAAGGTCGTAAAGCGGTATGGCCGCGGTGTTTCCGTAAAGATCGATGTTCGTGCGGGCCGACCAGATCAAGCCGGTGCCGTCGACGGCCATCGTGGCGATGTCGGCGGCTTTCAGACCGATGCCGTGGATGATGCCGGAGTTCTCGCGGACCAGGTCCTGTCCGCCGCCATCCGTGCTGGAAAGACACTGGAACTCGTTGTTAGCCGCGGCGTTGATGCCCTCGGAGATGTGCGGCACATAGGCACGGAAACCGGAGACTGACGTCCACGCGGTGATGCCGGGGTACGAGCAGCCGGACGTAAGCATGATGCCGTTCGTGTCGTCCAGCGGGAAGGTGTCGTATTTCGCCTTGTAGCCCGCGGGGATGTCGATCAGTTCCTGGTCCAGGTTGCGAAGCAGGCCGGTGCCGTAGCCGGAACCGAACATGGCGGTGGCGCCGCCGACAACGTGCCTGAGTTCCGACCATTCCTCGGCGCCGCTGGTCTGCGGGACCGAAATCTTGGGCTTGCCCGTGACCTTGCCGGTGCGCCATTCGTGGCGGTGGTCGTACTTCACGGTATGCGCCTTGGGCGTGTTGCCGTCGTAGGTGACGTGGTCGTGGCCGTTGATAAGGCCAGGGGTGACCAGCGCGCTGGGGCACGAGATGGTCGTGGCGCCGGCGAAACCGGTGCTCGCCGAGCAGTCCTGGGCCACACATGCGATGAAGCCGGTCGGGTCGATCAGGACGTGACCGTCGCGGATGATCGAATCGGGCGCGAAAACGTCTGCCTGGATGAGCAGATAGTTTGTTCCGTCGGTGAAGGTACAGCCCCTTGCGGGTTCGACGGTGTCGCCGCCATTATCGCCAGGCTCGACGCCGTCGGTAAGGGCGTCGGGCGTGTACCCGTCGGGATTGTCCACGTCGGGCGTGTACCCGTCGGGATTGTCCACGTCGGGCGTGTACCCGTCGGGATTGTCGGTGTCCGGGGTGTTGGTGTCGGTCCCGGCCAGATCGTTTTCGCCGTTGTCACGGTCATCGATGTCGTAATTGGAGGGATCCTGTCCGGCCAGGTCGTGACCAGCGAGGT
>Ga0116141_10003863_pt1 | contig 12679 bp, 17 predicted proteins | sample AD_UKC097_MetaG_FD_89744 | JGI IMG/M metagenome (GOLD analysis project Ga0116141, IMG submission 89744) | Active sludge microbial communities of municipal wastewater-treating anaerobic digesters from USA - AD_UKC097_MetaG | ecosystem: Engineered > Bioreactor > Anaerobic > Digestate | place: USA... | reverse complement strand
CTGAAGAGAGTCCTAAAGATTTTCATCCGCCCGGAACCGGTATATTTGTCGATGGGGCAAGATATCTTGCGAGAGAAAGAAGTTTTGTGATTCTTCACTCGGTTATGAAGTAAAGAGCACAAAACCCCTTTCCACTGGGCGGAATTTTAGAATATTGCGGCGTCGAAAGTAAGACTTACACCGATCTGAGCGAAGAGCATATCTGTCTTCGATCGTCTGGTGTTGTACTTTACCGTTCCGTTAGTGGTGTTAACAATAACATCACCTTCACCCAGGTATTCCGCGGTCGAACCGAAAAGGTATCTTGCCTTAATATCGATCATAACATTGGTACCCATTTCATTATAAACCGAGAACATCAAACCCGCACCTGCACCGTAGCTGAAAGCCCAGTCGCTAAAGTTCTGATCTGACGCGACATCCAGGTTTGATGCGGAGCTTCTGCTCTTAACCGAGGTTTGGGTCCAGATATACTTTCCGCCGGCCAACAGGTCGAGGTAAGGTTTGAACAGCGGGCTTGGGGGAGCTATCCTTATCATCGCGTGACCTGCCACGAAGTTGTTCTGTCTGTTAACATCCACAGTAAGATCAGGGATCGTATAGCTCCATGGAGCTCTTCTTGTTTCATCACCATAATTCATAAAAATGAGATTGAAACCCCAGTTAACCGGCGAGCCGGGAACAGTTGGGAGGAGGAGTTCGCCGCCAATTCCGAGACCGGTGCGGGATACATTATCTTTGAACTCACCCTGCGGGAAACCTAGAGCGAAATTGATGCCAAGGTTCTGCGCGAATGAGGCTACTGAAATAAACGAAACAAAGATCACAGTGAGAATTGAGGTCTTTTTTATCATAACTGATCCATTATTAGTATTAAATTAAAGTACGAATATAATAAATTGAAAGAGTAGTTTTCAGAATTTGTGATGGTTTTATGGGAAAAATAGTACTTGAATCCCTTTTGCGGCTTGCGGTTGTGTTGGTCGTTGTATTTTTTATTCGAACGGCAATGCCTGATGATAAATTCTGGTTGATCCTCACCCTCTTCGCTCTCACCGGTGGTGTGATCCTCCCCGCTGTTTATTCGTACCGCGCGTTTTACCTCGAAAACCGTGAGGTGATCGAGAACTCGGTCTGCTCGAAGTGCCGCCACTTCGACCGCTCCGCGGTGCTCTGCAAAAAATATGAAGAACACCCGAAGAAGGGGTATGTTCCGTGTGGGGGGAAGGAGTTTGAGTAAAGAACGATTTTAATTATATTCCGTTATTATTTTTAGTGATTATTAATTATGAGACTTTTCATGAAGATATCAGCGGTAACACTGGCGGTGGCGGCAGTAGTAACGGCAGTATTTTTAACCACGCAACCGGTTCAGCCACAGGCAGTTGCCCTGAAAAACGCTTTTCCGAACATTACTGTTGCCAACGCGGTAGATCTTCAATCACCGCTTGATGAAACAAACCGGATATTCGTGGTCTCGCAGCAGGGGCGGATATTCGTCTTCCCGAACCGGCCCGACGCGTCGAATCCGAAGACTTTTCTTGACCTCGCCGACCGTGTCCTCTATGGCGGTGAGCAGGGTCTTTTAGGACTTGCTTTCCACCCTAACTTCATCAAGAACGGCTATTTTTATGTTAATTATACCGCATCCAACCCCAGAAGAACAATAATTTCCCGGTTCCAGGTCTCGGCCACGAACGGCGATTCCGCAATAAAATCCAGTGAGACCATCCTCCTTACTTATAATCAGCCATACTCAAACCACAACGGGGGTCAGGTGGCATTCGGCCCTGATGGTTACCTTTATATAGCCGCGGGTGACGGTGGCTCAGGAGGTGATCCACAGAATAACGGACAAAACAAAGCCGCGCTTCTCGGTAAAATATTAAGAATTGATGTAAACAACACTTCCGCCGGGAAAAACTACGCCATTCCGTCCGATAACCCGTATGCCGGAAACACCCAGGGATGGGCGGAAGAAGTTTATGCCCTCGGGATGCGGAACCCCTGGCGGTTTAGTTTCGATCCCGCGACGGGGAGGCTGTGGGTGGCTGATGTGGGGCAGAATATGTGGGAAGAGATCAATATCGTTGAGAAAGGGGGCAACTATGGCTGGCGGATAATGGAGTCGTTCCATTGTTACAATCCATCTAGCGGCTGCGATACCACCGGACTTAAACTTCCCATTTGGGAGTATGCGCATAACTCGAGCGGGGGTTACTCGATCACAGGCGGCTTTGTTTATCGCGGGAACAAGAATCCGAAACTATACGGAAAGTATATTTACGGTGATTATGTTTCCAAAAGGATCTGGGCGCTTTCTTACACGCCCGGTCAGCCGGTGCAAAACGAAGTGCTGATAAACAACGCCGGTTTCTCTATTACCTCATTCGGTGAAGACAATTTCAGAAACCTCTACATCATCGACTACTCAGGTAAGATCTGGACATTCGATCCGCAGGTTGACGCGATAGATGTGATACCACAGTTCACCGGCGGTAACTTTGCCGCTTTGAAGCAGAATTATCCCAATCCTTTCAATCCATCAACCTCCGTATCATTCTCCCTCGCGAAAGAAAGTAATGTAAGGGTAGAGGTTTACGATATCTTCGGGTCTTTGGTCAGTGAGATCACAAAAGGCTTTTACCGGGCAGGCGAGTTCATCTTCGGTTGGGAGCCTGAGGGCATAGCCTCCGGTACATACCTCATCCGTATGACCGCCACTGCAACCGATGGAGCGGTGCAATCGCAGACGGTTAAAGCTTTGTTTATGAAGTGAAGTTAAACCGCAAAACTCTACACTCGACACTATTTAAGCAGATCTTCCAACGCCTCATCAAGCTCGGGGAACTTGAAACGAAACCCGCTTTTCTCCGTGTAGGCGGGTATCACCTTCTGGCTGTCGAGAATGGTGGATGACATCTCACCAAACAGAATTTTCAGCGCGAATGATGGTACTTTCATGATCGAGGGTTTCTTCAGTGCCTTGCCGAGGTGGAAAACAAAAACATCATTCATCACGGGAGTGGGGGCCACACCGTTGAAAACGCCATCCTGGGGGTTGTCAATTAGGTGCAGGTAGAGATTTACGATGTCATCAATGTGAATCCACGCCATCCACTGGGTGCCCGCGCCGAGTGAGCCGCCGACCATGAACTTAAAAGCGGGGATCATCTTCTTCAGCGCCCCGCTTTCCGGTGAAAGCACCACGCCTGTTCTTACTATCGAAACCTTCACTCCGTGGTCCCTGGCGATCTGCGCTTCCTGTTCCCAAGCCGTGCAGACATCCGCGAGAAAACCCTCACCGTGGGGGGATGTTTCATCCACTTCGTTATCGCCCGTATTACCGTAATAACCGGTAGCGGATGATGAAACAAGCACTTTCGGCTTATCTTCGAGGAGTGAAATGGCATGCACCAGCGCGTCGGTGGTTTGGATCCTGCTGTTGAGGATCACCATTTTATAGGCATCGCTCCACTTCTCAGCTACGGAGGCTCCCGCGAGGTTCACGAAAGCGTGTGCTCCTTCAAGTTTCTTAAGTATCTGCTTGGGGTCTTTGTAGTCCCACTTTACAAATTCGTTGATGAACGACATACCTCTCGCCTGTACTGGATCGCGGGAGATAATTACCGGGACATCACCTCTTTCATGGAGTTTTTTCGCGAGTTTCTTACCGATAAGTCCGGTGGCGCCGGTTATAACAATTCTTTTCGACATCGATACAATTCCTTTTAAATTCAACTGCAATTGTAACAAAATTCGTTATCAATTAATTTCAGTATCTTTGTAAAACCCTCTTTTGATTTTAGCTAAACACCTGATGTCCAAGTTTTACATAACAGTCGCGACCACCTTTCTGATACTCTTCACGGTCAGAATATTTCCCCAATACACCCCCACTTCCCCCTATCTGAACGACCCCGACCGACTTATAGGGTATGTTGACAGTTGCGCGAAGTTCTGGTTCAACTCATACGATGCCACCTACGGCGGGTTTTACACGAATGTTGACCGCCAGGGGAACCTGATCTCATCATGGGGGACGAACAAAAAGCCCCTGACCCAGACGCGCCACGCCTATGCTTTCTCGAAGGCATTTATGCTCACGGGAAATGAAGTGTATCTGCAGAAAGCGCAGGACGCCCTCTCATTCCTCTATTCGAAAGCGTGGGACAACACCAATGGCGGATGGTACGCCGACCTCACCCGGCAAGGCGCTCCTGTCTCCTCAACCGCAGTAAAAACGGCGTTTGATGCCCATTATGCCCTGCTCGGCATCGCCTCGATGTTTGAGGCAACGCGCGACTCACTCGCTGAATCGTGGTTCAAAAAGGGGTACGATCTGCTCGAAAACAGGTATTGGGACCGTACTTCAGCATTTGGTTACTTCGATGAAGCCACTTACAATTTTTCATCCCGTAGCGGTAAAAGTTTTAATGCCACGGTCGATGCCCTCACAACACACCTCCTGTTGATGAGCCGGATTACGGATGATCCGAAATACAGAACCAAAATTGACTCGGTAGTGCTGAACATCCTGAACAGGATAGCCCCGACAATGGATAGCCAGCAGATCGGTTTCGCGGAAGAATACAACAGCGACTGGAGTATAAACCAGTCGGAGACGATGACCATAATGGGACATGTCCTTAAAACCGCTTGGGTACTCGGGCGGGCTTCAAGGATCGATCCCGTTTCGGCAAGGGTGACTGCCGCCAGAAAGCTCTTCGATCATGTGCTTCAGAAAGGTTACGACAATATATACGGTGCCCCATACAAAGACTTCAACCGCACCACGGGCCAGATGCTCCTCTGGGGGATACAAGATTCAGCAAAAGCATGGTGGCAGGTTGAGCAGGCAATAACAGGTGGACTCGAGCTCTGGGACCTCACCCGTGATGATGATTACCTTCGCGCGGCTGATGAAAGCCTTAATTTCTTCATGAATTATTTTGTTGACCGTACATACGGCGAGGTTTATGAGAACACCATGCGCCGTGGCGGCAGGGTATGGGGCGAGCACAAGGGGAACGGCTTCAAGGCGGCATATCACTCGGTCGAACTTGGTTACCTTACGCACCTCTACGCGAAGGCGTACATCACCAAAGAACCGGTTAAGCTCTACTACAAATTTGCCCCTTCACTGGTGGCGAGAACAATCAAGGTAAACCCCCTTTTCACGGCGCCGACAACATTTGTGATTCAGGAAGTGTCGCTTGATGGCCAGCCCTTCACCTCATTCAACGCCGGCAACTGCGAGCTGAACATCCCCGCGAACACAGGGGGTAAGTTCATGGTTACTTACAGGGTTCAGCCACCCGTTTCGGTTAAGGGGGATGATCCCGCGTCGCCTGAGGGCTTCGTGCTCGAACAGAATTACCCCAATCCATTTAACCCGGTTACCGTTGTCCGTTATTCGTTGTCAGTTGCCGGGAATGTTCAGCTGAAAGTTTACAACTCGCTGGGCCAGACCGTGGCGACACTGGTTGATGGCGAAAAACCTGCCGGGGAACACACGGTCAAATTCGACGCGTCGGGATTGAACTCAGGAATTTATTTTTACTCTCTCACGGCTAATGGCAAGACCCAAAGCCGTAAAATGACTCTTCTTAAATAGGACCGGAATTGATGAAGAAATACGAACTCGCTGTTTTTGACATGGATGGGACACTGTTCGACTCGGCCGACACTATCTACAACGCCGCGATTGACACATTTGAAAAGCTCGGGATGAAGGATGTTGACTTCCCGCGGGACCAATTCGAGCCCAAGATAGGTGCCCACTTCGGCGATATCTTCCGCGAGTTCGGCATTCAGGTGGATGATATAGAACACTACATTAATGTTTATAAAGAGATATATTTCGATCATATAGACGATACAAAGTTTTACCCGGGAATCCCCGAACTTCTGACAGATCTGAAGAACTCGGGCACGCGACTGGCACTTCTAACCACCAAGAACCAGTTTCAGACAGAGCGGATCGCCGATCATTTCGGACTTCACGGATGGTTCGAGTACCTTATGGGCCGTAAACCCGGGATCAGGATAAAACCCGACCCTGAGCCGCTCGAAATTATAATTAAACACTTCGGCGCGACAAAAGACAAAACTGTGATGATAGGAGACTCCGAGTTCGATATCGGTTGCGGTATCAACGCGGGGGTTGATACAATTGCCGTCGGCTACGGCTACCGTGACCATGAGTTTCTTCTGAATGAGAAACCCACACTTTTCGCGGCTTCGGTAGCAGAACTTAGAGAAGTTCTCTCACTGAATTCTGATTAAAGAAAACTGACGAATTTTACCGCTATAACGGTAAGAATAGTGTGTTAATAGGCATTCTTCGAAGATAGTCAGATGCTGAGCTTAAAATTACCGCTATAGAGGTAAAAATTAAGAAATACTTAGTATATTTGCTGTATTGAACTATTAACAACAAAATATACCGCTATGGCAGTAAATAAGATTACCATAAAAAAAACTGAAGAACTGGGAACAATCATTCTTCGGCAAAGAAAGCTGAGTAAGCTTAGTCGTAATCAACTTGCATTATATGCCGGTGTAGGGCGCACGGCGATTTTTGATATTGAGCAAGGAAAGACCACTTACCGGATTGACACGCTCACTAAAATTCTGCAGGTTCTTAACCTGTCGTTAAGTGTGGAAGGAATAGTCAGCGGAGACGGAAAATGAAGAGAGCTAAAGTTTTCAATTTCGGAATACATTGTGGCTATCTTGAGGAGTTGACTCGAGGCAAAGAATATCTTTTCACCTATAAAGAGGGTTATTCCGGAAGACCGGTTTCGCTGACCATGCCTGTTACCGGTGAAGTCTATCGATATGAAGAATTCCCTCCCTTCTTTGATGGACTGCTGCCGGAGGGGTTCAATCTCGACGCGCTCTGCAAGAGGATGAAGATTGACCGTGATGACTCATTCCGCCAATTAATGATCGTCGGAAAAGATGTTGTTGGCTCTGTTTCATTGGTGCCGGAGTATGAGTAGGTGCCCGCTGACTTATGAGGTAATACCTGATGGTTACTATTCGCTGCAAGGGCTGAGGAGACTGAACTCACGATTAACCACTCTGCAGCCGCTTGCTTTTACAAAGGAAGAATTACTGGAAGAAGCAGCTGAAAGAAGCGCAAAGATATCACTCGAAGGTGTTCAGCCTAAAGTGAGCGCTGTGCTTTCTGTTCCGGAATCTGCCTTCATGCTCACGGATGTTAACGGAAAGTTTATTATTAAACCCCAGCAGCCGGTATACAACGCTTTACCCGAGAACGAGGACCTTACGATGCGTTTAGCCGGAATCGCGGGGATTGAAGTGCCGCAGCATGGACTCATTTATGATAAAACCGGTAGCTTACATTATTTCATTAAAAGGTTCGACCGGTCCGGGAAAAGTGAAAAATTTGCTGTCGAAGATTTTGCCCAGCTGAGCGGAAAAACCAGGAATACCAAATATGATTCAAGTATGGAAAAGGTTGCGGGTATCATCGAAAAGTATTGCACTTTCCCGATGATTGAGAAGGTGAAACTGTTTACTATAACGCTCTTTAACTACCTGACGGGGAACGAAGATATGCATCTTAAAAATTTTTCATTGATCACGAAAAACAACATTACCTCGCTTACTCCGGCTTATGATTTGCTGAATACAACTATTGTGATGAAACATGCGAGTGAAGAAATTGCACTCCCGATAAGTGGAAGGAAACGAAATCTTAGCCGGAAGGATTTTATAAATTATTTTGCGGTGGAACGCCTGGGACTGAATGACCGGACCATTGATTCAGTAATAAGCACGCTGATGAGAGCCATCCCTGTTTGGGAAGGGGAGATAGCAATTTCGTTCCTGTCCGACGGAATGAAGGAGGATTACACTTCCCTGCTTCATAGCCGGCGTAACATTCTAGGATTGCGATAGTGATATCTTTTGGTCTCACGGTATTTTCGTTTCCTTATAGTACAGTCCTGTGATAAAAGTCCCGGAGTATATTAGTTAGAATGTTCCCTTTAAAAACATCAAAGAATGATTTCAGATTTGCCACTCAACCTTGACGACGCCACACTCGATAAAATGTCCCGCGAAGAACTGATCGCGACAATTCAGAGCTTTCGGCCGAAACTGCAGACTTACGAACAAAATGTTGAGACCATCCTCGAAGACCGGATGAGGATCGAGATCGCGGTCGACGCCGTCAGCATGGCCTGGTGGGGACTCGATGTCGTTACCGGTGCTGTAGAGTTCCATAAGAAAAAGACTGACATGCTCGGCTACCCTCAGGAGAAGTTCAAGCACTACAAAGATTTTACCGATCTCCTGCATCCCGATGACTACGAACTGGCAATGGAATCGATGCGGATGAACTTCCGTGGAGATAGTAAAACCTATGATGTGGCTTACAGGATAAAAAAAGCCGACGGTGAATACACCTGGTTCTGGGATATTGGTTCAGTTGTAAAGCGCGACGCTGAGGGAAAACCGCTGAAAGCGGTAGGGTTCGTTCTGGATATTTCCAAACTGAAAGAAGATGAACTGATTCTTAAGCAGACGATCGATGAGCTCGCAAGAGTGAATGCCGAGAAAGACAAGTTCTTCTCGATCCTGGCGCACGATCTCCGCGGTCCCATTAGCGCCCTCATGCAGATGTCCGGTATTCTGAATGAAGACCTCGAGGAACTCTCCGGTGAAGAACAAAAAGAATTTATTTCCTCACTCGATACCGCCGCGCGGAATGTATTCGCTCTACTTGAAAACCTTCTGCAGTGGGCCAGGATAAAGAGAGGGCATGTCGGTTTTTCGAGGGAAAAAATCGATTTTAAGGGTTTCACGAGTGAAGTTGTTAAAGTTTATCATGAGCAGATCAGGCTTAAGGAGTTGGTTCTTGAGGTGGAGATCGAAGACGGGCTGGAGATATTTGTCGACCGTGACATGATGTCGGTCGTAATGCGAAACTTGGTTTCGAATGCTATCAAATTTACACCAAGAACGGGCTCGACAGTGATTTCAGGCAGGAAACTTGGGGACGGCTCCCGGATTGTGACGGTAAAAGATTCGGGGATCGGCATACCGAAATCCGTAGTGGCAGATCTCTTCAGGATCGACTCCAAATTCAAACGCCCCGGAACCGAAGGTGAACCCAGTTCAGGTCTGGGGCTACTCCTCGTCAAAGAATATGTGGATATTCATGAAGGCACCATTTCAGTCGAGAGTTTGGAGGGTATAGGTACCTCATTTATAATTTCCCTTCCCGGGTGAGGATGTGTGATTTACATTACAGATGTAAAATAATTTCGGGATACGCTTTGTTTTAATTCCCGTTCATTATAAATTGCAGTCTCTAATAACGATCTTCCCGAATGTTCTACACATCTTCCGACCAAAGCAGGTTGATCGCGCGACAATTTTAATCGGAGTCTCATCATGCGAAGAAAATTTCTTCTGTTTGCCGCAATTCTCTTTTTGGGATTCTGCGGTACAAACCGGGCGCAAAACCAGCTCCTGAACTTTCAGGCTTTGCTGAACGACAATAATGGTACCCCGGTGCCTACAGGCCAATACACTGTCACATTCACTTTTTACGATGCAGCCACAGCAGGCAGCGCGCTCTGGAGCGAAACACAATCTGTGTCGGTCCAAGATGGACTTTTTTCGATCCTGCTGGGCGGTAGCAACGCCCTCGATGTGATCTTCGACCGGCCCGTATGGCTGGGTATAAAAATAGGAGAAGATCCCGAACTGACTCCTCGAACCCCGATCACGGCCGTACCCTCGGCGATCAACAGTTTGCAGGCAGAGGATGTTAAAGACAGGAACATTCGCCCTAAAAGTGTTACAATCAACGGTTTAACTGTTATCGACAGTCTTGGGAAGTGGCGTGGTGACACTGCCGGACTGGCCGGTCCGCAAGGCCCACAGGGACCTGAAGGTCCACAAGGCCCGCAGGGTCCACAAGGTCAGCAGGGTGGAAGCCTTTACACCTGGATCAAATACGCGGATGATTCCCTTGGAACGAATATGTCTGATCAGCCAAGAGGAAAGGCCTATATGGGCGTGGCTTACAATAAACCGGTTCCCTAGGAGTCGACCAATCCACTCGACTATGAGTGGATATCGGTACGCAGTAATCCGGGTGGCGGAAACATGCCTGTCGGCACAGTTATCCTCTTCACCGGTAAGGATATCCCAGCAGGATGGCAGGAGGTTGATGTGCGTGACGCCGCGGGACAGAAGATGTTCCTAAACGGTCAGCCTCTGGTATATATCATGAAGGTTTCACAATGAAACCCGGGCGTACAGTGGCAGTGAGGTTTATTTTGCTGCTGGTAATGACACTGGTGATCGAGGTATTCCCTCAAACCACCGGGGTCAGGCTTTCGGCATGGAGAAGCGCGACAACAACCGGCACTTCACCCAACTTCGGAGTAACCGGTGTTATGGGTGAATACGCCTCAGGTGAAATGAGCGGCGTCAATTATAGCATGCTTTTCGGGACAGAGAATCTGATAGGTGTGATCGTCTCTGCAAATGAGGAACACCCATTAATCCCATTATCCACGGATCTCTTCCAGAATTATCCTAATCCATTCAACCCTGTTACAACGATCAAGTTCACACTCAAAAATGTATCACGGGTTGAATTGGTGGTTTACGACATGCTCGGAGCCGAAGTGCAACGGTTGGTGGATGAAGAAAAACCTGCCGGCGAGTACAAGATTCCCTTCAACGGAACCGGGCTTGCCTCGGGCGTATATATATATCGCCTCGTCGCGGGTGATTTTGTTTCCGTGAAGAAACTGGTATTGCTGAAGTAAAATATTCTGCATTCTTTGTCTTTAAACCTCCGGCCAAATCCCGGAGGTTTTTTTTGTGGCTGCAGGTCTCATACATTTAGAAGATATTTGATACTTCCCCAGGCCTTGTTATATTTATAGTATAATTTCATAGAAATAAGATGAACCGTTTCATTCGCTCATTAATTCTGTTCGCGTATCTCTTCACCGGCCTAGCTTCGATAGTCAGTGAAGGGCTTGCCGGTTTCCCGACAAAGGTTACCGTAACCGGACAGAAAACGAGCCCCCGCACGCAGTACATAACAACCGCGGGTATCCCGAAACATCTTGTTCCCACCCAGTTTCATCAATTTGATCTAAGTACAATTCCGTTTTTCGCTGATCCGCCGGCACTTCCATTCCTGGTTATAAAACCGGAAGTGTTGGTCGAAGCAGAAGAAAACCCCGTCATCCCCGGATTTTCCGGCAGGGCCCCTCCAACAGTTTGAATTAACAAATTTATCGATCAAGCTTGCAGTCACCCGGGACCGGTGTTCTTAACCGCGTCGCCGTGTGTCGTGCATATTGTTAATTTCATAATCTTGGAGAATTAATATGTCAAATCAGGAAAAAAAAGATAATTCATCCCTTTTCGCTATCATTATGTTCGGTACCCTTATCGTTGGGGCGATAGCGATCGCTCTCAAGTTCATCATCGGATTTTAAGCCGGAGTGGCAAATGTCGACCATAGCACTTGTAACGATGATCATCGCTTGGACAACCATAATATCGTTTCTTGTCTATTTTATGTCAAAGGCGATGAAAACTCAGAACAGACACAAAGATGAAGAGTAGTTGATTAGGAGCCGGGGTTTGTGGCTATTGTCATGGATCCCGGCTAATATGTCCCGCGTGGTTGTTAATAGGTTTTTTTAAGATTTTTTCTTAATTTTACCTATCGGGCAATCAATTAAAGGAGACCGGGTTGGATCCTCTCGAAAATCTGGTAAATTACCTCACAGGCGATACTATTCTGTTCGGCTTCGTGCAGGCATTGCTATTCCTGGTTTCAGCACTTTCTCTTATCAATGATTTCTCAGGACGGTCGAAAGACGCCGGGAATTTGGAAAAACCTTCGTCGAAGACCCTCACGATCAGCACTTCCTGCACCTCAATCTACCTGGGGATGGTTGTCTTCTTCGCAGTAGTGTGTACCACTACTGAGGAGATAGCGGGCCACAGGATATTCTGGCTGATCATTGATCTTGGGCTGCTCACTTACCTCTTCTTCTTCAATAAGTGGTTCGCCGGAAAATTGGCAAAATAACAGGGACATCTAATTAAGGAGTAAAATATGGCCGGGAAATTTCTTTTTTCATTTTTAATGGTTTTTTCATCCCTCGTGAATGCCCAATGGTACAGGCAAGAAGTGCCACCGGGGATCGATTATTTAACAGCTGTTCATTTCATTGATGCCACAACGGGCTGGGTGACCGGGAATAACGGCGCCATTCTTAAAACCACCAACGGCGGAAGGAGTTGGGAGAGACTCACCGGCACTTCCGACACAACTTACTCTTCGATCTTCTTCACGGATACACGGAACGGCTTTGTGACGGGTTATCCCCGAAACGGATACGGAGTCGTGAGACGGACATCCGACAGTGGAGCCACCTGGAGAAATGTAAGGCAGGGCATCATGTTTCCCCTGAATGAGGTGGTGTTCACCACCCGGGATACCGGCTGGGTGATCGGTGGACCGGTCAGCAGGCTCAGTATGGGCGCGATTGATAAAACGACGGATGGCGGCATCACATGGCAGGAGCAGCAATTCCCCCGTGACGCTGTTTTCAGTTCGATCGATATCATCAGCAGTCAGATTGGGTGGGTCGCCGGT